>Ga0075028_100000086_pt1 | contig 31318 bp, 34 predicted proteins | sample LitLauG_LLR_2014_FD_71390 | JGI IMG/M metagenome (GOLD analysis project Ga0075028, IMG submission 71390) | Freshwater sediment microbial communities from Pennsylvania, USA - Little Laurel Run_MetaG_LLR_2014 | ecosystem: Environmental > Aquatic > Freshwater > Creek > Sediment | place: USA... | reverse complement strand
CTATCGTTCCGGACTTGGCACAACAAGCAGGCTACGATGGCCGGCAACATCCACAGCGCGGACCCCAAAAATCACATTGTCCTTCGATACCTTCAGCGTAGCACGAGTGACGTTTCCGACTGGCTCGATACGTTCCCAATCTGGGCTGGAGGTTGCACGCCACACCACCTCGTAGCCAGCGGCACGCTGCACTGCTTCCCACGTCAGAGTGGAGTCGTTGTCGAGGTCCTTGGTCAGCAGGTGAGCTTTGTCGGGCGGCGCAGGTGCGGCCGCTAGCGAGGCCAGCGTCGCCGCATTCAGGCGCGTCACGTTGGCGATGTAGTCGAAATTCACGAACTTGGGCAAGTCTCCGTACTCAACGCCGTTCTCGGTGCGGACGTTCTGGTGCTGGTGGTTGAAGTCTTCGCGGTACTCGGTGAAGCGCACTGCGGCAAATCCCTGGCGGTTAAAGGCACTGTGGTCGCCGCCGCGCAGGTAACGGTCAAGTCGGTAGATGAGCGTCGGCGCAACGGCGGTCTTGTAGTCGTGAGCGGTAGCGGCGATGTAGCGGGCCAGTTGGCGTGAGGCGGAATCGTTCTCGCCGCCGAGGGCGCGGATGCGGGCAGTTTCCTTCTCTGTCGCCGCCAGAGGTAAGCCCTCGGAAAAGACGCGCACGGAAGCGATCTGCTGTTGCGGATTCCGATCGCCTCCAACGATGTCGTTGTTCAGCACGGCTTCGAGGTTCCAGCCTTGCTCGTGTGCCATCTTGGCAAAGTGAGTGGCGCCGTTGAGACCTTGCTCCTCACCGGCGACGGCCAGAAAAATAATGGTTGCGGGAAACTTGTGCTTACTGAGAACGCGCGCGCACTCCAGGCTGACGGCGGTGCCGCTGGCGTCGTCATTGGCGCCGGGGGCGTCACCGGTGGCATCGAAAGTGTCGCTGTTGCGCGAATCGTAGTGTCCGGTGACGAGGACGATACGCTTCGACTCCACGGGATCGGTGCCGCGCAACACTGCATAGACGTTGACGATTTCCGTCGGTTTTGGGATGCGATCCGCAGGCTGCTCGATAAAGCTGTCGGTCTGGACTTCGAAGCATCCGCCGCAATCCTTGGAGTAGCGTTCGAATTCGCTCTTGATCCACTCCCGCGCTGCGCCAATACCGCGTCCTGAGGCAATCGCCTCGGGATCCGCCGCCGAAATGGTCAGGCGAGTGCGGAAACTAACCAGTTTTTCGATAGTCGCCTGTATCCGCTGGGCTGAAACTTCATGCAATGCGGAGGCGATATCCGTATCGGCAGCCGCCGCAGGCGGGTTCTGGGCACGCAAAGTGCCCGCAATCACCAGAAACATCACGGTCAGGTAAACTCTTCTCATAATAGCTTGAAACCGCGTCTGCCCAGGAAAGCCGGGACGGAGAAATTTCACCCTCCTCTTGACCTGCGCCGCGCGAGACTTCTAAATATATCAAGCATGCTCATTGAACGGAGGCGATGATGGTTTTGTGCCCGGAGTGCGATACCGACCTCGATATTGAAGAAGGCGAGGTGGATGAGGGTGAGGTCGTTTCCTGTCCTGAGTGTGGCAGCGACTTCGAAGTGGTGACCGCCGATCCCCTCGAGCTCAAGGCGGTGGATGAAGAAGCTGAATACGAAGAGGACGAGGACGACGACGAAGAGGACGAGGAAAGCGAAGACGGCGACTACTAAGCCCACGTGCATCAACGCGTTGATGACTTTCAATCCACTCCTTGCGCGTTCGACAACCCTACAGCGAGCAGCCACCCTCCTCGTGTGCATCACGCTCCTCCTCGGCGCCATTGCACCGGGCGCAGATGCCAGGAAGCCCAGGGAGTATGGGCTGATCTTCGGCACAGTTTGGGGACCCGATCAGAAACCAGTTTTCGGTGTGCGGGTGAAGATCCGTCGTGCCACTGAGAAAAAAGCCCGGTGGGAGCTTTATTCCGACCACAACGGCGAGTTTGCGCAGCGCGTCCCAGCCGAGAAAACCGATTACGTAATCTGGGTCGAGAATAAGGACCTTAAGTTCCTTAAAAACAACAAGTTAAAGGCCGTGGAACCCGTGCCCGCACACATTGAATTCGATGAGCGAGTGGACATCGGAGTGCATCTAACACACTAGCAAGGCTATAGTTGAAGGCGACCAGGAGGATGGCTATGAAACGAGCTTGCAGCGTGGCACTCGTGTTGTTCTTGCTGGCTGCCGTGGCCTCCGTTGGCGCCTTTGCCAAGGATGAGCCGCAGACGAAAGTTCTGACCGGCCGGGTTGTGGACCGCGCCGATAAGCCGCTGGCCGGTTCCGTCGTGTACCTCACCAACACGCGCACGCGTGCGGTCAAGACGTACATTGCGGGCAAGGACGGCGATTATCGCTTCCCTGGACTTGCGCCGAACACTGACTACGAGGTCTATGCGCAATACGAGGGACATCGCAGCGATTCCAAGACAGTGAGCCAATTCGATTCGCGGATGCAGCCCAACATCAACCTGCGCATTGATATGAAATAAGTTCGGTATGAAGTAGGCTTGTCGCTCCGTTAAGTCAGAGTTGAATTTCTCTGAGAACCTGCGATCATACCCGGATGCTCCGATTGCTCGTTGTCCTTGCCACTCTGCTGGTCGCTCCCTCCTTTGCTGCCACCTTGCCCTCCAGCGAGTACCAGAAGCTTGCCCATGACATCTACAAAGAGCTGATCGAGATCAATACCTCTTACAGCACGGGCACAACCACGCCGGCAGCAGAGGCAGTTGCAGCGCGGCTGCGCAAAGAAGGCTTCCCCGACTCGGACATCGTGCTTATCGGCGCTGCACCGCACAAAATGAACGTGATTGTGCGTTATCACGGCACCGGAAAGCGCAAGCCGCTTCTCCTGCTGGCGCACATCGACGTGGTGGAGGCAAAAGCTACGGACTGGTCCATGGACCCCTTCGTTTTGAACGAGAAGGACGGGTACTTCTACGGTCGTGGCACCAGCGACGACAAAGCGCAGGCCGCCATCTGGGTGACCAACCTCATCCGCTACCGGCGCGAGGGATTCAAGCCCGACCGCGACCTCATTGTTGCGCTGACCGCGGATGAAGAGGGCGGCGGCCCCTATAACGGCGTGGAGTGGCTGCTGAAGAACCGGCGTGAGTTGATCGATGCGGAATTTGCCCTGAACGAGGGAGGATGGGGCGAGATCGTCGATGGCAAACACGTGTCGAACGATGTGCAGCTGTCGGAAAAATACGTCATCAACTACCGCCTGGAAGTGAAGAACAAGGGCGGACACAGCTCGATGCCGGTTCCGGATAACGCGATTTACCACCTCGCCGAGGCATTGGTGCGGATTTCGAAATACAAATTCCCGCTGCAAACCAACGACGTCACGCGGGGCTACTTTGAGCAGATGGCCAAGGTTTCATCGCCGCAGGTGGCGGATCTGATGAAAGGCGCGGCCGCGGGTTCCGCCGATGCGATGGAGAAGCTGTCGGCCGTTTCTCCTGCGCTCAACGCGACTCTGCGCACCACCTGCGTTGCCACCATGCTCGATGGCGGTCACGCGCTGAACGCTCTGCCGCAAACGGCGGGCGCCAACGTCAACTGCCGCGTCCTTCCCGAGATGAAGCCGGAAGAAGTAACGCAGGCCCTGAAAACTGCCGTGGCCGATGACCAGGTCACGATCAGTGCCACGCGCGAAGCCGAGATGGGTCCGGCCTCTCCATTGCACCCGGATTTGATGCACGCGGTTTCGAAAATCACCGACACGATGTGGCCCGGCGCCATCACGGTGCCAATGATGGTAATGGGAGCCACGGACGGCGCCTACCTGCGCCGTGCCGGCATTCCAACCTACGGCGTCCAGGGGCTTTTCATGGATCGCAACGATTTCCGCGCGCACGGCCGCGACGAACGCATGGGCGTGCAGTCGTTCTACGAGGGCGAGGCGTTTCTCTACGAATTGGTAAAGGCGCTCTCCCAGTGAGCCGCGCATAAGGTCGATTTTCTTGCCATCTGACTGCGGGCGCTCCTGTTACGATTAAGGGAACGCCTCATGCGGATATCTTCAGAAGAAATCGCCAACAGCCTGACACATGGTCTCGGTCTGGCGTTGAGTCTGGCTGGTTTGGTCGTGCTCATCGTCGTCGCCGCCATCCATGGCGGCACGATCAACATCGTGTGCTGCAGCATCTATGGAGCGACGCTGGTGTGTCTCTATGCCGCCTCAACCGTCTATCACAGCGTGACCTCGCCGCGCTGGCGACGCGTTCTCAAGACGATGGACCACAGCTGCATCTACCTGTTGATCGCCGGAACCTACACTCCATTCACGCTGGTGAGCCTGCGTGGCGGTTGGGGCTGGACGCTGTTCGGGATCGTCTGGGGACTGGCGGTCGTGGGAATTCTGCTGAAACTCTGGTTTGTCGACCACTTTGCCATCGCTTCCACCGTCGTTTATCTGGCCATGGGATGGCTCGTCGTGATCGCCGTCAGGCCAATCCTCAGCGTCGTGCCGCGAACGGAACTAGCCTGGATCGCGGCGGGCGGCCTGCTCTATACCGCCGGCATCGTATTCTTCGCCTGGCAGAAACTGCGCTTCAGTCACGCCATTTGGCACGGGTTCGTGCTGGCAGGGAGTGCGTGTCACTATGTAGCGGTGCTGTACTACGTGGCGCCGCGAGCCGCCTAGCTTTCGAGTCTCCCCGCCTAGAATTCCAGCGCCACAAACCACGCTTCCTGCTGTCCCGTGTTCGTCACGGTGTGTGAGTATCCACCCGGGACCCAGTTGACATCACCGGCCTTCATCTTCACCGGCACGGGGCTTTTCCCTTCAACTTCGCTGCGCAGTTCAAGATCGCTCACCGCAATCACCAGGTGTGCCCGCTTGTGTTCATGCCGCGGCAACATGGCGCCGGGAGGCAGGCGCGTCTCGCTCACGCGCACGCCGTCCTCGGTAAAGAGCACCTTCTGCATCTCTGGGTTCGTGATCTCAGGCAAAAATGTGGCGCGGTCGGGATAGGCGCGATCCTGAAGAAATTCGATCGTCACATTGCGGAAGGGCGTCTCCGCAAGATTGCGCGCGACATGCGTGAGGGGCCCGCGCAGAAAGCGCGTGTCGCCGTTCGCCAGCTTCAGTTCGACCGGTGCTTTGCCCTCTACGGCGTTCACGATCTGCGCCGGGCCAAGGGTGACGAACACGTAGTCATGCTCGTGCCGGTGCAGCAGGGTCTCAGTGTGCGGCCCAACTTCGACTTTGAAAACCCGCACATACTCGTTCTCCACCGCGAGATGATGATGCGGTTCTTCCGTTATCGCGACGGAGGGCGAGGTCGGGGTCCGGGCGAAGGCGAAAAGCGTCAGGCAGGGAAGCAAGATCAGGTTGCGCCATCTCATGCCGCGCATTGTACCGGATCGAAGGTGCTGCCCGTGGCAATCACGTCTGTGATCTTCGTTTCAGAGCGCAAAATAGGTTTTGCCGTGACCCCAACTTCCCTCCCCGCCAATCAGCCAGCGCTCTGGCCATCCCTCCGAAGCCACAAGCAGGCGCGGGTTCTCCAGCTTCCATGGCACGTCGAACACAAGTTGCGTGGTATAGGAATCGCCCGGCTTAAGCGGAGTGAGCAGCGCGGTGCCAGAGACCCGTACTGGTTCGTACGACGCTCCCTTGGCGTCCAGCAACTTCACCACTCGCGGATTCGGCGTAAGTGGCGCTTCTTTGGGACGGGTGGCCGAAATCGTGGTCTCGTCGAAACGCGTGCGCAGCGTAACTACGTAGAAAGTCCCGCGCGCGATCTGCTCGCCCTGGCCGGAAGTCATCGTTCTTACCTCGCGCGCGTCGAGCACGGTATACGCCAGGTGGCAATCGATCTCGCAGAAATATTTCTCCTCGCCGTGGGCCAGGCTCTTTGTCCGGCTGCCGAAGGAGAACCCAATCAACAATAAGAGATAGATCGCGGCGCCGGCCGCAGCCAGCTTCAAAATCCATCCCGCAATTTTCTGCTTGCGCACAAACAGGGCTACAAGCAGGGCTAGGGCTCCGAGAACTAGCCCAGCCGCGGCAGCAAGAAAGCCCAGCACGGAGACCGGCGCAGGAAAATTCATGTTGCTACTGATGGTGGCATTCCACATGGTTCACCTCGTCAACTTTGCGATACAAAGTCGCGCGACAAAAAAATTTCAGCCGGCGCGCGTGATTCGAATCAGTTCTTCCATTCGTTGCAAATACTCTTCGAGAGCCTTGCGGCCCGCGGTGGTCAGGCGGTACTCGGTTTTGGGCACGCGGCCTTCAAAGCGCTTGTCGCACGCAATGTAGTGGGCGTCTTCCAGTTTGCGCGCGTGCACGCTGAGGTTGCCGTCGGTGGTGCGCACCAGGTGCTTCAGGTCATTAAAGCTGAGCGCAGCATTGGTGGCGAGAGCGCTCAGAATGCCCAGCCGGATGCGCTCATGGATCACGCGGTCCAACTCCGGCAGGCTCGACGTCTCGTGTCGCGAGCCCCGTCCTGCTGCTTCGGCTTTCACTTGCATCTCCGTCCGTACAACCCGTGGCCTAGCCACCGTGCCTCCTGGCAATCAGAACCCCAAACAAGATATGCAGCAGGCCGAAGCTTCCGGTCATGAGCATGTTGCCCCGACCCGGCAGCCACAGCGCCGCCACGCCGCTCGCCAGGAAACAGGCGCCCATCACCGGAACCGCCGGCACTGATGCAATCCCGCCGCTCACGACGGCGGCACCGTAAAGCAGGCACCATAAACCCGGCAAGTTGGCCGTGAGGCCCGCGCGATAGAAGACAACGGTCAGCACGACGGCCGCGCCTGCAGCCGGCAAGAAGCCGAACGCGACCTTGCGCGCCGGACCATTCCACAGCGGCATTCCCTGGCGCTGCGACTTCACACTGATGGCCAAACTGGCAATCGCAACGGCAAAGCAGGCCTCGCCCAGCCAAATGGCAGCCCAGCGTGCCGCTGTGGCCTGTCGCGCTGCCAGCAAGCCTGCCAGCAAGGCCGTGGCACCGACCATGACCATTCCCCAACCGGGCACCGCTGTAAACGTCGCCGACCTCTCCATGGTCTCGCGGATGAAACGCAAGTCATCAAGGGCGGCTCCGGGCAATGCAGGTTGCGGAGGCCGAGCCTGGCGGGATGTGCGGCAAGAACGCGCAGCAGACATGGACAGGCGGAAGAATAGCGCCCCTATGAACATTACGTCAAGTACTTTTCACCGCAAAGTCCTGACCCTGCTCTTAGCGCGTTGGGCGGCTCCGCTGGCGGATGCTCCTCTTACGCACGACGTGGCGATGGAAACCTTGCGGATTAGCCTCGCGCATCGCGATCCCGCTGACGTCTTCCTCGCTGCGACGGCGCGAGTCTACGGCCTGACGCTGGTTACTGCAGACGAGCGTCTGCTGCGAACGAAGGATCTCGCAGTCCTGGCGAACCGCTGATCGTTCTGCGCTACACTCGCACCATGGCGGGCCTGGGCAAGCTCATCGTCGTTATCGGAGTTGTCATTGTAGCCATCGGGCTGGCCGTGATGCTTCTCGACCGCATGGGCTTGCCGCTCGGCCGTCTCCCCGGCGACATTTTCTACCGCGGCAAACACGCAACGTTCTACTTTCCGCTGGCCACATCCATCGTACTGAGCGTGGTGCTGTCGGTGGTGCTGTATCTGATCGGTAGGTTGCACAAGTAGCAGTCAGCACTCAGCAATCAGTCTCCAGGTTTGCAGTCTCAGGGGCCAGGTACGCGACGCTGAAAAGCGCACGCGACTGAATGCTGAGTGCTGACTGCTGAATGCCAGCTGCCGACCACCGTAATCCCAGCCTGCCCTACTGCTTGTACCGCTCCCTATAGAACTGCAGCTGCTGCTCGATCTGCTCCTTGGTCATGCCCTTCGACCACTTGTGGTAGTCGCTGGCCATCACGTCTTTCGTCACGCCCGGCATGAGCGCTTCCGCTTCCGGAATGAATTCGGTGTAAAAGTGCTTGGCGACCTCGTAGAAGCCGTGCCACTGCGTGTAGTCGGGTCCCATCATGGCTGTTCCCATGCGCGCGCGGCGGCCTTCGTGGTGCCACAACTCGTAGTACGTCCACTCGATTTTCTCGTCGAACTTGGTCGGAGTGAGCTTGTTGGCGGCGTAGAGCTTGTCCATGATCGTCTTGGCCGGCTTCGCGAATTTCTCGTTGTAAAACTCCACCGAGCTCTCGTACTGCTTGTAGAAGTTTTCGACCCAGCCGGTGGCGTGACAGTTGGAGCAGACATCCTGCATGTTGGAGCGGCGTTTCTCCCAATCCTCCAGATGCATGCTGATGGCGGGACGTAACGTGTAGCTGATGCGGTCGCCAACGTCGTGCGTGACCTGTTGGTTAGTGGTGGCGCTCATGTGGCAGGTGGCGCAGGTGGGCGCTGCAGAGTAATCCTTGCCGACGATCCACTTGCGCGAATCCAGGTTCATCTTCTGAATGTTGGCGCGGAACTGGATGCCGTGCTTCGATTCGCTATAGATCTCGATCTGCGGATGATCGGGCCCCATGTGGCACTTGCCGCAGTTTTCCGGCTGGCGCGCCTGCGCGGAACTGAAGGAATGCCGCCCGTGGCAGGCGGCGCAGGTGCCGCGGCTGCCGTCGGGATTCACGCGCCCGATGCCGCTGTTGGGCCAGGTCGCGGCGTCAAACTTTCCGTCACCGACGTACTTGACGTCGCTGCCGTGGCACTGGCGGCAGCCATTCATGGCGGCCGGCCCGCCTTCCACGATCTCGCCCAGCATGTTGTCGAGCGAGCCGATGAACTGCGCCGCCTTGGCATGATGGCTTTTCTCAAACTGGTCCACCTCAGCCTGGTGGCAGTGGGCGCAGTAGTTCGGTGTCACGATGACGGCGATCCGCAGACCGTAGTGATCGAACGAAGCCGGATCGTTCGGGTTCGCCTTGTGGCAGGAGTAGCAGTCCACGCTAGCTCCGGCGTGGCGGCTTTCCTTCCATTGCTCAACAATGCCGGGCGTGCTGTTGCTGTGGCAGTCCAGGCACTGCTGCCCTTCGGCGGAAACCTTGGGCTGCTGGCCGGCAGCCCACGTCGAAAATGCGAGACATGTAGTGAGGGCGAGAAGACGCATGGGAGATCCTCCTCTCGGGAACACCGAGGTGTGCGCCCGCCATGATATGCGGAATTGGGACGCCGCGCATTCTCTCGCTTTTGCTCACCGCTGCGCTGTGACAAAAGTCTCAGGAGCCTCTTGCGGTCCTCATTCCTGGAACTGGCCGCCTCCGCTTCCCCGCCTGTAAACTCCTTGCGTGGCTTCGCAGGAGCAATTCGACTTCGCCTTCCTTCCACCCAGACGCCGCGTCTGGACCGTGCGGGATCTGGTCGGAACGGTGCGGACTTCGCTCGAGCGCGAATACGGTGACGTTTGGGTGGAGGGGGAAGTTTCTAACTATCGTCCCGCGGACTCCGGCCATCTCTATTTCACGCTGAAGGATGAAGGCGGACAGTTGCGGGCGGTCATGTTCCGCACCCAGGCGCGATTGCTGCGCTTCCGTCCACAGGACGGCATGCAGGTCATCGCCCGCGGCCGGGTGACCATCTACGAAGGCCGCGGCGAACTGCAACTGATCGGCGAATACCTGGAGCCGAAGGGCGCGGGGGCCCTGCAGGTCGCCTTCGAACAGTTGAAGGCGCGCCTCGAGGCCGAAGGCCTGTTCGCGGCAGAGCGCAAGAAGCCGATACCGTCTTTGCCGAGGACGATCGGCGTCGTAACGTCTCCGCGCGCTGCTGCCTTGCAGGACATTCTGAACATCCTGCGCCGCCGCCATCGCTCGGTGAACGTGCTGATCTATCCCGCGCAGGTTCAGGGCGACTCCGCCGCCACGGAGGTAGCAGAGGGAATCCGCTATTTCAATCACGCCCGGAACGTCGATGTCGTTCTCGTCGCCCGCGGTGGAGGTTCGTTCGAAGACCTTGCCTGCTTCAATGACGAGGCCCTGGCACGCACCGTTGCTGCGTCCAGTATCCCTACCATCTCGGCTATTGGCCACGAAACCGACTACACAATCATTGACTTCGTCGCCGATCTGCGCGCGCCAACGCCGTCTGCTGCTGCCGAGCTGGTCATCCGCGCCCGCGCAGAAATCGACGAACAAGTCGAAGGCCTGCACCGCCGCCTGCAGAAGGCCATGCGGTATCAGCTGCTCATCCGCCGCCAGGCGCTGACGGAGGTGGCCCAGCATCGCGCCTTCGCCCGCATCATGGATCTGATCCACCGCCGCCAGCAGCGCATGGATGACTTCGTCTACCAACTGATCCACGCACAGAGGCGCAGCCTGGAACGCAATCGACGCCGCTTCGAGAAGCTGGCCGCGGCAGTGCAGCACTACGATCTTCGGGTTCGGCTCAGCAGTGTCCGGCGGGAAATGGAAAGTCACATATCCGCTCTGACCGCTTCCGTGCGTGCCGCGAACCTGCAGCGCCGCACCCGGCTTGCAGGCCTCACCGACGGCCTGCAGGCTTTGTCGCCACTTGCTGTGCTCGAACGCGGCTATGCCCTGGTGTTCGATTCATCGGGCAAGCTGGTGAAAGATGCCCGCCAGACGAAGCCCGGCTCCGACATCACGGCTCGCCTGGCCCACGGCCAAATCACGGCGACCGTGAAGAGCGCCAAGCCGTAGAATCTCCTTCGCGACCGTGCCGCGTCCACGCCGCAGCCTGCGTTTCACCTCCGGTGCATTACAATGACGCTTCCAGCGCTTTCACGAGGCGAGTGTGACCGAAGCTCTCCAGGGGCCGCATTTAACGCTTGTTTCCGTTATCGACATCCTGTTGGTAGCGGTGCTGATCTACGGCTTGCTGCTGCTGATCCGCGGCACGCGCGCTGCTCCCATCGTGCTCGGCGTGATTGTTTTCGCTCTCGCCATCTACATCGCTCGCATCGGCGAGTTGCGCGTTCTCAACTGGCTGCTCGACACGCTGTTGCCCTATAGCGCCTTCGCGCTGATTGTCATCTTCCAGGCGGAAATTCGGCAGGCGCTGGCGCGCCTCGGCCGCATGCTGGCTTCCCGTCGCGCCTCGGCTGCCGAGGCCGATGCCTATGAAGACATCCTCATGGCTGCCAATCTTTTTTCCCAGAACCAGACCGGCGCCCTGATTGTGATTGAGCGCGACGTGGGCCTGCGCACCTTTATCGAGAGCGGCGTCCCCGTTGATGCGCGCCTCTCCTATGACCTGCTGGGTACGCTTTTCCGGCCCAGCGCGCCGCTGCACGATGGCGCGGTCATCGTGCAAAAGGACCGCATCGCCGCCGCGGCCTGCTTTCTCCCGCTCTCCATGGATCCCGTGCTCTCAACGCAACTGGGAACGCGCCACCGTGCCGGCATCGGCATCACCGAAGAGACCGACGCCATCGCCGTGATCGTGTCAGAAGAGTCGGGAGCCATCAGCCTCGCCATCGGCGGCAAGATCGAACGCCATCTCACGGTAGAGCAGTTGCGCGAGCGGCTCAGCGAATTATTGAGGAGGCAGATCTCCACCCCGACACCGCTCCCCACGCCGCTGCTCAATGGCAACGACGCCGACAGCGCATCCGACGAAGGCGTACGCACTCGGAGCGAGTCCTAGATGGCTTCCTTCTTCCAGCGCTATATCCGGCATGACATCGGCCTGAAGCTGCTTTCCTTGATGTTGGCGACAGGTCTCTGGCTGGCCATTACTCGAGAACCCATGGCGGAAGTCGAGAGAGCTGTTCCCATCGAGTTTCACAACATTCCGGCCAACCTGGAGATCAGTTCCGAGCGCATTCCCGAAGTCGAAATTCGCGTCCGCGGTCCCGTCCGCCTGATCAGAGACGTGAAGCCCTCCGACCTGCACGCGGTGATTGATCTGGCGCACTCGCAGATTGGGGACCGCACCTTCGACCTGACGGCACAGAACGTGCGCGGCCCCCGTGATCTCACGGTGGTGCAGATCGTCCCCGCGCAATTTCGCCTGGACCTCGATCACCGCGCCACCCGTGAAGTAGAAGTGCGTCCCCGGGTCACCGGCAATTTCGCAGCGGGTTTTCGCATTGCGGAGGTGAAGGTTGACCCCTCTCACATCACGATTTCCGGCCCCCAGCAGCATGTAGATGCCGTCGAGGCGGCCATTACCGATCTCATCGACGCCTCCGGCACCATGGCGCGCAATTCTTTTCTCACTCACGCCTACGCGGCCGATCCCCTGGTGCAGGTGGTCAACTCCGCGCCTATTCGCGTGACCGTTATCATGGAACGAATACCACCTAAGGAAGGTGGCACAGGTCCGAAAGAATGAGTTCATCCACACGGCAATTATTTGGAACAGATGGCATCCGCGGCCTGGCGGGGGAGTTTCCCCTCACGCAGGAATCGGTTTTTATGATCGGCTGCGCCCTCGGCCATGACCTGAAGAAAGCGGATCCGCGTCCGCGCGTCATCATTGGCCAGGATACGAGGCGCTCGAGCGCATGGATCGCTGATCGCGTGGCCCTTGGTCTGGCTTCGCATGGCGTCGAGGTCGACAGTGCGGGCGTCATTACCACGCCCGGAGTGGCGTACCTGGCGCGTTCCCGCGGATATGCAGCGGGAATCGTCATCTCGGCATCGCACAATCCCTGGACCGACAATGGCATCAAGGTGTTCTCCGGCGATGGCTACAAACTGCCCGATGCGCGCGAACTGGAAGTCGAGAGAGAAATTTTCGCGCACCTGGAGAACCCGCAGCCTGAGCCGGTTGTCACACCTGCGCCGGCGCCCAGTCTGCCCGGCGAAGCGGCGCTGCGCCATGCCTACATTGACTGGTTAGCCTCGGGAGTGACTTCGGACCTCCGCCGCCTCAAAGTTCTGGTGGACTGCGCCAACGGCGCCGCTGCTGCCGAAGCACCCGGGCTCTTCGACAAACTCGGTATTCAAGCGACCTTCCTGAACTCCGCACCCAACGGCGAAAACATCAACGACCACTGCGGAGCGTTGTATCCGCAAGTAGCTGCTCGTGCCGTCGTCGACATGGGCGCCAACCTGTTCGACCTGGGAGTGACCTTCGACGGCGATGCCGACCGGGTGCTCTTTTCCGATGCCAGCGGACGCGTGGTCAACGGCGATGCTGTTCTGCTGCTCGCCGCCCGCGACATGCAGGCGCGAGGCGCTCTCCGCGGCAACACGGTAGTGGCAACCACCATGTCGAACATGGGCCTCGAAATTGCACTCAAGCGCTCGGGCATCCACATGCTGCGCGCCAACGTCGGCGATAAATATGTGCTCGAAGAAATGCAGAAGTCGGGTGCAGTGCTGGGCGGCGAGCAATCCGGCCACATCCTCTTTCTCGACGGAGATGCCACCACCGGCGACGGCTTGCTCACAGCTCTGCGCGTGATGGATGTGATGGTGCGCTGCGGGAAGCCGCTAGCCGCGCTCGTCAGCGACCTGAAAATGTTTCCGCAGACGATCAAGAATGTGCGGGTACGCGAAAAGGTTCCGTTCGCCCAGGTGCCGGAAGTGCAGAGCGCGATTGCCGCTGCCGAGCGCGAACTCGACGGCAACGGCCGCGTGGTGGTGCGTTACTCGGGAACGGAAGCGCTCGCTCGCGTGATGATCGAGGCCGAGTCGGAAGACACGATGAAGGCCATGGTCGACTCGATTGCGGGTGCGCTGCAGAAGATACTGGGAGCCTGATCTACCGCCCAGTACGCCGAGAGCGCTGAGTTACTCTCTCGCGATTGTCATTCCGAGCGCAGCGAGGAATCCCTATACCCGGCAGTATTGGACGCAGGGGGATGCTTCCCTCCGGTCAACATGACAAACTCGTGTAGCGCTTCAATCGGACCTACCGACCGCGTATTTCTCCTCACCGGCTCCGGAATCAGCGCGGAGAGCGGCATCCCGACGTTTCGCGGACCGGGAGGCCTGTGGCGCGGATATCGCGTCGAAGAGGTCGCCTCACCTCATGCCTGGGCACGCGATCCGAAAATGGTGTGGGAGTTCTACAGCATGCGGCGCTACGTAGCCGCCGCCGCGCGGCCAAACGCCGCGCACACGGCGCTGGCGCAGCTTGAGCAGAGACTCGGCGACCGGTTATTCCTGTGCACGCAGAACGTCGACAGGTTGCACGAGCAGGCAGGATCGCGTCGCGTTCTGCACATGCACGGCGAGTTGTTCAAGAGCCGCTGTGATACCTGCCGACGCTCACCGTTCGAGGATGCTCGCACGTTCGAGGCGCCGTTCGAGGTTCCACAATGCGAATGCGGTGGCCGCATCCGGCCGCATATCTGCTGGTTCGGCGAGGTCCCGTTTGAGCTCGATCGCATCTTCGGCGAACTCGACCGTGCGACAGTTTTTGTTGCCATCGGTACCTCGGGCGTTGTCGAGCCAGCGGCCAGTTTTGTCGCGCACTGTCGAGGCCACGCGCGGACCTACTATGTCGGTCCGGAAGAGCCCTCGAATCGCGCATCGTTCACAGCTTGCTGTCTGGGAAAGGCGGGCGAGGTTCTGCCGACTCTTTTTGAAGTCGTGACATAATCCCTTCGTAGGGAAGGGAACTCTGCGTGTCGGTAGGTCTCCAGCTCGGCGTCGCCGCAGGCAATATTTTCTTTCTGCTACTGGCGTTCGGCACGCTTGCCTGGTTCAGTTATCACTTCTTTTGGCGCGGAATCCTGAAACGGTACTACCGTCTGTGGCGCATGAGACGGAAGCAGATGAAGCGCTTGCTGCAAGAGAGTGCACGAAGCTGAGTCCGGGCATAGAGCGTGATGCGCGCAACCGCGACGAAAACAATCTACTCCAGATCCCGCCAGTTCTTCCCCACTCCAACTTCTACGTCCAGCGGCACGCGCAGCGAATAGACTTTCTCCATCTGCTCCTTCACCAGCGTCCGCATGATTTCGATCTCCGCTTCCGCTACCTCGAAGACCAGTTCGTCATGCACCTGGAGCGTCATCCGCGAGCGGAGCTTTTTCGCGATCATTTCCGCATCGATGCGGATCATCGCCAGCTTGATCAGGTCGGCCGCTGCCCCTTGCAGCGGCGTATTGACCGCAGTGCGCTCGGCAAATCCGCGGGCATTGACGTTCTTGCTATTGATGTCCGGAATCGGCCGCAGTCGGCCGAAGAGCGTGCGCACTTTGTGCTCGCGCCGCGCCTTTCCAAGTGTGTGATCGATGAACCTGCGCACACCCTTATACTTTTCGAAATAAGCGTCAATAAACTTCCGGGCATCGCCGCGCTCGATGCCAAGCTGCTGCGCCAGGCCGAATGCCGAGAGGCCGTAGACGATGCCGAAGTTCACCGCTTTCGCTTGCCGCCGGTGTTCGGCCGTGACCATGAGCGGCGGCACACCGAACACCTGCGATGCGGTCAGCGTATGAATGTCGTCGCCGCGGCGAAATGCTTCGACCAGCAGCGGATCCTCCGACAAGTGCGCCAGCAGCCGCAACTCGATCTGTGAGTAGTCGGCTGAGAGCAACACGTACCCCGGCTCCGCCACGAACGCCGCGCGGATCTCCCGGCCTAACTCCGTGCGAATCGGGATGTTCTGCAGATTAGGAGTAACGGACGACAGCCGCCCAGTTGCTGCAACCGCCTGCGCGAAGGTTGTGTGCACGCGTCCTGTTTTCGGATTGACGAGCAGCGGCAGCGCGTCCACGTACGTTGACTTCAACTTCGAGAGTTGCCGGTACTCGAGCACCAGCCGCGGAGCTGCGTGATCTTCCGCCAGTCCCTCGAGCACATCCTGCGCGGTGGAGACTGTCTTCCCCTTGCCGTACTTCACCGGTTTCGGCAGGTTCAGCTTGTTGAACAACACGTCGCCCAGTTGCTTGGGCGAGTTGATGTTGAACTCCACCCCGCACAGGTCGTAGATTTCGCGCGCCTTGGCCACGCTCTCGCGCAGCAGGCGCGACGATAGTTCCCCCAGAATTGCAGTGTCGATCTTGACCCCCGCCCGTTCCATGCGGGTCAAAACTGCAACCAGCGGAAACTCGATTCCCTGGTAAAGCTCTCGCAGATCCGCGTCATCAATTTCTCGGGCCAGCTTTTGGGCCAGTTGACCCGTCATGTCCGCCGCCTCTGCCATCCCTCCTTCGAGCTTATGGTTCAGACGACGCCACACGACTTCCGCGACGGCATGCGAAGAGTAAGTCGGGTCAAGTAGATAGGAATAAAGCATCGTGTCGTGATGCACGCCGGCGATTTCCGCGCCAAAGGATTCGAGCGCGTGCAATGCTGCTTTGCAATCGTGGACCGCTTTGGGCAGAGTGGCGTCTGCAAGCGTCTGCCGAAGCCTCTTCCCCGCAGCGCCATCGTCCATATCGAGCGCGACAGCGACCCCCGCTTCGCCCGAAATTCCAACCGCAGCTGGCTGTTCCTTTTCCGGAATCATGGGGCCGGACAAAGCCAGCATGCCGGTTTCCGGCGACTGCTCTTCCTCGAGTTCCGGCTGCGCTGCCTCCGAAGCCCCTTCGATCGCTACCGCCAGGAATCCCGAGTTCTTCGCGGCCGCGAGCACAGTTTCCACATCACCCAACGTCCTCGCCTCCAAGTAGTGGGCTTCTCTTAGCTGCGGTGCTGGAGCAAGTTCTTTGAGCAGCGTCGTAAACTCCAGTTCAGTGAACAAAGCACGCAGGGCATCTTCATCGGAAGCGGAAGTCCGCATCGCATCCACATTCAGTTCCAACGGCACATCGGTTGCGATCGTCACCATCTTCTTGCTGAACAGAACCGTGTCACGGTTATGGAGCAGCGATTCGCGATAGGTCTTCTTCTCTACCTCGGCGGCGCGGTCCAGCGCAGCTTCGACTGTTCCAAATTGCCGAATCAACTCCACTGAGCCCTTATCGCCAATGCCCGGGGCGCCGGGTATGTTATCCACGCTGTCGCCGCGCAGAGCCATGACATCCACCACGCGCTCCGGCGGCACGCCGAGAATCTCCTCCACCTTGGCCGCATCACAAACCAGGTTGTCCTTGGGCGGATTCAATATCCATACGTTGTCGCCGACCAGTTGCAGCATGTCCTTGTCGCTCGAGACGATGAACACCGTAAAGCCTTGTGCTGCGGCCTGTTTGGCCAGGGTGCCGATGACATCATCGGCCTCATAACCAGCCGATTCCAATATCGGGATGCGATATGCATCGAGGGCACGCCGGATGTAGGGCAACTGTTGCGCCAGGTCCGGGGGCATCTCCGCGCGATTGGCCTTGTAGCCCTTGTACTCGATTTCCTGAAAAGTCTGCGTCTTGATGTCGAACTTCCGGATTTTGGTGACGGCTTCCGCTTCCTGGTCGCGAAAGGTTTTCGCAGCCACGTCGTAAACCGCGGCCAGATATTCCGGCGAAAAGTCCTGGCGCATCTTGCGCAGCATGTTCACGAAGACGTAAGTGGCGGCGGTTGGCACTCCAGTACGTGTCGACATGGGCCGCTGTCGCGCCATGGCATGGTAAGCGCGGAAAATGAACGACATGGTATCCATCAGAAAGATGCGGTGCTGCCCGGCTCCCGGAAGACGAGTTGGCGCTGCCGATGCAGCTGTGCTCATGGCCGCAACCTCTTGTGACTCTCCAACCGCTGATGACTTTCCGCGAGGCAAGGTCCAAGTGTAACAAGCGGGCGCGCTGCCTGCGCGAAGCGGGGTCGTCACACACGCCCTCGCCAAAGCTCACAGTCATCCGCGAAGCCGTCCCGCTACACTGTTATGGCCAAGGTCAGTATGTCGCTGCCAACTCTGGAAACTCGCCGACTCATTCTGCGCCCTTGTGCGTTGAGCGATCTTGACGCTCTGCACCAGCTCTGGACCGACTCCGACGTCCGGCGCTACCTCTGGGACGATATAGTCATCTCGCGCCAACGCGCCGCTCAGACGCTGCAGGAAGCTCTGGCCAGCGCCGCGGAATCTGGCGTTGGGTTCTGGGCCATCCTTCTGCGCGACAAGCCGGATGTAGTTGGTTTCTGCGGCCTGCGTTACGTCGAAAACAGCTGCGACCTTGAGCTGCTCTACGGATTGGCGCCCGCGTACTGGAAGCAAGGGCTTGCGACCGAGGCATCGCTGGCTGTCCTCGAGTACGCCCTGGTCAAGCTCAGGCTGGAGCGTATTTACGCCCGCAGCGATATCCCAAACTTGATGTCGGTGCGAGTGATGCAGCGTCTGGGCATGAAATTCGAAGCAGAAGCGCGCATTGGGACGTTGCCCGTTCACTGCTATTCCATCACGCGGGAGGAGTTCCTGGCGCAACGCGCCGCGAACCAGCCGGAGCGAAGTTAACGCGTCGGCTTGCCATACGCGGAGTTGTACTCGAGGCCGATCACTCCACAGGTTCCCTGTTCTTCTGAGTACACCACGCAGGTATCAAAGGGACGCGAATACACGTGCAGGCTGACCGCCCGCTGGCCGAATTCGCTGGGATTGTAGACCTTGTGCACAGGCGCAAGTGGATCGACGGCCGTCGGATGTGTCGAGTTTATCTCAATCTGATTGGAGCGTTCAATCGCGCAGCGTCCGGCCTTCAGGTCCTCGTGCTTCACGCGATAGTTCTGCACCAGCAAGCGCCCCATCGGGGCTGCCATCCAGCAAATCTGGTCAAGGTGGTTGTGGATGGAGCTTGCCTGTCCCACTTCCCAGCAGATGGCGAGCAGTTCGTAGAGGGGCGTTTTGTCGACCAGGTTCCGTGTGTAGTGTTGGGGATTCCAGGTGAGGTACAGAGCCAGCGAATCCGGCTCAACCGGCAGGCGCTGCAAGAATTCAAGAACGTCTTTCGTGTGGTTGAAGGCTGATTCGGGAAACTCGCGCAGGCGCGCGGCAACAACGTCAATGGAGGGCATGGGCGTTCCCCCGGGTGGCAGTATACCTCGGGGTGCCACGGGCGGCGGAACAGATCCAAGCCACCCGCTACTCCACCAGCATGCAATCTCCGTAAGAAAAGAACCGGTACTTCTGCGCGACGGCGTGCTGATACGCGCGCAGAACAACATCCTTTCCGGCAAAGGCGCACACCAGCATCAGAAGCGTCGATTGCGGCAGATGAAAATTTGTCAGCACGGCGCTGACGATGCGGAACTCGAATCCTGGGTAGATAAAGAGGTCGGTCTCGCCGCTCCCAGGGGCGACTCGTTTGCCGCCCGCGATTCGAGCCGCATGCTCCAGAGTTCGCACTGTCGTCGTTCCCACCGCGATCACGCGCCGTCCGGCTTCGAGCGCCGCATTCACCTTTGCTGCCGTTGCTGTCGACATGGAATATTTTTCGCGATGGAGTTTGTGCTCCTCCACTTTCTCCGAGTGCACTGGCTGAAAGGTCCCGAGGCCGACGTGCAGGGTGATCTCCGCGGTCTCAACCCCGTTCTGGCGAACTTGACGCAAAATCTCGTCCGTAAAGTGCAAGCCCGCCGTAGGCGCGGCTACGGATCCTCGCTCGCGGGCATACACGGTCTGGTACCGGTTTCTGTCTCCCGCGCGGTCTTCGCGAGCAATGTAGGGAGGCAGAGGTACGTGGCCAACTCGCTCGAGCGTGCCGAAGAAGTCCGGGGTTGGGGCAAATCGGATGCGCCGCTCCCCGAACTCCCCACGCGCCAGGACCTCGGCTTGCAATTCATCCTGCGCACCGAAGAAAAGCCGCTCGCCCACGCCAATCTTGCGCCCGGGCCGTACCAGGCAGAGCCATTCGTTTGGCTCTGTGGAGACTTGCTCGGTCAGCAGAGCTTCAATTTGGCCCTGCAGAAAATCCCGGGCCGCAGGGTTGTGCGGACTGACGGGTTGAGCCTGCAGTCCCCCGCGCCGCCCTAGCAGTCGAGCGGGAAACACGCGCGTATCATTCAGGACCAGGAGGTCCCCTTGTTTCAGAATCCTGGGCAAGTCCTGAAAAACCCGGTCTTCCAGGCCTTCGGGCGCGCGCGCCAGATGCAGCATGCGCGAACCGGAACGATCCGGCGCAGGTTCCTGGGCGATCAGTTCTTCAGGGAGCCTGTAATTGAATTCGGATACCAGCACGCGACTGATTATAGAGAGCGTCGCTCGGGCCCTGGGCAGACCGCGGTGTACAAAAGAAGACAGCCGGTTTTACGGTTTTACGGATTGTCCGAATCTAGTTGGATGGTTTAACATGCCAAGACTTGCTCGGGGTGCATCCCCCTGCCGCTGAGATGAAGAGCGAACGCAAAAGCCGGGAAGAGATTGTCCATTGCGGGCAGATGCTGTGCCAATGCGGCTACGTCGCCGCCATGGACGGCAACATCTCGGTGCGTCTCGACAGCCGGCAGATCCTGGCCACGCCGACCGGCATGAGCAAGGGCAGGATGAAGCCCGCAGACTTGGTCATCGTCGACATTGATGGGCACAAGATTTCTGGCCGCCGCGAGCCGTCCAGCGAACTCGCCATGCACCGCATGATTTACCGCATGCGGCCTGACGTTGGCGCCATCGTGCACGCGCATCCCCCGACGGCAACAGGTTTTGCGGCCGCTGGACTCGCATTGAACCAGCCGCTGGTTTGCGAAGTTGTCATCGGCCTGGGGTCGATTCCGCTGGCTCGCTATGCCACGCCTGGCACGCCTGAACTTTGCGCTTCCATGGAAGCTTACGTGCCTGACTACGACGCCATTCTCATGGCCAATCATGGCGTCGTCGCCTACGGCGAAGACCTGGAGCGCGCGTTCATGAAGATGGAAATCGTGGAGCACTTCGCCAAGATTGCGCTCGTGACCCACCAGTTGGGCAAGCAGGCCCCGCTCGAAGGCGAAGACCTGGAGAAGCTTCTTGAAGCCCGCCGCAAATACGCCGGATCAACTTCGACCGCCAGCATGCCTCTGCAGCCGAGCAACATCCGCAAGTAGGTTTCTACTCGCCTCCAATCCGAAATCGCATTCCAGCGCGGAAATTCGCGTGCAATGCCGGATAGCCCGTGACCTCCTCGTAGTGCTTATTCAGCGCGTTTTCGACTTTCACGTATGCGCTGACGCGGCGGGTAATGTCATACCAACCACCCAGGTCAACCCGTGCATAGCCTGCCGTATGGTCGAACCCATAGCCGAAAAAGTCCGTGTCCAGCCGTGGGCCCACGAAGCTGGTGGCCATGTTGCCACCCCAGCGGCGCCCGGAGTAGTTCACCAGCAGGCTGGCACTCTGTTTGGGGCGCCGCAGCAGGGGCTGGCCAGCGGCGTAGACGGGATCGAAAACCATCGGTGCAGTCTCCACAATCCGGCTGGCGAGATACGTATAGCCCGCATTCACGGCGATGCGCGCACTAACTCGGGTGTGCCAGTCGAGTTCCGCGCCTTGCGCGTACGCCCGGTCAATGTTCACGTACTCTCCCGTGAACGTTACCGGATCTAGGATGACAAAATCCACGCGATCCCGGAACTGGTTGCGGAAGTAGTTTAGCGTAAGCGCCGACCTGCCTCCCCAGAAGCTCTGTTCGATCCCCGCTTCGAAGGCGCGATTTTCTTCGGCGTGCAGATGCGGATTGGGCACGATGCCGAAACCATTGGCAAAAGCCTCCTCGAACCGCGGCGCTTTGATGCCGATGGCGAAGCTGCCATGCAGGCGCGTCGCACCGAAGCGTTCACCGCCTTGTCGCACGGCCAGGCCCAGGGCCACGCGCGGCACTGCCTTGTTGCCGAAGAACTCGTTATGCACGTAGCGGAGTCCGAGCAAGAGAGAAACCCGGTGCAAGGTCAGCATCTCCTGGCCATAGACAGCGTGGTTCAGCCGACGTCCGGAGGTCAGACCAAACTGCCGGTCGCCGGTGATCGCGTTTTCCTTTTCAAACTCATAGCCGAACGTACTCCGCGACCACGTCTGCGCCCAATACTCGCCCTGATAGGCAAAGCCTGCGCGGTTGGCGTCTGTGATTGCGTCGGTGGGGAAGTCAATATTGAAACCAAAGTTATCTACGCGTCCCGGCTCGTTCCCCGGATCCTGATTGACGCGCTTCAAGTGGTACTCGAAGCCGCGCAGGTCGTGCCGCCAGTGTGCTCCCTGCGCAATGCTGAGGTCGGCGTCGACGAGCATGTTGTTGAAGCGCTCGTGACCGTCGGCGTCCGGCGGCAAGATAGGTTGGCCGTTGAAGTTCCATTCCCCGGCCACGCCGGTGAGGCTGTTGGTATGCCGCGCTCCCAGTCGCAGGGAGATACCACGAGGCAGTCGCAGTCCGAGGCTCGCGCCCTGAGCCGTTTCGGAATAGACATCATTTACGCCCTGGCCATTCGTGGAAGTCTGCTCACCGAACACGTGGTAGTCGAACGGCCCGTTCGCGCCTGACACCGACGCGTTGCCGCGCGCCGTGCCGAAAGTGCCGCCATCGGCCGCCAGTTGCACCTCGGGCACGCGGGTGCGTCCGCGCGCCGTGAAAATCTGCAGCACGCTGGTCATGGCGTCAGAGCCATAGAGCGTACTCTGAGCACCACGCGAAAATTCGACGCGCTCCGCGTCCTCGAGCGGCAGCACTCCAAAATCAAACGTCCCGCCCGGATCGTTCACCGGCACGCCATCCAGGATGACCTTGTTGTAGCGCGATTCGCCGCCGCGCACGAAGAGCGATGCCTGCCCGCCCCGCCGGCCGACCGTATTAACCAGTGCGCCGGGCAGGAAGCGCAGGGCGTCCGACGCCGCTACCGGTTGCAGGTTGAGCAGTTGCGCTGAATCGAGCGTATTCACCGGGGTGCTCGCGTCGGTCGCCGCCACGCCCGCCGCGGTGACATTCACGGTCTCCTGCGCGGGGGCCAGCCGCAGCGTCACTGTGCGCTCCGGCCCGGTTTCGGCCTTCTGCACCTCCTCCGCAAAGCCGGGCGCAAGAACGTGCATCTCGTAAGCGCCGCTGGACAGGCCGGAGAAAACAATCTGACCGGATGTTGAGCTTCGTCCCGAAGCAGTGACGCGAGCTGAACCGGCGGCCGAGACCCACACCTCGGCGTTCGCCACCGCCGCGCTCTGCGGATCGACAACGCGCAGGCGCAGTTCCGCCGCCGGGGAAATTCCAACCAGCAAGAGAACGGCAAGAAACGCCCGATCGAGACTCATCACTTCTCCTTCACACGCGAAAGGGGCTACAGCCGTGATGATTCGCGCCGGTCTCCTGGCTTTGCGAGTGAGGGTGTTCCCCATTTTGCTGTCTGCAGCCTTCCCAGGTGGTCCCAGTGGCCGAAGACGATGTCCTCGCTTACAGTTGCGCGGCAGCGCGGGCTTCGTACCCGCTTCCCTTATCTCCGTCGAGCGACGGAAACGCGCGAATCCAATTAGTCAAAGATCAAGACAACGTTCTGCGACTCTACGCGCCGCGGTTGTGGAAGTCAATGTTTCCCACACGCGAGTGAGGTTACGGTTTGCCTTTCTTGTCGTCTTTGTGAGCTTCCCAATGGCCCATTGGATCCTCAACGGCCCAATCGTGGTCTTGCTCTGTGTCGGTAGGTAACCGCTCTCTGAGGTGAGCGTTGATGTGCCGCAATTCCATCCATATCAGAAACAGCAGAATGGCAACGACAACAACAAGGAGAAACTGAAGATCCAGGCGCATAACACGCTCTCCGACGCAACGGCTGAATACTCTTGACGTCCAGGAGCCTAAGCAATTCCTCGACAGCCATCACCCACATGCGGGTGGTGTCTCGAGTTGACCTGACTCATATTCTCGAAGGTGCCGGAGTGGAATCAGGATTGCGCTGTGGCTCCCGGCCGGCAAGACCACAGTTTCGTTCCTCGTGGGAAACATATCCTTTGCCAATACTGTGTAGTTCTCTCTCAGACCCGCAACCGCGACAATATCCCCGTTGCTTGGGGGGATTGTCGATCTCGAACAACGGACAGTGTAAATTATCGGGACAAAACGCATACCATACCTCAATATTTCTGCTCATAACAGTGCTCCTAATCCACTCCGACACAGTCTGGCGGCTAGCCTTCGCCGATTTGGAAATTCTCTTTAGATCATCTGCGGTGAAGCGTACAGGCACGATCCTGCCCTTAGCCATGCCCTTCGGCAGTTTCGGCCGTCCTGATCTTCTCGGTTTGTTCGGCTGGCTCAAGGTTCTTCCCCACGCATGACGGCTGTCGTATGATTCCGCCTCGCTGTAGCAATTACTGTATTACAGTAATAGAAAGTTGTCACTACCCTCCTGCGGGCACCTTCAGGAAGTCTCCTGCTCCGTCTCAACCGGCGCCGGATCGCATTTCCGCAGGGGAAACTCCGTGCTTCCCACCTTGCTCACGTTCTCTTCCGCAAACCGCTGCACCCGCTCCAGGGTCTGCTGCAATTCACCTTGTAGCCGCTCTATCGCGGCCTCGTCCGCATCCTCGGGCACGCGAATCACCCGGCTCATGCAGACTAGGCCGCGGGAGAACGGCCGGGGAATCATCATCCGATCCCAGGAATTCAGTACCCAGGGATGCTCCAGCGCGATGTGAAATGCGGCCAGCGGTGCTCCGCTCACGCGCCCCAACATCACCGGACCCGGCTTCGCCACAAATGCCGGACCTTTGGGACCGTCGATGGTCAAAGCGGTCGCTTCACCGGCATTCAGTACGCGACGCATCCCGAGTAACGCCTTGATCGCCCCGCGACTGCTCGAGCCGCGCACAGTACGAAAACCGTTCAACGCCAGAACGCGCACCATGAGCTCACCATCAAAGCTCTCGCTCTGCATCACCCGAATGCGCTGCTTGCGGTAGTAGTAGGCCGCGGGAATCAGGCAGCAATGCCAGAACGAGTACACGGCAGGGCGCGCCACCATCCCCGGCGTCGCCCCCTCTTCCGCGACGTAAGCGAAGCGCACCGTGCAACACGCCAGCCGGATGAACCAGTTCACCAGCTGCGGAACAACACGCAGCAGAAACCGCTGCCAGCGCGTAAAGCGCACCCGCGGCGTCGTTTCCTGATTGAGAGAAGTGGAGGCCGCGTTCACGGCCCTATTGTAATGGCAGGTCCGCTACCGCCGGTTAAGGCTGCTCTACGCAGGAGACAATCCAGTCCTTGATCTTGAAGCGTCGCTCGTCGGTCTGGTCGAAGCGCACGCCGAAGGTATGCTCCGCTTCTTTGCGCCAGAGCACTGTAGCGTTCACCCAAACGCGCGGCAGGGTGAGCAACGCAAACGAAATTTCGACTGTGACACCAGCGCTGGGCATTCCCTCTTTCGACCGCAGTGACATGCCACCACTGCTCACTTCAATGCTGTGCGCGATGAGCCGTTTCCCGTCGCTCGTGGATATGCCGACTTCCGTCGACACTGGAATGCGGATATAGCGGCGAAACTCGTGCATCACCAACAGGTGGGTTGAACGTACCAGCTTCAACGCAGCCTGCCGCTCCAGCGGTTCGCGGAAGATAGCATTCAGCCCAAATTTCGAATAGTGCAGAGCATCCTGCGCGCTACCACCCAGTCCGTACAGCACTAAGCGGCTGTTCGCCGGAGAATTGCGGGCGGCTTCCATCACGGCTTCCGCTGCCGGTCCCAACCGCACTACGCAGCCTTCAAATTTTTCATTTTGAAAGCGCTCGGCGTAGTTGGCTTCCACTTTGGCCGTCTCGATATTGAACTGCCGAAAGCATTCGGCTAGCGTGGCGCGCAGCGGTTCCTTGATCTCAACCAGCGCCACCCGGGCGGTGGCACGGCGAGAAGGATGAATGGGGGCTGGACTCGGGCTACCCAATGCGCGCTCCAGATCGGCAAACTTTGCAGTGCTTCGTGCCTATTCTGGGCGGTACGCCTGTGGAAGGCAACGACTTTAGCCCGTTGCCGGGGGTACCAAAGATCAATTCACGCGTTGAACTGCTGATTGAAGCCTAAGCGAGCGGCAGAAAACCCTATGTCTCACGGACCATACGGCCAATGGCCTCCTGGCTTCCGCGTGCCAGAATGAAACCCAGGGGCCGAGCCGCATCACACTACAAAAAATCTGGCAGCCGGAAGGATAAGTCAGTTCGTCCAACGCCGGAACAGCAGCGACCCGTTCGTCCCGCCGAATCCGAACGAGTTGGAGAGGGCATACTCGAGCGCCGCCGGGCGCGAGTGATTGGGAACGTAGTCGAGATCGCAACCTTCGTCCGGGTTTTCCAGGTTGATGGTCGGCGGTAGCACTTGATCGTGCAGTGCCAGAACCGTGAGGCCTGCTTCCAGGCCGCCCGCTCCACCGAGCAAATGGCCCGTCATGGACTTCGTTGAACTCACCGCCAGCTTGTACGCGTGATCACCGAAGGCGCGCTTGATGGCAATCGTTTCCAGCTTGTCGCCAATGTCGGTGGAAGTTCCATGCGCGTTCACGTAGCTCACCTGGTCCGGTCGGATCTTGGCGTCGTTGATGGTGTTGAGCATCACGCGATAGCCGCCTTCGTGCCCTGGCGCTGGCGACGTGATGTGGTAGGCATCGCCGCTCATGCCGTAGCCGACGATCTCCGCGACTGGCTTAGCGCCACGCGCCTGGGCCACTTCCAGAGCTTCCAGGACGAGTATGCCTGCGCCTTCCCCGACTACGAACCCGTCGCGGTCCTTGTCCCACGGCCGGCTCGCTCTCTCGGGTTCGTCATTGCGCGTCGATAGGGCTCGCATGGCTGCGAAACCACCGACACCCATGGGTGTGATCGCGGCCTCGGTGCCGCCGGCAATCATGACGTCGGCATCGCCGCGTTGGATGATCTTGAAAGCGTCGCCGATCGAGTGCGCGCTGGTAGTGCAAGCCGTGGCCGTAGCTTCATTCGGCCCCTTCGCTCCATAGCGCATACTGACATGTCCGGCGGCCAGGTTGATGATGGCTGCAGGAATGAAGAATGGTGAGATCTTGCGCGGACCACCTTCCATGAGCGCCAGGTGCTCGCGCTCAATGATGTCGAATCCGCCAATCCCCGAGCCAATGTGAACGCCCACCCGGTTCTCGTTTTCTGCATTGATGGTCAGGCCCGACATCTTCATCGCTTCGTCGGACGCTGCCAGCGCCAGATGGATGAAGCGGCCCATCTTCTTCAGCTCTTTTTTCTCGACGAAATTCAGCGGGTCGAAATTCTTGACCTCAGCGGCAATCTGGCAGGCAAACCTGGATGGATCGAAGCCCGCGATCCGCGCCACCCCGCTCTTGCCCGCCAGGATATTCTTCCACACCTCACCGGAGGTGTTACCCACCCCGCAGATGAGGCCCAGCCCGGTAACTACAACCCGCCTCGACAAACCTACTTCCCGCCCTTCGAGTTCTTCTTGATGTAGTCGACGGCGTCTTGTACGGTGCGAATCTTCTCCGCATCCTCGTCTGGAATCTCGATATCGAAACCCTCTTCAAACGCCATCACCAGCTCGACCGTGTCCAGGGAATCCGCGCCCAGGTCGTCGACGAACGACGCACCCGGCGTCACTTCGCCCTCGTCCACTCCCAGTTGCTCGACGATAATCTGCTTCACTTTGTCATCAACGCCTGCCATGTGTCTCCTCGCTTGTTCTTGCTCTGTGGGATGGGCGTCTGCCCGGTATTAATTTCGCGTAGGACTGCCGTGAAACCTTTGCTTCGCAGTTTGCGGCGAAGCGATTAGTGTAACGGCCCTGCCGAATAGATGTAAAGGAAGGGCCGTAAGTCGCACTTGCCAGACTTGTATTTTAGGCTGATTACGGCGAGCCACGGGCTTCGCTACTTCATGTACTGGTCCCGCAACTCCGTCTGCCGGCTCTTCATGGGGATCTCCTGCCCGCCGATGAATACACGCTTTACGTCGGTCTTCACGTCGAGCGGATCACCGTTGGCGACGACCACGTTGGCCATTTTGCCCACGTCGAGAGACCCCAGCGTGTCGGCCACGCACCAGATCTCGGCGCGGTGGGCGCGGAAGGAGCGGTCAAGATTCCTGCAGGCGCGCAGGTGATTGACCTGTCCGGGATGACGGTGTATCCGGGGCTGATCGATTCGGAAACGAATCTCGGATTGACCGAAATTTCCGCCGAGGACATGACGAATGATCTGGTGGAGACAAGCGACGAGATCATGCCGCACATGCACGTGCGCTCAGGAGCATTGTCATTCCGAGCAAAGCGAGGAACCTGCTTTTGCCTGACGACTGACGGCCGACGACTGATAGCTGCCTCATTGTCCCTCCCGGTAATTCGGCATCCCATACCCGGGAAGCGAACGGTCGAAATAAACCTGCCCGTCGATCAGAACTTTCTCCGGCACGCCAACACTCGAGAGCGGATACCCATCCCAAATCACCAGGTCCGCGTCCTTCCCCACGTCAATTGATCCCACCTTGTCATCAACACCCACAATCCACGCGGCATTGAGCGTGATCATCTTCAGCGCTTCCTCTTCCGTAGCGCCGCCGTAACGCATTGTCTTCGCCGCTTCCTGGTTCAGCCGCCGCGCAAAATCGTCCGAATCGCTCTTGATGGCCACGCGCACGCCCTTACGCATCGAGATCACTGCATTCCACGGGATCGCGTCATAGGCCTCGTTCTTGTAGCCCCACCAGTCGGCAAACGTCGCGATTCCCACATTCTCCGCCGCCAGCCTTTCCGGCACCTTGTAGGCCTCGAGCGCATGATGGAAGGCGCGAATCTTGTAGCCAAACTCCTTCGCCATCGCCATTTCGGTCAGAAACTCATCGGCACGATAGCAGTGGATCTGCACCATCAACTTCCCGCGCAACACGTCCGCTAGGGCCTCCAGCTTCAGATCGTGTTTTGGGGCCTGGGCGTCTTTGTCGCCACGCTGCACCTTAGCGTTGTACTCGTCCCACTCGTGCATGTAATCCTGCGCTTCCACTAACGCCGCGCGCTGCACCGCGAAATTCCCCATGCGCGTCGATGGCATCTGCTTGCGATTGCCATACACGCGCTTCGGATTCTCACCGCTGGCAAACTTGATGGACCGCGGTGCCCCCGGAAACAACATAGCGTCGCGGCCTTCGCCGTACTTGTGCTTGATGACCACAGCCTGCCCGCCAATCATGTTGGCCGAGCCGTGCAGCAGGAGCGACGTCGTCACGCCTCCGGCAAGAATCCGGTAGATCGCCTTGTCGTGGTAGTCGAACGCATCTTCCATCATCATGTGCGGCGTTACCGGGCTTGTGGCTTCGTTCACGTCGCCATCGAGCGCCGCATGCGAGTGCGAATCAATCAGCCCCGGCGTTAGATAGCGCCCGCCCGCATCAATTACGGTCGCGCTGGACGGCGCGCTGACATTCGCGCCCACTGCCACAATCTTGCCGTCTTTGACGTAGACGCTTCCGTTCGCAATGTTGCCGTGCGTCACCGTCATGACCACGGCGTTCTTGATGAGGACCTCGTTGTGGGTGGAACTTGCAGTTTGCGCCGCCGCAAGAGACGTCATCAGGGCCAGCGCCAAGACCATCGCGGCCCAAGTAGACCTGAATTTCATGTTGTGCTCCTGGGAGACGGCGATTCTAGGCATTCTTCCCGTTCCGCGCAAGCGAACCGGGACCAGCGACGGAAAACTTGCATCGCACCGCCCAAAACTTCAGACTGTTGCCATGCGTGCTGTCGTTCAACGCGTCTCCCGTTCGCGCGTCACCGTCAACAACGAGATAACGGGCGAAATCAAAGCCGGTCTGCTTGTCCTGCTCGGCGTAGCCACCGCTGACACCGAAACCGATGCTGACTACCTCGCCGACAAGATCACTGGCCTGCGCATCTTCGAGGACGATGAGGGCAAGATGAACCGCAGCGTCATCGACATAGGCGGCAGCCTGCTAGTTGTCTCACAGTTCACCCTCTTCGGCGACGTGCGCCGCGGCAAACGCCCATCCTTCGACGACGCCGCCCCGCCGCCACGCGCCCGAGAACTCTACGAATACTTTGTGGGCCGGATCCGCGCCGCCGGTCTGCGCTGTGAAACCGGCCGTTTCCAGGAGATGATGCAAGTCGAACTGGTCAACGAAGGCCCGGTCACAATATTGCTCGATTCGACGAAGCTGTTGTGAGATCATCATAGCTCTACCTCAGGAATTGGCGTAACATCCCTTCCACGGCTGGTAATCCAGATGATTCCTTCAGTCGTTATCGTTTGCCTGCTCCTGTATCTGCTCTGGCGTTTTCTGCTTAAAGGCAAGACCGGCAACTTCTCCGGCGGCGTTGGCAATGCTCTGTTTCAATTCCACACGTTCATTCGCCCATCCAACGTGCACGTGGTCGAGGCCAAGAAGCAACGCAAGAAAGATGCGGAACAGGGAGACGATGGACCGCCTGAACTGCCTCCTTGGGCACAAAGCGGGGATTAGGAGCCCTACTCATTCTCGGTGAACTGGGCGGTGGAACATGTTCAGCCGAATATCCCCCGCTGCATATTCTGCTCAATGTATTTCTTGCTGTCGAACTTCTTCCCCGTGCTCGCGCCCGACATGTAGCGAATCTGCCCGAAAATCTCCCGCTCGAACCACGGCCGGTCGTACTTCCCCACGATCGACCACGCAATCCCCGCATACCCGTTCGGATCGCGCCCGTCCAACTCATACTTGTCGTTCAGGTAGACCGCAATGCGATACGCCTCCGCCGGCGACGTCGTCCACTCCAGTATCTTCTTCGCCCAGTACATGCGCATGTAGTTGTGCATCCAGCCGTCGCGCACCAACTGCATTTGTGCCGCGTTCCAGAGTTGATCGTGCGTCTCGGCGTTCTCCAATTGTTTCACCGAGTACGCGACGGGCCGTGGATCCCTGGCGTGCGCAGCGAGCGTGCGGTGCGCCCACGCCTCCCCGCACTCAAAGTTGTCGTAGTCGGGATTGAAGTGAACGAGGTTGACCGCCAACTCGCGCCATACCAGCAACTGGTTGAGAAACGCCTCCCTAGCCGGTTTCGGCGCATCCGCCTTCTGCACCGCCAGGGCCACCGTATGCGGACCAATCTGCCCGAAGTGCAGATAAGGCGAAAGCCGCGTCGTGCCGTCCTTCTCCGGCTTATTGCGGTCGGTACCGTAGTGCGCCAGTTTCTTCTTTACAAATTCCGCGAGCAGGCGCATGGCTTCTCCCCGCCCCCCGCGAAACGTCGAAACAGGCTCGACCGACCGGTCGAGCGACCAGCCTTCGGTCACATCGAAATCTTCCGGCAGGGACGCCAATCCGCGCGGTTGCTCCCACACCACCTTCGCTTTCGTATTCTTCGGCGCAATCAAAAACTCCTTGAACCGTGCCTGAATTCTCGGGCGAATAATGTGCGCAGCATACTGCTCTTTCTCGAGCAGTTTGCTGGGCACAACCACGTCGGCGTCTACGGTCCACAGCGGCACTCGCAGGCGCTCCGCCGCCTTCTCGCGCCAAGTGCGCGGCTCCCGCATGGGATTCTCGTCTCCCACCACCAGGCAAGGCCGCACCTCGTCGCAGAACTTCACCAGGCTATGTTCGGGATACCGCCGTAACACGAAGCCAACCCGCCGCGTGCGCAC
>Ga0075028_100000085_pt1 | contig 31461 bp, 33 predicted proteins | sample LitLauG_LLR_2014_FD_71390 | JGI IMG/M metagenome (GOLD analysis project Ga0075028, IMG submission 71390) | Freshwater sediment microbial communities from Pennsylvania, USA - Little Laurel Run_MetaG_LLR_2014 | ecosystem: Environmental > Aquatic > Freshwater > Creek > Sediment | place: USA... | reverse complement strand
CTTTTCACCTCGACTTACACCTTACCCGCGTAGCCTGTAGATTCTTCAGAGGTTCCTTAAAAACACCGATAACGAATGGATCCGGATGCTAAAGCAGCGGGTGAAAGATGCAGCGCGTCAGTAACCCGTGAAGGGCAGCAACTTTTAAGATCCCGCCCCGATAACTAGGGCGAGAGAACGAGGAGCGTATCGTTTATGCCCGTCAGAAGTCTTACCTCCGCCGATCCAACAACCACGTCCAATTCCATCGAACTCACAAAAAACCCGGGCCTCGTGGCGTCTACACGGCCTCAACAGCCCACGTCTTTGCAGAGCTTCCTGGCCGATAAAAGTTCCTTGGCGAAATACATCGCAGCCAATTCTTACTCAGGAAGTGATCCAAACCCACCGGTGATCTCAGCCGGTCCCGACTACACCTTTGGACCAAAAGAGAGGCCCACCTACAATCCCGTCATCGATCAACTGGGCACAAGTCCAACCAGCGACAACGGACAAGTCGCGGCGAACGCACTCTTACGCATGGAGCAATCCAGCTTGGGCGGCCCATTCGGCGTCTCCGAAGAAGCACAATTCGTCACCCAACAACTAGCCGCACACAAGAACGATCCGCTTTTTCTGCAGCAGTACTTCGGCACGCTCGGCCCGGAACGCACAGCGAATATTTTCCATTACCTCACAAGTCTCGGCCACGTTCGCACTCCGACCACTTCGAGTTCTCCTAACACCGCCGACGCGGCTCAGTTGCAGCAACAACAGCAGGATCTCGCCGATGCTCTCTCGACCATGGTCAAGAGCAAGGACTTCAGCCAGAAGGATATGGACCGCCTGCTTGTTGACTTTGCCAATGGTCACCCGGAAGACAACTTCACGTTCCCCAAAGATGTGTTGGGCAAGGCCTCGCCCGAAGTGAACCAAATGTTCTATCAGTCCGCAAAAGACTATGCGCTGAAGCCAGGCAATGCTAACTCCACCGCGGGTCAAGCGATGGCGGCCTATGCCATGCAGGCGCTTTCGCAAACTTCCAACCCGATGGCCGAACTTGCGAGCATGCCTAACGATCAGTTGTCGAATCTTGTGAAGGCGGCCATGAAAGGCGAAGCGCGCTACGGAAATCCTCCGTCCCTTGAAGACTTCGCCAAAACTGGAATCTACCGCGCCTCCGACGGAAAAGGCCAGCCTCTCGATGGTCTGTCGCACCTCATCTTCGACGCCGCCTACTCCGACGTCAGCGATCGGTTCAGCCGAGCTCCGCTGACCACCGACCAGGCGCAGAACCTTCAGGCCCGCCTATTCCAGGCAACTGTCGACTCTCTGCAAGCGGACCCGGCCCTTCACGCTTTTTACAACAACAGCGTCCCCATGAAAGATGCCTTAGCCGCCGACTTTCAGCAAGGCTACGACTCCATCGTCAAAGCAAATTCCGGCCCCGACGGCGAACTCTCCTCCGCAGGCATGCAAAACTTCCAGGAATTCTTCGGCGATGTTTTGTTCACGCCCCCTCCCAGTTCAAACGCCGCCGGTGTCGCACAGTTTTTCCAGGGCACTCTCAACAACTTTGTTGCGGACGCAAACAAACTTCCGCCCGGAGCTCATATTTCGCAACCGCAGCAAGAGCTGGGTACGTCTTTGGGAGAACAAGCACAAGCCATGGCGGGCGCGCTCAAGCAGTCCCTGACCTCGATCCTCAACGGCCAAATCGCGTCGACCAAAGGCACCCAGGACACGATCAACCTTCTTCTGACCACCGGTGAGGCGGGCGTCGGCGCCTTGGGCGTCGCACCGGCCATTGGCGCTGCCATCGTCGGCGAGGCTTTGAAAGGCGTTGTCGCCTCCGGCGCTGATCCGTCGATTCAGAGTGCCATCAATGACCTCAAGAGCCACGGTATCGATGTCAGCAAGTACACGAGCGGAACGCTTCAAGACCAATCTGAATCGATCAAGAACTATGACCTCAGGCTTGCATTTCAGAATGGTCTGAACAACGCCAATCGCGTCTTGAATTAGTACGGAAAAACGGAGGGGGAAGAAGCTTGCGTAGCCGGGAATATTCGCGCGGCAGCTCAAGATAGGCATGCGACCGGCATCAGTAAAGAAAATAGCTTGTCGCGCATTCCCTCGCTGAAAGACTCGGGGACATTCACGATAAGCAAAAGTCAAGAGGAGACGGAGGTCTCCTAGCGCTTGGAAGAGTAGGCTCTCGAAGCGGAGATGTGACGATTGAGTTGATCCGCTGCTGGTCGCCCTTGATGTCATCGGTGAAGAACATGATCGCGGGCTGGCTCTGTTGAAACAGGGCCTGCTGATACGCTTTGGCCGCAGGATTGTTGTTCAGCGCCACCTGCAGCTCAGTGCCTTCCGGCTCCTCCGGCGAGGCCACGGTCAGCCACCGATATGAGCCCTGACTGAAATCGGTCTTCTTGGCAAACCCCAGTACCTCCGTATAGAAGCGCAGGGCGTTATCTTGGTCGTCGACGTACACGCTGGTCAGCTTAATTTCATTTCGTTTCTCCTCTTCACGTGCGCGGTTTGGGCCGCGCCGCTTTTCTTTGTGTCTTCTTTTTGGTGAGTGTTGGTTGATCCATGCGGTCGAGGTAGCGAGCATCCACATGAGCGGACCAAAAACGGCGGAACTGAGACAGCCAGGCATCCAACTCCTGAAATGGCGCCCGTTTCAATCGGTAGAGACGGCGTTGGGCGTCCACCCGCCCACCGTGGATTCCACGAAGCCGGCCTCTCGCAGCACCTGTAGATGCTTGGACACAGTGGGCTGGGGCATCCGGAGCTGACGCTCGATTTCTCCGACCGACTGCTGGGGTGCGACCAGGAGGCTCAAGATCGCACGGCGGTTCGGCTCCGCAATGATTTCGAATTCGGAACAGGACGGAGCCCCCATGGAGCAAGCGCTTGGCATCGACTCTGGTCGACTAACGGGTCTCACTGGCCCGGGAAGGGAGAATGAACAGCCAAATTATCGAATTGGAGCGTTCAAAGGTTGCGCCTTGAGAAATGGTTTCCCTGCGGATGTGGTTTGTGCAATCGTCTTGACGAGGAGAACCTAGGGCAGACTCGGCGGGACGATCGCTGCGCTCACTGGCTGTCCTTCCTGATGAGGAAGAAAGAATCTGTTCGGATCGCTATTCTGCCCTTGGAAAAATCTTGTCCTGGAACTTTGAAGTCGTCAAGAACAGTCCCTTTATCGTTAGTGACAAGCACATGCCCATTCTCGGCGTGAACATGGAGCGAAAGGGAACTGGGTTGCGTTGCAGACTTCGCATTGACCAATGCTTCGGTTTCGTTCGATGTACCCTGCCCCACCACCAGCTTGCGCGTTAGTTTCCCACTTTCATGCTCGAGCGCATACTGAACGCGAGCGTGGCGAGCCGCATCCTCGACCAGCCATTCTACTTTCCGATTCCAAAACAAAGTTTTCTTTGGGGGCGCAAAAACCAGATTTTCGCGGAGAAACCCTGTTCTAAGGTTGACAAATTTTCCCGGCACCTTCGCCTTGAGCCACTCACCGTCATGAGCGACCTGGTTCGCATCATCGAATTCAAAATCCTGAACTGGATCAAGAACCAGCGGAATCGTGACCGCTTGCCTCTCAAGATTTATGGCTGTGCTCGCTCGTCGGTATCCAGTCGCCTCCCATGCGATTTCATACTGACCGGGGGACAGAGAGATCCTGCCTGCCGGACTAATTTCCGTAAATTCTGGATCGCCAACGCGACGGTATTTCACGCTGACGTCAGCTTGGGTGTTCACGCGGAATCCTAACGTTCCCAGGGTAGGGGAAAGCACCGCGTTTGTGATCTGAACGTCGGCTGGAGGTCTGCCCGGCGAAGCTGCGTTTACAGAAATCTCCAGCGGTCTCTCTTCGTAACCCGATTTTGAAAACACTACATCGTGCTTGCCCGCAGCGAGGACACCCGGTAGGCGAACGCTGCCAGCGGAATCCAGTTCTCCAACTTTTTTCCCATCCATGGTGACTGTAGCACCGGGTGTTCCGCCCGTAATCGCAAGCGCCGCCATCACCGGGGGAACGCCCTTCGAACGAAGCTCCACGTTCTTGATGAACGTCAGGCGTCGTCTCATGGTCAGAGTCCACGCCTCAGTCTCGAATCCTTCTGCAGAAAGGGAGAACTTATGCTGTCCTGGAGGCTTGCTAATTGTCCAACCGTACTTTCCGCGTGGCACGAGAGCCCCGTCCACGGTAAGCACTGCCTTATGGGTGCTCGTTGTAACCAGGACCTGGCCTTCTGCATTGAGCGACCGCACGGTTAAGGTAGGCGCATTCGAAATGCCAATCGATACGCTACCTTGCTCGTTGCCCTTCCCGTAGAGTAACTGGTGATTCTCGTCGTTGAGTTCGAACTGCGTCCCTGAAGCTGACACCGGAAGATTCTGATGGCCAACGCGAGCATTCTGGAGCTGTTTGCCACCGTACAAGGTCGCGTTTTTCCCTAAGCTGGCGATAACGAGCAGATCGTCTGCGCCCAACTTCGTGACTCGAGGCTGTCCTCCCGCCGGAACTTGAACCGTTGCCGTAAACAGTTTCTTGCCTTTTGCCGTGACAGCAAGTTTATGCGCAGAACCGTCAGTGGGGATGTCGTACTCGAAAGAACCGCGGGCAAGGCTGCCGATCTGCTGTTCATCCAGCTCGACAACTCCCTTGGCTGCCGATGCGTAAATCGAGAATCGCGCCGGTTCAGGTTCAAGAACAATTCCTCCGTCCGCACTACTCTTTACCTGCACCTGCTTGGTCTTATAGCCAAGGTGGCTGACCTCAATCGTTGTCCCAGCAACTACTGTCGCATTCGTGAATGCCTTACCGTGGTTCGTGGTTGTGCAGTCCGGCGGATCCGTACTGATCTGGACATTGTTGATCGGGACATTCCCTGGTTCTGACGTGGTTACTGCGATGGGCTTCGTGGGACTCGTGGTGCGAAAGAGCACGTACCCGATCATCACCAGTAGAGCAAGAATTCCGCCTACCGCCACCAACCTCGCTTCAGACCACTTCCCTCCCGGACGAACAAACTTCTGTGCCCTGCGCGCAGCTCCTCCAACAATCGCCTGCGCTTCTGTTGCAACCGCTCTCGCAGCCGTCTTAGCCTGGCGAACGAAATTCTGGAACCAATCCGCTTTGGGCTTCTGCCTTGGTGTCTCAAGAATTTTTGTTTTGTCTATATCGACAAGCTGGGGCCCCTTTTGCGTCGTCATGGCTTCTCGCCGGGAGACGACGGCCAACCGACCGTCAGTTCCGGTGAGCGCCGGCTGCGTAGTCATTAACTCGCTCAAGTTTTCCACGTTCGCGGCGCGCTGGACGGTCAGTTCAATCTCAGCCACCGTCTGGCCGATTTCGGGGTCGTCGGGATGCTTGGACCGGATTGTATAGGATTTCTCCAGCACGGCACGTAGATTTTCCCGGTCCAGATTCTGCTCAGCCAGACGGCGGTTTTCCATCAGCTCTACGCGGTCCTTGCCTCTCTCTTCCTTGCGCCGCACCTCGTTTACCTCTTTTTGTAAACTCGTTTCGTACTGCTCCAGGCGAACTTCGTAGGGATATTCCAGCCGAACTGCTCGAATCCGGTCAGCCGCTTCTTGCGATTTCCCGGCTGCTACCAGCGCGCGACAATCGGCAAGACATTGCCCGACAAAGGCCTGCCGCTTCGCTTCCCCAATCGTTGAACGCAGAGATCGAACCGCCGGATGAGATGCGTCGAGTTCGCTGGCTTCCTGATACAGGGGCTCCGCATCGCGCCAGTTTTCTTTCGCCAGGCCTCGTGCGCGCTCCGCCAGGACGCTGACAACTGCATCCCGCAATCCTGGGCCCCGCGGATCCAGATTCAAACTGTTGCGCAACAATTCAGTAGCTCGAAGCAGATCCTTCTCCGCCAGAGCCTGCTGCCCTTCTTCAAACAATCGCCGCGATTCTTTCGTCCTCTCGAGTCCCTGTTCAGCAAGAGTGCGCAACGCTGAAAGCTCGGCGTCACCGGGAAAATCCACGAGCGCAGCGGAAGCACACTCAACCGCTTTGATGTAGGCACGGCCCTCCAGCAATCCGTCGATTTCCTCTACCAGACGTAAATGCTCTTCGTCGCGCGCCTGCTGGTTACGCTTCTTTTTGCACTGCTCTAGTTCAAATGCAATGCCAGGATACTGAGGGTGAATGTTACGCAGAATGTCCCATTGACTGATGGCCTCGGCGTACTGCCCTCGCTCTTCATACAGCCGGGCCTTCGCCACGATTGAGTTCACCAGATCGCGCCGTTCCCGGGTCAATTTCAGTTGTTGTGCGAATTGTGTTTCGTTGGGATAACGTTCGCAGGCTTCGCGTGCGATATTGACTCGCCGGTCGAGATCGGGTTCCGCATCCAGTCGCTTCGATACTTCTGCGATGTAGGCGGACAACTCCTGCCGCTCTGCATCTTCAATTCGAATCTTCAGCGCCTGAAAAGTCCCGTCGCTCGGGTACCTCGCTAGCAGTTCCTGGCACACCACCATAGCGCCCGCAAAATTCTTTTCGCTGAACTGACGCTGGGCATCTTCGAGCGTGCTACGAATGCTGTCACGCTCGGAGCGAACTTCTTTGTAAAAACTCTGGTAAACGGCATCGCGCTCAGGAATCGCAGCGTTGGGATTTGCACGCGCCGCCGAGAACAATCGCTCCAATTTGCTCAGTGCGGCTTCAATTTCCCCGTTCTGATACGCCCGCATTGCTGAACTGTAAAGATGTTCCTTCTGGTCGCGAACGCGCTCGGCTTCGGCTTCAGTGGACTCAATCTTCTCCAATAGATCCAGCGCCCGCGTGTCACCACGGCGAATCGCCAGCACCTCCTGCACCGCATTCCGCGCGGCTTCAAAATCACGATTACTGAGGTGCGACTGCGCCAGTTCCAGCCACTTAGCGATCTGCGTCTCGCCGCGCTGTTTTTCCATCGCCTCCCGCATGGCCAGCGCATCAGAATTCTCAGGGTCCAGTTCCAGCACTTCGCGAATTTTGTCGAGCGCAAGCGGAATCTCGTCCTGCTCCATCCGCGCACGCGCGCTTTCCAACAGGTGACGGATCTTTTTCTGTTTTACCGTCAGATCAATTTGCGTGCGCAGCACGGTGATCCGCGCATCGAGATTACCCTCAGCTTCCAGTTCCCCAAGAATCTCCGACGCGAACCCATCGTCGCCATTCTTGAATGCAGCCCTAGCGCGCTCAATGCGCGGCTCAATCTTCGACGAATCAAAAACAGGTTCGTTGCGTGCCGCTTTTTGCAAGGTTTCCGCCAATTCTCGAGCGCTGGCAAAACGGTAAATGGCTTGCTTGGCAAGGCACTTGTGAACGACCTTGCTCACGGACTGATTGATGCTTGGATTGATCTCGGACACCGGCGGCGGGATATATTTAATGACCGCCTCCATGGTTTCATCGGCGGTTTTGCGGGCAAACGGTTTGCGCCGAGTCAGCGCTTCATACAGGATCACGCCCATTGAAAACAGGTCCGAGGCCGGGCCAATTTCCTTGAGCTGCGCCTGTTCCGGAGACATGTACTGGAACGTTCCCTTTTGCCCGGCTGCCGATTCTGATCCCGCCAGGTGTACCACGCCAAAATCGATGATTTTGGCGGTGTCGTCATCCATCACAAAGATGTTGCTGGGCTTCAAATCGCGATGTACAAGCCCACGCTGATGCGCTGCCTGCAGGCCACGGCACACATGAGTTGTAATTTCAACAATTCGCTCCAGCGTCAGGCGAACGCTGGCGTTAGCAATCAGGTCTCCGAGAGTCGCACCGTGCAGCAACGGCATCACAAAGAACGGTTTCTTCTGCCGGTTCTCCTCGATTACATCCACATCGCGCACTTCCACAATATTGGGATGTGAAATCTCGGCAAGTGCTTTCCATTCTTTCGTGAAGAGATCGACCGCGGCCGGGTCGGAGATATCCTTCATCAACTTGATGGCGACCGCGCTGCCGGTCTTGATATCGAGCGCACGCCAGACCGCGCCCATCCCACCTTCGCCCAGTTGCTCCTGAAGTTCGTAGCGACCAGCGATTCGAGAAGGGGGCATGTAGCAGTTCGCGCCGCACCGGAACACACATCGGCGCTTCAACCTCTAGTTTGCTGTGATCTACCGCTGTGATCCGTGTATTAAGCAGAGCTCTTTGGCCAGAACGGGTCACTGCCTTCCCGGCCCCGCCCCATTCAGAGAGCCAGAAACCGAGAGAAGAGTAAAACTATACACCTATTGGAGCGCGATTTGGAAAGGCATTTTGCTCAGCGGCTCTAAGTATTACTGATAGGCTTGAAGGGTAAGACCGAGATCCCTGCGGTTGCTATGTTACTGAAAACAAAGCATAATGCTGGAACGGGTTGGTCGAACCTGGGGACAATCCCCAACCCAAATCACGAGTTCAAATAGGTGACGATCAGGATCAGGGAACAGAGAATCGATGCAATCAGGAGCAATTCCCAGGCAGTGAATGATGCTAAGAACTCCTGGACCGACAGGGGGAGTCGTAGTTTGGTGGCCGCGAACGAAACAACCGGGGGCGGGACAGCGTTCTCTGATTTTCCCGAACCCCAGCTCATTTCAATTTTGTAACCCGGAATTTCGATCAAATCCCCGTTTCTTAGCAGTACGGGACTTCTGTTGGACAGGCGAGCGCCATTTACAAATGTTCCGTTGCTACTCAAGTCTTCAACCAGGAGATCGCCAGCCTGCGGAACGAGGGCAAAATGATCGCGTGACACCCCCACACCATCCAGGCGGGCAGGACTGGCCAGATCTCGCCCGAGAACCAACCGGGAGTCGAGCTCGCAGGTCACGGCCTGCAAGTCCGAGTCACTATTGCGCGTGATCAATAACTGGACGCGCACCTAAATTTCACCAGCCCTGAAGCTTTGTGTCAGCATAACTTTCTGCAACGTGTAAAGCGCCAAGCATTCGGGACCACCCAAATCTGCCTGCTCGGACCTCTCGTTGAGAGCGTCCTCATGCCACCAACGGCTTGCCCAGCGCTTCCGTATGGCCCCTCTCTACGAAGGACGCACGTTGCGGATGGCCGCCATAGCCGAATCATGCTTCGCTTTGAGCACATTGGATGCGGTCTCAAATTCCCGAGCTTCCGAAAGCACCTGTTGCTGCAATTGGAGATATTGTATCGGATCGTTGTTCAGCAGTCCCGAGCTGAAACGGCCGCCTAAAAGACCGCCCAAGCCAGGCGCAGCTATGTTTGCGGCTGTGGTTGCGATCCTGCCCAGGATCTGCCCAAATCTACTTGTGCCTCCGGTAGGCTGTGGCTGCGAACTCTCAACGACAGTAGCGTCGCCAGAACTGGAAACCGATGAGGGTATAGCCGAAGTTTGCGACATACAATTTAAACCGTCCTTTCCCTGTTCGTAGAACCGAAGTGATCTGTCACCTCAGTTGTCGCGGGAACTTGGCCAAAAGTTGCGTGGCGGCCGTGGCCTTGCCAGTGGAGCCACAACCGCTAGCCCCAAGGTATGCATCACCCCGCTTTACCCGTACGAATGAGTGGAGCGAATCTACTCTCGCGGGTTTCCGGTTCCTTCTGCTCAGACGCGTCCGCAAAATCTTCCGCGTTCAGGGATAGCATGTATTGCATGCCCGCTTCTGAACTGGCCACCAGCAGAAGAGATTTGCCCGCCTTGATGATGTAAAGTGTTTTTTGCGGTTCCAGTGGAAGTTTCGCCCATATCTGCAGCGGACCAGGAGAGGGGCGGTTCCACGGCATCAATTTCGGAATCCAAAAGCGAATTGCGACAAATGCCAGAAGCAAAATTCCACCCAGCACCAGCATGAGCCGGAAGTAGTCCGCAAATCCATATGAGAGAGTCGTCATTGGAGTGTCCAGCCAGTGATTCGGACACCGAGCTTGCCTTCGACCTCAACGAGATCGCCTCGACCGGCGATCTTCCCGTTAATCGCAATCTGCACTGGTTCCGACTTGTCGCGGTCCAACTCAACTATGCTGCCGGGAACGATGGTATTCAATTCGGCTAGACTTAGTTCGAGTTGCCCAAGCACGACGTGCAACCGAACTGGCAGGGTTGTTAGGTCAGGCTTGGCAGTGGCCGGCGCGCTATCTCCGCCAATTTCCTCGCTTGGCATAAGCGTGCTCCTTTCAGAATAGCTTTGAATTTGTAGCTCGGTCTGCTTTTCCCCGGTCTGCAGGAACTGCCACCCTCGCTCGTTTCGATCTTTGGAACTGGGCAGAAGCAAAGTTGGATCGAGAGCTAGTATCAAGACATCGCCAACTTCGAGCTGGCCAAGATCGTACAGGCTCAGGTCCGCGTAACCAAGCATGGCAAACACGTGCCAGGAAATTGATTCTTGAAACTGGGTGTTGACTCGACACGGCTCGAGTTGCATCTGGAGCAGCAAGGGCACTGGCAGAAACAACCGGACCACACCTGTGGCCCCTGACAAACCAATGGAACACTCCACACCAATGCCTTGTTCGCTACCGGGCAAGCGTTCGAAATCGATGAGTGAGAACTGGAACGGGAACTTCAACTTGCAGTTCGCCCGCTCTAACGCGCAGAGCAATAGCAACTCGAACAGGCCAGCGTCCGAGGCGACAAGGTGATTCACCGGCAGACGCGTAAGCCGGTGAACAACCGCCTCCAGGAATGCGCGACTGACGGTAAAGGGAATGACGCCTACCGCGGGATGCACGTTCACAGCGAAGCGGCACACGTTCGAGCGGCGGCCCGTCTCCCATGTGCTCCAGGTCGCGGCGAAGACCTTTGGGTGCGTCAGCTGAATCGCCGGGCCCGATTCCCACATTTCTTGAATTGAAATTTCGAACAGATGCGGGAAAATCAGAAATGTGTCGCCAGTGAGCAGGGGGACAATGCTATTTGGTGCCAGCTTCTTGCCGTTCAGATAGGTACCCGCCGCACTGCCAAAATCCTCCAGAAGGTAGCTTCCGTCCCGCTTGAGAATTCTTGCGTGATGCCGCCCGATGGTTACCTGGTTCAGCACAATATCATTGTCTGGCTCTCGACCAATCCCCACCCGATCCTGCTCGAAGTGGTAATTCTGGAGCACCTCGCCCTCGACCTGTTTAGTTTGCTTCACATGGATTGAGGTGCCAGCCGGAACTTGAAGGGAATTCCCCAGGCCCTCTTGGACCCACGCTTGCCAATCGGCTGTACTTGGAAACGATCGGTGAAACCAGTTTAGGAGTTCGACTTCCGCGCGCGAGTAGGTCTTGAGCCTGTCGAAAAGAGTGATCTCCTCTCCTACGGGGACTGCCTTCATGCAGTTGACCTTGACATGCGCTGTGCGTAAAGGGTGGATGGGGAGCCCATGAGACTCACGCTAAGCCGCTCAGGATGAAAGCCCTTGGACGTGAGGGTCCTAGACAGTTCGTCGAAGTGCCCCTGCAAGGCTGCACCCACTTCTTCGCTTTGAGTGTAAAAGTTCACCAATAGTCCAGTCCCCTGACTCTGCAATTGCACTCGAAGCCCGTTGAGAACCGTGCTCTGAAACTGTATCTCAATGTTTTGAGACAAGCTGGCATTCTGCTGCGAAATCTGCTGCACGATTTCGTCCACCAATCGCTGGATATCCACAGCGGGTTGGAGCATTGCCGCATCATCGGTCTGAGTTGGGGGGGGAGCCTCCACCAAGGACTGCCAGGGGAGATCCGCTTGAAGAGCGGCATCTGAGTGATGTTGCGAGTTGGAGTTGAGCTCGTCATGACGCTTCGAATCCAGCAACCTTGCAAAGCGATCATTGTCCCGCGATGAATCATCGTGGACCGTGCCTCTGGTGTCCGAGCCAATACGCGCGCCGCTAATTTTCATAGACCATCACTCCGTTTGGGATGCAGGAGGGCCGAAATTTCGTCCTGATCGATTTCTTCCTTTCGAAGAGACGCGCCCTGAAAGCTCTTTCTCAATTTCTCGCGGTACTTATTCAGAATCTCCATCTCGCGGGAACACTCAGCCAACCAGGTTTGCGCCTTGCGCACCTGCTCTTCCGCCCCTTCGACTACTTGGCGCTGCAAATCGGTGGAGCGACGGGCGCTCCTTCCGTCCTGTTGCAGACCACGGAGATACTTGGCAAGACGCCCCAACTGAATCGAGCTGGCCTGCGACTCGATCAGCAGTTGTTCGCGGGTGCCGGCAATCTGCTCAGCGATCTTCTGTTCCAGCCTTTCCATATCTTTCAGCTTTTGCTGTACCGTCCGATGCGCCCTTTTTGCTTCCGACAACTTTACTTCCGCTAGATTCCGTTCTTCAATCTTCTTGTCGAGCAGCGCTTGCAGTCGAAAACGAAAGGCGGTCATGGCGGCTCTCAAAACATCGATTTCAATCGAGCTACCGTCTCCTCGGCTGACGCTCGTTCATCGACAGCTTGCTGGAGAAACGCATTGATTCTATCGATATTCGATATCGCGAAATCCACTCGCGAGTCCGCTCCTGGCTGATACGCTCCCAGAAGAATCAGGTCCTTCTGCTTTTGATAGACCGCCAATACATCACGCATGCGGTGGGCGGCGTCGCGATGCCCCGTGTCGGTTACAGCGTCCATGACGCGACTGACACTCTCCAGCACATCAATTGCGGGGTAATGGTTTTGCGTGGCGAGTTCACGAGAAAGAACGATGTGCCCGTCCAGGATTGATCGGACCTCGTCCGCGACGGGTTCGTTCATATCGTCGCCCGCGACCAATACGGTATAGAAGGCCGTGATCGACCCTTTGTCAGAATTTCCTGCCCGCTCCAGCAACTTGGGCAGTTCCGCAAACACGGAAGGCGTATAACCACCTCTGGTTGGCGGCTCTCCGGAAGCTAACCCCACCTCACGTTGGGCCCGGGCAAATCGAGTGACGGAATCCATCATGAGCATCACTTTCTTTCCCTGGTCCCGGAAGTATTCTGCGACGGCGGTGGCGACGTAGGCGCCTTTTAATCGCACAAGAGACGGTTCATTGGATGTCGCACAAACGACGACAGAACGTTGAAGTCCTTCGGGACCAAGATCACGCTCCAGAAAATCACGCACTTCGCGTCCACGTTCGCCGATGAGGGCAATGACGTTGACGTCGGCCTCGGTGTGCCTGGCGATCATGCCGAGCAGCGCACTTTTTCCGACCCCAGCGGCTGCGAAAACGCCGATTCTCTGTCCTTCGCCACAGGCCAGCAGCGAGTCGATAGCGCGCACACCGACCGAGAGCGATTGCGTCACCCGCTTACGATACAACGGGTGGGGAGGAAGACCCTGCGCAGGATATTCTTCACGGCAATCCAGCGGTCCCTTGAGCTTTGTGTCGATCGGCTCCCCCAACCCGTTCAGAACCCGGCCCAGGAGCTGATCGCCTACTTTCACTGTCAGACAATTTCCTGTCGGAACAACTTCACTTTGGGGACTGATGCTCAGGATATCGCCCAAGGGCATCAGCAAAACATTGCCACGCTGAAATCCAACAACCTCCGCTTTCACCGGATGCGCGGAGCGCGGATTGCTGATAAGGCAGATTTCCCCAACCGATACATCGGGAACCGTGGCTTTAACGAGAAGACCGACTGCTTCCTTGACGCGGCCCCGGACTGCGACCGGAGAGAGTCGCTCAATCTTCTCCAGATATTTGTCCAGGTCGATATCGGAACCCGCGCTCATGGCTCTCCCAGTTTGCGAATCAGCGCCCGCGACATCACATCCAGCTGCGTTTCCAGCTGGGCATCGACAATTCCAATATCACTCTCAATCAAACAACCGCCGCGGGCGACAGCAGCATCCGAAATGACCTCAATCTTACGCGCTCCCCCGAGAGATTTCTGCAGGCTGGAAGCTCGACGACGAACTTCGGCCTCGTCATCGGGATGAACCTGAAGCACGACGTTTCCTCCGCGGGGTGCTGAACGGAGCGCCTCACGCGCGATACTGACGACCTGATCTGGAGCGAGGCGCAATGCCTCTCCAATGATTTTTCGCGCAACCTGAATGGCAAGCTGAAGCAGGCAGGCTTCATTCCTCTCGATGAATTCATCCCTTGCCTTCCAAGCTGCCAACAAACACTGGTTCCATTCCCCTAGTCCAGCGGCATAGCCGTGTTGCCGGGCGGCCTCAAGCTGCTTCTCGGCCTCTTCTGCTGCGCTCTGCACAATCTTCGCAGCTTTTTGGCGGGCTTGGTCCAGTACGGTCTCCGCTTGCTCGTGCGCCGTCTGAACCTCCCGCTTGATGAATGTGGGGCTACCGGAAGACTTGAGCGTTCGTGCTTTGATGATCGGTGAGGACATGGACACGCTCAAAACGATTGCGCTAGATAGCGCCGAACAACTGTGGGGAGTCGGTCCAACGGAAGTCCGGCCTTTTCCATGGCGACCTGAGCCTGGGCTCGTTGCTCCTCGCTGCGCATCTCCCGCCAGCGTTGTTGCAGATCCTGTTCAGAACAGTCCCGGAGTTCCTGAAGAACCTGCTCCACGACGGACCGCTTCTCAGCATCCAGCTGAACCAATATGGCGTTCGCGCGCTCCGCACAATGCAACCGCAATGCATAACAAAAGCTTCGAGCCGCTTCGCTCATAGCTTACAATTTCTTTTCCGTCAGAACGGTCCTCTGATCTTCAACACGCTGAGCTAACATGCGCTCCAGCCTTAGAATTTTCAGACCCCGTTGCTTGCTCACAACGATCAGAGCCAGCGCGCTTATACCGGTAACTCCGGACAAAGCTAAAGCCGCCAGCGTAATCAACTCATTGGTTGCCAACGGTCCCAACCGGCTGGGCGGTAGAGGCTTGTCTTCCACTTGCCTCTGAATCACGGCAACATTGTCGGACGACAAGCCCTGCACTCCTTTCGCTACCAAGGCACGAACCTCTTCCTCTTTCAGAGGAGGATGATCGCCACGGTAACGCACCAGCACCGACGCCGTAGTGGGACTCTGATCCTTCTTGTCCAAGAGCGGGCTGTTGTCCGGAAGTACCAAATGAACGCGGGCGTCTACAACACCTGGCAATGAGCGCAGAGTCCGCGTGAGTTCGCCCGCAAGACCGACCAGTAAACGGGCCTTTTCTTCTCCGGCAGTAGGGATGAGGCCCGCATTGGAGAACACCTGACTAAGTCCAAGTACCTTTTCACGGGGGAGGCCATTGTCGCGGAGGACATTCCATGCCACGGCCAATTGATCGTTGTTCCCGGGAATCCTGACTTGCCAGGTGGGGGAATCCCCTTTGCTCGACGGCTCTACCTCGGTGAAGGCTGAGATTCCATTTTGTCGCAGTGTCACAACCATCTCTTGTGCTTCGTGCTCCGAGAGTCCGGTATCCAGTTGCCGGGTACACCCCGCCAAGAGCGTCAGGATGGGAAGCAGAAAAAGGATGCGCTTCATAGTTTGTCTTCAAACCTGGGTTTGCAAAATGGTCTTCACTCCGCTCGTCGCCTGGTCCACCATCTTTGATAGCAGCTCTACATCTTCACTGATCTGGTAGATTTTCGCCTGCATCGCCAGCAGTTTCTGCGGGTTCGCTTGCACACCAACCTGGCGGACGGAATCGCCAACATTGGTAAACCGTACCGCTAATTGTTCTACCAGGGTTCGAATCGTACCAATTTCCGTGCTTTGTGAGGCGGCTTGCACTCGCTGATTTAATCGCTGCAAAGAAGCCCCTGTCACGTGCAACTGGTTGTTGACTGTGGACGCCATGGCGGGCGAAGTTGCCCCGATTGTTTGGGGCTGCAATGGCACAGTCGACGACTGTGTCCCGGGGCCACCGGAGATTTTCTGACTCAGTTCGTCAAACCGTGACGGGCCGACCTTCTTGGCCGCCTCAACGCCGGCCTCCAAAAGATCGCCCGCGCCGAGCGCTGCCGCCTTGAGACTTAACGGATCCATATATTCACCTTATCCACGTCAATTATCGACGTTCCTTCGTCATCAGTTGCTAAAGCCGGCAGGTCGAGGCGATGTTAACCCGCACCGACGCGAAGAGATAGCCCCCTCACTCTTTTGTAAGAGCAGCAACGTCTATACTTTCCGCCATGGTTTGTTCGAGCAATGGACGAAGCATTTCTAAACCTTTTGCATGCATCCGCGAAACCCAGGACTTGGACAGCCCTAATCGTTTGCCGATCTCGTCCAGCGTCAAATCTTCGAAGTAGTAGCATTCCAGCACACGACGGTTCTTTTCCGGCAGCGTTGCAAGTGCGCTTCGAATTCGCTTCTGCTGCTCTTCGCGGACCAGGCGGTCAATCGGCGATTCATCTTCATTTGCTGTCGGTTCCTGGGGAAGACTCTCCAGGGAGAGAAAATAGCTTGTGACAATGCTTGCCGTCACCCGCTTAATTTCTTCATACGATCCACCGTTGGCTGGGTCGGGAGGGGCACTGGAGTAGTCCACCATGTACTCGTTCCCGGCCATCTCGAACTTGTCAGTGCGCGCTACCTGGCGAAGGAGATCGAATACCGCACCTCGAATCCTGTAGTAGGCAAAGGTTGTGAAGGCAATGCCACGTGATGAATCGTAAGCGTTCGCTGCCTGCACCAGCCCGAACTCCGCCGCGGATTCCACTTCACGCCGCTCTATATGCCGAGGAAACCGCTTCAGCATTTCGGCGGCGATCGCATGTGAGTAGGAAATGTGTGACTCGATCAGATCAGCCATAAGCAACCTGCCAACTCACATCCACCGGATCACTACCAGCAGCAAAAGAGCGAGAGTCATGATGACTGCGAAGACATAGCTGACGACGAAACGTCCGGCGGACGAAGTGGCCAAACGTCGAATGGCGCGTCGCACGATCTCCAGACTCCTGGATGCATTTCCTCTACCTCTATCATTCCAGGGATTTTGACGCCATGCAGCTTTGTCCAACCGCCAGTAGCGCCAAAAAGACTTTGACGGTTCACGCTGCGGACCGCGGGTTGCCGACTGCCTCGCTTTACTCTCGGGAATGAGTACGGTCGCCTCGGTTGCCTTCTGGATCGTTGCCAGCAGTTGCTTGAGATCCGTGACGCGGCGCGCCCGGTCTTTCTCCATCATGCCTGCGATCAAGCGTGAAATAGGCGCCGGCACACTCGGAAGCACATCCGACAAAGGGCGAGCGCTACGGTTCCTGTCGGCGTGCCAGTTTAACCAAGCCAACTCGGTGCCGCCGTCGATATCGGCAAACTCGATGCTGAAAAGCCGGCGCCCGAGCAAGAGTTCGTAGAACATGAAGCCAAGCAAATAGCTATCCAGAGCCTCGCATGAGCCTGCTTCGCCATTTTCCTGAAAAGCATCCGGAGCAGAATACTTCGTCGAGCGAAACGCGATCGTCTGGCACGGATCGACTGAAGATTCGCTTTCAATCCGGACGCGACCCCGCCGTGTGAGCCTGATAGTCGATGGCGTCAGCGGACTGTGACAAAGACTGCGGGAATGCATGCTGTTTAGAGATCGAAGCACCTCGGTCAGGATTGCCATGACGCCTGCCGGTTCGGAGGGTTCGTCGAAAAGATGATCTGAGAGAGCAATACTGTGGCTAACACTTGGGCCCAAAGTGGTCGTCAGCCCAAGCGTATCGCCTTCCTGGCGGGAATTCTCCGGCATGTTGGCCATCTATCTCATTCTCATTCGGACTGGCAGGTGCCAAGCTTGAACACGACTGCGAATCAGGAAACCGTCGATGTCCGGTGGCGGAGTCCGAACAAACACGATCGCAGAAGAGACGAAGTGCCATCGCAGTCGAGGCTCAGCTTGCGGCTGACAACATGACGAAGAATCTCCAACCCAGGGAAAGTTCTCAGCCTCAACGGGCGTTAAAGATCTGGCAAACCCTAGGATACATGGGGAAAAGACAGCTTTGCAAGAGGTTGTACTGGTCCGGTGGATGGGTAACACTTTCATTCCTTGCGTTGGGATGAGACCTGGAAAAGAACTGGCACGGGGTGAGGTAGCGCAAGTCTTGGGGATGGCGGACTTTGTGGAGCACCGGAAAGTTTTTTCGAGGACGCAACCTTACGGCCGTCGCACCGATAATTCCATTGGCAGTTGTGTTGCATTTTTGGCAACAATAAATTCTTACACAACGGAACTGGGCGATTGTGTCGCCTGGTTCCAAATGGGGAGGGAGGCGTCAATATCGCTATGAAAATCAACCCTAACTTAACTCCGGACGAGAGTCGCCGTTTGAACACAGATGAGAACATCAACCAACGGGAAAAGACATTTCCGGCGTCGGATCGTGCGCAAATCGCGAAAACGGGAGAGCCCACCTTGTCGGCTACTTTTCGGTCGCAATTCACTCAAGCGGACCTAAAGAGCCCTGAAAAGATTGACGCGGTGGTTGATTGGGCCGTAAATCAGATCGTTGATCGCGAGTTTGGCGCGGTGCGTCCGCACGATCGGGATGCCATCACCTCCTGGATGCGTAAGGACCCGGTTCTGCGAGAGGCCATAGTGAAATACCTGGAAAAAGTAGTGTAAGATTGTGGCCCCGAGCGGCCTGTTGTGCCTGACCGCCGGTTTGGCGCATGTTCGGCGGTTTCACTCGACTAGGAAAAGGCGATGGCTGTTTTGCTGCCGTTGTTGTGTCTACTCGATCCGTTTTTGTCCCCCGCGCGACACACTGCGACGGTGCTTCCCAATCCAGTGGTGATGGTGATTGTGCTGGGCGCACTTGCGTTAGCGCCTTTTGTGCTGATCATGCTGACCTCGTTTGTGAAGATCTCGGTTGTCCTTTCCATTCTTCGGAACGCGCTGGGGACCCAGTCCGTGCCGCCAAATCAGGTCATTACCGGGCTGGCTTTCATTTTAAGTATGTTCATCATGACCCCAGTCGTGCGCAACATGTACCACGATGCTGGCGCGATTGCCAACACGCGCGATATCTTCTCCGAGTCGAGCGTCAAGAATCTTTTTGACGCTGTCGATAAAGGCAAGGAGCCACTGCGACGCTTCCTTGCTAAGCACGCGCATGATGCTGATCGCGTGCTCTTCGTGGAACTGGCACGACGCTTAGCGGAAACCCCCACTCAGGGTGTAACAGAAACGCCATCTCCTACGCCAGCGACAACGCAACCCTCAAGTGTGCCGGCGCCGACGATCGAATCTGCCATCAGCAAAGCAGACACGCTGCCCATCCCGCAGAAAACACTGGACCAGCACCATGCTACTGTAGACAAGCCTGGCAAAGACGACTTTCAGGTGTTGGTGCCGGCTTTTGTTACGAGTCAGTTGCAGGAGGCCTTTCAGATCGGGTTCCTGGTGTTTGTACCCTTCATCATTATCGATATGGTGGTCGCCAATATCCTGCTCGCCATGGGGATGAGCATGTTGTCGCCGAGCGTGGTTTCACTGCCCTTCAAGCTTCTTCTATTCGTACTTGTCAACGGGTGGTTTCTCGTAGTCCGCGGTCTGGTTCTGAGTTACGTTTAACGAGGCGAATTGGATACCGAATCCATTATTCGAATCCTTAAGGAAGGCTTGCTGCTCGTCCTGCTGCTATCGATTGGACCCATGATGGCCAGTCTGGTAACGGGCTTGGTTGTCAGCGTATTGCAGGCCGTGACACAAGTACAGGAGCAGACCCTCAGCTATGTCCCGAAGCTCATTGCTGTGTTCGCCACACTCGCGGTACTGGGTGGCTGGATGCTCGCCCTGATTGTCCAATTCACCCAGGTAGTCTTCGAAAACATCGGTCTGGTGCGCTGATGTCTCTCCTGTCCGCCTTGCAGGCAATACTGGGGTCAATCGGAAGCCACGTCAGCGTGGTGCGTTGGCTGGAATTGTTTGCGCTTGTCTTTGGCAGGGTGGCGCCTGCGGTTGCATTAGCTCCGTTTCTGGGGGGCTCGTCTGTTTCGATGCAGATTAAAGCAGGGCTGGGAGTTGTCATCTCGGTGGTTTTGGTACCCGTTGTTCCGCAGATCCCTGGCGAAGTGCCTCAATCGATGACCGTTTTTCTTGCCTTGCTTCTTAAAGAAGTTGTAGTTGGTTCTGTGATCGGCTTCCTGGCTCAGCTTGTTTTTTACGCGGTGCAAATTTCCGGCATTGTGATTGATACGCAACGGGGATTGAATCAAATCACCTATCTTGCGCCGCAACTCCCGGGCCACGTATCGGCGCTCGGAAACCTGCAGTTCCAGGCATCGCTGGTCGCGTTTCTTGCCCTGCGGGGACATTTGCTTTTTATACGCGCATTGGGTGAGAGTTTTCGAGACCTGCCACTGCTGGAGATTCCTCACTTTAACAAAGGCGTACTGCCGATTGCCGAACTCGCCGCGAAGACCAGTGGAAACGCACTGCTGTTCGGAGTCCAGCTCGCAGCTCCCGTTGTACTAGCGATTTTCTTGACCGATGTCGCGTTTGCTAGCCTGGGCAAAGCAGCATCTCGCCTTCGGTTGATCAACGAAGCGTATACCGCGAAGGCGATGGTTGGGCTTGCAGTACTTTTCCTTGTGACTGCGCTTGTCTTCGACCAGCTGCCGCCCGCGTTCGCGGCAATGCTAAGGAACATCAAGACGTTTCTGGAAGCAATGACATGAACAACGCAACTTCCTTGGCCGATCCGACGACAATTGGGCAAAGTCGTAGGGAGAAATTCATCCATGTGCGATCGCACATCCAGTTTTGGCCAGGGCCGTGCTGTTCAGGAGAGTTGTGGTGAATCCAGGAGTGCCCGTCTTCAGACTTGACCATGTTCAATCAACTGCGCACGCGATCCAAGGAATTTAAGAACGAGATCCTTTCCGGGAATCTCAGCAACGCTCTCGTGCGTTCGAGCGATCTCGTGCTGGTCGGCTCCGTAGCGGTCATGGTTGGCCTCATGATCGTGCCGCTCCCGACCTTCTTGCTCGATGTTCTTCTCACAGTCAATATTACGATCGCCGTGACCATGCTGATGGTCTCGATCTACATCTCGAGCGCGACTCAGATTGCCTCCTACCCTACGCTGCTGCTCCTCACGACCCTCTACCGCCTATCTCTGGACATTTCTGCAACCCGATTAATTTTGCTCAAGGCCGATGCCGGCGAGGTGATCCGGGCCTTCGGAATGTTCGTGGTCGGCGGTAACTTCGTGGTGGGCGCAGTGATCTTTTTGATCATCACGCTCGTGCAATTCATAGTCATCACTAAAGGCGCAGAGCGGGTCGCGGAAGTTTCAGCACGATTCACCCTCGACGCCATGCCCGGCAAACAGATGAGCATCGACGCCGATATGCGCTCCGGGACGATCGATTTCAAAGAGGCTCGCAGGCGCCGTCAGGCACTCTCTCGCGAGTCACAGTTCTATGGCGCGATGGATGGCGCCATGAAGTTCGTCAAGGGTGACGCCATTGCCGGGATCATCATCACAATCATCAACATCCTCGGCGGACTCGTAATCGGTGTTGCGATCAACGGAATGTCGTTTGGTGCTGCGGTTCAGACTTATTCTATTTTGACCATCGGCAATGGTCTAGTCGCACAGATTCCCGCTCTCCTGATTTCGATCTCAGCCGGCATGGTGGTCACGCGGGTAGCCTCGGAAGATGAGAATACGAATCTTGGCCAAGACATCGCGCAACAGATACTCCGTCAGCCCAAGGCGATTGGCGTAGTTGCCGGCATCCTTTTCGTCATGGCGCTCATCCCCGGTCTGCCCACAATTCCCTTTCTCCTGCTGGCTGTGCTGGCCGGCGCTCTATCTTACGGGCTGTTTCGTGCAAATGCGAAGCTGCAGGAAGTGGCAAGTGGGAGCAAACCCTCAGGACGCGTTGCCGAGGCCGAAGTTACGGTCACTCTTCCCGTTTTCCTACAAGTCGGTCCCGGGCTGCTGCCCTACGTTGATCTGCGAACCGAGCAAGGGCAAACTTTCTACGACAAGATCGTGCAGTTGCGCAATGCGCTCTATATCCAACTGGGCGTTCTGTTCCCGCCGATACAGATCAGTGGAGACCTGCTGCAACTCGAACACAATTACGTCCTCTGGCTGAACGAAGTTCCGATTGTGCAGGGCAGGGTCCGTACCGACAGCCTGCTGGTGAATTGCCCTGCCGACAAACTCGCATCCTATGGAATCAACGGGGAAAATACCGTAAACCCGGCCACCGGCAAACCTGCGGCGTGGATTCTGCGTGTGGACCAGGAGAAAACGCAGGCTGCTGGATTCCCCTCGTGGGACACGCACGAGGTGCTCGTCCTGCATCTGGCGAATTTTCTCCGAAAACACGCCGTCGACTTTGTTGGAATTCAAGAAGTTCAGTGGATGCTGAATGCCGTTAAGCAGTACTATCCCGCATTGATCGAAGAAGTGACGCCGAAGCCGGTTTCGTTGCAGCAACTGACTGACATCCTTCGGTTATTGGCCGAGGAGGGCGTTTCCATTCGCGATTTGAAAACCATTCTCCAATGCCTCGGAGAGTGGAGCCGCGTCGACCAGAACACCGTGAGCCTGGCCGAACGCGTGCGGGCTGCGCTCAAGCGCAAGATTTGCTACGGACTCACCGATGGAAAACCGCTGCTGTTCGTCTACCAATTAGATCCGGAACTGCAAGACTTATTCCGGAACTCGATCCGCCAGAACGCGGCTGGTGGTTATCTTGCGATGAATCCGCAGAGTATCGACGCGGTGCTTCAAGCCACGCACAAAGAAATTGGCAACCTACCGCCCACGGCCCAGCGGCCCGTGATCATCACCGACAAAGACATTCGGCGATTTGTGAAGAAGACTCTTGAACGTGACTTCCCCGACCTGGATGTGATCAGCTATGCTGAGCTCACTCCAGAAATCCAAGTTCAGGCGCTGGGCATAATCGGCCGATCAGCAGCACTGGAAATTAGCCAGAGTGACCTCGTGGGAACGTGAACGAAGAACGAAGTCACGCCGCGAGAAGTTCGGAGATTCCGAACAACCAGCCCCTACCTTATCCCGCGCTGACTCAGGCCGCGACAAAATATCGGGATCTCTTTCACACCAGGCTCACGGCGGCGCAACTTTTCCAAACGCCGAACGAAAACTCGGACGTGAGATTCTCAATTCATGAGAACGAAGAGCAGATATGAGTAGCATTTCGGGAATTCGCGGCTCGGACCCTTGGTTCCGAGAAATTGAGACGCCGCAGAACGAAGGCAAGACTGCACCGGCGCTGAACCAGCCGGCGGCAAACGGCAGCAAACAAGAGGACAGCAGCGTATTGAATCGTGTCCTCGGCGGAGTACAGGCCCTGTGGGGCGCGGGCCAAGCCTTTGGAGGTGCCGTCTTTGGCGTCGCTACCTCAGAGACCGTGGTGGCCGCGCTGGCTGGAGGCGCGGTCGCGGCTCATGGAGTCGATGATTTTCAGGCTGGCGTTCGGCAGATGTGGACCGGCAAGCCAGTGGAGAACGTCACGCAGACGCTGGCGACCGCCGCGGCAACGAAAATGGGAGCTAGTCCTGGGGCAGCCGCCGCGGTGGGTGTGGTTGTCGATATGGCTGCGGGAGGCCCAAGCGGCGGTTTGAAAAAAGCGGGCGAGAAAGCCGTGGTGAAAGCCAGTGAGGAGTTTGAGAAGGCCGCAACCGCAGGAGCGAATGCGGAGAAAACCAGTGAAGAACTCGCGCAGAAAACACCTGCCGGAGCTGACAAATCCGCAGAGGCGGCAGCGACAGAGCGTAAGGTGGACGTAAGTGGAAACTACACGTTCCGGGAATATAAGGATGGTCCGTACACGTACAAAGAGGCGAAAGGACAACTGGGGATGCCCGGAGAGGTAGTGGAGCATCGCTCCCAAGGCGCGCAAAGGGCTGTGTCTAAGGGTACCGGGGACGATGCGGGACATTTGATTGACAATCGCTTCGGCGCACCGGGAGGGGGCGAGAATCTCAGCCCGCAGAACTGGAAGGCAAATCGACATGGTACTTACAAGGACCTGGGAGATAAGTGGGCTGCGAAGCGCAAGCGAGGGATCGAGATTGATGTCCAAGTCACTGACGTGACCAGAGCGGGAGAAGACCGGCCTTTCCTCAGAGAGGTGCAGTGGACGGAGACTGCTCCCGACGGCAGCGCAACGACATACAAACTGGATTTCGCGAACACGCAAACAGAAAAGAGCCGGCTTATGAGAGGCGTTCCTGAAACCGCAAACGGCGGCGAAAGCACACTGATTCCAGTCGACTTCGAGAAGAGACAGAGAATTCGCTAGAATTTGTCGTAACGAGGGCGCATGTCGCGCGGAAACCCACAAGGCATAGCGACCCTCAGCGAAGTCAAGGATCTTCTTGTCTCATAATTTGGAAGACCATTACGACGCGAGGATAGCGTTCAGGAGTGGAGCACACCGTACAAGTTGGCCCCGTCCGCTCGTCGAACCAAGCAAACGTCTTTTTGCTTTAAGGCTGATTCTGGGCGTCTTGACGGCAGGGATGAAAACCGTGCTCTGCCTAAAATAATGATAGCTTCTACGTAGGACAGGTTTCCATGGCCGGCACCAAGACGGAACAACCTACCGCGAAGCGTCTACGCGACGCGCGAAAAAAAGGGCAAGTGTTCAAGAGCAATGACCTCACCCAGGCATTTCTCTTTCTTGCCGTTGCGGGTTTCCTCTCCATTGGAGGTGGATATTTCTTAAATGAGATCAAAGCATTTCTGATCGAATCCTTTGACGGTAGGATTTGGGCCACTGCGCTCGATTCGAGCGTGCTATGGCAACAACTCACAAAAGGATGCCTGGAACTTGTTGTTTTGACGGCGCCTCTGTGGGGAACTTTGTTAGTCGTCTCAGCGGGATGCACCTTCCTCCAGGTGGGTTCAATTTTTGCGCCGGCCGTCGTGAGCAGCAAATGGGAGAGGCTGAATCCGGCAGAGGGTTTCCGGAACGTGTTTTTTAAGCCGCGCACCTACATCGAACTTGCCAAAGACGTCATCAAGATAGCCTTGATTTTGGGGCTCACATATCTGACTTTAGTGTGGCAGTTGCGTGATATCGCTCTGAGCATCCGTCTCGGTTTTGACCAAACTGCCTGGCTGGCAGGCAATTTGCTGTCCAGAGAACTGTTTAGATTTGGAGTTGCCCTTCTGATCTTGGGAACTGCCGACTATTTGATCCAAAAAAGACTCTATACAAAAGACATGATGATGAGTAAGGACGAGATCGCCAAAGAAGTAAAACAAGAAGAAGGCGACCCTCATGTCAAATCTCGCCGAAAACAATTGCACCTGGAACTGGTGAATCAAAGTGCGATTGCGGACGTGTCGAAAGCCACCGCGATTGTGGTAAGTCCGCAACCTCGGGCCGTCGCGCTGCGCTATAAGGAAGCAACGATGAATGCGCCTCTGGTGACAGCAAAAGGACAGAATGAACTGGCGGAGACGATCATCGGCATCGCCAAAGAACACGATGTGCCTATCGTGCGGAATGTGGAGCTGACAGAGAATTTGTACGATCTTGACATCGACAGTGAGATTCCTGAAAGACTCTACGAGGCGGTGGCCGAGATTTTGAATTGGGTCTACGCCGTTGCTCAAAGGGAGAAATCAAAACAGTGAAAGTCCAGTACACACTACCCGGATATCAGCCAGAACTAAGACTTGCTGCCGAGGGCCCTGACTTTCTGCCGGCACGATTCCGAAAAAGTGTACCGAGCTTAAACGGACAGCCTTTGATGACCTTAAGCTCGGTACTCGCTCTTGATCGAACAGTTCCCGACCCGGCATTACTGGCTCGGCCCCAGCAATCTTCTTCCCAACCGCAAGACCCGGCCGTAGGGCGCCAAATGTGGCGCAGTATTCTGACACGTCACAATCAGCCCGCCGACATTGCCCAAATGGCGCCAGCGGTCCGGCAGATGCTGGCTTTACTCCAGGACTACCAGCAGACAGAATCCATGCTGCTTGCGAACGGACTCTCCCAGGACAAGCCTCTATGACCGGCAATAGCTGGACAGCCGACGAGATTCAGCTTATCGCGCAGAGAGCCTTTGACTTGCACCTGCAGGGCAAGAACTCCGATGCCTTACAGATTTTCGCAGGGCTTATCGTGATTGACCCGCAAAATTCCTATTGTCTGGATGCCTTGACCGCGCTTTCGCTGGCCTTGAACCAACCTGAACAGGCAGTGCAATACGCTTCCGAGCTCTTGCGTACTCTGCCTCATCACACAGAGGCAATCGCTCGCCGCTGCGAAGCGAATATACGGCTGCATCGGCTTGAGGAGGTACAACGCGACCTGGAGTTGCTCAAGCAAGCCGGAGCAACGGTCCACTACAACCGGATGAACATGCGTGTAGAGGCGGCTAGGCGACAGGTCGGTTGATGGGATCGGCGAAGCAACTTTGGGCGGTTCGCTCCGATAACTAGGGTGATCGGAATTTTCCGAATCAAAAGGAGCGAAAAATATGAATCCTCTTTCACTATTTGGCAACCTTGGTGGTCTCGATTCCGGAATGGCTTCGGCCGCGAGCCTGATGACGTCGGATAGTCTCAAGGACCAGATCCAGGGACAGATGGAGATGCAGAAAGTGATGCAGAAATTCACTGCAATCTCAACGTTCATCAAGAATCTGAGCGATGCGGAGAAGGAAGCAATTCACAACAGCAAGAGTAACGGCTAGGGATTCCGGCAGAAAGGTAGACACCATGCTTGTTACTCATCGTTTGGGTGCAGGCAAGCAATGGGCGAACAGCAAGAGCCTGACAATTTCAGGACTGTGCCTGTTCGACTTAGACATGAGCTGAGCCTCTGATGCCGTGCGGAGGGCAATGAGTGATATCTCCTTGTGAGACTAAGAGGCTCAGCCTATCGTCTTGAAAATCGCAGTCTCCGTCGTCAGAAACCTCGCACACCAGTACAAGCTTGGATGTGCGACCCTGCGGTTCCGCAGGCCACAGCGTGCCATCCAGGCCACACTTCCTGCCATCTGGATGATCGGCCGGCAGGAATGCGGGGTGCGGACAGAATCACCGGATGCTACGGAGTGCCCACTTTATAGAACATGACCCTCTCGGACGGATCGAGAGTCCTGCACTGCGCCCTGGCACATCAGTGCCGCCGCGGAAACCGCGATCCGGAGCTTTGGAACCAGGCGGCGGAGGGCCGAGGTCACAGGGTACTTCAGCGGCCGCACTGGCGGCGAGACTATCACCGTGCGCGGGGAGGATTATGGTGACGCTTTAGAACAAGTCATCGGGAATGTCGCCGCTTGTGCGGGGAAATAGTGAACCAGCACGTCATGAACGGCAGAAGCAACGGCCGCCGATTCCGACGCATCCGGCGAAGCAGGTGGCATGATGCCACCGTAGGCCTCGAACCTTGGGCTGATGGCATTGAGCGCATCGAATGCAGCGAGGTTCGAATACGCCAGAAAGATGCCGGTCATGCCTCCCGTTGACCTAGCCTTGACAGCAGTGCTGACCGCGACTGAATTCCAGAAAGTAATCGCGTTCTGCGCAGCCGCTGTCGTGACCAGAACAGCGGCGGCCACAACAGCCACCAGAATGCGAACTGTGCGAGGTTTCATAACAGTATCCTCCATTCATTCGGGCAGTGTCCTGAATTTCGTGTTCTGCCACTAACAGCGCAAAGTCACGTCGGATCCAAATCATCCGACTTCAACCGAGCAGGCACCCGAGCTGCTGCAAGCACGGCGAGGCTGGCCATCACCAAGCCAGCCATCCTCCACAGAGCCAACCGTTTGCGAAAAGCCTGGGTTGCTGTCTCTGCTGGCCAGTTTTCGACGACTTTAACCGGCGCCGCAAAGCGATAGCCGCGTTTGGGGATCGTTTCAATAAACTGTTGGCCATCCGGTCCGTCCCCCAGAGACTTTCTCAGGATAGAGATATGCGAAGTGAGGCTGCCTTCTTCGACCACTGTGTCGGCCCAGACTCTCTGGAGCAACTCTTCCTTGGTAATGGCATTGCCCCTGGCCTCCACCAAAATGGTGAGGACCTCGACGACTTTGGGCGTTAGCGCCGAGCGTTTGCCTTGACGAAGCAACACTCCACCAGCAGGGTCGAGGCGGAAGGGCCCAAATTCGTAATGCCGTCCAGGGGCCTTCTCCGCATCACCGGGGCGCTCCAGCGCCAAGTAGCCGATGAATGTAGTGGACCGGATTGTGGCCGCGACTCACCGGTGACACTCAAAAGTCCGGCTGCGCGTGCTGGGTAACCAGCGAGTTGATACGCGGACGCTGCCAGGAGACCCAGAGGGAGGCCCTCCGCATTAAGCAATGGGTGCGACAACCATTCCAGAAGTTCAGCTGCACGAAGCATGGCTTCGGACCATTGTGCGTCGCCCCGCACGCCTCCGAACGAATGCGGCATCAACGAGCCTGACAGCATCTTCCAGGCGGCTTGTGGTCTCATTCGACCGCCACTGTCTCAATCCTGGTTGTCCAGCATCAAGGCGAGTGTGTTGGCTATAGAGTTTTGCAGAGGCAGGTGTCAGTGCACCTCCAGCAAGGCGCTGACTCACCGACCGCGCGAGATCAAGAACTCCGTCCCTCTGATTAGCCATGGTTACTACACCACACCGTAAGCTCTCTTGATTAAGTCCTCCACCTGACTGAGATGAATCTCAGCCATGTGAAGTCGTCTTGCTCCTGTGTACTTGCTATGCGGCTTTCCCGACGGAATCCAGCTCTTTGAACCTTTGAGAACCGGCTTGCGCCCACATATGTATGTCACATGATCTACTCGTTCGTACGCAGAACTTGGCCCTTTCAGGTACAGCCGACGGAGCGCTTCAATCCAACTTGCTGCAGCGGGGTCCGCTGAATCCTCAAGCACTTCGATGATTTGTAGGATGTCAACTGGAAGAAGGTTGCTTAGACTTGATTTCTCGTGAGCCTTGTTGATCATATCTGCGTCGTGGTCGGCGGTGCATTTTGCTTCGCAAAAGAGTGTTGCCACAATGGTGCCGCTGGTGTCGCGACGGAATGCCAGGCAGTCGTCGCCTGTGCGATCAGGCCGTATGTCCGCGGCGTCACCGGTTTGATCCATCATATTTAGTTGCTGGAACTCCACAAGATGAAAGCGAAATAGGTAGGCTGGAACCGCCCAGTCTTTCATGCCAAAGGGATGGAGATTCTCAGCCACAGCACCTGCAATGGTCACGCCAAAATACCCCTTTAGTGTTTGGATATGCAAACGCTCGGGGTATCCCTTAGCTGGATCCTTTACATTTGGTTCGTTCAACGGGTCCAGGGAGCCGGTCGCAAGCTTCCGAAGCCGTCTTCGAGCATCCTCATGCGCGTCCCAGAACTTTCAGCTGTGGCAGAATTGACGACCGATTGTGCCCGTTTTCTTGAGCCAGAGCATGCTCGTATCGTCCTCCTATAGCTTTCTGTGCCACAACATTCAGCCAAGAGGTTATGCCTGGAAATCTGGACATGCTTGCCTAAGTTGTCTCGAAATGCGCGGCCTACCGAGCATACGCCCTCTATTTAGCCAAACCTAGCGAGACTTGGTCAGTGTCAACATTGCCATTACTCCGGCTTCAGCAGCAACTCAATCACGTCGACTCCGAGCGTACGATGATAGATTTGCTTCTGCCGTAGTATTGGCCGTTAGCGGCTAGGCAGCCTACTATGCCGCTTTGACTGGGGAGGTGTAAATGTCCTTCTACGAATACTGGATTGGCCGGAACGTGGACCTCAACGCCGTCTGGCGCGATTATGAGGAAGGTGTCGGATATGAACGGAAGTTCCGGCAGACAACTTGTCATCTTCTGGAGATCGAATTCGAGATTCCGCCGGCCAGCGACCCCCTCTTCGCCTTCGAAGCTGTTTTCAAGACCACGAAGCGCTATTTTCACGACATGAAACAGCTTTGCCTTTCTCCCCGCGAATACGACGAAGCCGTGCCACTGTATTTCTATGGCGTTTGCAGAGGTTCCGCCATATGGCAATGGCTCGGAGAACTGCGTCAACTGATCCTCTTCGGCACGACACTCAGCGATGAGAAAGTTGTTGGTCAGACTCTCGATAATCTCGACAAGAAATTATCGATCCTCAGCAAATATTTCGGTTCGGATGTTAATCCGAAAGATTTTGACGCCTTCATGCGCGCGAAAGCCGCGCCGGAAATCGAGGCAGCCGTTCGCAAGATGTTGAGGCAGAAAATCAAGAGAGTGAGTATCTCCACACACCCTGTTCAGGAATTGAAGTTGCCGACCGAAACCAGCCTCGTCGATATCAAGCGCCTGGAACGTGGAGAATAGAGAAAGCAAACCTACATGCGTAGCGCGAAGAAGCAGCGCCCGGCGGCCAGCCCTGAGCTTACAGCGTTTTGCCGACAGGTGAGAAAGCGATCACTTGAGAACGAGCAAGCCCTCGGTGTTTTGCATCGGAACACTCTCACCGGCAATGTTATGGCGGTTCTGCGCCAAGAACTTGATTCGATGGTGCGCTGTATTTTCCTTCTTTCCGTGTCGGACAGACACTATCGAAGTCGATTGATCGCCGACGCCGTTAATGGCCGGCAATGGCGTACCGAGGACGGCAAGGGCAAAATCACCGACAGAGCCATGGTGGAATTATCCAGCAAGCTTCATGGCTGGACCCGGAATGTCTATGCTTTCGGCTGCGGCTTCATCCATCTTTCGGCTTTCCATGACTACCCCAATAAAGACCCGTTTGATTCGTTGACGCCCCAAGAGCGCAGCGACATCGCTCAGTGTCTCCGCTCCTACCACGGTTTCCCGATGGACTCTGCAACCAAGTTCCGCGACATCGAGCGGGTGCTCCCAGGAGTACTCGACAAAATCTCCGGAAACCTGGAATGCTATGTGAAGGCCCTTGAAGAGAATTCGGACTTGACGGACTGACCCAGCGCGCCAAAATGGCTATAAATGAAGGGGTTACCTAACCTTTGACAATAGTAACGTATGTGTTACCATAACTATGATTGATGTTCGAGAATACAACGACCGCGAAGGTCGCAGCCCATACGCAGCATGGTTCGACCGCTTGAATGCTCAAGCAGCCGCCAAGGTGACGACGGCCCTGACGCGACTGGCGGGCGGCAATTTCTCGAACGTCAAAGGAGTGGGTTCCGGCGTGTTCGAGTGCCGGATCGATTTCGGCCCCGGATACCGGGTATATTTCGGCAAAGACGGGGAGCGCCTGGTGATTTTGCTTGGCGGCGGTACCAAGAAGCGCCAACAGCACGATGTCAACACCGCCCTTGCCAACTGGCAGGATTACAAACGGAGGAAGTGAGACCCACAATGCCCCTGACCCGCGATTTCAAAGAAACGATCCGTGCCCGTGCCGCGCGCGATCCCAAATTCCGCAAAGAACTCCTCCGTGAAGGCGTCGAGTGCATGCTTAGCGGCGACACAGACACAGCAAAGACCATCCTCCGGGATTACATCAACGCGACCGTAGGCTTCGCGGAAGTTGCCGAGGCCACACATATTCCGTCGAAGAGCCTCATGCGGATGCTGGGACCGGCTGGCAACCCGCGCGCGGACAATCTGTTCGAAATTGTCAGTTTTTTGCAGAACCGCGAGGGCGTCCGCTTCCATGTCAAGGCTGAACTAGCCTAAGGGATTTCACT
>Ga0075028_100000084_pt1 | contig 31561 bp, 31 predicted proteins | sample LitLauG_LLR_2014_FD_71390 | JGI IMG/M metagenome (GOLD analysis project Ga0075028, IMG submission 71390) | Freshwater sediment microbial communities from Pennsylvania, USA - Little Laurel Run_MetaG_LLR_2014 | ecosystem: Environmental > Aquatic > Freshwater > Creek > Sediment | place: USA... | reverse complement strand
TCGATGCGGGCGAGCGCCGAGCAGAGCATGTCTAATTCCTCGCCGGGATTGATGGCGGGGACGAGTACAGTCGGGCCGTCTTCGCGCACCGCCAATGTCTTAAGCCACGACGAGAGAGACAGACGCTCCTTCTGAACGCGGAGGGCGGCGTTAAACGATGTGGTCCCCTGTTTTAGCGCCTTGAGTTCGGCCAATCGCGAGCGAATGCCGAACAGTTCTGTCGACATGTCGCGCTCTGCATCGATGAGGCGCAGCGTCTCGGCGAACGCGTCGTCGATCTGCGCGGCATCGGGCTTGGCGGCGGTATAGTCGGTCGCCGCAATGGCGCGCAGCGCGTCGATCAGCTGCGGCCAGTCATTGGCCAGAATGATGCGGTCCTTTGAGAACAGCTCCAATTCGCGGGCGCGGTCAAGCCATGACCGCGCCTCGCTCTGCCAACGGATAGAAACCGCACGAATGTTGAGCAGCTCGCGTTCCTTGCGGCGCAGGTTCTTCAAGAGACCGTCGAACTCCCACCTGTCCATCAGGGTCTGAGGTGTCATGGCGCCGAGGACATAGGGGAAAATGGTCTTGAGCTTCTCGCGATGCTCGTTGGTGTCGGCTTTGAAGAACAGGATGTCCGGATTGGCCACGACGTTCTGCGGTTGAAATACGAAGGCCATGAAGTCGCGGATGGTGGCCCGCACCCCGAAACCGGTCGCCTTCTCCGGATCGAACGGCAAATTCGACGTACCGGATAGGCAATTGAGCATGGCGCGCACCTGTCCGGCATTGGACGTGCGGACGTCGATGCGCTCCGGCACGACGATCGCGGAGCCTTCCAGCAGCAGCATCTGCTCCGACTGTTGCTTCGTGCCGGGCTCGGCGCGGGCAATGAGCTTCTGTCCCTCGTCGGTGTCGACGATGAGTCCGAACCAGGAGCAAGCATCGCGGATGGTGCCTGTAGGGATCGCACATTTGCCGGAGCCGAGGCAGTAATCAATGATGGGGATGATCGCGGACTTGCCGGTCTTCGATGCGCCGCTGATGACATTAACCTTGCCGGGCGCAAAGACGACGCGGCGCGGGGGAAAATTGCCTTTGGGCCAGAGGATCAACTCGCGGATCTGGAAATACATCAGAAGAACAGTCTCAGCTGGTTGGCGATGTGAGCGAGATCGTGCGGCGCGCACCAGCCGCCGAGCTTTTCGGCCGCACGCAGCATCGGCCGCAGGGCCTCTGGCTGGCGGGCCGCGGGCAGCTTAATCTTCAGCGATGGCACGACAACGCCGTCGGCGGGAACGATTGCGATCAGGTCGCGCTTTGCGGCGAGCTGGATCGAGCGGAGCGACAAAGCCTTCATGGCCAGCATGAGATCGTGGATGGCGAGCAAATTCTCCCGCTTCTGGTCGAACTTTTCGACGAACTTGGCCAAGGGCGAGCTGGGCAACGTCGAGACGGCGGCTGCGCGCGTCACATGATGAAACAGGATCGGCAGCACGGTGAAGCAGAACGGCAGCGGACAGGCGGCCTTGGACGCCTGATCATGGCTCGCGACGAACCTCCAGATCAGCGTGGCGCCGAGCGCTACGTTCTGGACAAGCTGGGCCTCATTGAAGAATCGCGGCTGCTCGCGGCGGATCGTTACAATCTCAGGCATTGCCGTCCTCCGCCAAGGAAAGTGGGGGATTATCCAGGAAGTTCGGATGCCAGCGCACGATATGGCGATCGGCAAGCGAGTGATACGATCCCGGTGTGAAGTGTGGCGGTACCTCCTTGGCTTGCAGGCGCTCGGATTCCAGCATCGATTCCGAGTAGAGCAACTTTCCGCGATCGACGTCGTTAGCCGTGCGGTTGGTGATCGCGACGGTGCGCTGGCGATGTGACCATTTCCGGGTCAGGCCGTCGTCGAATTCGTCGAGCGAGACTTCGTGCACCAAACCGAGCTCGGCCCACTTGGTCCGGTCGGCGCTGGCGCACAGATAGTCGGTGGCGGCACGCAACTTCTCGTCGCCGTCGATCTCGATGGCGTCGAGTTGGCGGATGTAACGGGACCGCATTTCCTTCTGCAGGGCAGTGTGGTCGGGCCGCGGCGCAAAGCTGCGCAGAACCTCGTCGCGATCGTGCCGCCGGATAAGACCGAGAAGCTTGACGTGAAACGGCGAGGCGCCAATTTCCGGAGCGGCACCGGCACGGATTAATTCGTCGGCGGTGAGCTTGACCCAGCCGATCGCCGCCTCGCAGATCACGTTCATGATGGCTGGAGGGACGGTCGGCGCGAGATGCTGGCGCATAGTGTCGACGGGATCGCCGGGGCAACCGATCAGGGGAAAGTTTCTGAGCATGGCGCAGACGATCACTGGATCGGCATCGAGCACTCTTGTGAGATCATCCTCGCAGGCCGGCGGCTTGCGAGAGACCAGGGACTGGCGAATATCCGCCAGGATCTCCAGGACGAGTTCGTCGGTCCGTGCGCCATGCAGCGCAGCAACACGGCTGCCAGATTTGGCAGGACTGACATAGAGCACGTAGTCCGTCTGCTCTGGGTCGAGGCTGAGGCGCGCGGTCGTATCGAGCCAGTTGGCGAACGTCTTCCACAAATCGGGCGACCAGTCGGCCACGGGGTTTTGCGCGAGTGCGCTCTTGCTCTGCTCCAGGAGATACCGGCCGTCGGCCCGGCGCACGGCGATGTCGTCGAGATGCTCGATCGACACATGTTCGCTGCGATCGGCCTGCAATAGACGCAGGCTCATGCGCACAGTCTGCAGCCATACCCGAGGAATTGGCCAGGGGCTGCGCCAACGCCCTGAGGCCGCGATTTGGCTTCCGCACTTGACATGCTGATATCACAACCGATTCGAAGGCGCCTGTTCGGGGCAATCCTTTGCCGTCCACCAGTTTATGCGCGCGCTGATGCGCTACTTAGCTTTTCGGCAGGGCGTTGCCGCTACCCGCGCTGTGGGGATCTTACGGCATCCTGCCTTCAAGGCGACCGCATCGGTTAAAGTCGACCCGATTCTATGCCTTCCATGAAGTCCGCAAGACCATCATCAGTGGTGAGAACAGCGATGGCCCCGATCACCAACATGCCAACAGCTAGCGAGCTGCATGAAACCGCCGACGGTTGGTTGATGCTCGCATGGAGCAAGTAATCGGGGCAGCACTCGAGTGGAACGAAACGAGGCAATACGTCGTCGAGAGCGGAGGAAGACTCAAAGCTGGATTGCGCGCGCAGTTCTGGAATGCGCACCGCCATCGGCTCAACAACTCGCTATTGTTGTGCCAGCAGGCGATGGAGCTTGATCTGAAGGCACGCATCGCCACGATCGATCCGTTTTTGCTGCTCGTCGGAAAGGCGGCCGCCAATCTGCGCCAAAAAGGCGGCAACTTCCTGGAGGCTCCGACAGTCGGTGCGCGTGAATTGCCGGCTGAGGTGGCGCGGATTTGTAAAGGCGCGCTTGATACCGCCTACGTCAACCTCTTTCACAAGATGAGGGTGGAACGCAATCGCATCGCGCACCTCCACGGTTGCAATTTTCCTGCCGAGACGCGCCAGCGCCTTGAAGACCTACTATCCGTCTTCGAAGTCATTCATGCCGGCAAGAGCTGGCAGACGTTTTGCAGAACAAGCATGGTTGCGGGCGGGAAGGACGGTCCGGCGACCTACGGTGATGACGATTGGACTTTCTCGCACTGGCTCCGCAAATTCGAAGCCGCGTTAGACCTGCTCGATGTCGACGGCGCGAAGCGGCATTTCGGCTTCGATAAACGCAGGCTGCAGTGCCCTAGCTGTTCAAGTGAACGAGCCCGACATGACGAAGAGATTCGAAATTACGCGCAGCTTCAGGCAGGTGGTTCTATCGCTTGTGCGGCCTGTCTCGCGGTCTATCCAAGTAGAGATGCCTACGAACAAGAGGGCGGAGATTGGGACGAATGAGCGTCTGGTAGATCGCGGGAGGTGCCTGAAGGTCTAACTCCCACTCCGGACCTCGCCGGCGTCGAAATGTTTGTCTTTGCTATGAAGCAGGCGAGTTCTGCTAATGGGATGGACCTTCGGAATCGGCGATTGTTGCGGCCAGGGATGCCTCTAATCGCAGATCAGTGCAGGGGGCCACCGGGCTCCCAGTTGATCAGGCTGTACGGGTCTTGACCTGCCAGGCGCTGTTTGACCGTCTCCCTGGCTCGCTGCTTGCCGAATTCTGCGACGAGATCCCGCCAAGCCGCCGTGTCCGCCATCATGGCGATTTGGTCGTCTGTCAGTCGATCCAGCTCAGCGACCGTGTAAGGGGTTTTGCGATCATTGCGTGGGTCGAGCCAAGCAGGCTCAGAGCTTATCGGCCGCTTTTTTTTCCATGCCTTGCCCAGCTCCTTCCGCATGCGAGACGCACGTCACATCAAGCCGGTCCTAGGCGTCGCGCTCAACCGCCGCCAAGCCTGTATGGCCGCGATGGTCCCGTGGCTGCGACAAGCCGTACTCGCATCCAGGCCAATATCAATTCGGCCAGCGCAAACACGAGTACCGCCGTCAGGAACCACGCTGTTCCGGCTGTTACGATCAACCAGGCGCCGAAAACGGGGAACCCGAAGATACCAATGAAATAGGCGATGACGAACCAGGTCAGGGCTGCGTTGCGGTGCTCTGGCGGTGCATCGTTAACGGCCTGCGTCTGGATGACGGAATAGGCCAGACCATATCCAAGCCCGAGCAGAACAGCGCTTGCGATCTGGACGATGATCCCTTGGCTGAAACCGAAAGCCGTGACGACACCGAAACTCATCAGGACCAGGAGGAGGATCGCGGTGCGGTCACCATCAGCTCGGCCGATGACCGGAGCCAAGGTGAAGCGGGATGCCACCACGGTGAGGGCATAGGCACCAAAGAATGTGCTCGCCTGCAGGCCGCTGCCGCGAACCAGTGAAGTCTGGAACGTCAGCAGACCAGTGAACACGCAGGCGCCAAGTCCGACCATCAGGATCGGATAGATTGCCCGGCTGCGCATCAGAACCGGCAGCGCCCGCACCCAGTCGTCGCTTCTGGCCTGGGTCGCGGCTCGTGCCGGCGGCGCGAGGAATTCGAACGCCAGGAGCAGCAGGGCGGAGAGGACGCAGCACAGCGTCACTGCAAAAAAGGCCTGTCCCGTCGTCAAGCCCAGTTTGGTGATCAGGAGCGTCGCGACGATCGGGCTTAGGCCTATGCCACCCATCATGAAGGCGCCAAAGCGGGTAAACCAGAACCCGCGCTCCGCGTCGGTCACGCGCACGGACAGCGCCATCGGGGCAGCGAGATAGAAAATGCCCCAACCCAGACCGATGAAGAACCCGGCGACGCCGATCCATGCGGTCACAGCCGACAGCGTGAGCAACCCCATGTATCCGTAGGCGACAAATATGGCCCCTAGCGCCGCCAACCTCGCCGCGCCAAGCCGCGTGGCGAACCAGCCGACCAAAGGTACGCCGATCAACGTACCCAGCATAGCGCCGCCGAGTGTGGTGCCGGTCTCGATCTCGCTGCCGCCAAGGGCGCGAAAATGTTCGGTGAGCAGAAATGTCGCCCCATATCCGAAGGACGTCAGCAGCGTACCGATGAAGAGAATGTAGTTGGTCGAGTTGCGCATGTGGTTTGAAACCGCGGTTGTCCGAGAAAGGGCCTGGGGCGGAGCGCCTGCACGTCCGCATTGACGCGTCCCGGAACCGGTATCCCGCGACATTGCCAATCCAATCAAACACGGCCAGACTGGTTGAATCGAGGGCCAATTTGGAACCAAACATGTCGACCACTTCGGGAAAGCGTATGAAAGTGCTCGACGTTCCGTTGGCTGTGGACCGGGCGTCCGGAAACCAACCGCTCCAGGTGCACGCCGGTCTGCGCGCGGCAATCCTGGAAGGGAGGCTGGCCGCCGGATGCCGCCTGCCTTCGAGCCGCGCCTTGTCGGAACAGCTTGGTATCCGCCGCAATGCGATCGTCGTGGCCTACGAGCACCTGCTGAGCGATGGCCTGATCGAATCGCGCATCGGGGCCGGCACCTATGTTGCGCCCCGCTTGCCGGCGCGCACGAATGTCAGCCCTGTCGTGTCCATCCGGTTTGAACCGCCGCGCGCGGTTCCCTTCGCATTGGGCAACACCGGGCAGGACAACTTCTTGTTGTCCCGCCTTGGAGCGGCCGTGCGGCATCGCGTGGTCAAGGCAACCGCAGCGGAAACGGGCTACGGCGATCCGCGTGGATCGGAGGCGCTTCGACGGCAGATTGCGATTTATCTCGCCGCCGGCCGGGGAATTGCCTGCGATCCAAGCTGCGTGATGATCGTCAGCGGCACGCAACAGGGGCTTCGGATTTGCCTGGAGGCGCTGTTGCAGCCCGGCGATGCCGTCTGGATGGAGGACCCCGGATATTACGTGGCGCACCGCGTCATGGCGGCAGCGAAACTGAGACTGCTTCCTGTTCCGGTCGATGCCGAGGGCATTGACATCGCCGCAGGCCGTCGGCTGGAGCCGGCCGCTCGCGCGGTCTATGTGACGCCCTCGCATCAGTTTCCGACCGGTGTGGCTATGAGCATGGCGCGCCGCGTTGCCCTCTTGGATTGGGCCAGATCGTCCGGCGCCTGGGTACTCGAGGACGATTATGATAGCGAGTTCCGCTATGGCGGGCCGCCGCTGACTGCGCTGGCGGGTCTAGGCGGTAGCGACCGGGTGATCTACTTCGGCACCTTTTCGAAAACACTCTGCGCCGGCCTGCGCGTTGCCTATATCGTGCTGCCGCCGGAGGCCGTCGAACGCGTGGTACGTGTCCGCACCGCCTATGACCGTTTCCCCGAGAGTTTCATCTCCGGCGCGATCGCCGATCTCATGGCCAATGGAATTTTGGCCGACCACACGCGCCGTATGCGCCGACGCTATCAAGCGGCGCGGGACACAGTGGCCTCGGTCCTTCGATCGACAGCTGGCAATGCGCTGAAGATTGTTACCCCGCCGCAAGGGCTGCATCTCCTGGCCTATCTGCCGGAAAACCTTCCACCCGAAGCTGGAACCAGCATCCGCGCGGCAGCCAAGGTCGAAACCATACTTCTGTCGGAAACGCGGCTCGTCCCCGCGCGTCAAAATGGCTTCATTCTGGGGTTTGCCGGCTATGAACTCGCCGAACTGACCCGTGCTGCCGAGGCACTTGGGCTGGCTGCACGGGCGTTCCCGGAGCGGACCCGGCACCATGTTGCCTGAGTGAGCCCTTGTCAGGGAATTGACAAGTGGGTGATCTAAATATCCAAAAAGTGGACCTTCCAACAACCACTCCGGTCGCGCAGTTATTCTGCCAGATAACTGCTGGAGCAGAGCCATGCCGGACGAACCCGTATCCGAATATCCCATCGACGAGACGAACCGCGTCAAGCGGCGGCATGACCGCGGCTCTTATGACCACAAGACGGTGCACGCCTTGCTGGACGGTGCCGCGCTCTGCCACGTCTCCTACGTCATCGACGGCCAGCCCTATGGCACGCCGACGCTGTTCTGGCGCGAGGGCAGCCGTCTGTACTGGCATGGCAGCAGCGCCAGCCGCATGTTGCGCAACCAGTCGGAAGGCGAGCCCGCTTGCCTGACAGTCACCCATCTGGACGCTCTCGTCCTGGCGCGCTGCGGCTTCAATCATTCGGCCGACTACCGCTCGGTGATGGCGTTCGGCCATGCTCGCCTCATCGAGGATCAGGCCGAAAAAGAGCAGGCCCTGGTCATGATGGTCGACCGATTCTTTCCCGGACGCACCGCGCAACTGCGGCAGAGCTCCAAGCAGGAGATCAAGGCGACGGCGGTGATCTACATGGATATCGAAAAGGCCTCGGCCAAGATCCGGGCCAAGGGAGTCGGCGACGATGACGAGGACTACCTGTTGCCGATCTATGCCGAACGCCTTCCGGTTCGCATGGTGCTCGGTGCGCCGGAGCCGTGTCCCAAGCTACTGCCCGGCGTTGCGCGCCCAGAAACTCTGGCTGGCTACCGCGCGGAACGGCGCCTGGAAGACGCCGTGCGCGACACCTATGCGGCGGCGTATCCCAAGGGCTGATGCGCGACGACACTTGCTTGGGGAACTGGAATGATCACGGTTGAAAAAAAATGGATGCTGATCGAGCATAACACCATCGGGCTGGTGGCAACTGTCACGCCTGATGGCAAGCCTGCCGTTTCACATTGAACACCTGGCGCATAGACCAGGACGCTTGGTCGAGCCGAGATATCGCTCCTGGCACAAGCTGCCAAAGCCCGTTGTCGCACGGGATTTCGTTGTCCGAGTCGGGTCATTTTCGTCGGGTGTGACCAAACCGATGGAAGAAGTGATCCGGAACCCGACATCGAGCCAAGCGAGTGTTGCGAACCCTCGCAGGGCGAAAGTGGCGATCTGACAAGAGGCCTGTCGGGCCGTCGCAATAGGCGGGTAAGCTGACGTGGTCGGCGGGGCTGATTTCGCCGCCGATCACTAGAGCCTTTCAGATTTAGGCGGAAGCATATCCGGCGTTTCTGAGATAGTTGGCGCACTCGCTCTCGGAGATGCCTTGGATGAGTGTCGCGATGCATTTGTGGATCGCCACGGTCGAGCGCTCCTGGGCCATTCGCATCCAGTGCTTTATCTTCGCGAACACCTGTTCGATCGGATTGAGATCGGGCGAATAGGGCGGCAGGAACGCAAGTTTGGCACCTGCATCGAGGATCGATGCGCGTACAGCTTTCGAGCGGTGGCTGCCAAGATTGTCGAGGATGACGATGTCGCCTGGCCGCAGCGTCGGCGTCAGGAACTGTTCGATATAGGCACGAAACAGGGCTCCGTTGATCGGTCCGTCGAACACACAGGGTTCGGTCAGCGCGTTGGCCTGAGGGCGGCCAGAAAAGTCAAGGTGCGCCAGCGCCCGTCCGGCGCAAAGCCGACGAGACGCTCGCCGCTCGCCCCCAGCCGCGTATCGGCGCCATGTTGGTCTTGATCCACGTCTCGTCAATAAACACCAGCCGCGCAGGATCAAGTCGGCAGCTCGCTCGTTGCCAGCGCTCGCGCCGCCTGACGACGTCGGGGCGATTCTGCTCAGCCGCGAACAGTGTTTTTTTTAAATGATTGGCCCTCGCGGCGCAGAAACCTCCAGACAGTATCGTGAGACACCGCGATGCCCCGTTCCGCCAGCAGGTCCTTCAAGCGGTGCAGCGTGAGATGCGGCACCTCTTCGATCTGCTCAAGCACGAAGGATCGATGCGGATCAAGACTGCACTTGCGATGTCCGCCGAACTTGGCGGGCGCAGGGGTCCCTGTCTCGCGGACGCGCCTTGACCACTTCACCACCGTCGAAGGCGCAATCTCGAACCGCTCGGCAATCGCCCGGCTGCTCTCTCCCCCGGCAATCGCCGCAGCGACGCGCTCGCGCAGATCTCCAGAGTACGGTTTGGCCATGCATGCTGGCCTCCTGACTCCAGCAAGCATCTTGAATCAGAAACCAACTGATTTGGGAATCCCTCGATTCCATCTAATGCTGAATTGCTCTAGCGGGCCGCACGCTGGCGGACATCAGGGCACCGTTCTCGCAAAACAGGGGTTTTGCGGGACAGCGATGGAATCGGCCGAAGCGTTCCTGACCCCCGATCCGCTTTGGGCGGAATTCCAGAAGACCGGCGATGCAACGCACCTTGGACAGTGTTGGGCCGGCATATGGAGAGGCGCGGTCTGTCCCACGCTCGACAGCGCGCTGAGTCCCGGACCGGGACCGGGCCGCAATGCTCGACGCACTTTTCTCAAGGCTTTCCGCACGGGTGGCGGCTGAACCCAAGAGCAAAAAGCGCAATCGCGATCGTGATATTGCGAAAAGCCTGAACGGCGTGTTGGCCGATCCATGATCCTCTGCTTGATCTGCGTCGACGCCATGATCATTTGTCGCAGATAACGATGTCTCACGATGCCTTGATCGACCCTTGCCGGTTAACGGTCAACTTACCATCTCCCGGTCGTGAGGTTGCACCAACGCGAACGCGCATCTGGGCAACAGCACGTTAACACAAGAAAACACTAGGAGATCGATCATGATAAAGAACATTGCAATGTCAGCCGTAGTTGCCGCAACTCTGTTCGGCGCTGCCATGCTCCCGGCGCACGCCAGCCTCAGCCAGTCGGACTGCGCATTCGCGCAGAGGCAGCTTGACCAGGGGCTCGGGCCGTCGAGCGGTGGTTCGTACAATCCCTACCGCGCTGCTCTGAACGGATGCTCGGTACAGAACTAGGGCGGATATGGTGTGAGCCTGCGCAATCAGGCCCACCAATAATGTCGTTGTGGTGCTCGGCCGCTCTTGGCCGGGCACCCTCTTTTTGTGGGTGTCTGATCAAGTCGGCGCGACTCGTTAGCGATTGTCGTTCGCATTGCAGGGTGTGCAACCGACAGCCCCGGCGGCATGGAACAGAAGCGCGGTGCGCCAAGAGAAGACGAAGCTCCGGCAGCTCCGAATCGGCCTGCCTTGCGGGGCTGCAATAGACGGCTGTACGGTATAAACCGTCGGGGGACGCCCAGGAACTGCCAGTATTACTGGTTATCAGGATTGCCGGTCATTCGACCAATTGAGCCAAAAGAAGATAATAGCAACGTCGGGGCACCGCTAGTGTCCGGACCCCGCAATGTGCGCTAGCGTCGCCGCGCGCTCTCAAGCGCATTTCGGAGACGAGTTGGCTCGCGGATCGGTAACGCGCGCGAACCGGCGGATCCGGGTGCCGATTCACACAACAGCCAATTGGTCAGGCGGCCCAGCGTCAGAGGCCTGCGCCGGCAATGACAGTGCCGCTCAGTCCAAGTCCGCCGGTTCGTCCTTGCAGGACAAGCTCTTGGTGAATTCGGCCTCTTGCGAAACGGCGATTGACGTCACGGGGACAATTTCCAGAAGGTGCCAAGAGAAGTGCCCCATACATGCGCTTCCCAGGAGGCCGATAGATCGTGCAACATCGTGGCGATGTTCGCCCGTGCGCGCGACTGTGCCTTGGAGTGGCCGCCAAACCAGTCTAAGGCCGAGCCTCTACCTCCGGCTCCGTCCGGTCGCGAATCGGCGGTTCTGCGGGTGCCCGCGCGCCGGGGGCCAGGTGGGACATTGCAGCCGGGCGCGGCTCGTGCAGAACGACGCCTCGCAGCGGGTCGAAGTCGCCTTTCCATGGTGCCTGTTTGACGGCCTCGCGGGTGTTCAGGAGGCCGGCGCGCCAGCGCTCGCGGATGCCTTCGGGGCTGAAATCGACGTCCTTGGTGTGGTCCTCCCAGGCCAATGCTGGGGCAAGCAGACGCACCACATGCATCTGTGTCAGGCAGCCATAGGCGGCGAGTTCCTTGACCTCCTCTGTGTTGCGCAGCGCGTCGGGGATTTGGGCTGCAAGCTGTTTGATGATGTGGCGCAGACGATGCGTTTCCAGTTGTCGAGTTATGTGGTTGGAAACCCGACTCGAATACTGCACGTCCTTCTGACGGTGTGTCACCTCCCACAGGGACTCTGGCTCCGGTCCTATCGCGTTCCACATATGCACGGCAAAGATCAGCGAGCTCCTGCGCGGATTGTCGTCGAACACAACTTCGCTGGGTGTGTTCGAGAGTATACCGCCATCCCAATACAATTCTCCGTCGATGCGGATCGGCGGAAAGGCCGGCGGCAGGGCGCCAGATGCCATGATGTGCTCGGCACGCAGCGCCATATCGCGGGAATCGAAATAGGTCATGCGGCTGGTGCGCACCTGGGCTGCTCCCACCGTCAGCCGCGGTCGGCAATGACCAAGTCGGGGGAACTCGATCAGCTCACGCAGCGTTTTCTCGAGCGGGGCCGTGGTGTAATAGCCCGCGTTTTCAGCACCCATGCGGAAATGCTGACCCCATACGGCAAGCGGATGGGGCTCGAAAAAACCCGGAATGCCTTGCACAACCGTGTTCCAGAACGACAGCGATTGTGCAAGCTGCGGCCAGGCCCCACCCGAGTGCCAAGGCGACTTGTGGGCCATTCGCCCCCAGAATTCCTCCAGCCGGGCCAACCGGTTCTTGGGCTCGTTGCCGGCGATCAGTCCAGCATTGATGGCCCCAATCGAAGTGCCGATGATCCAGTCCGGCTCGATACCCGCCTCTTCGAGCGCCTGGAACACTCCGGCCTGATAGGCGCCGAGCGCGCCGCCGCCTTGCAACACCAGCACGACTTGGCCTGCGCCGGCCGCCGGTGATCCGGCCTTGCCGTTCGGTCGATTGTTGCCCATGTCGGTGTTGCCGTTGCCCATGGCGATATCCTTGGTTGTCGAGACGAGTGAAACTATTGGGCGGTCCAGCCGCCCTCGACAGGGAGCGCCGTGCCGGTGATCGAGCCGGCGGCGTCCGTACACAGAAAGGCCGTGAGCGCGCCGATCTGATCGGTGGTCACGAACTGGCGCGTGGGTTGCGCGTGCAGCAGGACGTCGCGGATGACCTGCTCCTCGCTGAGACCTCGGGCCCTGGCCGTTTCGGGAATCTGCTTCTGTACCAGGGGCGTAAGCACATAGCCGGGGCAGACGGCGTTGACGGTGATGCCGTGCTCAGCTGCTTCGAGCGCCACGGTCTTGGTGAGGCCGTACAAACCGTGTTTGGCGGCCACATAGGCTGATTTGAACGGCGAGGCCACCAACGCGTGGGCCGAAGCGATGTTGATGATTCGGCCCCAGCGCCGTGCCTTCATCTCCCCGATGACCGCCCGAATACCATGAAATGCCGATGACAGATCGATAGCGATGATGGCGTCCCACTTGGCGACCGGAAAGGTCTCAATGGCTTCGACATGCTGAATGCCGGCATTGTTGACCAGCACATCGACGCGGCCGAACGCGGCGCGCGCGGCTTCCACCATGCCGGCGATCTCGGCGGGCTTTGTCATGTCGGCGGCGGAGTAGGTGACTTTGACGCCGAACTCCTCGGCGAGCCCGGCGCGGGTAGCCTCTATGGCGTTCGCATCGCCCAGTCCGTTCAGCATTACCGGCATTCCGGATGCCGCGAAAGCTCGAGCTATGCCGAGGCCGATGCCGCTGGTCGATCCGGTGACGATGGCCGGCTTGCCGGCGAGCTCTTGCCGATACGCTATTGCGGGCTTTGCTTTTCCAGGTGACATCATTTTGCTGGTCTCCGATTGTCGCTGGCTCCGCCATCAAAGCAACGGCAAAGCCGGGTGAACGCAACTTGCGGCCAGACGCGGCGAAACTGAAATATCGTTAGGGTAGGTGTTCGATAGCCTCCGGGCATCTTGCGAGGGCAAGGTGCCCCCCGCAAATCACTTGTGCATCACACTTGAGGTGATCGACGCGATGACCTCTGACGCTTTCTTGAACGCCGCCTCACGGTCCATGATGTGGTGGCGACGCGCGATGTAGGCGAAATCGGAATAGGTGGTCCAAACCTGTCCTTGTTCGTCCTGTGTCACCAGGAGGCGAACCGGCCAGTCCAGCCCAGAATAGGGGTTCGAGGTCAGGAACTGAGTGCCGAGCGCGGGATTGCCGAAGACCAGCAGTGTTGACGGGTTCAGCGTGATCTTGGCATCCGAGGCGAGTTTGGCCTGATCGATCTCGGAGAAGAAGACAATACCCTTGTCGGCGATGTCCTTCTTCAGGCGCGCGATGGTTTCGCCGAACGGGAAACTGCTCTTGGCACGCACCACGCCTTCGCCAAGAGTTGGTGGCGGCATGGTCGCGGCGTCAACCTCAAGCGCTGTGACCAGCGACAGGACCAGCGCGAGAATCGCGGCGAGAAGGTATCCCGAAGGTCTGGCGTTCATTGTGCTCTCCATCGTCTGTGCGGCCAGAGGCGCCTTGCCCCGGCTTCAGGACTGAGAATGAACCGTTTGGAGCGGGACCTGAAATATCGGGCGGCTCACATATCGATAGGTGGGCGCTATGGGCCGACCAACCATGCCATGTCCGCCCCGTATCGCATCCATAGCCAAACGGCATTTCCAATCCGGCGTCCGGGACCGCATCTTCCGGTCACCGGCAGGGAGAACTCGCATCCCAGCCCAGAACCTGACGCCGAAACGGAGTTGCCAATCATGAACTCGAAAACACTCATCATGTCGGCTGTTGCCGCCGCCACCAGCCTTGCCGCCGTCCCGGCCTTCGCAGGCCCGGCCGACATGCCTGCCTACGCGTCGGAGAAGTGTTACGGCATCGCAGCGTCCGGCAAGAACGATTGTCAGACGAAGTCGCATTCGTGCGCCGGTACAGCCACCAAGGATGCGCAGAGCGACAGCTGGATCTACGTTCCGGCTGGCACTTGCGCCAAGATCGTGGGCTCCAGCCCGATGCCCAAGGCCTAACCGATCACCGGGATCGACCAGCGGAGACGCCGCCATGATAGGCACCTTGTCCGTATGCGGTTCCTCCGGTATCGGCTTGCGCCACCCCCATGTGGGGGAGATGCGGCAGCGCCGTCCGCTGGTCGGCTTTCTGGAGGTGCATCCCGAGAACTACATGCATACCGGCCCTGGGCTCGACGATCTCGAAGACCTGCGCCTCAGCTATCCGCTCAGCCTGCATTCCGTGGGTCTGTCGCTCGCCTCGGCCGAGGGGATATGTCGCGAGCATCTCAATAAATTCAACCGGCTGGCGAACAAGTTGCAACCGAGGCTGGTTTCGGCGCACCTCGCCTGGAGCATGAGCGAGGGTGTCTATCTCAACGACCTTCTGCCGCTGCCCTACAACACCGAATCCCTCGACGTGGTGGCGAGCAACGTCGATCATGCCCAACAGGTGCTTGGCCGCAGGCTGCTGATCGAGAATCTGTCGGCCTACCTGGCACTCTCGGGCTCGCGCATGACCGAGGCCGAGTTCCTGGGTGAGCTGGTGCGATTGACCGGCTGCGGCCTGCTACTCGATGTCAACAATGTTTATGTGTCCGCGCATAACTTGAGCTTTGTGGCGCTGGAGTATTTCAATCAACTGCCTCAGGGCGCAATCGGCGAGATCCATCTGGCCGGCCACGCGATCAATCAGACGCCGGATGGTGCGGTGCTTATCGACGACCACGGCTCGCGTGTTCCCGAGGCCGTGTGGCAACTCTATGCCGAGGCGGTGTCCCGGTTCGGCCAGCACCCGACCCTGATCGAATGGGATGCGGACTTGCCTGCACTCGACGTGCTTATCGGCGAGGCCCGTATGGCCGACCAGATCGCGGCTGCGTCGCTGGAGGGAGGCCACCATGCCTGCGCTGCATGAGCTGCAAGCAGCTATGTCGCGTGCGATCCTCACCGGTGATGCCCGACCAATTGGCCGGCACATCGAGGTCATCGGCGCCGACCCGTCAAACAGGCTCAGCATCTATCGCAACAACACGTTTGTCTCGTTGACTGACGCCTTGATGGCGACATTCCCAGCAGTCGTGCGCATCGTCGACGAGCGGTTCTTCCGCTATATGGCGCATACATTTATTGCCGCGCGCCCACCGCGCGAACCGATTCTGTCTAACTACGGGGCGGAACTGGTGTCATTTGTCGGGAGCTTCGAGCCGTGCCGCTCGCTACCCTATCTGTCCGATCTCGCGCGATTGGAATGGGCGATCAACGAGGCGGGGCTTGAGAGCATCGAACCTGAGTTGCCGGTGGCAGCTTTGGCCCAGATCGCGCCGGATGTGCTTGCCGCGGGATCGGTCCGCCTGCAGCCCTCGCTCCGCCTGATTGTCTCGCGCTGGCCCGTCCTTGCGATTTGGCAAGCCAATCAGCCGAAAAGCACCACCGAACAACCAACGCTCGAGCGGAGCGCGACGCGCGTTCTGATCAGACGCAAGGGCAACGGTGTCGCCATGGATCTTCACACGGCCGCCAGGGCCCGACTGCTGCACAGCTTGCGTCAGGGCGCAGCGGTCGAGGTTGCCATGATGGCAGCGGTCATCCGTGATCCGCATTTCTCGATTACCGGAGAACTGCTGTCTTTTTTCGCCGAAGACCTTGTCACCGGTTTGACTGCCGCTGAACCTCAAAACTGATAGGAGCATTGCCATGCAGGCCAAAGCCACAACATTATCGTTCGTTCCGAGGGAGCTCGTCGAAACAGTTGCCAATGCTTACGATCATGCGCGCGACCTCCTCAACCTGATGCCGATCTCGCTGGTGCAACTGGCCTCGCGTATCGCCGTTGCCGAAGTATTCTGGCGATCCTCGCAATCGAAACTCGCAAGTTGGACCAGTACGATCCAACTCTTTGCGAACGAATACAAGGTGCCGATCATTTCGCCAGCGACCGCGGCCTATCTCGGCACCGCCACCGAACTGATCGGTTCACTGCTCTTGTTCGCCGGGCTGCTATCCCGGGCCGCCGCGCTCGCACTCACCGGTCTTGTCACTGTCATTCAACTCACGGTCTATCCCGAGAACTGGCCCGATCATATCCTCTGGCTCAGCCTGTTGCTGCTGATCATCGTGCGCGGCCCCGGTGGGATCTCGCTGGATCATTTGCTCGGCCGTCTCTTCGATCGGAGCAGATAGGATGGCCAGCGTCGCAAGGACCGCACCGCCGTCATGCGCGATTGGGGTTGGAGCTACCTCACCTTTGGCCGGGGCGCCCGGCTGATCATAGGCGGCATCTAGATCGCCGAATAATGTTGAACGACCTGCAAAGCCGGCCTCCCAGGGAGCGCCGGCTCTTTTGTTCGTTGACAGAGGGACCCTTGTGCCGATAGCGCGGGGCTATCGAATTGGGAGGCAGGCAATATTTCAAAGCCTGCGTCGGCGGGCGCATGTTCTTTGCCAGGGGCGCTGGACAGCCGCGCCACCGCCAGCCAACTCCGGAGAGAGTGATCATGAGCAAAACTATCGCGACCCTAAAAATGTTGTTCCTTGCCGGTGGCCTAGCAGCGGCCTGCGACCTGAGCGTGGCCCGCGCCGCAGAGTGCCCCGCCGGCAAAGTTGGCGTCGATGTCATGGCGCAGAACGACGCCAAGGCCAGCGGCGTGACCGACCAAGTGCTGGCCAGCCTCGACGTCGCCAAGGAGCCGATCGGCATCGCCGGGCGTTCATTTCGCGTTCGTCGCCTCGTCGTGCAGCCAGGTGGCATCGTTCCATGGCACGATCACGCCAACCGCCCGGCGCTGATCTACATCGTCTCGGGCGCGATCACCGAGTATCGCAGCACCTGCGCCGTGCCGCTCGAACACAAAGAGGGCGAAGTTTCAGTCGAAGACCACACCACCAAGCACTGGTGGAAGAACAACACGGATAAGCCGGCCGTGCTGATCTCCGACGACCTGTTCCCAGTCGCCATGAAGGACGACCATACGATGTAAGCGCTGCATCTGGGCGCATGTTGCGACGGCGCTCCGGAAGATTCCGGGGCGCCGTTTTTGTTTCAACGCCACCAACGAGGTTTTCGCCATGGACGCTACCGCTTCATCCATCGCACCTGCCGGCCACCCATCAGCGGGGGCGCTGGTGCGCAACACAGTCATAGGCGTGACGGCGTTTCTGACATTGGTCGATTTGTTCGCCACCCAGGCCATACTGCCCTCGCTGGTCGAACGCTACCATTCGACACCCGGCATGGTCGGCCTCGCCGTCGATGCCAGCACGCTCGGCATGGCCATTTCAGGGCTTGCGGTTGCACTGCTGAGCACACGCATCGATCGACGGCTTGGCATCCTGGTGAGTCTGACCGTGCTCTCGGTACCAACCGTGTTACTGGCGTTTGCGCCGAGCCTGGCGGTGTTTGCGGTGCTGCGCATTGCCCAAGGCCTCTGCATGTCGGCCGCCTTCACGCTGACGCTGGCTTACCTTGGTGAACGGATCAGCGCGATGGATCAAGCCAGTGCCTTTGCCGCCTATATCACCGGCAATGTCGCCTCCAATCTCGTTGGGCGCCTGGCCGCTGCGGCGGCGGCACAATATCTTGGCCTTTCGGGCAACTTCTTCCTATTTGCTGCGCTCAATCTTGCCGGCGCCGTTCTGGTCTATTTCAGCATCGCACGCACGCCGAGGATGATTGACGCGGGTGGGTCGCGCCGGTCGCCTTGGGCGGCGATGCGCGACCATCTGCGCAACGGCCCCTTGCTAGCAACTTTTGCCATTGGCTTCTGCATTCTGTTTGCCTTCATCGGCACGTTCACCTACGTCAATTTCGTGTTGGCTGCGCCGCCCTTGGGCGTCAGCCGGATGCAGCTCGGTTTCGTCTATTTTGTCTTCCTGCCCTCGATTTTCACGACGCCGCAGGCCGGAATCGCGGTCGCACGCCTCGGCACGCGCGGAGGAATTTGGGCCGGACTTGTGCTGGCGGGCATTGGATTGCCGCTGCTGCTGACGGGCTCGCTCTGGATCGTGCTGGCCGGCCTGGTGCTTGTCGGCATTGGCACATTCATGGCGCAAGCCATTGCCACCGGCTTTGTCGGCCGCGCCGCGCATGGCGATCGCGGCTCGGCGAGCGGCATTTATCTCGCGAGTTACTTTGCTGGCGGACTCGCGGGCGCGGCCCTGCTCGGACAGCTCTTCGAGCGTTTCGGCTGGACCGCATGTGTCGCCGGCATTGCGTTGGCATTGGTTGGGGCTTCTATACTCACCCGACAATTGAAGCCGCCACATCAATGATCCCAGTATCAATCGAAGTGACCCCGCGTTTGGAGCCATTTCGATGCCGGCGCCGCCCGTGGCGCCCCGCTAGGTTTGTCGAAGCGACCGCAGCACAAGCATCATGCGTGCCGCGATACCAGACACCCCAATCAGAACCGTCAACGGATTGCTCCAGGCTCCGGCCAGCGAAGCAAACAGCATCGACAGCGCCGCCGTTGCCAGCATCAGGAGGCAGGCCGCGAGCAGATACGCCACCGCGAACGTCAGCGCGGATACCGCCGGGCGCTGCTCGGCAATTTCGCTCAGCGCGCAACGTTGCTGGCACCGAGAGTGCTCGCTCATCAGCCAGTTGAGCCCGAGGCTGTAGGCGATGCCGGCGGTGGCGATGGAGGTCAACGGCCGTGACCCCGCCGCGTTCAGCTTGTTCAACAGCCGGGCTATCGTCATGACCATGCCTCCAAGCAAAGCATCGCAATCGGCCGCCAGAACGCGCTGTCGCCGATGGTTATTGGGTATTCGCGTCTTGTGCTTTCAGGCCGTCCTGCCGACCGGCAGGTGCAGTGAAAACTCTGAGCCGCGCCAATTGCCATGCGAGGCTGCCGCGACCTGGCCACCGTGGCGTTCGGCAATCAGCCGCACGATCCAGAGGCCGAGTCCCCAGGACGAACCCTTGCCGGCGTAACGTGTCGAGAGGGTCGTGAATGGCCGGAAGGCGCGCTTCAAGTCATACTCGGTAAGGCCTTGGCCCTCGTCCTGGACCTTGATCACGGCTTGGCCGGCGTCGATGGCGACGCTGCAAGTTACCGTCGATCCGGCCGGCGCGTATTTTGCGGCGTTGTTCACCAGATTGCCGACCGCCTCGCGCAACAGCGAACGATCGCCGCTGATCACGCTGGCTTCGATGCCCGCGCAATGGAACGTCACGCCTCGGTTTTGCGCCGCCGCTTCATTGAGCGCAACGGCCATCCTGACGACTTCAGCGAGATCCACGCGCGCCGGCTTGAAGGCGAGTGGGTCGCCCGTTTCCTGCGCGCGGCGCAAAAAGCCTTCCAGCAGGCACTCGAGCTCGCGGATCAGATCCTGCGCCTTTTTGGATGTGGTCGCGACCTTGTCGAGGGCTCGCATCTGGGCCTGGGTTTCGATCAGCTCGATCATCAGGCTGAGGTTGGTCAGCGGGCCACGCAGATCGTGGGCGATGATGGTGAGAGCATTAAGCAGACCGGAGCCTTGCTGAGGCTGCTGCCGCGATGGTGGAAGTGATGCAGCCCCACGGGGACGGCCTGCGGGGAACCGACGAGCGACAGAATTGTTGCCGGAAATCGTCGTCTCGGCTGTGGTCTGGCTGAGCATCTTGGCACCCTGTGGTGACTGGCCTCTTGAATGCTCGGATGGTACGGTGCTTGACGTCATCAGTGAAATCTAAGCTGCCTCAAGTTTCCATAGCCGAAGTGCATCACACTCAAAGGTGTCCTGCAGCACCGATCGCCACCGGAGCGCTAATTTGCGCTCGCCTGGTTCGTGAAGCGAGGTTTGCCAAATGGAAATGCACCAGATTCGCTACTTTCTTGCCGTGGCGCGCACACTGAATTTCACCCGCGCCGCCGAGGAATGCCACGTTGCCCAGCCGTCGCTCACTCGCGCCATAAAGCTGCTCGAAGCCGAACTCGGCGGCGAACTTTTCCGCCGTGAGCGCAATCTCTCGCATCTCACCGAGCTTGGCATTCGAATGCAGCCGCTGATTCAGCAGTGCTATGACAGCGCCTTGAGCGCCAAGTCCCTGGCCACCTCGATCAAGAGTGGCAATGTGGCTCCGATGAAGCTTGGCCTGTCGCGCAGTTTTCCAATTCAACCGCTGATCTCGCTGCTCGGTGAGTTGATCCGGGCTTTCAAGGGGATCGAGCTGAATTTTCTGCGCGGCACCGCCCCAGAACTCAGCGAGGCTTTGAAGAAGGGTGACATCGAGCTGGCGGTGGCGGGTCCATTGGGCGATGCCTGGGAGCGGCTGGAGTCTTGGCCGCTGTTCACCACCGGATTCGACCTGGTCATGCACGAAAGCAATCCGCTGGCTGAGCGTAACGTCCTCTCGATGGAGCACTTGAAGGGCGAAAAGCTGCTCAGTCGTACCTATTGCGAGGTCCTGGAACCAACCCAAAGCCTGCTGCGCGACCACGGCATCGTCTCAAGCATCAACCACAATATCGCCAGCGACAATGATCTCGTCGCGCTGTTGCAGGCCAATGTCGGCGTGGCGATCGTGCCCGAGCGGTTCCCGGCCGAACGGCCCCTGAAGCATGTGCATGTGGACGGCTTGGATCTCAAATGTGCGATCAGCATTTACGGCGTGACCGGCCGCCAGCGATCGGCCGTGGCTGGAACCCTGCTCAAGTTGATGCGTGCCAATGATTGGTCGGCGCTGGAATACAGGGCGGCCTGACAGTCTTTACGTTCTCAGAGCGGCCAGCAGGTCGTCGATTTCCATGCGGTGGCGGTAGTCGGGATCGATGAAACGCGACCTGACCATACCGTCCTGGCCGACGATGAATGTCGCCGGGATCGGTAGCATCCAGGTCTGGTTGCCCTGATAGGGCTCGATATCGAACCCGCCGGCCTTCATGGCGTCGCGCTTTTCCTCGCCAACCCAGAACAACAGATTGGCCTCCAAGGCATAGCCGCCGTCCATATCCGTCAGGATCGGAAACGGTGCCTTGGCGTAGTCCCTCAGCTCGTTGGCATAGCGACGGGTTTCCGGCGAGATGGCGACGACCTGTGCGCCGAGCGCCTTGATCTCCGGCACCGCCTTGGCCAGTGCGTCAACATTGAGCTGGCAGTAAGGGCACCAATGGCCACGGTTGAACGACACCACCACCGGCCCGCTCTGCTGTAGTCCTGACAGGCTGACCAGATGCCCGTCACCGTCGGGCAACATGAAGTCGGGCATTGGTTCGCCAGGCTTGGGCGCAGCCAGGCCGACACCATTGGCCGCCAGCCGGGCCACCATGCGGTCGACGATATCGGCAAACCCGGGACTGAGGCGACGCACTTCGTCGGCGACGGATTTCAAGCGCTCGCTCAAAGGCGCATCCATCAGCCGGCAAGCGTCGGTTTTTTCCTGCAGGATATCGACGAAAGATTTGTCTGCCATGTTGAAAGCGATGCCTCTTCAGCCGAATACCTTTGTTGGACTAGCAAACAGCAGCGTTCTTCTACCTGCGCGAGCAATTTGCTCGAACGTGCGGACTGGCAATCCCCCTCAAATTTCCGCCAGGTCATGCCGGTGTTGAGACATATGTTCAGTCCTTGCAATGTGGATCGGCGGCTGTGCGGTCGTGCTGGCCGCCATCATCCGCGACCACGTGGTGAGGGGCAACACATCGATACCATAGCCGGAAGCTATGGATCGCAAATGGAACTGCCAAATTCGTCGCGTCCTGTCGGTGGAGGGTCAATCACGTCACGCATCATCCCACAGATGGAACAATTGATCGGGAACTTGAAACAAAGTCGATCACCTGACGCAATCCATCGAGTGGCGAAAGCCGAGACCTGACCAATGGCGCTGTGGATCAACGCGTTACCCCGCACAGCGGACGTGATCGGCGACGCGAGATTCTGCGCCCGGTTGCGATCGGAGAATCGTCGGCTTGTATAAGGGCCAGTTCGACGACGTCCCTGCATCGGGCAGGCCCTACGACTCACTCTCCCATCGGCTTGCCATCCGTCACGCAGACGAGTGGAAAGCAAACCGCGAATTGGCGTAGCCTGGAGGAAACGCGATTGCGCCGTGGCTCAGTTTCCGGTGGGCGAGTAGCTCGTCGGACATCTCATGCAGGACACGCCGCAAGACTCAGCTGGAGCGTTCGCTGCGACATCCCTACCTGCCGGCTCAACGATGCAAGGGTCGGCATGTGCCCGTCCATCGTACTAGGTGGGACGGTCAGCACGGCCTGCTCGAAACTGACCGGATGTCCGAGTGCGGCGAAAGTCCTGGTGATTGCGACAAGGGCCATACGATAGCCGATAATTGCATCAGGCGTCTCACGCAAGATTCTATTCCAAAGCTCGAGAATATACTCAACAGAGCCTGTGTCCGCATATTGATATTGCTGACTGCGCTCGCCTTGGGGTCATCGTATCATCGGGTCAGCATCCCGGCACGCCGCGTTAGGTTCCGGCTGAGATGCATTGCGACGAAACCCGCCGCCGACAGCGCCAAAAACAGAAGACCATTCAGCAAATGCATGATGGTTGCAGCGTGGCGCATCCATGTCTCGGTCTGGCTTGCCGGCGGAACCTGACCCTCAAAGGGCCTGAGAAACGCGCCGACGATCACAAGGACAACAGCTGTTGCGCCAGCAAGCGGGTGCGAGCGATGGACGAACACACTCCATGTGCTCTGGGCTAAACCGACATGACCAAGGTGGCTGCTGGCGATGGCCCACCCGGTGGAAAACTGCGCGACGCACAAAAGAAACGCAGCCCTATGGACTGCCTTGCGGGCGGGTGAGTAGCACCGGGTCTTGTTGCCCGCTTCTTTCAAGTCGCCATCTGCGGGCAGTAAGCCGCATCCGACTTTGGACGTGTCCCACTACCCATTTCATAGTCGCACCCGGCCGAGACGCAAGGCATTGCCGATCACACTGACCGACGACAACGCCATGGCCGCAGCCGCAATGATCGGCGAAAGCAGCACACCGAATACCGGATACAGAACGCCGGCCGCTATCGGTACGCCAACCGCATTGTAGATGAACGCGAAGAACAGGTTTTGACGGATGTTGGCCATGGTCGCGGCAGAGAGATTGCGAGCCCGAACAATTCCGCCGAGATCTCCTTTGACCAGTGTCACTCCCGCGCTTTCCATTGCGACGTCCGTGCCGGTGCCCATCGCGATCCCGACATCGGCAGCCGCCAGTGCCGGGGCGTCGTTAACGCCATCACCGGCCATGGCCACGATCAGGCCCTCCTTGCGAAGGCGTGTCACGACTTTACTCTTGTCTGCCGGCGACACGTCGGCCTCGATCTCTTCGATCCCAAGTTTCTTCGCGACGGCCTTCGCCGTGGTCAAATTGTCGCCGGTGAGCATCACGACGCGAACTCCTGCGTCCTTGAGTGCAGCGATAGCCGCCGGTGTCGTCATCTTGATCGGATCGGCGATCGCGACGACGCCAGCTGCCTTGCCATCGATAGCGACGAAGATTGCCGTCGCTCCCTCCGAGCGCAACTGCTCGGCGTTGTTATCGAGACCGCTGGTGTCGATATCGGCATGTCTCATGATCTGGTGATTGCCGATCACCACGGTGTGGCCATCAATGGAGCCCGTCACGCCCTTGCCAACCGAAGAGTCGAAGTTTTCCGCACTTGCAAGCGCGAGCCCGCGTTCATTTGCCGATCGCACAATTGCAGCGGCGAGCGGGTGCTCGCTGTTGCGTTCCAAACTTGCGGCGAGGCGCAAAAGATCGGCTTCCTCGACACCCCCGATCGTCGCGACCGCAATCACGCTCGGCTTGCCCTCCGTGAGCGTACCAGTCTTGTCAACGACAATCGTGTCGACCTTCTCCAGTCGTTCCAGCACCTCGGCGTTTCTGATCAACACTCCCGATTGCGCGCCTCGTCCGACGCCCATCATGATTGACATGGGCGTGGCGAGTCCAAGCGCGCAGGGACATGCGATGATGAGGACAGAAACAGCGGCAATTATTCCAAACGTAATGCGCGGCTCAGGACCAAAGGTCGCCCAAGCCGCGAAGGCCAATAGCGATACGAGAACAACAGCAGGAACGAACCAGCCGGAAACCTGATCGGCCAAGCGCTGGATGGGCGCACGGCTGCGTTGGGCCTGCGCCACCATTTGGACGATCTGCGCCAGCACCGTGTCGTGACCGATTTTGGCGGCGTGCATGACAAAGCCGCCAGACTGATTGATGGTGCCACCGATGACCTTGCCTCCGATGCCCTTGGCGACTGGCATCGGCTCGCCCGTCATCATGGACTCATCGACCGTGCTGCGACCTTCAAGAATGTCGCCGTCGACTGGCACTCGCTCACCGGGCCGCACCCGCAGGCGGTCGCCGACGATCACCTGATCGAGTGCGACATCCTCATCCGTGCCGTCGGGCTTGATTCGCCGTGCCCTTTTGGGAGAGAGGTCAAGCAGTGCCCGGATAGCGCCACTGGTCCGTTCGCGGGCGCGCAATTCCAACACCTGACCGAGCAAGACCAAAACGGTGATGACAGCCGCAGCCTCGAAATATACTGGCATCGAGCCATCATGATCGAGCATCGTTGGTGGGAATATACGAGGCAGCAACGTACCGACGACGCTGTAAGTCCACGCGACACCGATTCCCATGGCAATCAACGTGAACATATTGAGGTTGCGGTTCCTCAAAGACATCCAGCCGCGCTCGAAGAACGGCCAGCCCGCCCAAATCACAACAGCGGTCGCCAGCACCATTTGAATGGAGTTCAGTTGCTGTCCGGCTAACCATTGCCGCAGACCCGCAAGGTGCCCGCCCATTTCCAAGACAAATACGGGCACCGTGAGCGCCAAACCAATCCAGAACCGCCGCGTCATATCGAATAATTCTTGGCTCGGCCCGGTGTCAGTCGTCGCCAACTCGGGTTCGAGGGTCATGCCGCAGATCGAACAGGAACCGGGACCAGCCTGCCGGATCTCTGGATGCATCGGGCAGGTGTAGATTGCTCTCGTGGGTGCGAGTGAGGTCGCGATCACCTCGGATTTCAGATACTGGCTTGGCTTGGCGACGAACTTCTCGCGACATTTGGCCGAGCAGAAATAGTAGGGCGTTGCATTGTACACATGCCAATGCTTGGCGGCTCTGGGTTCAACTTTCATGCCGCAGACCGGGTCGATTTCACGGGCATCCGCTGTTGGCGATTCCGTGTGTGAAGTTGCTGGCTCGACCCGCGCGTTGGCCGCATCTCGTGAACCAAAGCCCTGCGAGCCCTGGTGGGCAGCGTGGTCGTGCATACCCTGCTTAACGGTCATGATCTCACCTTCGCCCTGCGTCACCCATAACCCTGTGGGGGTATCCCGCTGCATTGACAGTTAGTACCCCCTGGGGGTAACGTCGATGATGCAAGAGGAAATGAAGAAGTCCTGCCGCAAGCGACTCGACCGGATCGAGGGTCAAGTGCGCGGCATTGCGCGCATGCTGAACGAGGACCGCTACTGCATCGATGTCTTGACGCAGATCATGGCGGTGCGCGCCGCCTTGCGAAAGGTCGAAGAGGAAATACTCCGCGATCATGTGGCCCACTGTGTCGAGGGCGCGATCGCGAGCGGCGATGCCGACGATCAACGCAAAAAAGTGGCCGAGCTGATGGAAGTCGTGGCCTGGGTGCAGCGATAACCGTCATTGAACGGACCGCGATCGTGAACCGCTGAAAATCTTCAGGGTCAGCGACCCTCTCCGGAAGCGCTCTCGGATCGGCGGGCGCCCTGTCGCCGCGGAACAAGATATTCGCCGCACCATCAGACGTTCGCTCGACAGCGAAGGCAAGGGGGTGCCGGTTTTCGGGCTGATCGGAGACGACCACAAGCCTGCCCTCGCCAGGAGAAATGATCTGACGGGAAGGCGGCCTGCGTGACGAAGGGCTCAAGCGAGGCTTGATCGCAACTGGCTGGAGGAGGCCGGAAGCAATGACTCGCATGATCGTGCCACGTGGGCCTTGGCCCTCCCGTTGCCACCTATGCCCCTGCCGCCCGCGCCAGCTCCGGCGTCGCGGCATCTACGCCCTTGCCGAACCGCTCCACCGCCTCGTCGGCCTCCGCGCGCGTCATGATCAATGGCGGGGAAAAGCTCACGACCTCGATGAACGGCAGCGCGCGCGCCAGCACCCCCATCTCCAGCGCCTTGCCAGAAACGATACGGTGCACGCCGGCCTTGGGATCAAACAGCCGCCGCGTTTTCTTATCGGCGACGAACTCGGCGGCCATGATCATGCCGGTGCCGCGCACATCGCCAACATAAGGATTGTCGCCGATCCGCTGACGGAGTGCTTTCAGGAAATACGGCCCGACCTCGGCGGCGTTTTCCACGCACCCCTCATCCTCCATGATGCGCAGGTTGGCCAGCCCGATCGCCCCGCCCATCGGATGGCCCGAATAGGTGAAGCCGTGCATCACCGGCCCGTAATTCGGGCTCTCGTCCTTGAGCACGTTCCAGATCTTGTCCGAGATCACCGAGGCCGACACCGGGAAGTAGGCGGACGTTATGCCCTTGGCGAGGGTCACAATGTCCGGCTTCAGCTTCATGCCGCCGGTCGCGAACCAGTGGCCGGTCCGCCCGAAGCCGGTGATGACCTCATCGGCGATGAACAGGATGTCGTGCTTGGCCAGCAGTGGTTGCAGCTTCTCGAAATAGCCCTTGGGCGGCAGGAACACGCCGCCGGTGCCCATGATCGGCTCGGCGATGAAGGCCGCGATTGTGTCGGCGCCTTCGCGCGCGATGATGGCCTCGATCTCGGCGATCATGCGGGTTGTGAACGCCTCTTCGCTCTCGCCGGGGTTCGAGAAGCGGTAAAAATGCGGGCACGACGTATGAATGATGCCGGGGATCGGCACGTCGAACGCCTTGTGATAGGCGGGGATGCCTGTCAGCCCGGCGGTGACGTGAGTGAGGCCGTGATAGCCGCCCATGCGCGAAATGAATTTCTTCTTCTCCGGTAGCCCACGCAGATTGTTGTAGTAGCGGGCGAGCTTGTAGTTGGTGTCGTTGGCGTCTGAGCCCGAACAGCCGAAGAACACCTTTGACAAATGCGGGGCGTCCGCTTTGTCATGGAAAAGCTGCAGCACCCGCTCGGCGAGCCGGATGATCGGCTCGTTGGAGGCGCCGCCGAACAGGTGGTAGTAAGCCAGGTCATTGACGGATTTGCGCGCCGCTTCGCCGAGTTCCTTGCGGCCGTAACCGATGTTCACGCACCAAAGGCCCGCCGAACAGTCGATGATGTCCCGGCCCTTGTGGTCGGTCACTCGCACGCCCTTGCCGTGGGCGATGATCATCGGCCCCTTCTTGAGGTGGTCGGCGATCGACGTGTTCGGGTGGAACAGTGTCTCGCGATCGATGTCTTCGAGCGGGTAGTTGCCGAGCGCGGACTTGTCCATGTGCGGTCTCCTGTTTGGCGCCTTGCGGTTTGGGTCAGCTTAGGCCAAGGCGGGTGGAACGCCAAATGCTGGTGTCAAGTTTAACGGGGACACAGTGTTCATCTTCGCGGCGCGCTCGCAGCAAATTGCAGCCTGGTATCGGCGAAGATGAACACTGTGTCCCCGTTGACAGCTGTGGCGGCGTTAAACATGGCAATTTGTCCCCGCGCGGAAAACCGCCATGGTCACGGGAGCGCGGGCGCCGGAAGGCCGCGTATGGGGCAGAGCCAACGGCCACCGGGTCTCGCAAAGGGCGTCCACCGCCGTCTTCCGCCACACGCCCGACGGTCGACACGTCCCGAAGCAGCGGAAGATGACGTGAAGTATAGCGTCCAACAATACTTATGCGCGTGAAATATATATTCTGGGTTAATTTGAGACATACTGATTTATGGCTTGAGTTTATGCCACGAAGCAATGACGCCGGTGCTTGCCGGGACGCCGAACCATGGCGCTCGCCAAGACTTGAACACGGGACACCAAGCAGCGTCTGCTGAAGGTTCAACTGCCGACGCACTTGGGCATACGAAGGGAGACAGCAACTTGGGCCAGGAGCGCCACAAATCGAGCACCGGATCTTTGGTCCCGTATCGCACGCTTACTAGGGTGATCTGCAGATGATCGACATTTCGTTGACCGGGGTTCCTAGGCCGGCCTGGTGCGCAGCCGGCCCTCGTAATCGCGCTTGCCGATCGGCACGCCCCGCGTTCGCAGGATGTCGTAGGCGGTGACGGCATGGAAATGGAAGTTGGGCAGTGCGAACGAGAGGATGAAGGTCTCCGAGGTGAAGGCGAGTCTCCGGGGGCCGATCTGGAGGTCCAAGTCCTTGCCCGACCAGCCGTTCACCTCATCGGGAGTGAGCGCCACCAACGCCGCTTCCGCCTGGGCGATCATGGCCCGCAGGTCGGCGAACGGAATCGGTCCAACCAGGGCGGGTGCGGCGAAGGTGCCGGTCTTCACGGCCTCCAGTCCCCACACGGAATGGTTCGCCACGCACTCAATCTGGAAGTGGAACGGCGCCATGTCGTCGATGAGGCGCGCGTCCACGACGTCGTCGGGGTCAACGCCCGTCTCCGTGCAGTGTGTGACCGCACGGTCGAGGAAGCCCGCGACGGCTCTCACGGTCTGCAGGAAGGTCGGCACGCTGAGGTCATAGAGTAATGTCGCCATCGGCTTTCTCTTGTTTGAATCGAACTCCGTTAGTGCCAATTGAACCCCTGAACCCAGCAGTCAACTGAGTTTGTTGCGTCGCACACTGTGCGTCGCCGCAAAGTTGGGCAATTTTACAACATCATTTTTGCGCAGTGGCACTGAGTCCGCAACGGGTTAATTGACACCAGACTTGCGCTCTACGCACGACATCGCTCGCCATCGGTTGTCCCCCAGTCAGCAGACCAACAGCCACCGCAGCGGTCACACATGACCGAAGAGTTTGTTGAGAGCGCTGACGTTCCGCCGGCCTGGTCGAAGCCGGCTTTCGTCCAAATGACACTGAGCGACAAAAGCTCCAGCGTTTCGCACCCTCCCCCTCACCCTGTCCCTCTCCGAACTGGGGAGAGGGACAGGGTGAGGGGGAGCCCGCGCACCGGCGTTCGGCCGCTGCCGCGTCAATCCCTCGCAAGCCCCAAACCCTTGCCCCCGCTCCTCGGTTGTCGGTTCCGCGCGCACTCTTGACCCGACCGGCAAAATGCCGTTGCTTGTTCGCCTTCCATCCACCCGATCCCCATGCCCCGCTACTCAGCCCTTGCCCTTACACGCAACGCCTTCCGCGGCCCGGACGCCTGGCAGCGCGCCTGGCGTTCGCCCGAGCCGAAAACCGCCTACGACGCCATCATCATCGGCGGCGGCGGGCATGGGCTCGCGACCGCGTTCTATCTCGCGTCCAACCACGGCATGACCAATGTGGCGGTGCTGGAGAAAGGCCCGATCGGCCAGGGCAATGTGGGGCGCAATACGACCATCGTGCGCTCGGACTACATGATCGAGGGCAACACCCAGTTCTTTGAGCATTCGCTGAAGCTGTGGGAGGGGCTGTCGCACGCGCTCAACTTCAACGTGATGTATTCGCCGCGCGGCAAGGTCGCGCTGGTGCATGACCCGGTTGGCATGGACGGGGCGGCGCGGCGCGGCAACATCATGCGGCTGAACGGCATCGACGCGGAGTTGCTGGACCGGGGGCAGGTGCAGAAGCTGCTGCCCTACCTGGATTACTCCGCTGAGGCGCGGTTCCCGGTTTTCGGCGCGCTGTTGCAGCAGCGGGCAGGCACGGCGCGGCACGATGCAGTGGCCTGGGGTTATGCGCGAGCGGCGAGCGATCTCGGCGTCGACATCATAGAGAACTGCGAGGTGACGGGTTTTCTCAAGGACGGCGACAGGGTCGTGGGCGTCGAAACGACGCGCGGCAAGGTGCTCGGCGGCAGGGTCGGCATCGCGGTCGCCGGCCACTCGTCCCACGTCGCGGCGATGGCCAGGCTGCGGCTGCCGGTGGAAAGCCACGTGCTGCAGGCGTTCGTCACCGAGCCGATCAAGCCGCTGATCCATCATGTCGTCACCTCCGGCATGGTTGAACTGTTCTATATTTCGCAGTCGGACAAGGGCGGGCTCGTGTTCGGCGGCCACATCGACGGCCACAACACCTACGCCCAGCGCGGCCACCTGCCAACCATCCGCACAGTGGTGCAATGCGCGGTGTCGCTGATCCCGGCGGCGTCGCGGCTGCGGCTGCTGCGTCACTGGGGCGGCATCATGGACATGACGCCCGACGGCAGCCCGTTCATCTGCCGTACGACAGTGCCAGGCCTCTACCTCAATGGCGGCTGGTGCTATCAGGGTTTCAAGGCAACGCCCGCGAGCGGCTGGTGTTTCGCCCATACGATCGCGAAAGATGAGGAGCACGCGCTGAACAAAGCGTATTCGCTGGAACGGTTTGCGACGGGCAAGGAGCTGGATGAACATGCGCTCGGGAATTGGACGTGGAAGCAGTGAGAAGGAGGGACTAGGGACTAAGAAAGAAGTGAACAGCGCGTCAGCAGACCACTTTTCTCAATCCCTAGTCCCTGATCCCTAATCCCTGAGCCTTCCCATGCTCCTCCTCCCCTGCCCTCATTGCGGCCTGCGCGACCATGGCGAATTCCGCTATGGCGGCGATGCGTCCAAGACCCGGCCCGCGCATGGCGAGGCCGATCCAAGGATTTGGCACGACCATCTGTTCCTGTTCACCAACCCCAAGGGCGCGCACAAGGAGTATTGGCAGCATGTGCTTGGCTGCCGGCAGTGGATGGTTGTCGAGCGCGACACCGTGAGCCAGGCGATCACCAGCGCCAGGCCGGCGAAGGACAAGGCATGAGTTTCCATCGCCGCTCCAAGGGAGGTCTCATCAATCGCGCCAGCCGCCTTGCCTTCCGTTTCGACGGCAGGACGATGCACGGGTTCGCGGGCGACACGCTGGCTTCGGCGCTGCTGGCGCATGATGTTTCGCTGGTTGGGCGGTCATTCAAGTATCACCGGCCGCGCGGCATCTATTCCGCCGGCATCGAGGAACCGAACGCGCTGTTCACGCTGGGGACCGGCGGGCGGCAGGAGCCGAACATCCCCGGCACGATGACCGAGTTGACCGAGGGGCTGGTGGCGCGATCGCAAAACCGCTGGCCCTCGCTGGCGCTTGACGTCATGCAGGCAAACGGCTTGGCCGCGCCGCTGCTCACCGCGGGCTTCTATTACAAGACCTTCATGGGGCCCATGAAGGGATCGTGGATGTGGTACGAGCCCGCGATCCGCCGCGCGGCGGGTCTGGGCGTGGCGGCGGCGGCACGCGATCCCGACCGCTACGAGCGGCGACACGAGTTTACCGATGTGCTGGTGATCGGCAGCGGCCCGGCGGG
>Ga0075028_100000083_pt1 | contig 31868 bp, 29 predicted proteins | sample LitLauG_LLR_2014_FD_71390 | JGI IMG/M metagenome (GOLD analysis project Ga0075028, IMG submission 71390) | Freshwater sediment microbial communities from Pennsylvania, USA - Little Laurel Run_MetaG_LLR_2014 | ecosystem: Environmental > Aquatic > Freshwater > Creek > Sediment | place: USA... | reverse complement strand
TTTGTTGTCAGCGAATCCGGTTCAACCTGGCTCCAGGGCTTAATGGTCGAGGAGGGTCTCGCCCGTGCCTATTCCTTCCCCGACAATCACGGCTGCGCCGCCGAGCTGGTGGAGCTCGAAGCCGCCGCCCGCGCGCTCGGCCGGGGCATCTGGACCAACGCCGCCTACGCCGTGCGCGATGCTAGAAAACCGCGCGAGCTGCTGCGCTATCTCGGCAGCTATCAGCTGGTGGAAGGCATCGTCGCCGACGTGGCGGACAGCAAGGGCCGCGTGTTCGTCAATTTCGGCGACGACTGGCACACCGACTTCACCGCCTCGCTGGAACCGCGCGACCGCCAGCAGTTCGAGAAGGCAGGCATCGACCTCCCGGAATTGAAGGGCAAGCGGGCGCGGGTGCGCGGCTGGATCGAGAACGCCAACGGCCCGTCGATTCGCGTCACCCACCCCGAGCAGATCGAGATCGTGGCGGACGACGGCTCGGCGCGGGTGGTCGGCAGGACCGCCGACGGCGCGGACGAGGAAGTCGACGCTCAGCCCCAACCTTAATTCGCGTCATCGGGCAACGGTGGGACCGGAAGCACCTCGATCCCCTCTTCGCGCAGCTCCCTGGCCTCATGCTGCGTCGCTTCGCCGTAGATGCCGCGCGGCTCGGCTTCCTCGTAGTGGATCCGCCGGGCTTCCTCGGCAAAGCGCGGGCCAACATTTTCAGCGTTCTCATGGAGATGGGTGCGGAAACGGCGGGCCATCTCAACCAGTTCGGCAGGAAGCCCCGCGCCAAGGGTCTGGCGACCTGGCAGTCCAGGTGGCGCGGATGCCAAGACCGGAACCACCGCCAGCTTGTCCGACGGACCCACATTGGGCGCCATTATCGCCTTTTCCACCTTGCTCGAACCGCAATGGCCGCACGTCAACAATCCGCGCCCAGCTTGAATGTCGAAATCCGAACCAGTGCGGAACCAGCCTTCAAATTCGTGGCCTTGCTCGCAGCGCAGCCGGTATTTGATCATTTCACAGCCCCAATTCGGGCCTTCGCCGGCACCGTGCTGGGCCCCGAATAGGCACGGTCGTGTGTGAGGGAGGGGAGTTTCCGACGAAAGTCTTGAACCCTGGACAGGTCGAGCTCGGCAGTGAGCACGCAAGGTTCAATCCCTGCCTCGGCGATCACATCGCCATTCGGGCCGACGATCAGGCTGTGCCCAAAGGTCTCGCGGCCATTTTCGTGCCGGCCGCCCTGAGCCGCCGCGAGCACGTAGGCGCCGTTCTCGATGGCGCGGGCACGCAGCAATGTGTGCCAATGGACCTCGCCAGTCTGGCGCGTGAAGGCCGAGGGCACCGCGAGGATGTCCGCGCCCGCCTGGGCCAACGCGCGATAGAGATGTGGAAAGCGCAGATCGTAGCAGATCGAGAGCCCGAGCCGGCCAAGCGGCAGGTCCGCGATCACGGCCTCGCCGCCGGCCTCGAAATTGCGGCTCTCGCGATAGGTTTCGCCCCCACCCAAATCCACATCGAACATGTGGATCTTGTCGTAACGCGCCGCGATCGCACCTGTCGGCGCGATGAGAAATGCCCGGTTAGCGAGCTTGCCCGTGCCCGTCGCCACCGCCATCGAGCCGATATGCAGCCAGATGCCAAGCTCGCGAGCGAGCTGCCGGAAGGTGGGTAGCGCGGGCGACAGGTCCTCGGTTTGCGTGTTGGCGATCAGCCGGGCCTTGTCCTCGTCCATGATGGTGGAGTTTTCCGGCGTCTGGACATACTGCGCGCCCTTGCCGGCAGCCTCGCGCACCATCCGCTCGAGCGTCGCCACGTTGGCAGCGACGTCGCGCCCCGACCGCATCTGCACCAATGCGACGTTCAGGGTGCGATCGGACATGGCGGGACTCCGGTTCATCGGCCGAGCAGCGGATCGAGCCCGCCGGCATGATCGAGGGCGTAGAGGTCGTCGCTGCCCCCAACATGAGTGCCCCCGATCCAGATTTGCGGCACTGTATAACCACCATTGGCCTTGGCCGCCATTTCGGCGCGGCCCTTGGGGTCGCCGGTGACATCGATCTCGCGATATGGCGCGGCCTTGCGCTTGAGCAGCGACTTGGCGGCGTGGCAGTAAGGACACGTACTGGTCGTATAGATGATGATCTCGGGCATGGAGCAGATTTACCAGATGAATCGGCGCACTACGTCAATATAGGTCAGCCGGACCGAACCGCCAATGGGCAGGCCGCTCAGCAGGCTAAGTCGAGGCGTTCCCGGCAGACACGCAGGGTCTCGTCGATCGGCCGTTTCCACCAATTATCCGCCGAGAAGATTTCGACCTCGATAAAGCCCTGGTATCCCGCCGCCTCCACAGCCCCGCGGATGGCTCGAATATCGATCACCCCATCGCCCATCATGCCACGGTCGTTAAGCACGTCGCGGCTCGGGTTCAGCCAGTCGCTGACATGGAAGCCATGGATACGGCGCGCCGCGCCCGCCCGGACGATTTGCGCGGCGAGCACCGGATCCCACCAGACATGGTAGGTGTCGATGCCAACGCCCAGCCAAGGCTCGGCGGGCGGTTCGGGTTCGATGATCGCGCACAGATCGAGGGCTTCGGCCAGGGTGGTCAGGCAGCTCCTGTCAGCCGCATAGACCGGATGCAATGGCTCGAGGGCGAGCCGCACACCGAGTTCGCGGGCGTGTTCAATCAACAGCGTGGTGCCCTCGGCGACCTGGGCGCGCGCCTCGGCAAGGTTCCGTGAGCCTTTCGGCAATCCGCCAACCACCATGAAGAAGGAGTAGGCGCCAAGTCTGGCCGCATCCTCTATGGCGCGGCGGTTGTCGACCACGCTAGCCAGAAACTCCGCGCGCGTGGCCGCCGGCAGGTAGGTCGAGCGGCAATAGCCCGTGACCTTGAGGCCGGCATCACGAATTTGCCTCGCCGTGCTCAGTACATCGCGGCCCTCGATCTCTCTCCGCCACGGCGCGATGCCACCGAAACCCGCTCGCGCCACAGCGTCGATGACCTGGCCGATGGGCGCCTGAAAACCGAGCGTCGCTGTGTTGATGGCACACAAGTCCGCGCGGCCCTTGATGTCGCGCATGGCCTAGGCAACGCCGTAGATGGTCAGCAGCGAGCGCATCCGGCTCGCCGCCAGCTCAGGATCCCGAAGCAGACCGGCCTGATCGGCCAGCCGGAAGGCGTCGGCGAAATAGGTGGCGGGCCGCATGGCCTGCTGGCCGCCGGCCATGATGAAGTGCTCCTGGTGGCCGTTGAGCCAGGCCAGGAACACGATGCCGGTCTTGTAGTATTGGGTGGGGGCACGGAAGATCAGGCGCGACAGCGGAACCGTGGGAGCCAGCAGCGCCTGATATTTCTCGGTATCCCCGGCCGCCAATGCCCCAAGGGCCGCGCTGGCGGCGGGCGCGATGGCCGCGAATATGCCGAGTAGCGCGTGGCTGTGGCCCTTGGCGTCGCCGACGATCAATTCGGGATAGTTGAAATCGTCGCCGGTGTACATTTTCACGCCCCCGGGCAAGCGGCGGCGCATGGTGATTTCCTTTTCGGCATCGAGCAGCGAAATCTTGATGCCGTCCACCTTGCTCGCGCTGGCCTCGATCACACCGAGGCACGTTTCCATCGTCGCGCGGAAATCGCCGCCTCCCCAGTAACCGCCAAGCGCGGGATCAAACATCTCGCCGAGCCAATGCAGGATCACCGGACGCTCGGCTTCGGCGAGCACGGCGCCATAGACCTTGGCGTAGTCGGCGGGCGACTTGGCGACCCGGACCAGCGCGCGGCTCGCCATCAGGATGACGCGGCCGCCAAGTTTTTGCACGGCACCCAGCTGTTCAAGATAGGCGCGGGTTACGTCGTCGAGCGAACGCGCGTCGGTGGGACTGAGATGATCGGTCCCGACGCCAGAATAGATCACCGCGCCCTTGTGCCCGGCGGTGCTCTCCAAGGTGCGGCCGATCAGCTCCCTGGCGCGCGGCCAATCGAGCCCCATGCCGCGCTGCGCCGTGTCCATCGCCTCGGCCAACCCCAGCCCCAGATCGAGCAGGTGATGGCGGAAGGCAAGCGTCGGCTCCCAGTCGATGTCCGGCGGGCCGGACGGATCGGCATCGCTCAGCGGCTTGACGACGATGTGGGCGGCCGCGAGCGCGATGCGATTGAATGGCTTGGCCGGTGGCAGCACAGACAAGGGCGTGCCGGTCAGGCAATAATCCTCAAGCACACCCGACACAGCCGGTATTCGAATCGAAGTCATCGTCAGTACCTCACGCTCAGCAGCCCGCCGTCGGCTTGCACCGCCTGCCCGCTGGTGTAGGGGAGTAGCCCACTTGCGAGAGTGAGCGCGATCCGGCCGACCTCTTCGGGCTGGCCCCATCGGCGGATCACGGTGATGCCACCCTCGATCAGCGCGTCATAACGGGCCTTGGACGGCGCGGTCATCTCAGTCTCGATGAAGCCGGGCTGAATCTCGTAAACGCCGATCCCGTCGTTGGAAAGCCGGGCGGCGAACAGCTTGGTCAACATCGAAACCGCGGCCTTGGACATGCAGTACTCGCCCCTGGCGATGGAGGGCGCGATGGCGTTGGCGGAGGACAGCGTGACGACGGAATGATGGACACCCTCGGTCCGCTTGTGCGCCAGCAACCGTTTGGCGAAAGCCTGGGTCAGAAAAAACGTGCCGCGCGCGTTGATCGCCATACAGCGATCGTAGCTTGCCGCCGCCACCTCCAAAAGATCGCCACGGGCGAGCGCCGAGACACCGGCATTGTTAACGAGGGTCGTGAGCGGCCCCAATGCGGCTTCGGCCTCATCAAGCATCCTCGCGTGCTGAGCCAAATCACCGACATCACCCGAGACCGGCACAGCCCGCCGGCCAAGGGCGATGATCTCGTCGCAAGCAAGGGCCAGCTCGGCCGAGGGCTCCAGATCGTTCAGCGCGATATCAAACCCACCTTCGGCCAGCGAGAGCGCGATCGCACGCCCTATGCCGCGCCGAGCGCCCGTGACGAAAACCGTGCCGTGCATCAAGAATTTTCCATTCCCGCAAAGTTTCCAGGCTTGCTGGTCCTCAATTGCGTAAATCATCGCCAAATCGAGTATCGCCAAATCGAGCCGATAGACAAGCGCGTGGACACAAGTAAGGATGCGGCCGGCGGGTGCCTGGTCAGGGGACGAGTGAAAATGGCACTATTTGACTACATCATTGTTGGCGGTGGTTCGGCGGGCTGCGTGCTGGCCGCCCGCCTCAGCGAGATGCCGGAAGCGCGCGTGCTGCTCTTGGAGGCTGGTCCGCGCGACACCAATCCCTACATCCATTTGCCTGTCGGCTTCTTCAAGATGACGAGTGGGCCGCTGCTTTGGGGCTACGGTACCGTACCGCAAAAGCATACCAACGATCGGGTGATGGATTACCCGCAAGCGCGCGTGCTCGGTGGTGGCAGTTCGATCAACGCACAAGTGTTCACCCGTGGTTGCCCGGAAGACTATGACGCCTGGGCCAACGAGCTTGGCTGCACCGGCTGGTCGTCCGCCGAGCTGATGCCCTATTTCATCAAGTCGGAAGGCAACAGCCGCCTGGGCGGGAGTATGCATGGTGTTGGCGGACCGCTCGGCGTATCCGACAATACCAATCCGGCGCCTATCTCGCTGGCCTTCGTGCAGGGATGCATGGATATCGGATTGCCGTACAATCCCGATTTCAATTCGGGCCAGCAGGCCGGTTGCGGTCTCTATCAGACGACCACCCGCAATGGCAGACGGGCGAGTGCGGCGGTCTGCTATTTGAAGCCGGCGATGTCGCGCAAAAACCTCACGGTCCGCACTGGCATCACGGTGAAGCGGCTGGTACTCGAAAAGGGACGCGCCAAGGCGGTCGAATATAGCGATGGCGGGCATGTCAAGCGTGCCGAGGCGGCCAGCGAAATCGTGGTCACGTCGGGCGGCATCGGCTCGCCCAAGTTGCTGATGCTATCGGGCATCGGCCCGGCAGCCCATCTGAAGGAAAAGGGGATCGCGGTAGAGCACGACCTGCCCGGCGTCGGCCAGAACCTGCACGACCATTTTTCAACCGATGTGACTTGGCAGCTCAACGGCCCCTACTCCTACGACAGGTACAAGCGTAAGCACTGGCAGGCAGCCGCGGGTCTGCAATATGTGCTCTTCCGCAGTGGCCCGGTCACCTCGAATATTGTCGAGGCCGGTGGCTTCTGGTGGAGCGACCGAGCGGAAAAGACACCAGATCTCCAGATGCATTTCGTTGCCGCTGGCGGCGTCGAAAAGGCGGCGGGCGTGCCTGGCGGCGCCAACGGAGCGACCTGCAATGTCTACCAAACCCGGCCACTGTCGCGCGGTTCGGTGAAGCTGCACTCGGCAGATTCGGCTGATGCGCCGGAGGTCGATCCCAACTCGTTCGCCGAGCCGCGCGACCTCGATTGCCACATCAACGGCATCAAACTGGTGCAGGAGATCGGCCGCAGCCCCTCATTCGCGCGCTACGTGACACGCGAGCACTTCCCGGGCGACAAAATCAAGACCAGGGCCGAATACGAGGCAGCGGCCAGGGCCAATGCCCGCTCGTCCTATCATCCGGTCGGCACTTGCAAGATGGGCAGCGACGACCTGGCCGTGGTCGACACCAGCTTGCGCGTTCGCGGTGTCGATGGCCTGCGGGTCTGCGACAGCTCCATCATGCCGCGAGTTGTCTCGTCCAACACCAACGCCCCAACCATCGCCATTGCCGAAAAGGCAGCCGACCTCATCCGTGGCAACAGGTAGTTTTCATGCCGAAGATCGTCTCTCCCACCGTGGCGGCCGGGCACATCCCGGACGACGCCGTGGTTGCCGTAAGTTCCTCCTCGGGTCTCGCTGTGCCCGATGCGGTCCTGGGTGCCATCGGCGCGCGCTTCGCCGCCGAGCAGCATCCGCGCGGCCTGACGATGGTGCTGCCAATCGCAGCCGGCGACATCTATGGCATCAAGGGCATTGACCATCTGACGGCGCCCGGCCTCATCAAGCGGACAATATGCGGTTCCTACCCCTCCGGTCCGTCGTCCTCCGATCCGCCGATGATCTGGCAGCTGATCGCCCGCAACGAGATCGCGGCCTATAACGTTCCGTCCGGACTCCTGTTCGACATGCTGCGCGAGGCCGCCGCCCATCGCCCGGGGGTACTCACCAAGGTCGGCCTGGATACGTTTGCCGACCCGGACCGGGACGGCTGCGCCATGAACGCGGCGGCGCGGAAAGTACCGATCGTCAAGCACAAGGAGTTCGAGGGCGAGGATTGGCTCTACTTCCCGGCGATCGTCCCAAAGGTCGCGATCATCCGGGCAACGACCGCCGATGAGCGCGGCAACCTGACGTTCGAGCACGAGGGCGCCTATCTCGGCGGCATGGAGATGGCGCTGGCCGCGCATAACACTGGCGGCATCGTCATTGCGCAAGTGAAACGCATCGCGGCGGCCGGCAGTCTCAAAACCCACGATGTCCGCATACCCGGCATCCTCATCGACTACATTGTCGAGGCCCCGGACCAGTGGCAATGCACGCAAACGCCCTATGATGCCGCGATTTCCGGCGAAGTCACGCGCCCGCTTGACAGCTTCGAGACGATGCCCTTTGGCGTCGGCAAGGTGATCGCACGCCGGGTCGCGCAGGAATTGAAAGCGGGTTGGGCGGTCAATCTGGGCTTCGGCGTCTCGGCCAATGTGCCGCGCGTCCTGCTCGAGGAGGGAAAGCACGGTGCCGTCACCTGGGTGATCGAGCAGGGGGCGGTCGGGGGCATTCCACTGCTCGATTTCCAGTTCGGCTGTTCGGCCAACGCCGAGGCGATCGTGCCCTCCCCCCACCAATTCAGTTACTTTCAGGCCGGTGGCTTTGACGCCACTCTTCTTTCCTTCCTTCAGATCGGCGAGGACGGCTCGGTCAACGTCTCGCGCCTGGCTGCCCGCCCCCACGTCACCGCCGGCGTCGGTGGCTTCGCCGACATAACGACCCGAGCTCGAAACATCATCTATTCTGGTTTCTTCAACGCCGGCGCCAAGATGGAAATCGTCGATGGCAGGCTGAAGATCAGCTCCGACGGCAAGGTCAAGAAGCTGGTGCGCGAGATGGATCATGTGACATTTTCCGGTCGCCGCGGCACCGCCCAGGGCCAGGAGGTGACCTATATTACGGAACGCTGCGTGATGAAATTGACGTCCGGGGGAATCGTGGTGGAGGAGATCGCACCGGGTGCTGATCTGCACACGCACGTCCTCGGGCAAGCCGAGTTCGCGCTGAAGGTCGCGCCCGATCTGAAGGTGATGGATGCAGCGTTGTTCCGGCCCGAGCTCATGGGGCTGCGACTTCATGGCTGAGAGCATCGCGACAACCGATCCGCGCATCCGCCTCGAGCGCGACGGCGTCCTCGTGCGCCTGATCATCAACCGCACAGACAAGCACAACGCCCTCGACAACCCGATGGTGCTGGCACTCGAGGACGCCGCCCGCGCGATCGAACGACTGACGGGCGTCGAGGTCGCGATACTCTCGGGTGCTGGCGACAAATCCTTTTGCGGTGGCGGCGATATCGCAGCGTGGTCGGAGCTTTCACCGGCTGACTTCGGCATGGCATGGGTTCGGCACGGGCACCGCGCGTTCGACGCGCTGGCCCGGCTCCGCCAGCCGCTGATCGCCAATCTCAACGGCCATGCCCTGGGCGGCGGCCTGGAGCTGGCCGCCTGCGCCGATTTTCGCATCGCCGAGGAGCACACCAGGATTGGCCAGCCCGAGGCAGGGCTCGGCATCATTCCGGGCTGGTCAGGCACGCAGCGGGCCGTGCGCCGGTTCGGAAGCCAGATCGTCCGGCGAATGGCGATCGGCGGCGAAGCCTTTGGCGCGGCAGAGGCGCTTGCACTCGGGATCGTCGACCAAGTCGTTCCAAAGGGTGCTGGCATGGCCGCTGCCGAGGCGATGGCGGCGCGGATCGCCGCGCGCGGGCCCAAAGCGACGCAAATGATCAAGATACTGATCAATGCGGCCGAGGGTGAGGACACCGAGCGGGCTATCGAAGCTGCCGCCGGTGCGTTCGCCGCAACGACCCAAGAACTCAGGGAAGGGGTCGCGGCCTTCACCGGAAAGCGCAAACCGGATTTCGGCAAGACCTAGGCGATGACGCTCCGGCCCGTCAAAGCGGCATAGGTCCGGCCATCGACGCGGAGATTCGCGATATTTTGGGCGATCGAAAGACCGAATTTCCATTCGGTCCGATAGATATTCAACGGGTCCCGCCCAGCAATCTTTTGACAACCCGAGATCGCGTTGGCGATGGTCTTGAAACCGGCGCCCACACAATACTGGCGCAAGGGTTCCGAGAAGTAGTGACGCATTCCATAGGGCCACGCAAAGTCCGACACCGGCACGCCCGCGATGTCCTCCAGCTGACGTTTCGAGCCAACGATTTCCGCATCCCAAAGCTCTGGCGGCAGGCGCGACAGGATGTAGTGAGAGTGGCTGTGACAGCCAATCGTGTGACCGGCCGATCGAATGTCCTTGAGCTGGGCCCGGGTCAAGGTCGGCAGATGCGATGGCAGGCGCAGCCGGCGCATGTAGAGTTCGGCGCCCCGAGGCTCATTGGCGAACGGCAGCGTGTTGACATAGAACGTCGCGGTGATGTTGAGGCTGCCGAGCATGGGCAGCGCCTCGTGCCAACTATGGAAATTGTCGTCGAACGATACAAACAGGCAGCGATCATCGGGCCTGGCCGCGACAAACCCGGGCGCGTCAACGCTCCGGTACGACCTCTGCTTGAAATACTCCATGCATTGCCGGAACTCGCCCCAGTGATCTGTATCAAGATGGTGAAAATACAGCGCGAGCCGCGATTCGAGCGGACCTTGGCGCAACAGGTGGTGGGCCCGGCGAATTGCGGACTGCACCGCGCCCTTGATCGCATATGCCGCGGGCCGGGAGGTCTCGCCTGAAATGTCGAAATCTGAGCGGCTTGGACTGCTGGCCCGGGTCGTTGTCGTCACTTGCGAGAGCCCTCCAGCACCGCCAAGCGGCGAAAACCCTTTTACTTGATTGGTCTGGGGTCGAAGCCCGCACCGCGACCCGGCATTATCTGCCTAAATCGCCATTTCCGGCCGAAGGACCCGGTTGTAAATTGCCACGAGATGGCGGTAGTTCGCTTCGGGCGTATAGTTGGCGAGATAATCCTGGCGCGCCGCCTTGCCCATCCTCTCCATGGCGCTTGGATCACGCCTGAGATCGTTGACGGTCCGCGCCAGCGCCAGGGCATTTCCAACCGGCACGTGCAGTCCAGTCTCGCCGTGGCGCACGATATCCTTTGGAGCCCCCAAGTCAGAGACAACCGCCGGCAATCCGGCCGCGAAAGCCTCGGCCAGCACCACGGGAAATCCCTCAAGGCAATTTGAGAACGTCACGAGCATCGCCGCCGCCGCCATCTCGCGCTGAACGTCCTCGGCGGAGACCTGACCGAGAAAGGTGACTTGAGGCGGCGCGTTGGCTCGCAACTCCGACGCCAGCGGTCCGCTGCCAGCGATGCGCAACGGATAGTCGACCCCGTGCCAGGCCGCGATCAGCTCGCGCACGCCCTTTTCGGGACTGAGACGGCCCACGAACAATGCCCCATGACGCGGGCCAGTTGCTGGCACACCCGGATCAGCGGCAAAATTGGGTTTGACAACAATGCGATCGGCCGGAATCCCGGCGGCGACAAAGCGCTCCTTGGCGGCCTCGGTCAGGGCGACAAAGCAGTTAACCTTGGTGCGCCATGTGCCGCGCCGCTGGTTGACATCGATCATTCGCGCCACGGCCAACGACCCGAGCACCGAGCCTCGATAGCAACGATGCAAGACCCCCCAATAGGGATTGTTGCCGACACAGACCTCGCACAACTTGCCTTGCCGCTGCAGATGGACGCCCGCGCAGGTGATGCGGAAATTGTGGAGGGTTTGCACGACTGGAATGCCGGCATCCTGACAGGCGTCATAAATCGAGGTTGTCAGCAGCGGGAAGAAATTGTGAACATGAACGATGTCGGGCTTGACGGTGCGCAGTTCGCGCGCGAGGGCATCACGCGCGCTTTCGCTGTAGACAACATCAAAGAACACCCGTGCCTTGTCGGCAAAAGTCAATATATTGTCGTTGTCGACCGAGTACTGCGATACCTCATGGCCTTGCTTCTTGAGCAACGCCTTTTCACTGGCAACAACTGAATCTTCGCCACCCGCCTGCTTATAGTAGTTGTGAACAATGAGGACGCGCGAAAGCCGTCGAGGATTTGTCATCGCAGCAACCTCGGCGCCGCTTTCACCGGGCTCGACCGACTCGTGCCGCACTCTGCTTTCCTCCCCAGAATGGCCGCTTGTGCGCCGCACGATCGCGGCGGCAGTGCGGCACTCATTCGTTGGCGATGGTCGGAGCAATCCGTAAGTTCATTGGCCGCAGCAAATCCCATGCCGCAAACGCGAAGGCCTGCAACGAGGCCTGCTCAATTGCACCGCTATCAAGGCTGGTCTTCATGTTTCGCTCCTCACCTAGGTTTTACAATTTAGTCAATATCAATATCTACTTATTGGACTATACGTAATTCAATAACACAAACTCCAACATCCATAAAGGTCAAAAAAACCTCTGACTCATTTGGGATTGTCTGGACGGCGGATGCGGTCATAGATTGCAACCAGCTGGCGATAGTTGGCATCGGGAGCGTAGTTGGCCAGAAAATCGCGACGCGCCGCTTTGCCCAATCTCTCGAGTTGGGTGGTGTCGCGGCACAATGCGTTGACGGTCTCGGCCAATGCCTTGGCGTCGCCCACGGGTACATGCAGCCCCGTCTCGCCATGCCGGACAATATCCTTTGGCGCGCCGAAATCAGGAACAACGGCCGGCAGCCCAGTCGCGAATGCCTCGGCAAGCACAACTGGAAATCCCTCGAGCCAGGTTGAGAATATCACGAGCATCGCCGCTGCCGACATCTCGGCGCGGACCTGGGCCGCGGTAATTCTGCCAAGAAAGGTAACATTTGCCGGCGCCTTGGCACGCAGCTCGGCCCCGAGCGGGCCGTCACCGGCAATGCGCAACGGGTAGTCGACCATCCGCCACGCCTCGATCAACTCCCGCACACCCTTTTCAGCGCTCAATCGGCCGACAAAAAGCGCACCATGCCGTGGACCCGGCCCAGGCTCGCCGGGATCTCTGGCAAAGTTGGGTTTGACGACGATCCGCTCGGCCGGCACCCCTGCCTGGACGAAGCGTTGCTTCGCTGAGTCCGTCAGAGCGACGAAGCAATCGACCTTGGTGCGCCAGGTTCCGCGCCGTTGGTTCACGTCGATCATGCGAGCCACAGCCAAGGAACCAAGCGTCGAGCCGCGATAGCAGCGATGCAGAACTCCCCAATACGGACTGCCACCCACACAGGTTTCGCACAACTTGCCCTTGCGTTGCAGATAGACGCCCGCACAGGTAATCCGGAAATTGTGCAGCGTCTGCACCACCGGCACTCCGGCAGCCTGGCAGGCATCGTAAATCGAGGTCGTCAGCAGGGGAAAGAAATTGTGTACATGCACGACGTCGGGCTGGACGACCGCCAACTCGCGAGCGAAGGCGTCGCGAGCAGCCGAGCTGTAGACCACATCGAAAAAGACCTTTGCCTTCTGGGCGAAGTTGACGATGTGATCATTGTCGACCGAGTAGAGGGTGACCTCGTGCCCTTGCTCCTCAAGCAGCGCCTTCTCGCTGGCGACAACGCTGTCCTCGCCGCCGGCCTGCTGATAGTAATTGTGCACGATCATGACACGCGAGCGCGTCGTGCCGGTTGCACCGAGCGACCGGCTGTCGGCGGTCGCCAGTGTTGAGTGCTGCATTGAGCTTGCCTCCAAAGCAGCTGACTCCAGCGACCCCGAGATTGATCTTTCCGTCAATCTTTCAGCCTCTTAACTCCAGCGGCTTGCCGGATTCACTTCAAGGACAAATCGATCCGACCGATACCTGGAGCCCAATAGCGGATGCGGCGCGGAGAAAGGCAGCAAGACCGAACCTTCAAAGAAACGATGTCGGTTTCATCGAAAGCGCTTGGTCAGCCTCTCTGCAAGCAGGGCCAACAAGACCCCGAGGCCAAGCGAGGCTCCGAAGCCCAGGGCGAGAATTGGAAATCGCTTTGGACTTGTCGGGATCATGATGGGTTCGGCCAAGGTCAGATACTGTCCCGGCAGCTGAAATTTGGCCGGATCAGCATCAGCCTTCCCAACAGCGTTGATTTCATTGTCGAGATGCTCGATCCGCGCGTGCATCAAGGCATATTTCGGGTGCAGCGATCCCAGCGTCTCGGACAGGTTGACAAGTTCGCGGACGGCCGAGCCTCGTTGCTCGCCAAGCTCCCTGAGCCGCTCACCCCGAAGGTGCTCGATCACCAGTGCATTGGCCACCTTGGCCGCTGTCTCCGGATTTTTGTCCGTGTAGGATATGCCGACCACGTAGGCATGAGCCTGGTAGGTAACCAAAAGATTGCTCTGTACCTCGTCGATCGCGAGTTCACGCGCGGGCAGCGGCGGCTTGCCCAGGCCAATGGCCTGGCGCGCATCAGTCAACAGGCCCCCAAGGAATGAAGGTGCATTCGAGCTGGAATGCTGATCCAAGCCAAGCCGGGTAACGACCCTGCCGGCATTGGCTCGCGAGCCAATTTCCTCGGCGGCGCCATTCACCAGGGCTCCGGGATCCATCGAAGCCAATTGCCACGTTGCCGTGTTGGCCGACGCAGCCTCCCGGTTGAAATTGAGCTCAAGGCTCGCCTTGCTGGTGTACAGCGACGGCGTGAGCCAGAGCCCGACGGACACGGCCGACATCCCAACGAGCGTCACGACACCGATGAGCCACTTGCGGGCGCTGAGCTGCGCAAGCGTCAACCTAACGATGGAGGGACCATCGTCGTTGGCCGTTACTGTGTTGAGCTTATCCGGATCTATTTTCACATGCAGGTTCATCGAATTCCTTCAGATAAGGCTGAACGCAGCCATGGCCCGCGGAATGGCGGCTGCCGTCGAGGACTAGATTGTCGAAGCCCGCTGTGGGCTGGAGGCCGGCGAGTCCGGACTGGGTGGCATCGCCGGCGTGTCCGTCATGATGGCTGCATTATTCGCGCCATTGTCCTTGCAAAGATCGGGAGTTCCGGCGCAATTGGGCAAGGCTGGCGTATAGAGCACCGGGGCATGGCTTTGAGGCGCCGGCGGTGTGAGCATCGTGTTGGCGCTGCCATTGGCATCGATGCTGCGCACTTCGACGATATCGCCGGGCTCCAAGGTGCCAGAACCAGTGGCCTGGATGGCTTGCTGCTGACCCTCGACGTTGCGATAGATCACGAACGAGTTGGGGGTGGTCGCATGACTGCCAATCCCGGCGGCCTGACGATGCAAATCGCGGGCCTTGAGAGCGTTGGCCAGCTGAATTGACGTTTCGGTCAAGCTGCGCCGAGCCTCGCCGAGCTGCAGCTCGATCTGCTGCTTAAACAGATCCTCGCTCTGAGCGATCTTCAGCTTCAGCGCAGACTCGTCAATATCGCTTTGCGATTTCGCGGTCATGAGCTGGGCGATGGAGCTGTCAACGAGCGCGGCTTGTTGGGTCTGCTCGAGCAAGGCCGTATTGCGTGCCAGCCCTTTCTCGCCCAAGCCCTGAAGGTCAACCATTCTCTTCCTGATCAGCTGCTGCAGATGGGTCTGGGCCTCAAGCTGACCGTCGATCGCCTTATGCTGGGCTTCGAACTGCGGCTCCTCCCGCCGCAGGAGATCCATTTCGTTATTGTGCCCGGAGAGCAGCATTCCGACCTGCCGGCGCCCGTTTTTGATCAACTCGTCGAGTCGCGGGGCACTCTGGGCATCCTGGGGCAGCTTGGACCGGTCAAATTCGGCTGTGCCTTGCGACAAGGATTCCAGACCCGCGATATTGACCAGAAGCTCCAGCCGCTTTGCCAACAAAACACCGGCGCGCTCATCGGCGGCCACAAGATCGCTACCGGCAACCAGAGCGGACTCGGTGTAGTTCGGTGCTCCGCCAGCGACCACAATCGCGCTAATCGCCGTCATGCCAACCCGAAAGGGATAGACTCCAGGCGCCTTCACCAGTCCGAAAACATAGACAGGCCGATACTCTTCGACGTGGATGCTGACCACCGGGCTGACGACGAAGCCGGCGGCCAAGGCGGTCTTGATCGCCGTCTGGCTCGACTCGAGGGTCATGCCGCCGATGTTGATATCGCCCACCAGGGGCAAGGTGACGTCGCCTGACGCATCAACAGTGAAGCTGCCCGAGAGCTGTTCGTCCTCGAACACCTTAACGGCGACCCGGTCGCCCGGCATCAGCTTGTAGTGAACCTTGCTGTCGCCGGCCCAAACGGGAGCCGAGCAAGCGAGAAAAAGGGCAATCAGGGCCAGAACCCATCGGGCCAGCTGCGCACGCATAATCTACTCCACTAAGTAACTAACCTTATCACCGTCACAACCCGCCTGTCACCTTGGCACAGCCAGTCATGACCGTTGCAAGTTCGTGCCCAGTTCAATTGATTTCCGGACAAGAAACTGCGTCTACGGAGTGCACCCACGGATACAGCTATCGAGAATTGAGCGCAAAGACAACGGCGCTTCCAGCAATCAAGTCCGCAATCGGAGCTGGTATGCTTCCACGGATTACGCAAAAGAGGTACTCCGAAAGGTGAAACCGACCGGATGGGGTGAGTTGGGCATCGGCCCGTTGGCCGCACTTTGTGCCAGATTGAAGCCTGCTTCGGCTCGCGCCTGGGCAGCTGACCGGTGGGGACATCCCCAATACGACAATAGGTCGCTGGGTTGCCTCGAAAATCATGCCGTACTCGGTGACGCATACCAGATGCGCGGGAACTCCGGCTTGCCGCCGTGGAATAGGGCTTGCACATCGGTGTCAGCAACTGCGAGCTTGGGTCCGCTCCAATCTTTACCGGAGCCTCAAGCGAACGATACGACCATTTGGCCGGCATATGCCGCCGGGCCGGGCTCGCGTTAGCACGGGTCAAGGCACCTGCCTTGGATTGAATTAGATGAGGAGTGGGCGATGCCTGTTGCAATTGTTACGGGTTCGGGTGGGCTGGTGGGTGCCGAAACGACACGGTTCCTGGCACAGAAGGGCTTCACCGTTGTCGGGATCGACAACGACATGCGAAGCTTTTTCTTTGGCGCGGAGGCCTCGACCGCCTGGTCGGTTGCCGAGCTCAAGGAGCGTTATCCGACTTATATCCACGAAAGCGTTGATATTCGCGAGTTCGCCGGACTTGAGCGTATCTTCGCCAAATACGGCAAGGACATCGCGCTGGTTGTGCACACGGCGGCCCAGCCGTCGCACGACTGGGCCGCGCGCGACCCCCAGATCGATTTCTCGGTGAATGCGACGGGCACACTCAATATGCTCGAAGCGACCAGAAAGCACTGCCCCAAGGCGGTATTCATCTTCACGTCAACCAACAAGGTCTATGGCGACAGACCTAACGGCTTGCCGTTGATCGAGGCAGAGACGCGATGGACGATCGATCCGGCACACGCTTACGTTAAGGGTATTCCAGAGGATATGTCGGTTGACGCCAGCACCCATTCGGTGTTCGGCGCTTCGAAGGTCGCCGCCGACATCATGGTGCAGGAATATGGCCGCTATTTCGGCATGAAGACCGCCTGCTTCCGTGGCGGCTGCCTGACCGGACCAGGCCATTCCGGCGCCGAGCTGCACGGGTTCCTGGCCTATCTGATGAAATGCTGCGTCGTAGGCCGGCCATATCAGATCTTCGGCTACAAGGGCAAACAGGTCCGCGACAATATTCATAGCTACGATCTGGTGCAGGCATTCTGGGCGTTCTACTCCGACCCGCGGTCGGCCGCAGTCTACAACATGGGCGGCGGGGTCTATGCCAACATCTCCATGCGGGAGGCCATCACGCTGTCGGAGGAGATCACGGGCCGCAAGCTCGAATGGACGCTGAACGACCAGAACCGGATCGGTGACCACATCTGGTATGTGAGCGACCTCAGCCGGTTCGAGGCCCACTACCCCAATTGGAAAATAACTTATGACGTTCGAGCGACCATGGAAGCCATCCACCACGGCCTTGTCGAGCGGAGCGCCCCAAAGCCAGGCCCTGCCCGCCCTGCGGATCGCCCTGGTGTCAAATCACCGGCGCTTCAAGGTTAATTTCCGGGGCTTTCCGTGGGGCCGCGAATTGGCGCGGCTCGGCCATGACGTTGACCTCTTCTGTCACGCCGATACCGCGATACTGCAAACGCATGTCGAGCAGGTCGAGGGCTTTCGAATCGTCGAAAGCCCAGACCTGCTGGTCGGCGCCCTCCGGCAGGGCTGGGACCCTTATTGCGCGGCACGCCGCGGGGCCTTCCTGTTCCGCGAAAACAAACCGTATGACATCATCCATTGCCTGGATACGCGGTTGGCCGTCATCTGGCCGGCGCTGGCCTATGCGCGGTCACGCGGAATTCCGATCGTCAGTGATTGGATCGATTGGTGGGGGCGCGGCGGGCTCATCGATGAACGCCGTCCCGCCTGGTACAAGGCGAGTTTCGGTGGCATCGAGACTTGGTTCGAAGAGCATTACCGTGCCCGGCTCGACGGCCTGTCGGCCATCAGCCATGCCCTGATGCGCCGTGGCATCGGGTTGGGCTGCGATCCGAGCCGATGCATTGTCATCAACGGCGCGGCCGACATGACGACCTTTGCGGCCCCAGATTCGCGTGAGGCGGCTCGGGCGCGCGTTGGCCTGCCGAATGACACTCCTGTCGTGTGCTTTTCAGGTCTCGATGTGCTGATCGATCTGCCCCTCGCGGTCCAGGCATTCGAGATCATTCGCGCCCAGATCCCCGGCACAAGGCTGTTGCTCGTTGGACCCAGTCAGGATGATGCCCGTTCTTGTGCGTCGTCACCCGAAGCCCTGGCGGCGATTACGGCAACGGGCAAGGTGCCCTACAAGGACCTGCCCAAGATCCTGCCAGCGGCCGACCTTTTCCTGCTGCCATTTCCAAACAAGATCGTAAATGTCGGCCGCTGGCCCAACAAAATCGGTGACTACATGGCGGTTGGGCGCCCCACAGTCGCCAATCCGGTTGGCGAACTCGTCGAATTGTTCGGCCGCTACGATATTGGCCGTCTAGCGGGCGCGACCGCGGACGAAATGGCGGCCGCGAGCATTGAGCTGCTTCGCGATCCGGCCCGCTCTTCGGCCATTGGCCAGGAAGCACGGCGTATCGCCGCAAACGACCTCAATTGGTCCAGCCAAATCGTGAGGCTCGAGCACTGGTATCGCGAAATAATCCGATTGCGCCAACACCCGAAGAACTAGCGACGGACGATGAACTCTCGGCGCGCGCGCTTAGCCTCCGCATCGCGAAAACCATATCAAATTCAATGACTAGACGATCCCGGCTGATTGGCTTATCTCATTGCGATGGACCAATCACCAAATGGGGTAGTGCAAATGGTTCTGCGCGTGTCTTAGCTCACCCATTTGGGGCGCAAGGGCTGACTCGAAACAAGTCGTCTCTCGAGAATTCGACCAACAGGGCTGGGACAGTCCGACATCTTGGCAAATGGCGTCGACCTCCGCCCTGGCTGGAGGAGTGCAGCGCTTAACGTCAGGGTGTCGCGTAAGAGGGTAAAGTGCCATGAATCTGCGCCAAACGATCATCGTCGAGGCCAATACGGTCGTTCGGCAAAGCCTGAAGCGAATGGTCGAAGAGCACGGTTTTTCAGTCGTTGGCGCCTTCGAATCCTTCTCGGCGCTGTTGGATCAAGCCGATCTTTCCGAAAATATCACCGTCGTGTTGAGTTCCAGCAACGCTCTGGGGCCTGAGCAGATCAACCAGGTCAGGCAAATCAAGTCACTGCAGGATTCGGCGGCGGTCATCGTCATGGGCGGACGCTGCGACTTCCAAACTGCGATCGAGGCGATCCGGTCCGGTGCCCATGCTTGTCTTGACGACACCACCTCCTGCGAAGCCTTCTTCAAGGCTCTGGACCTCGCCGGACACAATGTGGCGGTGGTCTCGATTTCGAAGGCATCGCTCTCCATTGACCAGCCTGTTGAGGCTGCCTGCGCTGCCATGCCAGTGCCCCATAAGGCGAAGCTCGAAACACGACCGGAGCCGCCGGCCAGGATCGAGCGCGGCGTGGCCAGGTTGTTCTCGCCGCGCGAGGCGGCCATCTTGCGAATGCTCCAGCAGGGCGAGCCCAACAAGAAGATCGCGCGTCAACTCGGCCTGACCGAGGCCACCGTCAAGGTTCACTTGAAGTCCATATTGCGCAAGATTGGCGCCAGCAACCGCACTCAAGCCGCAGTCTGGGCGATGGGATACATCGGCACCGAAAACATCGACGAGGTTGCCCCGAGGATACCGGCCAGTTTTCAGATGCGAGCCGATTCTTCAGCCTGAGCGGCTGGCATCGCCTATTTGGCCCTCGCGGAACCGCCACGCGCCGCTGTTCAGCTTGCAGAGTTCTTGGGTTGAAATGCGCGGCTTTGTGATTGCCGTCCACCCCAAAGATACCACCCGCCGAGCCCCTCGACCCGGCCCAAGATCGTGCACGACGCGAGCACCAGGCCGGCTGCGGGATTGGCCGATCGTGCGGTCTGGACGAGCGGGCCAATCAGGCCTCGCCCGACCACCCAGAGTGGCAGGCGATGCTTGGCAAGCAGCGCGCCGGTGCCCCGGCCGTAAAGGCGATTGCGCCGGCATTGGCTGCGCGTGAGTTTTTGAGTTTCGTCATGGGGGTGGTGAATGTGGACGGTGGGCAGATAGTTGATCGTCGCCCCAGCCTCCAACAGTCTGAAGATGAGATCCGTCTCCTCGCCACAGCCAAACCATTGGCCGGTGCCCAGTGTTTCATCAAAGCCGCCGAGGCTTCGCAGTTTGCCGGTCCTGAAGAACAGCGTGAACGACGTGCCGTCGCCGCCCTTGAACTTGCGCCATTGCTCGGGGGACAAGGCTCTGGCGGGACGGGTCCCTCGAGGGTCCAGTTCCACCCAGTGCGCGGCGATTCCATCACTCCGAGGCGAAGCACCAAAGTGGGCCAGCGCAAGCTCAATGACATCAGGCTCGTACCAGCAATCGTCATCCGGAAAGGCAATCAAATTGCCCCGGGCGTTGTCGAGCCCAAGATTGCGGGCCGCCGAAAGATTGGGCCTGGCCTGTCGCAAATGACGGACTGTCAGGCCAGCGCGCGCGAGCGGCTCCAGCAAGGGCACGACCCGATCGTCTGGGTTCTGATCGACGACGATCAGCTCAAAGTTGTGATTGGTCTGGGCGAGGAGCGAGCGCAGCATGGGCTCAAGCTCCGCTGATCGGCGGAAGGTTCCCATCACCAGCGAAATCATGGGCTCGGTGGTGGTCATCGATGCACCGTTGACGGTCTCAACACCCGTTGACATGACCACGGCTCCGTTCGGCTTGATACAGCATGGCTACTCAGGCCCGGAGCTCGGAACCGTCGGAGAACGACAGCCAAATCGTGTCATCATCGAGCAGGGCGGCACGGCGAAGCGTCTTGCCGCGAAGCCCGTTGCGCATTTCACCGATCGCCGCGGCAATCTCAGGCACATGCGCGGGATCACCCAGAGTGACAAGGTTGGAGTGCTTGTAAAGGTAAACGCCACGGTGCCGCAGGGCAGCCGGGATCATGCACCAGCGCTTGATATCGCGCACTTTGTCGGCCATCGGCGGCGTGGCCTCCGTGAATTGCCCGGGGTACCACGCTCCGACTTCGGTGACATAGCGCGGCAGGTCCTTGGCATAGCCGCATTGGTCGAACAGCCGCTCGTAGCTCCGCAGCTCCTCGATCCGCAGATTGGGATCATTGTTGTAAGTGTAAAGATGTACAGAGATGGCCTGGACATGATCGCGTCCAATTCCACCTGCGCCGTCAGGAGCGGCCGCAAACCGCAGCACCGCGTTCGACGGTCCGAGCTGGTCCTCCTTGGCCTGCCAAGCCCAGCCACCGGCCATCAATTTCACATCGGCCGGCAGCACAGCCCTCACGACCCGGGCCATCTCGGCGAGTTCGCTGGGTGTCCCCGTGAACCAGCCGGCGTCCGTGTTGTCAGGGGTCCAACGATCCTTGATCGGGTCGACGCCACCACCAAAATTCGGCTCGTTCCAGATCTCGAGGAAATGGATCTTGCCGGGGTGCCGGGCGATCAGCGCCGCGATAAAGTTGGCGGCAACTTGCGGGTCCTTGGGCGGGGAACCGCCGCCCTTGAGGTCCGGAAACGGGAACGGCTCGCCAGGATATTTCTGATAGAAGGTCGGGCACCCGAACAGCACCCATATCCGGGTCTTGTCGGGATGAGCGTTCATCCAGGCGTCAACCCGCCGCCAGTCGTAGACGCCTGGGCGGACTTCGATGTCGGCCCATTGCGTCGAGGAATGGCCGTTGCCGTTGTCGACATCATGGGATCGAACGGCGTCATACGGATAAGTGGGCGGCGGCGTGTGCGGTGAAACACCGTGGTCTGAATGCAAGCCGAGAAAATCGTTCGGGATCAGGATCGGTGCCGCGTCCTCTCCCAGAAGCCAATCCTTGACACCGGCCGGTGGTTTGTCTCCCGCGATGGCGATTTTCGGGGTCAGGGCCATGGTACCCGCCATGGCAAACCCGGCCAGCACCCGTCGCCGGGATGCCAAGGTCTCAGATGGATTTGCTGTGATAGGAGGCGAGGGCGGCAAGGTTGGACGCGACATCATGGGTCTTTCTTTGGAACGCGATACGATGCGCCGACGACACCAATGCCGAATGCTCGCTTTGTCAATGCAGCGCCCAGCAGACCTGCCGTGCGTAGCCAGTAGACAGGACGGTGCCGCGTGACAGGGTGCCGCAATAGCGTCCAGGCACCCTCGAGACGCCCACAGTTGATTCTGTTGCGCGCGATCGTCATCCAATACGTGGCAGTGCAATTGCGTGCGCCGGCCCGCTCGGCCTCTGGAAATTGCGGTGATTCGAGACGCGCCAAGAGCCTGTGGAATGGTGGCTCGGGGTCCAACTGCACGCCCAGCGATGTAAGGCTGCCTTCGATACCCCTGACATAGATCGACGAGGCCCGCGAGGTCCACGCAATGGGTCCAGATTCGGACAGCCGGAAGAAAAGATCGAGATCCTCCCCATGCCGTTCGTCCTCCGGAAACGGCACGCCTAGCCTTTCGAGCGCTTGCCGGCTTGCACATACGGACGATGTGAAAAAGAAGCTGCCGCGCCACCAGCGATCATAAAAATTGGTGACTCTCTCGCGCGTGACCCGCTCGGGATTGTCCGTCGCGTTGAATTGGCCGAGATCGAAATTCGATGAAACCTCGCGGAAATTCGTGGCCAACAGTTGCGCCTCGGGGAACAGCCCGGCAAGTGTCGCCAATTCACTTGTAAACCAGGGCAGATAGGCGTCGTCGGCGTCCAGAAACGCGACCCATTTGGTCGAACATTCGCGGATGCCCCGGTTCCGGGCCGCCGAAACTCCCGCGTTGGACTGACGGATAAGCTGGATCGAGGGATCGGATTTTGCTCGCGCCTCGACCTTGGCCGGCCCATCATCGGTCGAACCATCATCGATCACGATGATCTGGCGCGGCCGAGCCGCCTGTAAAGCGATCGAGTCGAGCGCTCGTTCGATGTATGAGCTTTTGTTGTACAAGGGAATTACAACGGCATAATCGAAATCCCCGATCCGGGGAGAGCGACCGTCGCTGCGGGAGTCTGGCATCTGATGATCATCCATGAGAAAAACTAAGCCAATGCTCGTTGAGCCGGCGTGTGTTCGGCATCGAATTTGCAGCCCATGCGTTCACCTTGACCATGACCGCACGTCTGTCCTACTGAGGTTAGCCACTGTTTCTCCGCAAATATGGATGTGCCCGAATGGGCCGAGTTGCATGTGATCCATTCGCTCGATTGAACCGATACTGATCACATCTGCCGTACTCCCGGCAAGCGCGCAAAATCTCCCTCCCCTTTGTGGCGCTCTTTGGGTGGGATGCCGGCACTGATTCGACGGCGACCTGCCCGCGCGGCATATGAACCACTGTTGGAGATCGACATGCCGGCGAGGGTCTGGAGCACAGCGTTCATAAACCAGTTGATCATTGGTTTGATCATACTCGCGCCGCCGCTTGAGGTTCTGGTCGGGGGACGCAGTCTCTATGGCGAGGACCCCTTCAACGACCTTCAAGACGATCACGCGGTCTTCCTGTTGCGCAGTGCGACCATACTGATCGTTGTCCTCTCGTCCCTTGTCATTCTCATGTGCCTAGTCGAGCGCCGCCGGGCGGAATCCGGCATCGGCGTCATGGTCGGATTTGTCGCCTTTTTTGTTACGAATGTCCTGCTCTGCGTTCCCTTCGGCGCCGGCGCGTTCATAGACCGTTCGCATTTCTACCCATTGCTGGTGTTCCTCGCCTTCTATCTCAGCAGCGAGGACGGTTCAGACGGACTGATTGACGCGGCGAAATGGTGCCTGCTGGTGATGATGGTTGCGTCACTGATTTGCGGCATACTCATGCCGGAGGTCACCCGGCGGGTTTACGAGCCCGAGGTCCGCCTGCCGTTCATTGATTTTCGCTTTTGGGGCCTGGGCGAGCACGCCAACGCGATCGCCCCGCTCGGTCTGTTGCAGGTGTTGCTCACGCTTTATCGCCCCTTCAACTCAAGGGCGTTGACCGTCATCAGCCTCGTCGCTGGGTTCCTGATAGCGTTGCTCGCGCAATCCCAGACCGTTTGGGTGATTGGATTGGTGGCCCTGGCTGGTTACGTCTTTTACCGCAATCAACCTGCGGGGCTGCGTCTTCTCCGGGCCGCCGCGACCCCGATTATCGTCGCGCCGACGATTGTATTGACGTTTGTGGCGCTGGTCGCCGTAGGCGTCTCAACGTGGCAGGACGCGCAAACTCCGGGCAGTGGCGCGGGCAACGTCAGCGAAACAATGCTTACGGGCCGTGGCGATGCGTGGAACGCGGCCATTGACACTTTTTGGCACCATCCGATTTTCGGCTACGGCCTATTGGCCTGGGATCGGGAGTTTAGGGAGAACGTCCATCTTCCGTGGGCAGTCCACGCGCACAACCAGCTCCTGCAATCGTTGAGCGTTGCCGGGATCGTTGGCGCCTTCGGGCTTGTTCTCTATGTGGGCATTCTCATCCGGGCGAGTGTCGCGGCTGCAACGGCGACGCGATGGTTGGCGCCTGCCATATTGCTCATAATCCTGGTCAGGACGTTCACAGAGGTCCCTCTGAACCTGGGTGCGGTTCTGGTAGGGGATACGATCGCCCACCTATTGCTGTTCCGTCTGGTGACGGCTCCACGGCCGCTGGCCGCAGTTGATGCCGCGCCAGCGGTTTTTGCCCGGAATTGGCAATCGAGCGAAGATCGACCGGTGTCGGTCGAATAGGGCCGCACGTAGCATGACCGTCAGCGGCTCGTATTTGGAATGCCCAAAACCAGACCGAACACCTGGCGGCCGCCCCCAGCGGGTACGCGCGCCATGAGACTTGCCAGGAGACTCGTCAATTCCGGTGGGAACAGCGTGCTTGTCACGCGCAATCCCAGCATCATGGCGACGGCGCAGGCAGCAACGATAACGCCGAGCTGAAGTTGAGGGCCGCTTGTGTGCGACCGCGCCAACTCGTCGGCGCCAATCGCCGCAACAGCTACAATTGCGCTGACCAACAAGCCCGGAGCGAACAAGCGCGGCAGATCGGCGACCGGCATAGCTACAGCTGCAAGCGTCAGCCGCAAGATCACAGCCGCGCGCAGAAAGAACATGCCGCAGACGGCCCAACTGACGAGTGGCAACGAGCCCGACCGCGCGGCCCAAAGACAGACAATAGCCCACAAAAATGACATCGGCAGTTGGGCCTGGAATTCCCGGCGCGGAAACCCGGCTGTCCATAGCACCGGGGTGGCGAGCCCCATCAAGAGCACGGCGGGAATGGCGATCGCGAGGGGAGCAAGCACGCTCTCGCCCCCGGCCCATTTCGTCCCGTAGAGAGCCAGAACGAAGGTTTGAGCGACAAGGGCCACCGCAACAAACACCGGCGTTACAAACAGCATGATGGCTGACAGCATGGCGCGCAGACCGGTCCGCAGCTGAGCCAAATTGCCCTGCACCTTTGAACTGGCCGAATAAAATACCGGTTGGAGCATCGACAATGCCGATTGCGCCGGCACGTTGACCAGGTTCTGCATGGTTGAATAGAGCCCGGCGGCCGTCACTCCGAGAGAAGCGCTGACGATGGCGCGATCAAGACTGCTCATCACCCAGTTGACGACATTGGTCGCGAAAACCGTGGTGCCAAACCCGATGATTTCGGGCGCATCCTTATCCCAAAACAGTGGACGGACAGAGTGCCGAAGCCGGGCATAGACGATCGCCGATGCGATGAACGCCTGCAGCACAAAGGCCGAGACCAGCGCCAGCACGTTGAAGCCGGCAAGCGCCATCGGTATTCCCACCGCAAAAAATGCGATGGCATAGCTGAGAACGGCAGCGATATTCAAAGTCCGGAAGTCGAGATTGCGCCTGAGCAAGGCGCTCGAAGTGCTGCCTGCCGCCGTGACAATCGACGTCGCGGCCAGCCAACGCACCACCATCGCCAGGCGCCCGTCACCGAACCCGGCCGCGATCAACGGTGCTTGCCAATACAGCACGGCGGCGATCAAAATCGATATGACCATCTGCCACGTGAATATGAAGCGGATGTTGTGGTCGGTCACCACGGCTCGTTGGACGAGCCCATAAGCAAGGCCGGCGTCGGCGAAGAGGCCGGTGAAGAAAATGACGACAAGTCCCGTCGCGAACAGCCCAAATTGCTCTGGCCCGAGCAAGCGGGCGAGAATGATCTGTGAGACAACCTGGATCAGGACTCGCAGGCCGGTGCCACCCACACCCCAGATGAGGGCGCTGACACTGCGGTTTTTCAGATCGTCCAAATGACTCTAATCCTTAAAGCTGCGCAATCGCATCGGCATGATCGTCAAGTCCTCGCCTCGTTTTGGTGTGGCAGGCCAATACACGGCTGGCAACCCGCATCGCGATGCGCGATTGCTCGCCTCGACGCCCGCGCCAAACCAAGCCAGGCATTCGAGGTACGCCTTTTGCCGCGACGACACGATTACGGGTTCTCCAAGCAAGTCTCAATCAGAAGCGGCCCCTTGCAGAGTTTAGGTCCAGTATCTGGCACTGGATTTAAATGCCTCGCGGGAGGCGAAGATGCTATCGGTGCCCGGCTCGGACAGATGCCCGCCTACACGCCGCCGCCGCTATCGCAACCTTTGAGACCTCGACCCGATGAAGATCGTCCTTGTAACCGGTAGTTTGGCTCCGTACAACGCGCGCCTCTACGACGCCTTTGGCAAAACAACCAACAATGCATTGCACATCCTGCAGTGTGCGAAAATCGAGCCAGGCCGGAAATGGTCAGTCCCAGAGTCGAAGAATTTCAGCTTGACCTCGCTGTCCGGGATTAGACTGCACAGAAGCGATATCAGCCACGTCTACTTCAACCCCGGCGTCCTGGCTGCCTTGGCTCGATTGCGGCCTGATGCCATCATCATTGACGGGTTGTCACCAACAATGATTGCCGCGGCCATGTATGGGATGGCGACAAATACACCTTACGGCCTTGCCTTTGACGGCGCCCGCGAATTCGACCCTGGAGAGACGTCGTGGCCTCACGCCAGGGTGCGCCAATTCCTTGGCCCCCGGGCAAGTTTTGGACTCGCCAGGGGTGAAGGCGCCCGGGAGATGATCGAGCATTGGGGCCTGCCGAAAGGCAGAGCTGCATTTGTTCCGCATACTGGAACATGGGTTCCCCCGGCGCGGCAAACCAGCTTTTCCGAACGCCCGTTCGATCTCCTGGTCTGCGGCACGCTGAACGAGCGCAAGAACCCCATGTTCGTCGCCGATGTCGTCGATCGCCTCGTGCAGGGCGGCTTCAGGCCAAGGGTTCGAGTTGTCGGCGAAGGGGGGCTGCGGGCGCCATTCGCCGCCAGGCTGGCCAGCTCCGGGATCGAGGCCCAGTTCGACGGCTATCTTCAGCAAGATGGCATTATCGAAGCCTATCAGTCGGCCAAATTGCTGTTGTTCCCGACGCTTGCCGATACCTGGGGCTTGGTCTCGAACGAGGCCCTCATGTGTGGCACGCCGGTTCTTGCGTCACCGCATTCGGTTTCGGCCCGCGAATTGGTGCAGGTCTACGGGACTGGCCTGGTTCGCGAACTCGATGCCGGGCTTTGGGCCAAATCCGTTCGCGACATGCTGAACTCGCCTGAGGCCTGGAAGGCCTTCATGGCCAGGCGCACGGAGGCACTGGCCGTCCATGACCTCGACAACGCCGTCGCGGGGATGATCAAGGGCATCCAAATCGCCCGAACCCGTCAAAGTAACCCTAACGGGGACAAGAGGGCGATCGAACCTGCCAAGACGCCCTGAAGTTCGGACTTTGGCAGACCATATGCAAACCAACTGTTTGTGCGGACGGGGCCCAACCTCCCGCCAGCCGGACAGTTTCTCGGTTCGGATGAACCAAGAGGGTTTGCAGCCATGGATGTCGCCGTTTCCGGCACGGAGAAGCTGTCGTTCGAGTGGTTCGAATCCGGAATTCCCACTTGGATTGACGCAAAACTGGACGCTCTTTACCAGTGCGTCTACTCAAGCATGGGATACCTCAGGGCCGTCAATCCTGATTTCCGGCCTTCCGCCTTCGTGGTTTCGCGGGATGGCGAGGTCGTCGATATCCTCATTTTCACCCGAGCTGGAAACCAACTCGACGTCCATTGCGGCGTTTGCAATGTTCAGGCGCGCTCGGCCGCGCTTTTTGCCAGGCAAGCCCTCGCCCGATACCCCGATTTGCATGTCGTGGCCTTCGCCCCGATGCGGACGCCGCTGGCTGATATCCAGGCTCAAGGGATTCCAACGCCGTACCAAGCCGCCGAGGTGTTGGAGGATGTCGTTCTTGTTCTGCCGGCAACCGCGGATGCCTATCTGCGCAGCCTTGGCAGCAGCACCAGAAGCGCAATCAAAAGACGGATCACTCAACTCCGAAAGGAGTATCCGTCTTTCGCCTTCGAGTTCCAAACCAAGGAGGCCATCGACCCCGCCCGCCTGACCGAAGTCATTCAGTACCACCGCCTACGCATGCACGAGAAGGGCAAGATATCGGGCGTCGACGTCGAATATGAAGCAAAGATCATGAAGCTGGTCCCGCGATATGGGCTGGTTGGTCTCGCAACAATCAACGGCGAATTCGCCGCCGGACAGGTCGTGTATGTCGTGGGGTCGCATGGTTACTTCGACATGACGGCCCACGATTCGAAATACAGCCATGTCAGCATCGGCAGGGTTGCGATCTACAATCTAATCTGCGAGTGCATCGCCAGGGGAATGACGGAGTTCCACTTCCTCTTTGGGGCCTACGACTACAAATACCGTCTAGGCGGTCATGACCGGCAATTGGTTTCGCTGGCCATCTATCGTTCCCGGCTGCATGTTGTGCGAAACCTGCGATTTTATTCCCGTCAAACCGCCAAGGCGACGCTGCGCACCATCCGCCAGCGCATCGATGAGGTGGCCTGGATGAAGCGTGGGTTTGGCGCCGCCCGGCGTGGTCTCAATGCCGCACGGCAAGCCCGCGACCGCGTCGTGTTCCGCAAGCAACACATCTGATTCGATTGTTGAGCCGACCATCGCAGTCGGTTCGCCGGCGTGTGCCCTGCAATGAAGAAAGCCGGGAACTTAAGTCGTTTTCGATTGCTTTGGGATCGAAAATTTGCCGGAAGTTCACCTTCTGTTGAGCAAGTGACAGTCCGCGGACGTGGTGGAACTGGTAGACACACAGGACTTAAAATCGCACGCTTAAAGACTTTCAATGACTTAGCTTGTCTCTCGGCGTCTCTAAATAAATTGTTTTTTTTCAATTATTTAATCTCCTAAATCTAAGACAGCACAGGACCTGGAGACCCGTCGAAAGACGGTCGTTCTGGTCCACCCGTGGTCCACCAGGATTGACCGGAGGATCAAACCAATATAGTGAGTCACACATGACTCAGCCCGACCAACCAAGCCGCCGCCTCAAGCCTCAACAGCGCGCCATCGAGGGCGCATTGAAGGTCCGCGGCGAGTTCTCCATTGAGAAACATCCCGGCCTGAGCCTGAAGTCGCGCGGCGACGGCAACGGAACATTTCTAGTGCGCTATCGGCCGCCGGGCTCCGACAAGAAGGCCGTCTTCACGCTCACGACCGACGCCCGTGCCGTCCTGAACGCTGCCTCTGACGACAATGGTGTGAGCGGCCTTGAGGCGCTTTACCTGCGCGCCAACCAAGTTCTGACCGAGTTGCGCGTCAACGGAACCGACCCACGCGCCGCCGAACTTGAGCGTCGCAACAAAGGCAAGACGTTCGCGGAACTGTTCGAGGAGTGGTTCAGCCGTGAGGCCATTCGCAAAAAGCGACCAGCGTCGGTAGCCGCCGACCGGGACACCTTTGAGCGCCATATTAAGCCTCGCATCGGATTGATAGCCCTGCGGGACATTACGAAGACAACCATCCGTAAGCTCAATGAAGACGTTGTGCGGGCCACCACCGATGCCGCCCGCGGACACTACGGGAAGAAGGCGAATGATGTGTTCGCCATCGTCCGGCGCTGCTTCCGGTGGGGTTTGGAACATGACCTTGCCATGCATAACCCATGCGCTGGCGTGAAGCGGCCGACAACACCGCGAAAGCGCTCGCCATCGTTGACAGATGAGCAGCTGCGTTCAATTTGGCGTGGCCTGGACAGCGTGCGGGCCGAGTACCGGATCATTGGCCGGCTCGCGCTCCTGCTGGGCAAACGCATCAGCGCCATTTGCGGCATGCGGAAGGGTGAGCTTGACCTCGACGGCGCATCCCCCATGTGGATTATCCCTCCTGAGCGGGAGGGCAACAAGAATGGGGAGCCCGACCTGGTCTGCTTGCCGCCGATGGCCGTTGCGCTCCTGCGCGAGGCCGTTGATCGCGCTCGTAGCGAGATCGTGTTCACATCCGAGGGCGGCGGACCGATGGACCGACAGTTGCCGTCGAGGTGCTTTCGCTCTCTGGCCATCGCCGCCGATACCGCGTTAACGTTCCATGACATCCGGCATGTTGTCGGCACGCACATGGCGCGTCTTCGAATCCCTGCGGAGATCAGGCAGCGCGTCCTGCACCACGTCACCAACCGCAAAGCGAGCCCAACGACAGACATCTACGACGAGCACGACTACCTGCCAGAAAAGCGCGAGGCGCTGGAACGCTGGCAAGCACGCCTGATAACCATCGTTGGCTTGCGATGGGTCTCGACATCGGGAGCCTCCAAACTGTCCGGAACGCGGCCAACCATCTGGCATTGACGTCGAACGCTATTAGGTTATAAAATGCAACTATGAAGTTACAAAAAGCAACTAATGCGATTTCGCCGGCCAGCAAGCCTCGCTACGACGACGCCTGCGGCACCGCCCATGGGCTCGAGTTGATTGGCGACCGCTGGGCGCTGCTCATCCTGCGCGAGCTGATGCTTGGTGGCCGACGCTTCTCGCAGCTGCGCGCCGACCTGCCGGGGATCAGCGCCAACATTCTCACGCAGCGGCTGGGCGAGCTGGAGCAGCGCGGCCTGCTACTGCGCAAGCGCCTGCCGCCGCCCGCCGCCGCGCAGGTCTATGAACTCACGCCCTGGGGCTATGAAGCCGAGCCGATCGTACAAACCCTCGGCCGCTGGGCGGCGCGCTCACCGTTCCACGATCCGACGCTGCGCATAAGCGCGGTGTCGTCCTTGTTATCGCTCCGTACCATGCACAACCCTGAGCGGGCGCGCGGCATCGATGCGGTGATTGGTTTCCGCTTCGGCGAGGACGCTTATCGCGGCCATCTGACGGCGGATGGATTGGAGCTCGTGCGCGCCGAGCCAGTGGGGGCTGATGTCGTCTTCGAGGGGCAGCCCGTAAGCCTGATGGCCGCCGTTCATGGCGGCGTGCCATTCGATGCGCTGGAGGCAGCCGGAGCATTGACGGCCTGCGGCGACTTGGAACTAGCTCGGCGCTTTGTCAAACTGTTCCCGCTGCCGCAGAAAGCGCCAAGGTAAGCGCTTCTAACGTCGGGACCCTATTGGATCGTCATAGCGTGACTGCACTCCGGCAGTCTGGAACTGCACCTGTTGTTTCGGCACCAGTGCCACTTAATGTTGGTACACTTAGCTCCGTTGGCTGGTGCACACCGAAAGCAGTCAGTTTGACAACTACGCGATATGCAGCTTTCTCGGACGCCGGCAGCGCAGACCTTGCCACGGCCCGAAGCCGGCGTCGGAGAAGCGCCAAGGCACGAAGTCGCGGGAGGGTGTGCGTGGACGGCGTCCGAGAAAGCTGCACAAGGCTGTCCTGACAACTAAGGTCATTCCCACCTACGATGACCTACCCGAGGTGCGGTACCATTTCCCGCGCACGTATCTCGGTGTGGCGCAGGCGGCAGTGGGCGACTGGATCGTCTACTATGAGCCTCGGAGGACGTCCGGCGAACTGTCGAGCCGGGGCGGGCGGCAAGCGTACTTCGCGGTGGCACGGGTGACGGGCATCGAGCCCGATTCGAAGCTCGCTGATCACTTCTATGCGTCCATAAGCGACTACCTTGAGCTCGATCGGCCGGTTCCCTTCCGCGAGGGCGCGCGCTACTACGAGACCGCGCTGGTGCGTCCCGACGGGCAGACTAGGTCTCGTACTCAAATAATTCTAGCATCTTTGCACGAACAGTGATTCAAGCTTCGAAACATCGGAGCTTGGATCATGCGCTACGATCTGACGGACTTCGAGTGGAGCG
>Ga0075028_100000082_pt1 | contig 31986 bp, 28 predicted proteins | sample LitLauG_LLR_2014_FD_71390 | JGI IMG/M metagenome (GOLD analysis project Ga0075028, IMG submission 71390) | Freshwater sediment microbial communities from Pennsylvania, USA - Little Laurel Run_MetaG_LLR_2014 | ecosystem: Environmental > Aquatic > Freshwater > Creek > Sediment | place: USA... | reverse complement strand
GCGTTGCTGCGTCAGGGTTTCCCCCATTGCGCAAAATTCCCCACTGCTGCCTCCCGTAGGAGTCTGGACCGTGTTTCAGTTCCAGTGTGGCCGTGCGCCCTCTCAGGCCGGCTACTGATCATCGTCTTGGTGGGCCATTACCCCGCCAACTAACTAATCAGCCGCGACCCCCTCTTCAAGCGTCTTACCCCTTTGATCCCCAGGAATTTCACCCAGGGATGTTATGCGGTATTAGCTCCGGTTTCCCGAAGTTTTTCCCCACTCGAAGGCAGGTTAGTCACGTGTTACTCACCCGTTCGCCACTGTACTCATGGATTGCTCCACTTTCTCGTTCGACTTGCATGTGTTAGGCACGCCGCCAGCGTTGATTCTGAGCCAGGATCAAACTCTCGTTTGAAACCTGAAGTCTGTCTGGGTAGACAGACCACAACCTCCACGTCCGAAAACGTGAAGGCCATTATTTTGTGAGATCGCTCGGACTTTGGAGCCCGAAAATCTACATCAAACTGGCACGTTCAACCTAATTGTCAAAGACCGAATCGCACTCCGCCTAAGCGGCGCGAATTCAGTCCAGAGCAGACACACACGAATGCGCATCTGCCTGTCCTCGAAACTTGTTAACCATACGTGCCGCGCGGAATCCTGTCAACCCGTTGCAAGCACAGGTTTTCCACCTGTTTTGCACAGCAACGGGGAGGCTCTCGGCGAACTCACTGGCCCGCACGACGCGCAACAACTCGCAGCTTCTGCCCGCTCGAGCGAACGCCCTTATTTCGGCGCGCGCCGAGGCAAAAGCAGGTCAATATCGTAAAAGATCCAAAAGGAGGTTCTCTCTAAAGGAACCCTTCGGAAAACATTGTTCCCGAATCACAGCTCCGTGGCCGGAGCGAATTCAGGGCATCAGCCCTGTCTACAACCTTGGATGCCGGACACGCGACGAGAGTTGCAGATAAATGCCCGGCTAGCCACACACTGCTCTCGACGTATTAATTTATACCACCCTGGCGGCGACTTGCGCAAGAGGGAACCAAAAATAGCAACAGATTCCGAAAGTCACGCGGCGGGCTAATTGCTCTCGCCGCTCGAGCGCTTCCAGGATATCAGATCGCCGATCGTAGATCCCGATCCGCCGCTGCTACTGCTGCTGCCGCTGCTGCCGACGGACGCTGGCGGCTGCTTGTAGGCTTCGACTTCGGCGCGCGAGGCCTCTTCGCCGACCGCGCGAATGCTGAGGCCGACTTTCTTCTCCTCGGGATTCATCTTGATGATCTTGAAGTCGAATTCCTGGCCGGCCTCAAACTGGATAGGCGCGCCTTTGTCGGTGGCGGCTTCGGAGTTGTGACAGAGGCCTTCGATGCCTTCCGCTATTTCCACAAATGCGCCAAACCCGGCAACGCGCAACACCTTGCCGTGCAGCACATCGCCAATCTTGTGCTCCTGGAAGAACGACTCCCAGGCATCGGGCTGAAGCTGTTTTACGCCCAGCGACAGACGCCGCTTGTCCGGCTCAATCGCCAGAACCACGGCCTTCACGCGGTCACCCTTCTTCACTACTTCCGAAGGATGTTTCACACGCTTGGTCCAACTCAGGTTGCTGACGTGAACGAGGCCGTCAATGCCATCTTCGATCTCGACGAATGCGCCGAAGTCGGTCAGGTTGCGGATGCGGCCTTCCACTGTCGAGCCGACAGGGAACTTGTCGTGCAGCGACTCCCAGGGATTGCTCTGCAACTGCCGCATGCCCAGCGAAATTCGCCGGTCGGCGGGATTCACCTGCAAGACCACGCACTCCACCTGATCGCCAACGTTGATGAGCTTCGACGGGTGCTTCATGCGCTTCGACCACGTCATCTCGCTGACATGGACCAAGCCTTCAATCCCTTGTTCCAGTTCCACAAACGCGCCGTAGTCGGTGACGCTGATGACGCGTCCCTTGACGTGCGCGCCCACGGGATAGCGATGCTCGGCGTCGAGCCAGGGATCGGGCGTAAGTTGCTTGAAGCCCAGAGACACGCGCAGCTTTTCTTTATCGAACTTGAGAACCTTCACCTGGATGTGATCACCGACCTGTACCAGATCCTTCGGGTGCGTGAGGCGGCCCCATGACATGTCGGTGATGTGCAGCAGGCCGTCAATTCCGCCGAGATCAACGAATGCGCCGTACTCGGTCAGGTTCTTCACTGTGCCGGTGAGAATGCCGCCTTCCTCGAGGTGCTCGAGCGTTGCCGAGCGCTTGACCGTAATTTCTTCATCCAGAATCTGCTTGCGTGAGACCACGATGTTGCCGCGCTTCTTGTTCAGCTTGATGATGGCAACTTCGAGCGTCTGCCCCTTGAGTGCGTCGAGGTTGTGCACCGGACGCACATCCACCTGGGAGCCGGGCAGGAAGGCGTGCGCGCCCATGATGTCGACAGTCACGCCGCCCTTAATGCGTTCAATAACGACAGCCTTGATGGGTCGCTTCTCGTTGTGGGCCTTTTCGATCTCATCCCACGCGTGCAGACGCTTCGCCTTCTGGTGCGAGAGCTTTTTGTAGCCTTCCTCGGTCTGCCCCTTCTCGACCATCACGTCGATTTCGTCGCCGGGCTTCACGGTGACGGCGCCGGTGTGGTCCTTGACCTCCGAGATGGGCAGCATGCCTTCCGACTTGGCGCCAAAATCCACCATGACATGCGTGTCGGCAACCTTGACCACGGTGCCCTTGAGCACACGCTCATCGGACTCGGCGGCCGCTTCCTGTTCCTGGGACTCGAAGCGCTGGAGGACGGCAGCGAAATCTTCCGTCTTTTCGGCGTGAGCCTGCGGCTCGGGTGCGGCGGCTGCGACTGGAGCAGGAGCCTGTTCGGGTTCGGCAGCTGGCTCAGGCTCAGGCAAGGCAACGGCTGCTGGAGCCGGGCTAGTGGTGGTGGAAACAGCTTCCGTTTCAGGAAGGGTGGCGGCGTTGGTGTTGGAGTTGCTGGTGTCGTCGAAGGAAGTCATTTGAGTTGTGTCTCTGCGTTTACCACGCACTGCTGTGCGGGGAAGGAGCGGGATACTGCGAGAGGGGTTGCTGCGTAAAGTCTTGAAGCTTGGTCAGGACAAACCGCGGCTGGACCTTCCTGCGCGAACCCGCGTTCCGTAGGAACCCTTCTACTCTAACAACCGCTTCCAACGAGTGTCAAACCTTTGCATGCGGGGGAGAGGGGCGTTTTGTGACTGGCAGGTGAATGCCCGGAAACACCTGAAATTTCAGGTTTTTGTCGGTTCCGGGAGGGAGGCGTTTTCTGCTAACCTGCCCGCCATGGACTACCTGTGGACGCCCTGGCGCTACACCTACGTCAAGAACGCTAGCACCGCTCCGGGCTGCGTCTTCTGCAACGCGCTCGCGCTGGGGGATGACCGCAAGGCGTACATCGTCCACCGAGCGGAACATTGCTTCATCATCCTCAACGCGTTTCCCTACACCTCGGGCCACGTGATGGTGGTTCCTTACGCGCATCTGGACGAACTGGGGAAGCTGCCGACCGCTGCGGCGAGCGAGATGATGGCGCTTTCGCAGAAGATGGAAACGGTGCTGCGCGATCTCTACCGGCCGGATGGGATCAATCTTGGGATGAATGTCGGCGCGGCGGCGGGCGCGGGTGTGGCGGGACACATTCACATGCACGTGCTGCCGCGCTGGATTGCGGATGCGAGCTTTATGACCGTGGTGGGGGAAACACGGGTGCTGCCGGAGGATCTGGAGAGGACCTTCGAAAGGGTCCGCCAAGCCTTCCGTGAATCGTCACCGGCTCGCGGCTAGTATTGACCGCATATCTTACATTGTGGTATATACCACTTAGTGGTATACATCGAGTCCTTGGTGTTTTCGCGGCGACTGCATCACTTGGCGGGGGCATCCGCCCTGGACCTGCTGAATACCATTCAGGTTGACCTCCTTAAGAATCCCGCTCGCGGGGATCTTGTGCGGAGTCTCGGCGGAATTCGCAAGGCGCGGTGCGCGAATCCGGCGCGTGGTAAAGGCAAGCGGGGCGGTTACCGGTATCTGTACCTGTATCTGTACCTGTATCTGGAGGACCGGAATCATATTCATTTGCTGTATCTGCTTGATAAGGACGAGCAGGACGACTTATCGAGCGACGAGCGCAAGGCGCTGAGCGGGATGGTGGGCGAGATCAAGAAGAGGAGTGCAACGGGGTCATGAAACGAGCGAAGGGCAAGAATAGCCAGCTGTTCACGGATTTGCAGCAGTCCCTGCGGGATGCGCTGGCGTTTGAGCAGGGGAAGAAAGTGGGGCTGCGTGTGTCGGAACTGCCGCCACCTCCGAAGCCGTTGAGTCCGAGCCAGATTCGCGCTATCCGGCATTCATTCCGAGCCAGCCAGGCAGTTTTCGCGCGGATCATGAACGTGAGCGCGAATGCGGTGGAGAGTTGGGAACAGGGCGTGCGGCGTCCACGCCAGGCGACGTTGAAGCTGCTGGTCATTGCGCACAAGCATCCGGAAATCTTCTTGGCAGCTGAATAACCTACCTTGATCTGGAGACGATGTGGGAGGGGGTGAAGGGAGCTCCTGACGATGTCGGTAGGAGATGTGTAGGTGGCAAACGCACTCGTCAGGTAAAGCCGCGGAATAGTCCGAAGATCCAAGTCGTGATCCGAAACATTTTCCAGTCGTACCTCGATGATCGCCGGTCCCATCTGCTTCCACGGGGTCGCGTCGACGCGGAGTTCGCAACGAACGTCCCGTGAGGGTGCAAGTAACACCTCTTCACTTTGTTTCGCGCGGGACTGCACCGCGAGCGCCTCAACAGTGCCGACGGTCAGCAGTACGGCGGTGCTAGCCCTGCAACAGCTTCTCCAATTGCTTCTCATCAATCACCTTCACGCCCAGCTCTTTCGCTTTGTCCAGCTTTGATCCCGCGTCTGTGCCCGCCACAACGTAGTCGGTCTTCTTGCTCACCGAGCCGGAGACGCGCCCGCCAGCGTCTTCGATCAGCTTCTTGGCTTCGTCGCGGGTGTGGCGTTCGAGCGTGCCGGTCAGGACGAACGTCATCCCCGCCAGCTTCGTGCCGCGCTCTTTCTTCTTGCCCTTGAAGGTCAGGCCCGCCTGCCTGAGGCGTTCGATCAGCTGGCGGTTCTTTGGCTCGGAGAAAAATTCGATCATGCTTTGCGCGATGCGCGGGCCGACTTCGTTCACCTCTTGCAGCTCTTCGAGGCCAGCCTCCATGATCGCGTCGAGCGAGCCGAAGTGTTCGGCGATAAACTCAGCGGTACGCTCGCCGACGAAGCGGATGCCGAGGCCGTAGATCACGCGCTCGAGCGGCAGCTTCTTCGAGCCTTCGATTTCATCGAGCACATTCTGCGCCGACTTGTCGCCCATGCGTTCGAGGGTGAGCAGGTCGTCTTTGGTGAGCTTGTAGATGTCGGCCACGCTCTTCACCAGGCCGCGCTCGGTGAGCTGGTTGACCAGCACGTCGCCCATGCCCTCAATGTTCATGACGCCGCGCGAGGCAAAGTGCCGCACACTTTCGCGCAGCTTGGCCGGGCAGTTGGCGTTGATGCAGCGGTGGTCGGCTTCGCCCTCGGTGCGCACCACGTGGCCGCCGCACTCCGGGCAACGCTCGGGCATGTGGAACTTCTTGCGGCCGCGGAGGTGTTGCTTGTCCTCGATGACGCGCGTGACCTTGGGGATGACGTCGCCGCCGCGCTCCACTTCCACCCAGTCGCCGATCTTCACGCCCAGGCGCTCGATCTCGTCCATGTTGTGCAGCGTGGCCCGGCTTACGGTGGTGCCGCCGATCGGCACGGGCTTGAGCGCGGCTACGGGCGTGAGTTTACCGGTGCGTCCCACTTGCACCAGGATGTCTTCGATCTGCGTTACCCCGGCGCGCGCCGCGTATTTGTAGGCGATGGCCCAGCGCGGCGCTTTCCCGGTGTAGCCCAGTTCTTCCTGCAGAGCGATGCGGTCCACCTTCACCACAATGCCGTCGATCTCGTAGGGCAGGCTGTCGCGCTTCTCCTCCCACTGCCGGATGAAGGCCCAGACCTCGGCAATGTTTTTCGCCAGCTTGTGATTCGGATTGACCTTGAACCCGGCAGCCTGGAGCGCCGCCAGCGTCTTCGAGTGGCGGTCGAAATACGTGCGGCCATTCACCAGCAGCATGTACGAAAAGTAGTCGAGGCGGCGCTCGGCGGTGACGCTGGCATCGAGCTGGCGCACCGTCCCTGCCGTCATGTTGCGCGGATTGGCAAACCTGGCCAGACCCTGCTGCTCGCGTTCGTCGTTCATGCGCTGGAACGCCGCCAGCGGCATGAGCAGTTCGCCGCGCACTTCAAACTCAGCCGGGACGCCGGCCTTTTTCAGTTGCCCCGCCGGAATGGCTAGCGGCACCGAGCGCACAGTGCGAACATTCAGCGTCACGTCCTCTCCAACCGAACCGTCGCCGCGGGTCACGCCACGCGCCAGCCTGCCGTCCTCGTAACGCATGGCCAACGACATGCCGTCGAGCTTCAGTTCGCAAACGTACTCCACGTCTTTGCGGCCGCTCAGTTCGTGCACGCGGCGCTCCCAGTCGCGCAACTCTTCTTCGCTGTAAGCGTTGTCGAGCGAGAGCATCGGCGAGGAGTGCTCGACCTTAACGAAACCCTCGCGCGGCTTGCCGCCGACGCGCTGCGTTGGCGAATCGGGCGTGATGAGCTCGGAATTCTCCGCCTCAATCCGCTTGAGCTCGTTCATGAGCTTGTCGAAAGCGGTGTCGGTGATTTCCGGATCGTCGAGCACGTAGTAGCGGTGCTCGTGGTAACGGATCTGGTCGCGCAGGGCTTCCAGTTTCTTTTCTAGGTCTCTCGTGGGCTTCGCCATCGGCAAAGATTATAGGCGGGTGTGCGAAGAAGGTGCGGAACCGCTGAGTAAGGATGGCTACTTACTGCAAGCCCGACTGGGTGAGCTTGTAGGCGGCGAACGGAGTCTCGAAATAAATACTGGACGCCTGTGCGGACGGATCGACATTGTCCACGATAATGCCACTCACGCTGTCCGACGCCCCACCGGTGCTGACCGAGCGGAAGTCCAGAATGCCCGCTGGGAAGCCCTGGCTGATATCCAGGCTTTCGATGCAGCCATCAGTTCCTGCACTGGTGCAATTCGCGTAAATTCCAACGAACAGGCGGTCGGGCGCACTCGACAACGCAGGGTTGTAGATTTCGGTGAGCGGCCCCGGGACACTGGTGAGTGTACCCGTAGTCAGCACGAGGGGTCCGGAAAGCGCCGCGTTCATGGTCCTGCCAGTGAAGCCCACCCGGTACAGGCTGGCAAAGAAGTTAACGGCGCCGGCAAAGTAGAGCGAACCGGTGGAGGGATTCGTGAAGTAGTTGTTGTCAAACGCCCCGGTATACGCATTCGCGTCACCTCCCAGAGCGAGTCCGCTGACCTGGCGCAGCAGAGTACCCGAAGTATCAAACTGGGCCACGCTCAAAGAGAAGCTCGGGTAAGAGGCGAAAAACACAAATACGGTTTGGTTGGTGGAGTCGACGATCAAATCAGACAGCCCGAAGGTGGGCAACGACTGCGTGGCTAGAATCGTGCCCGAAGACGAATCGACGACGTCCAGACTGCCATTGACTCCAACACCGTTGCTGGCCACGAAGATCCGACCGCTGACGGAGTCCAGGACCGGCGACCGAGGCACCGTGCCAGAAAGCTGGACAGGCCAGCCGTTGCCCCTGATCTCGGCGGGCGTGCCCAGGAAGACCTGGGTGATTTTGTGCAGTAACCCACGGGTGTCGCCGACGTAGGCGGTGTCGTGAGCGTAGTCCACAAACGGACTGGAACGTCGATCTGCGGTGACATTGCTCAATACCAGCGTGGTCATGCAAGAGTTTCCGGGAGCGCAGTTGCCGGGCAGGGCGGCTGAGGTCAGCCCGCCTTCGCCTGCCACCCAGGTCAGGACATGAAACGCGGCATAAGTATCCCCGGCCCCGTCGTTGCTTTCGAGGAACGCGACCTTCTTTCCATCGAGCGATAGAACCGGAGAAAGATTGGACTCTCCGCTGAGCGTGGTCGCGGTATTGTAGGCAAACAGGACGGAAGGTTGGGTTTGTGGAGCGAGCGGGGTGGGACAAATGCCGGAGGGTCCAGGGCCGGTGTAAAGGTTGTTGAAGGCAACCAGTGTCGCGCTGCCGCTCGCGCCGGTCACGCCCGGCATACTTGTGGGAAAGACGACGAAATCATTCGCGCAATCCGGCGTGGCGTTCACGTCGAACCCGAACTTGGCCGGGAAAGACCACGGACCAACTCCAAGCAGCGGAACTTGCCAAGCTATGGCCAGCTTCTGGTCCCGGTGCCGACGCCTGTGTCGTGGGTCAGAGGAGAAGTGACGAGGTCGCGCAGGCGGAGCGAAGCGGTGGCGGGCGTGCGCCAACCAACTGTGCCAAGCACGCGGATCGGCTTCCGTCCTTTCGCGCACGTTGTCTGGGGTCAAACCTGTGAAAACGACGTGGCGACTCGACCAGTCGTGCAGCACATGCCGCGGTGGCGAGTTCTGTGCCCAGGCCGCGGCGCAGGTTAAACACACTGAGAACACAGCCATCGCGCAGTACCGACGCACTGAATACTCCTGGCGATATTCTACCTGGAGACCTGCGGCGCCTTGCAAGACAGAGGATCACTCAATGCGGTGACGGGAGCGACCATCCTCGAAGCTCCACGCCTCACGCCCCTGTCGCAGCAGCCTTCCCCGCTTGAGGACCAACCACACGGTTCCGCCCCGAAGCCTTGGCGGCATAAAGGGCGGTATCGGCTGCCTGCACCAGTTCGTCGCGAGTCGCTTCGTGCTGCGACGATAGAGCTACGCCCACACTAACCGTGACCGGGCGCGGAACCCCGGGAAACTGCCATTCAGCAACAATGGCACGCAGCTTTTCCGCAGCCGCTATCGCGGCCTCGAGGCCGCTTTCGGGCAGAACAATGACGAACTCTTCTCCGCCGTATCGGCAGACAATGTCGTGTTTGCGGGAGTGTTGCGACAGCAGGGAAGAAACCTGGCGCAAGACCTCGTCGCCCAGAAGATGGCCGAATTCGTCATTGAGCCTTTTGAACTGGTCGATATCGGCGAGTAGCAGCGCCAGTGGATGGCGGAAGCGGCGGGCGCGTTCGATCTCCTCAAGAATGCGCATCTCGAAGTAGCGGCGGTTGAAAATTCCCGTCAGCCCATCAACGTAGGCCAGCTGTTTCACCCGCTCCACGTAGTGCGCGTTCTTGATGGCGGTAGCGCAGATGTCGGCGATGGAATGCAGCGGCTTGAGGTCGTCGGCGCGGAACTTTCCCGGCGCTGAACTGGCCAGGAGCAAGAGGCCCAGGTCCTGGCCGAAGGAGATGATGGGGACGCACGCGCGGGAGCGCTCTTCCTTGAGAATCCGCTTTTCCCCGGGTTGGAGATCCAAGTTGTCTTCGACGAGCAGGCCTTTTTCGCCGCACGCGTGCCCCAGAGCGACGTCTCCCGCTGGCAGCCGTTCGCCGACGGCAAACCGCGGCGTGAGCTTTCCCTGATGAGCCTTAAGAATCAGGTCGTCCTCTTCCCTGAGCAGAACGCATACATGATCCACATGCAAGGATTCCTGAATGAGCGCGCATACCCGGTCAAGCAGGACGTTCAATTCCATGACGGCTGTGGTTTGCTGCGCGATGGCGTTGATGACCTCCAGTTGCGCTGTCCGTTGCCGCTCCGCGGAGTACAGCCGGGCATTCTGCAGCGCCATCGAAGCCTGGACAGAGAACAGCGTCAGCAGATCGATGGTCTCATCGTTAAAGTGGTCCACTTCCTTGCTCTGGCAGTCGAGGACGCCTAAGACTTTGTCATGCGCCACCAACGGAATGGCGAGTTCGGAACGTATCGCTTTCTGGGCGCCGGAACAGCGCGAATCTTTCGTCACATCTGGGGCGTACACAGGGACCTTTTGCTTTGCCGCCACCATGGCCAGGCCTTTGCCCGCCATAGAGGGGACGCTGCAAATGGAAGAATCCAAACCGAGTTCGGTGCGAACACACAGCTCCTGCGTCTCCTCATCCATCAGGAGAATGGCCATGTTATTCAGATGAAAATAGTCCCGTGCGACGGCGAGGATTTGCTGCAGCACCTCGTCCCCATCCAGCTTCGACAGCATCGCCTGGCTGGTGTCGTACAGGAGGGCAATCTTCTGCATGAAGCCCCCACAGCGATTCTAGCCCGGGATTTGAAACTGCCGCGGTGACGGAAGTAATGCCTCTCCGTGAGCTATTTCGAGAACTGAAACGGAGGGATCAGGGAGAAATTCGCTTGACCACCGCCCGCACCAGCCCGAGCGCCATCAGACAAATAGCAAAGTCAACGAACAACCCCAGGTCGGGGTGGGTAGGGACATGGCGAGCCCGCTCCGGCAGGTGGGGCATGAGCAGAAAATACACCAGGTTGCCCAGAAGTACTGCCAGCAGCGACTCTAGAAGATTCCGGCTCACCGATCGTTTAGACACCGCTCGTGCCTCTTACGGCTACTGCAGCGTTTCCTGCTACCATTTTCCCGCATGCCCACGCTCGACCTGGCTACCTCGGTCAAGTACGTCAAGGGGATAGGTCCGCATCGGGCAGAGGCCCTCGCCGACAAAGGCATCCAAACCGTCGACGACCTGTTGCATTACCTTCCCTTTCGCTATGAAGACCGGCTGAACCCGCGGTCAATTGCCGAGCTTCGCCCCGGCGAGATGGCAACGGTTATCGCCGAGGTACGCAACTCCGGGCTCTTCCGCACCCGCCGCATGCCGATCTTCCAACTGATTGTAGGCTCACCCGGCGTAGCGCGGCCCAAGTTAAAGTGCCTATGGTTCCACGGCAGCTACCTGCGCGACAAGTTTCAGCCCGGGCAACTGCTGGCTTTGTACGGAAAGGTCGAGTTGGATCGCGGCGAAATGCAGATCATCCAGCCGCAGTTCGAGATCCTGGGCGAAACGGAAGACGCCGCCGACGAGGCGGTCTTGGCATCGCTCGAGATCGGGCGGATCGTGCCGATCTACGAATCCGCTATGCAGGGACGCCTGACGTCGCGCTGGTTTCGCCGAATTATTCGTCAGGCACTCGACAACCTCACGCCTGATTTTCCAGAGGCAATTCCGGCGGTCGTACGCGGGCGCATGAGGCTGATCGGTCCACGTGAGGCGTTGCTGAAGGTGCACTGGCCGGAGGCCGGAGAAAGCTTCGCAGCGCTGCAGTCGGCCCGAACTCCGGCGCACCTGCGCCTCATCTTCGAGGAACTGTTTTTCATCGAGCTCGGCCTCGAACTGAAGCGCCGGAAGCAACGCGCGCAGACCGGAATCGCTTTCCGGCTGGATGACGGAGTGCGCTCGGCGATCAAACGGATTCTTCCCTTTCATCCCACGGGAGCACAGAAGAAGGTGTTGGCGGAAATTGCCAAGGACATGGCGCAGGCGCATCCCATGCGGCGGCTGCTGCAAGGGGACGTGGGCTCGGGCAAGACGATCGTCGCGCTCGAGGCGGCGATTATCGCGATGGAAAATGGCTATCAGGTCGCGCTCATGGCTCCTACGGAGATTTTGGCAACGCAACACTATCTCTCTGCACGCATGATTCTGGAGCCAGCGGGATACCGCGTCGTGCTGCTCACCGGCTCGCTGGAAGATGACCGCAAGCGCAACACGCGGCGGCACATCGCGCAGGGCAGCGCGCAGCTAGTGATTGGCACGCACGCTCTGATCGAGCAGAAAGTGGAGTTTGCCAAGCTCGGCCTGGTGGTCGTGGACGAGCAGCATCGCTTTGGCGTGATGCAGCGCTTCAAGCTGATGAAGAAGGCGGGCGAAGACTCCGCCAGCGCCCCTGAGCCAGACGTACTGGTCATGACGGCAACGCCGATCCCGCGCACGTTGGCGCTAACACTCTATGGCGATCTCGATATATCCATCCTCGACGAGCTCCCGCCCGGTCGCACGCCGATTGTGACGCGCCGCGTTGGCGACGAGCGCGCCGCTGAAGTCTGGGATTTCGTTCGCAAGCAACTGGCGGCCGGGCATCAGGGGTACGTTGTTTATCCCGTGATTGAAGAGAATGAGGCGACGGAACTCAAGGCCGCCATCAAGATGCACCGCGAACTCAGCAAGAAAGTGTTCCCTGAGCTCAGCGTTGCTCTGCTGCACGGCCGCATGGAAGCGGACGAGAAGGACCACGTCATGCGGCAGTTCCAGGCCGGCGAGATCAAACTCTTAGTCTCAACCACGGTGATCGAAGTCGGCGTGGATGTGGCCAATGCCACCGTGATGGTGGTCGAGCACGCCGAACGGTTCGGGCTGGCGCAGTTGCACCAGTTGCGCGGGCGAATCGGACGCGGCGCCGGCAAGTCTTACTGCATTCTCATGACCGGCGAAAAAGTTTCGGAAGAAGGCGAACGCCGTCTGGATGCCATGGCGCGCACCAACGACGGCTTTGAGATCGCTGAGCTCGACCTGGAGCTGCGTGGCCCAGGTGAGTTCTTCGGAACACGGCAGGCCGGGATGCCGAGCTTTCGCGTGGCCAATCTGATCCGCGACCGGGAACTGCTGGAAGCGGCCAAGAGCGAGGCACGCGCAGTGCTGGCCGGGCCCAATGCGGAAATCTCGCAAAGTGAAATTGATCGGGCGCTGTTGCACATGCGCACGCGCTGGCAGCGGGCGTACGGGCTGGTGGAGGTAGGGTGAGCCGATTTCCGAGCTCCGCCGCCCTCGCGCGCGAGCCCCGGCCCTTGTAGAATCAGAGTTCCACGATGTCTGCCTCATCCCAACTGGTGCAGATTGACGCCAGCCCCCGGCTGACGCCGCCCAAGCCTGCCTGGATCAAGGCGCGCGCACCGGTGGGCGACAACTACCACGACCTCAAGCAACTGGCTCGCGGCCTCGGTCTGCACACCGTCTGCGAGTCCGCACAGTGTCCCAACATCGGCGAGTGTTGGAATCACAAGACGGCGACGTTCATGCTTCTGGGCGATATTTGCACGCGCCGCTGCGGATTCTGCGCTGTCCCGAAAGGGCGCCCGCAGCCCATTGACTGGGAGGAGCCGCAGCGGGTCGCGGAAGCAGTCGAGAAACTCGGCTTGCGCCACGCCGTCGTCACCAGCGTGAACCGCGACGATGACAACGTTGGCGGGGCCAAGATTTTCGCCGAGAGCATCCGCGAGATCCGCCGCCGCGTGGCTGACTGCCGCGTGGAAGTTCTGATTCCCGATTTCCAAGGGCTGGAAGAACCGTTGCGCATCGTGCTCGACGCGCGTCCCGACATCCTCAATCACAATACCGAGACCGTTCCGCGTCTGTATCGGGCCGCTCGCTCCGGCGCTCGTTACCAGCGCACGCTCGACCTGCTGGCAAGGACGCGCAAGATTTCCCCCAGCATGATCACCAAGACCGGGCTGATGGTGGGTCTGGGCGAGACCTGGGACGAACTGATCGCAGTGTTTCGCGATTTGGCCGCGCGCGACGTCGACATCCTCACCGTCGGCCAGTATCTGCGGCCCTCACGCGATCACCTGCCGATCGCCCGCTTCTACACGCCGGAGGAATTTAAGCGGCTCAAAGAAGAAGCGCTCTCGCTGGGATTCCGGCATGTGGAGTCAGGACCGCTGGTTCGCTCCAGCTATCACGCTCACGAACAAGCTGAAGCGGGCGCGAGGATGCCAGGCCGCACCTGATCCATTTCACGTTTTTCCGTCTCAACACTGAGGAGCGCTTCATGAACTGGACCCTGGTCTTGGCGTTGCTGGTTGGCGTGGTGGCCGGAGTCTTCGGCGGCTTGTTCGGACTAGCGGGTGGTGTCGTGCTCATTCCTCTGCTGCTGTGGATCTTCCACATGACGCAGCATCAGGCGCAGGGGACTTCACTCTTTGCCCTGCTCTTCCCCACCGGCCTGCTGGCCTTCTGGCAGTACTACAAGGCGGGCAACACAAATGTGGGCATCGGGATCATGGTGGCCATCGGCATCTTTATCGGCGGCTACTTCGGCGGCATGTGGGCGCAGCACATGCATGAGCAGCTGTTGCGCCGACTGTTTGCCGTTCTGCTTGTCGTGGCAGCCGTGCGCCTCTTTGTGGAGTGAGGCTTAGAAAATCTTCAGCTTGATGGTCAGGTACTTCTTGGGATCCTGGCGAATGGCCTTGATCAGTTCGCGTGATTCGACCAGCATGGCGTCAGCATTGTTGTAAAGCGACTGGTCGTGGAAGAGCTTGCCCGCTGTGCCTTCACCTGCATCGAGCCTGTCGGCGAGCCGTGACAGTTTGGTCATCGTGTTATCGAGCTTTTTGGCAAACTCCTCGTCGCGGGTGAACTTGTTGAGCGCGCCCTTGCTGGCGTTGATCTGCTCCACCAGCTGGCGGGCTTCGGCAAGGGTCTTGTTGGCGTTGTCGTAGAGCGCCGGGTCTTTGATGAACTTGCCGGCAGTGCCTTTGCCCTGGTTGATCTCATCCACCATGGCGCTGAGTTTGTCGACCGCGCCGTCAACCTTGTGGTAGAGCTCCTCATCCGAAAGCAGCTTGCCGATAGTGCCCTGCCCCTGGTCTACCTTGGTGACGATGTTCTGCATCTCGCTGACAGTGGCGTTGAGCCGGTTGTAGAGCCCGGGATCGTTGATCAGCTTGCCAACCGAACCCTGTCCGGATTCAATGACACTCAAGATGCGGCTGACGCGCTGCAACAGTGCGTCCAGGTTCTGCAGCGTGCCTTGGCTGGAGCGAACCAATTCCTGAAAGTCGGGACGGTCGCGAATGGGGAGGACGTCGCCATCCTGGGCGAGGGCCTCCCTGGCTTTGGCACTATCAATGTCCACGAAGGTTTCGCCCAGCACACCCGCCGTATTCAGCGAGGTAACCGAGTCTTTGTGCAGGTTGAAGGAATATTGCGTGCTGACGCGCATAGTGATCTCGACCGGCGTCAAAGGCCTGCCCGGCACAACACGAATGCTGGTCACATTGCCGATGTCGACGCCATCCAGCCGTACCGGCGCGCCCACGCGCAGGCCGCTGGCGTTGTCAAAATAGGAATGGAGGACGATTTTACGGGTGAAAAGACCGGTCGTATTGCTCATCAGGAAGATGAGCGCGACCAGCACCGCGCTGGCGAATATCACAGTCAGACCGACACGCAGTTGGGACCACTGCAACTGCTTCTGACTTGGCACTTTCCCTCCGTAGAGCGCAGTTGCAAAATCATAGCAGACGGGCCGAGCGGCGGGCGAGGAGTCGGATGTACCTGGGCGTTACAAGTTCAGCACGTGCCACTTGCTTTTGCGGCAAGTCAGCTTTCCAGAATCACGTGCGCAACGCCCTGTTGCGCGGTATGGGAGAGCGATAAGGCCGTGCGGGCGACACCCAGACGCTGGGCAAATTCAGCCGCAATTCCGTGAAAAACCAGCGTTGGACGGCCGCCCGGCAGTCGTTGCACCTCAAGATCCCGAAAACGGATGCCATGCCGCCAACCTGTACCCAGCGCTTTCATGCCCGCTTCCTTCGCCGCAAAACGCGCGGCATAGCGCTCGAAGCGGTTCGCCTTCGAGTCGCAATAGCGGATTTCGTTCTCGGTGAAAACACGGTGCAGAAAACGCTCGCCAAAGCGCGCGATGGAATCGGCAATGCGCGGAACTTCGCAGATGTCGATGCCGGTGCCGAGGATCATGCCGAGGACAGTATCGCGGGCGGAGGGAGGGAAAAGCAATGTGAGGATGGCTGTCCACTTTTTCAAATCGCACTCAAGATCCGTCTGACTCGGTCACTGAGTGCAATGGGGATGTTTCGCCAGTTGAAAAGTGCTTGACTCTGGAACCGATTCCAGGGTTCATACTGAATGTCGTGGGTACCAATTTTCTGCGCTCGGGAGAGCTTGCCCGCGTGACCGGCGTCAGCGCGGACACGCTTCGCCACTACGAACGGCTCGGCATCCTGCCGACATCACAGCGAACCAATGGCGGTTATCGGATCTTTCCAGCGTCCGCCGTTGAGCGCGTCCAACTGGCGCGGCGTGCGCTCCAGTTGGGTTTCTCACTGAAAGAACTGTCGGAGATTCTGCGCAGCCGCGACAGCGGGGGTGTCCCTTGCTATCGCGTGCTTAACCTGACTGAAGAGAAGCTGGGCTTGCTTGAGCAGCGGATTCAGGAGCTACAACAAACTCAGGATTACATGCGCAAGCTCGTCCGTGACTGGCGGAAGAAGCTGAAGCACACCCCGCCGGGTTACGAGGCAATGCTGCTCCATTCCCTCGTTGATCAGCCACAGACCAAGTCCGGGTAAACAATCTACAAAGGAGACCACGTTCATGAACCATCTCGCAATCGCGCTTTCTCTTTCGCTACTCGCGTCACCCCTTCTCTCGCAAGAGGCGAAGCCAGATGACTCGATGAAGGACTGCCCGATGCATGCGCAGCGCACGGCGCAGCAGGCACACCACGCAATTGTGGAGAACCATGGCGATCAGGCCATGGGCTTTCCTCACGACAAGACCACCCATCACTTCCGCATGATGTCCGACGGAGGTGCGATTGAAGTGACCGTGAATAACCCCAACGATAAACCCAACACCGAAGCGATTCGCTCGCACCTTTCGCATGTCACGATGATGTTCGGCGATGGCGACTTCTCTACTCCGATGTTCATCCATGACGGCGTGCCGCCGGGTGTGACTACGATGAAGTTGATGAAGTCGGTGATCCATTACACTTACGAGGAAATCCCCTCAGGCGGAAAAATACGGATAAAGTCCGAGGACTCGATTGCGGTTGCCGCAATCCACGACTTCTTCCGATTTCAAATCACGGAACACCAGACGGGCGACACACTTGAGGCAGCGCAGAAGTAATTGCTGCTAACAGGCGTTATCACTCATTAGCTAACTCCAAGAAGATCCTGCAAAGGATCATCTACTCGCCAACTCTGCCAAGAGCTGCCAGAACAACTCGGTCTTGTTCCGGAAAGACCGTACGCAGGTCGAGCAGCACACGGCCTTCTTCTACGCGAGCGAGGATCGGTGGATTGCCCATGCGCAGGCGCGTGGCGAGGTTGTCGGCGCTCAGGCCTTCGCGGGTGAGGGCGACCAGTTTCGTAGGCAGCACCGCGGACGGTGCAGCACCGCCTCCGATCACCGAGTCGCCGTCCACAAGTTCTGCCTTCCAGGGCGGACGCAATCCAGCGGCGAGCGCAGCCGCCCGTTGACCGATTTCTTCCTTCGACAAATACATCATGCGCAGCGCGGGAATGGCCGCGTAATCCCGCTTCACATAAGCAAGCAGTGTGGCCTCGAGCGCTGCATACGTGAGCTTATCCACCCGCAGGGCACGGAACAGCGAATTCTGCCGCATGCGCGCGATCAGATCGCTGCGCCCGCTCAGCATTCCCGCTTGCGGTCCGCCCAGCAGCTTGTCACCGCTGTAAGTCACCACGTCCACACCCGCGCGCAGGCTGTCGAGCACGCCCGGCTCTCCCGTCACGCCTACAGTGCGCAGATCGAAAAGAGCGCCGCTGCCGAGATCCTCAAGCAGCGGGATATTGCGGCGGCGCGAGAGATCAACCAGCTCTTCGAGCGGCGGCTGCTCGGTGAAACCCGTGATCTCGAAATTGGAACGGTGCACCCGCAGCAGCAGGCGCGTCTTATCGTTGATGGAGCGTTCATAGTCGGTGATGCGGGTGCGGTTGGTGGTGCCCACTTCGCGCAGCGTTGCCTGCGACTTCGCCATCACATCAGGGATGCGGAACGAACCGCCGATCTCCACCAGCTCACCACGCGAGACGATAACTTCCCCGCCCTCCGCCAGCGAGTTAAGCGCGAGCAGAACCGCAGCAGCGTTGTTGTTGACGACGATGGTAGAAACTGCGTTCGCACGGGCGAGGACCCTTCGATCGCTTCGCTCACTCAGGGCAGGCTCCTTCGGCTCGCCCGGCGTTCTCAAGGCAGGCTGACCCGTGCCTCCATCGAATGCGAGCAGCTTCTGAAACAACCGATCTACGTGGACGTCGCGCTTGCCGCGCTCACCCGTTTCCAGATCGAACTCAAGATTCGAGTAACCCTGCCCCGCCTCACGTATGTGGTCGAAAGCAGACGCCGCGAGCGGCGCCCGCCCCAGATTCGTGTGCAGGATCACGCCCGTGGCGTTGATCACCGGACGAAGCGAGTACCCGAGCGCAGCGCGCAACTGGCGCTCAATCGCATCCGCAATCCCCGACACCGCCAGCGCGACGCCATTGGCGTCCAGTTGGCGGGCGGCAATCTCCTGGCGCAGACGAGCGAGTACGGTACGCGCAGCATCGGCCGTGGCGGCGTGACCTTCGCGGGCAACAAGCGCTTCAATCGCGGACTGGCGCAGGAGTTCGTCTACCGCGGGAAGTTGGCGGTAGAGTTCCGACTTGGACACCGTGGTCACCGGCTGATTATGCCACGGAACAGTGGGAACCTTCCTTCACGGCCTGTTGTCCAATCTTTCAGACACGCGCGTGCTGGTGAGGAGGTTTCCATGGCTTTCTCAGGAGCAGGCAGTGGTGCGTCCAAAGCGGAGATGAACGTCACGCCGTTGATTGACGTTCTGTTGGTGATCATCATCATCTTCATGGTCGCGGTGTCGCTGCAGAAGGAGAAGGGGGTTACGGCGGATCTGCCGCAGGCCGCCGACCAAGCCGCGCCGCAGCCGGAGCGAACCATTATCGTGCAGGTGTTCGAGACCAGGCCGGGCGAGCGGGCACTGAAGATCAACGAAGAAACCGTAAGCTGGGATGCCTTGCCCGACCGGCTGCGCGAAATCTTCATTCGCCGCAACGAGCGCGTGGCCTTCGTGAAAGGCGACAAAGATCTAGACTTTCAGGTGGTGGCGGAGGTCGTAGATATCGTGCACCACTCGGGCGCGGACCGCGTCGGGCTGATTACGAAGGAGATGCAGATGTAGCACGGTAAACTGGAGCGCATGGGCAAATGGATCGCACTGCTTGCGCTTTGCACCGCGAGCACGTATGCCCCGGCGCAGTGGATGGGCAAGCAGACAGGCTGCTACGCTGACGCCATCCAGGCAAATCCAAACCGCCCAACCGTCGCTAATCCCGCAGACATCACTCAGTACGGCGTTCTGGAACTGGAGTACGGCTGGGATCGCGTCTGGCCCCAGCCGGCTGCGCACCAGACCTCGCTCGGCGGTCTCGTGAAATTCGGCCTCCTGTGCGATGTGGAGTTGCGCTGGAACACCACGTCGTTTCTCCGGCAGACCGATCCCACCGGCACCCAGCAAGGCTTCGGCGACAACTGGCTCGGGCCGCAGGTGCGCCTCTACCGGCAAACAGCTCACGTGCCGACGCTGGCCTTGAACTACGCCGTGAAAATCCCTTCCGCCAGCGCCGGCAAGGGCCTGGGTACGGGCCGCGTCGATCACGCCGTTGGCTTTCTGGCGAGCAAAGACATCGCCAAGTGGCATTTCGATTTCAACGCCACCCATTTCCTGGTGGGGCGGCAGAACGCATCCGGCTTCGACCATAACGATCAAATCAACCTGGCCTTCTCGCGGCCGATTCACGGCGGCCTGCAGTTCACCGGCGAGTTCTACGGGGACACGCACCTGAACGCGGCAACGCCGAGCTTCGTGTCGTCGCTGTGGGCGCTGACCTACACGATCACCCCGCGGCTCGTGATTGACGGCGGCTTCGAGCGGGGGTTGACCGCCGGCGGGCCACAAAAACATGCATTCGTCGGGTTTACGTACTCGATTGGGAATTTGTATCCGGGATGGTCGCGGAAGTCTCAGAAAGCGGCGCGATAGTGCGATTTACCCCCGTGCCTTGTTCTTAATCCAGATCGGCGTCCCCACAAACCCGAACGCCCGCCGAATCTGGTTCTCGATGTAGCGCTGGTAGGAGAAGTGCAATTTCACTTTGCGGTCGGTGAAGAGCACGAACGTGGGCGGCGCAACCCCGGCCTGCGTCATGTAGAGAATCCGGACGCGCGAGCGCAGCGGCACCGAGGCGCGCTCAAAATCAACCTTGCTCAGGAAGCGGTTCATTTCGCCGGTGGAAACGCGCTTGCGGCGCTCGGCGGCCACGTGCACGACCTCGTCGAAAACCTTGCCCACGTTGCGCCCGGTGGAGGCGGACACGAACAGCACCGGGGCGTAGGCGAGAAACTTCAGAGCATCGCGCACCGTGATTTCATACAAGGCCGGGTCCATGGCGCGGTTTTCGCCGGGCTTGTGATGCTTCTGCGCGCGCGGACGGCCGGCGACGAGGTCCCACTTGTTGACGACGATGATGACCGAGCGTCCGCTCTCGTGCGCGTAGCCGGCGATGTTGGCGTCGAGCGCGTTGACGCCCTCCTGCGCGTCAATCACGAGAAGCGCGATGTCGGCGGCTTCGAGATGCTTGCGCGCCATCACGACGGAGAGCTTCTCCGCCATCAGCTTGGTCTTGCCCTTGCGCCGGATGCCGGCGGTGTCAACGAAGCGGAACGTCTGGCCGTCGCGCTCGACCATTTCGTCCACCGCGTCGCGCGTGGTGCCGGGGATAGGCGAAACGATAGCGCGATCGGCGCCGATGAGCCGGTTGAGCAAAGTCGACTTCCCGACATTGGGCTTGCCGATGATAGCCACGCGAATTTCGCGGGGTGATGCGGGAAGGGGTTCTTCTTCCCCGATTATCTCTGCGGTCTCAGCGTCCTCGGCGGTGGATGGTTCCGTCGCTTCAAGTTTCAGAGTCTCAAGGATCGCGTCCAGCAAATCATCCACGCCGCGCCCGTGCTCTGCCGAAACGGGGTAGAGGTCCGTAATCCCGAGCCGGCGGAAATCTTCGAGCAGGCTCTCGTGCTTGGCGTCGTCAATCTTGTTGACGGCGAGGAACAGCGGCTTGCCGGTGCGACGCAGCAGGCGAGCGAGTTCAAGATCGGGTGCGGCAAGCTCGGTTTGAGCGTCGACGACGAGGATGATGGCGGCGGCTTCGTCGAGCGCGACGCGCGCCTGGCGGAAAACTTCCGCCGGGATGAAGTCCTTGTCTTCGGGGACAATGCCGCCGGTGTCCACCAAGCGGAAGTGGCGTCCGCGCCATTCGCCTTCGGCGTAGAGGCGGTCGCGGGTGATGCCGGGCTCGTCGCCCACAATGGCGCGGCGCCGGCCCACGATGCGGTTGAAAAGCGTGGACTTGCCCACGTTGGGGCGGCCGCAGATGGCGAAAACGGGCAGCGCCGGGCCGGTCGCTGTTAGGGCGGTCGATTTCCAGGAGATCTTAGGCAATGGCTAAACCTTACTTAACTTCGCTCGCCTGCAGAAACTTATAGAGCGCGTACGCTTTACCATCTTAGTCGCACTCAACCCGTCGGTTTCGGATTGCGTCGATGGCTTGGTCGAACAAGACATTCCGCGATTCAGACCGGAGCCGCATCGATTCATACTGCGGCTTGAGAATGCTCGGGGGATCTGATCGATACCGCTCGACAAGAGGTAACTCGCGCTGGCCTCGCGAAGTTACGATGCACAATTGCATCTCACCGTTGTGCTCGCCCAGGTAATAGCCAAGCAGCATGGCCGATGCCTCGTCGGCCGCTGGTGATGGGTCCTTGGCGAGGCGCTCAAGACTGTCCTCGAGCTTTCTTGCCGGGGAGTCCTTCTCATAAGAAAAACCTGTTGCGTGTGCCGCGGCACCCAGATCCAAAATTGGCTCCAGAATCCTTTCAGCACTACTTCGCGGACGGAAATCGATCCACACCCAATACGCAGCGCCGATAACCAAAATCACCATGAGCAAGATCATGACTCGCCGCTTCATATATTGTTGCAACTCGAAACCTGAAACCCGGACCTCGTATTATAGAGACTCCGTGGCAACGCCATCCCAGCCCGTCTCCCTGAAGGACATTTCCCTCTACCAGTTCTTCGCCCCCGGAGGCCTCCTCGCGCGCACCCACCCGGCCTACGAGTTTCGCCGCGGACAGCTGCAGATGGCGCAAGCCGTCGAAGAAGCGATGACGGAGAAGCGTCACCTGGTGGTCGAGGCGGGCACCGGCACTGGCAAAACGCTGGCCTATCTCGTGCCTGTGATCCGCTCCGGCAAGCGCGTCATCATTTCCACCGGCACCAAGAATCTGCAGGAACAGCTTTTCTTCAAAGACATCCCATTTCTGGAACAGATTCTCTACCCCAACGGCGAGGGCAAGCTCTCCGTCTGCTACATGAAAGGACGCGCCAACTATCTCTGCCGCAAGAAGCTCTACGACCTCACCGACCAGCCCGTCCTGAGCGGTCTCGAGGAGATCGAGCAGTACCGCGCCATTGCCGACTGGGAGAAGACGACCGAAACCGGCGACCGGGCCGAGATTGCCGCGCTGCCGGAGTCGAGCGCTCTCTGGCACAAGCTCGATGCCCGCGCTGACAAATGCACCGGCCAGAAATGCACGCTGTGGGAGCGCTGCTTCATCACCGAGATGCGGCGGCGGGCGATGGAAAGCGACATCATCATCGTCAACCATCACCTGTTCTTTGCCGATCTCGCCATCAAGCAGCAGGCGGAAAACGCGCCCGATGCCGGCGTGCTGCCTGACTGCGGCACCGTGATTTTCGATGAAGCGCACGAACTGGAAGACGTGGCCGGAAGCTTTTTCGGAATTTCCGTCAGCAACCTGCGCGTGGAAGAACTGGTGCGCGACGTCGAGGCTGCGCTGCAACGGAATCGCGCGCTGACGACGGGCCTTTCGGGCGCGATCAAGACGCTGCGCGACCGCACACAGTTCTTCTTTTCGCTGTTGCCTCCGGGAGAAGGACGCTTCTCGTTCGAGAACCGGCGCGAGTTCCTGGAAGAAAACGGCGATGAATATCTCGCGATGGATCAGGCGTTGCGGCGGCTCGGGTCCGAACTGGCGACCATGCCGGATAAGGCGGAAGAGATTTTCAGTCTGGCGCGGCGGACGGAAGAACTGCGCGTGCAGTTGAGCTTTGTGCTCGAAGCGGAAGAGCCGAACACGGTGTTCTGGATCGAGCGGCGCGGGACTCGCGGCACCCGAGGGGCTGCCACCGAAGCGGGCCGGCACCGGCACAACGTCTTTCTGCAGGCCACACCGATTGATGTGGCGCCCATCCTGAAGCAGTGCCTGTTCAGCCATCTGGAGTGCGCGGTGCTGACTTCGGCCACGCTCGCGGTTGGCGGCGGCTTTGACTACATCGAGCGCCGGCTGGGCGTGGAACACGCACGCGACACGGTGCTGCCTTCGCACTTTGACTACCCCACTCAGGCGCTGCTCTACGTGCCCCCGGACCTGCCCGACCCGCGCACGCCGCAGTTTGCGCCCAAGGCGGCAGACCGTATCCGGCGGCTGCTCGAGATCACGCGCGGTCGCGCGTTTGTCCTCTTCACCAGCTATGCGCAGATGCACGAAATTCACGACCGGCTGCTGGGTGAATTGGAGTATCCCATGCTCATGCAGGGCGATGCGCCGAAGAAGGCGCTGCTCGAGGAATTCCGCCTGACGCCCAATGCAGTGCTGTTCGGCACCTCGTCATTCTGGCAGGGCGTGGACGTGCAGGGCGAGCGGTTGAGCTGCGTGATCATCGATCGCCTGCCGTTCGCCGTACCGAGCGACCCGGTGGTGGCAGCGCGCGTCAAGTCCATCGACGCCGGCGGCGGCAACGCCTTCTACGACTACCAGGTGCCTGCCGCCGTCATCACCCTCAAACAGGGTTTCGGCCGCCTGATCCGCTCGCTCCACGACCGCGGTTTGCTCACGCTTCTAGATAACCGCATCCTCAAAAAGCAATACGGTCGGGTCTTCATCGAGAGCCTGCCCGATTACAAGCGAACGACGGACCTGAGGATCGTGGAAGAATTCTTTGGTGTCAGCCCGTAGCCTACCGATGCTCCTCCGCCGCGCCCAGGTTGGCCAGCACGCGCACGCCAATGCCCGAGGGGTTCGCCTTGCTGTGATACACGCGCTCCGTCGCTTTGACGAAGTCTGAGGGCTTGGCGTCAGGAATATTGACGAATGTCTGCGGGTTGCGGTCAGCGAGCGGGAACCAGGAACTCTGAATCTGGATCATGATGCGGTGTCCGCGCCGGAAGGTGTGGTTCACGTCCTGGATGGTGAAACTGAGTTCTTCGATCTTGCCGGGGGTAAACGGCTCCGGCTTTTCGAAACTGTGGCGAAACTTTCCCCGAAACGGTTCGCCGCGGACGAGTTGCTGGTAACCGCCCATGATGAATGACGGCGGCGGCACGTCCGTTCGCGGTTTGTTTCGGTCCTCCGGTTTGGCCGCGTCGAGTTTGCTGTCCGGATAGTCCGGCGGATAGACGTCGATCAACTTCACATCCCAATCCGAGTCGGTGCCGGTGGTGGACACAAAAAGTCGCGGCGAGATCGGCCCGGCGATGGTCACATCCTCCTGCAGCACCAGAGTCGAATACACGAGAACATCCGGCCGGCTCGCCGCGAAACGCTGATCGGAAACCATGTATTCCTGGGGAACGTTCTGTGCCGTGTAGTTCACAAACGGCACCGGCTTGGCCGGATCACTCACGTATTCATCAAACGACGACTCCGATGTGGGAGCGTCGAACGAGAGCCCGCCGTTCGCCTGCAAGTAAAGAGTCTTCGATTCGGCGCTCTTTGGCGGCCACGCGGAGTAACGTCTCCATACATTCGTGCCCGTTTCAAACACATAAGCCTTCGGCAGTTTCGCGTCGATTGCGCCCTTGAGGTACTGCTCAAAGAAGGGAAAAAGGATGTTCTTCCGGTAGAATTCGCCGGTCTTGGAGGCGAAGTCGGCTCGTCCCAGGTAATTGCCGTCGTAGCGCGCCCAGCCGCCATGCACCCACGGGCCGACTACCAATGCGTTGAAGATGCCGGGATTCTTCTCGTCGATGGCCTGAAACGTGCTGAACGGCCCCTGCAGATCTTCGGCGTCGAACCAGCCTCCCACGGTCAGCACGGCGCAGTGGATGTTCTTCATGTGCGGCGCCAGGTTGCGCGCCTTCCAGTAATCGTCGTACGTGTTGTGGCGCATTTGATCGTCAAACAGCGCACCCTTCCCTTGTAGCAGCTTCGAAAGACCTCCAATCGGCCCCGCGTTCAGGAAGAACTCATATCCATCTTTCGTTCCGTAGTCGAAGGGCACGAAGACCTTCGGAGGAAGTTGCGGGTTCGCCTGCGGTTGAAAAAAGCTGTAGAACCCGAAGTTGGCGGCGAGCATGAAAGCGCCGCCATGGTAAGCGTCGTCTCCCATGAAAAGGTTAGTCATCGGAGCCTGCGGCGAGGCCGCCTTCAGCGCCGGATGCGAGTCAATGATGCTGGCCGAGGTGAAGAAGCCGGGGTAGGAGATACCCCAGATTCCCGCGTTGCCGTTGTTGCCTGGCACATTCTTCAGCAGCCAGTCGATCGTGTCATACAGATCGCTCGCATCGTCGACATCTTTGCTCGATTTCTTGTTGTCGACGTGCGGCCGCATCTCAAGAAACTGCCCCTCCGACATGTAGCGGCCACGCACGTCCTGAAAAACGAAAATGTATCCGGCCTTGTCGAATTCCGCCGCGGGGCCGAGTTGGGTGCGGTACTGATCGACGCCGTACGGCCCTACGCTATAAGGCGTGCGGTCGATCAAGAATGGGTATGTGCGGGAACTATCCTTCGGCACATAAACAGCCGTGAAGAGGCGTGCGCCGTCGCGCATCGGAATGTTGTATTCGTACTTGGTGTAGTGCTCTTTGACGTCGAACTCAGGTCCATCCGGCTTGTTTTGTGCCACTACACCTGAGACGAATGCGACCAGGACGAGAACCAAGACACGAATATTGCGGCGCATAAGGCTCCTTTTCGCAGGCGAAATCAATCGGCTACGCTACCTTTCCGCCCTGCGTGAGTCAAGTCCGACTCCTTCTCGTCGCGATACAATAAAAGCTCGCCATGGCGGAGCCCGACGCGTTTTGACGCGGGCTGCGGAGGAATCATGTTCGAAGTTACCGTCGAAGACACTTTCGCCGCCGGCCACTACCTGCGCAACTACAAAGGCAAGTGCGAGAATCCGCACGGCCATAACTACCGCGTGCGCGTCACGCTCGCCGGAGAGCAACTCGACAAGGCCGGCCTGCTCCTCGATTTCAAAGATCTCCGCGAAGTGATGAAGCCGGTAATCAACCGGCTCGACCACCAGATGATGAACGATATCGAGCCGTTTACCACGCTGAATCCTTCCGCCGAGAATCTGGCGAAGTTTTTCTACGACGAGACGAAGGTGTTTCTGAAACACGAAACCAACGGCCGCGTGCGGGTGAAGAATGTCACCATTTGGGAAACGGACGAGACGACGGCGACGTATTTCGAGTAGTGGTCATCGTTGGCTGTGGTAGTTGTCATGCTGAGCGCAGCGAAGCATCCCTATTTCACCGCAACGTCTCAGGGCCATTGAGACTCTTGGCTTCGCTCAGAATGAAAATCGCGCAAAGGTCGCGATCTCTGTATGCAGATCACCGAAATCTACAAGTCGCTGCAGGGAGAGTCGACCTACGCGGGGTTACCCTGCGTCTTCGTCCGCCTTACCGGATGTAACCTGCGCTGTTCCTGGTGCGACAGCGAGTACACCTTCACGGGCGGCAAGAAAATGGCGTTGGAAGAAGTCGAGGAGACCGTGCGCCAACTGAGCCCGGCGGGCGGACTGGTGGAAATTACCGGCGGCGAGCCGCTGCTACAGGAGCGCGAAGTGGTTCCGCTCATGCAACGGTTGATCGCGGCCGGGTACACCGTGCTGCTCGAAACCAGCGGCGAGCGCCCGTTGGGCAAGGTCCCGTCCGAAGTAATAAAGATCGTGGACGTAAAGTGCCCCGACTCCAGCGAGGGCAATACCTTCCATGAGGATAATTTGGAATGTCTGACTTCGCGCGACGAGATCAAGTTCGTCCTCGCCAGTCGCACCGACTATGAGTTCGCGCGCGAGTTTGTGCAGCGCAACACGCTCGCAAGTAAAGTGAACGCGGTGCTTTTCTCGCCCGCGTTCAACAAGAGCGCCAACGGTTCGCGCAACACATCCCATTGCCTGCTTGATCCTCGCGAACTGGCCGAATGGATGCTCACGGACAATGTCCCCGCGCGCATGGGCTTGCAGTTGCACAAATTTATTTGGGATCCTGCAACGAAGGGCGTCTGACCGAGTTCATGGCAGCAAAATCCAAAGCGGTCGTTCTTCTTTCCGGTGGCATGGATTCGTGCGTCTGCGCTGCCATCGCCGCGCGCGATCACGAGGCCGCCGCGGTCCACGTCAGCTACGGCCAGCGCACCGAAGACCGCGAGCGCAAGTCGTTTCTCGCCATCTGTGACCGCCTGGGCATTCACCACCGGCTGCTCGTGCGCAACGAAGCTCTGCGCGCCATCGGCGGCTCCGCCCTGACCGATCCCACCATCGCTGTCCCTGAAGCCGGTCCGCACCCGGGCGAGCACATCCCGGTCACCTACGTCCCCTTCCGCAACGCCCATTTTCTCTCGGTCGCGGTGAGTTGGGCCGAGGTTCTGGGCGCCGACAAGGTCTATATTGGCGCCGTCGAACAGGACAGTTCCGGCTATCCTGACTGCCGTCCGGCGTATTATGAAGCGTTCAACTTGGTAGTGCGCGCAGGCACGAAAGATGGGCGAATTGAGATAGTTACGCCCCTCATCGCCATGAAGAAGTCTGCCATTGTGACGCGGGGCCTTGAATTAGGCGCGCCCTTCAATTTAACGTGGTCTTGCTACAGCCGGGAGGATCGGGCTTGTGGTCTGTGTGACAGTTGCGTTTTGCGACTACGCGCCTTTCGTGAAGCTGGCGCGGCCGATCCCATCCCTTACCAAAGTGGCCCGGGAAGGGCGTAGCAAGCATCCTTTGGGGACTGATTTTGTATCGAATTTCTTAGGAGCCGGGAGGCCCAATATGAAGCATCGTGTCGTCATCCTCATGATGGCAGTCCTGGTGGCAGCTTTGCTCGTTCCTGCCGCGTATGGCCAGGGAACCACCACCGTGAAAGGCGTCTGCAAAGACCGCGATGGCAAGCCGTTTGCCAATGCCCAGGTCGTGTTCTACAGCGCGGAAACCGGACGCAAGTACAACCTGAAGACCAACGGCAAGGGCGAGTACTTCTCCCTCGGCGTGGCCTCCGGTAAGTACAAAGTGACTCTGCTGCAGGATGGAAAAGAAATCTACAGCCTGAACGGCGTGCCGGTGTCGCTGCAGCAGGACGAGAACACGATCGACATTGATCTGAAGAAGGAAGCCGGCGCCCCACAGCAGGGCCTGTCGGAAGAGCAGAAGAAAGCGATGCAGGAGCAGCAGGAAAAAGCCCAAAAAGAAGCGACCAACGTTAAGTCGTTGAACGACAAACTGGCCGGGGCGCGCGCCGCCATGCAAGCCAACAATTTCGATCAGGCTGCACAGCTGATGACCGAAGCCTCGCAGATTGATCCCACCCGTGATCTGATCTGGTTCACCCTCGGCGACGCCTACCGCGGCAAGGCCAAATCTGTCGAGAAAACCGATCGCCCCGCCGCCAAGGAGTCCTACGACCAAGCCATTACCGCCTATGAAAAGGCCATTTCTCTCAAGCCCACCGCCGCCTACTACAACAATATTGCGGAAGTGTACGGCAAGGCGGGACGCATGGATGACGCCATCAAGGCCTACAACCAAGCCGCCACTCTCGATCCTCCCGGCGCCGGCATGTACTACTTCAACCTCGGAGCTGTCCTGACTAATTCGGGCCGCGTCGACGACGCTATCGAAGCTTTCAAGAAGACCGTCGTCGCCGATCCCACCAAGGCTGACGCTTATTACTGGATGGGCGTGAACCTCGTAGGCAAGGCCACGCTCGACAAGAGCGGCAAGGTCATCCCGGTAGACGGCACCGCGGACGCCTTCAACAAGTACCTCGAACTGCAGCCCACCGGCAACTACGCCCAGGCCGCGAAAGATATGCTGACCTCGATCGGCAGCACCATCGAAACCAGCTTCGGCACCAAGAAGAAACCAGCTACCAAGAAGTAGTGCTGGCGCTAGAATTCCAGGGCGGCCACAAGCCGCCCTTTTTTCTTGCTCGAACCCCTGCTCCACACGTTACCAAGGTCCACGTCCCGCCAGTCCTACCGCTTCCCTACCCGTCAGCGCTACATTCAGAGTGCAGGCGTATCTTCCTTCGCCGGCTGCAAGAGAAATCCGTGACACCAAGAACCAATTCAGCGGCGGCTCCCGCGCGTGACCTCTCGACTTCGGCGCAGAGCCGGCTTCATGAACTCCTGACGAGCATGCTGCGCTCTGCGCCCAAGATCAGCGACCTGATTTTTTCTCCCGGACGGCCGCCGCAAGTCGGCGTCAATGGTCACCTGCTGCCCGTGCAAATTCCGCACATGGAGATCCTCTCCGCCGATGACACGCGCCGCATCGCCAGCGAACTGCTCGGCAACAATACGAACGCCATCGCTGCGCTGCGCGAGCACGGAGCCTGCGATGCCTCCTACGGCGTCCCCGGGCTGTCGCGCTTCCGGGTCAATGTCTTCATCCAGCGCGGCAGCTGCGCCGTAGTGATGCGCGTGATTCCCACGCAGATTCCGACCTTCGAGCAACTAGGCCTGCCGCTGCGCCTGGAGGAAATCGCGGACTTACACGACGGCATCGTGCTCGTCGCTGGAGCATCGGGCTCAGGGAAGTCTTCTACCCTGGCGGCGATTCTCGACGCGCTAAATGCGAAACACAGCTACCACATCATCACCATTGAAGACCCGCTCGAATTCCTGCATAACCACAAGCGCTGCACCATCCACCAGCGCGAACTGCACAGTGATGCTCCCAGTTTCGCCCTCGCCCTGAAAGCGGCCCTGCGCCAGTCGCCCAAAGTTATCCTGGTCGGCAGCCTGCGCGATCGCGATACCATCGAAACGGTTCTGGAAGCCGCTGAGACCGGCCATCTCGTGCTCACGAGCCTGCGCGCCACCGATTGCGAGAACGCCGTGGAGCGCCTGGTCGCATCCTTCGACGCATCCGAACGCCCCGCTCTGCGCAGCCGCCTCGCCCGCACTCTACGTTATGTCGTGTGCCAGCGCCTTGTTCCCCGCAAGGGCGGCGAAGGCATGTTGCCTGCCGTCGAAATCCTGAAATCGAGCCCCGCCATTCGTCATTGCATCGAGGTCGGCTCCCAGCCCGGCGCCACCTTGCTGGAAGCGATTGACGCCTCCGAGGCCCTGGGCATGCAGAGCTTCGACCACGACATCGCCCGCCTCGTTCGCTCAGGCTTGGTGGACGTAGACGCCGCTCTGTCACACGCAACTCATCCACAAGAGTTGCGCCGGGAACTCGGGCTCTAAGTGAATGGACCGCTCTTCGGCTAACTTCTAGGTTTGGTTATTGGTGAAATTGGCGTTCAGGACGACGCTCTGACTTGTTCTCCAAGTAGTCGGCCTGCCGCTGCGCTTTATCGGCCTTTGTACGTTTGGTTGCCAGAGCAATAGTTTCCCACCAGCTAGGCCCGATTCATAGGGTGCCACGCAAATGAAAAAAGGTGCCCAAGTCCTTTCGGACAATGAGCACCCTGTCTGTCGTTCACTTAGATCGGACGAACGTTCTCTGCCTGAAAGCCTTTCGGGCCTTTCGTGACATCGAACTGTACAGTTTGGCCTTCTTGCAAGCTGCGGAAGCCGCCAGCCTGAATAGCCGAGAAATGTACAAAAACGTCTTCGCCATTCGGACGGCTGATGAAGCCGAAACCTTTGGCGTCGTTAAACCACTTCACTGTTCCTGTTTCCATTGATGTTCCTGTTTCTACCTGAATTTCTGCTGAGCAGAGTCGCTGCTGGTGAGAAGGGGTGACGCTGGTTGGCGGAACCGACTTTCAACTGCGCGTGAATCGAACTTAGCCGATGCTGATTCGATGCACCGACTCACCAAACGATTCGGAATCTTGCGGCCAAGGCCCATCTGTGACAAAACTCGCACAGGATCAACCTCGCCGACGGGATCGGCGATTCGACGCTCAGACTGTCCAGATGAGCTATCCTGCTTATATGGATCATCTCGAAGTTCTACGGGAAAAGATCGGCCGTCTTCGCGTGGAGATTGCTCAGATTCAAGAGTTGAACGAGCAGTATCGGCGTCAGGACAGAAAAGGGCCGGATGCTCTAGTCGCTCACGTCCAGAGGCATGAACGGCTGCAAGCAATCCAGCAGGAACTTGCCCAACTCGCTGGTCTTGGAGGGAAGGTTCAGTCAATAGAAGAGATGAGGGAGAAGTACCGCTCCCGGCTGCACCTCGTCAAGAAGGCTTCGTAGCCCTTATCATTTACCCGCGAAATCGACCGACAAGGGCTGTACTTGCCAACTTGCCGAGCGATGTTACACCGAATACCCTTCTCGTTGGTCTTCGTCCTCTTTACCTTCCGCGTCCTCATCGTTCCCGTGTCCCTCTTCGTCATCTTGATCTTCTTCTTCGTCCTCCTCGTCGTCCTCGTCTTGGGGAACTCCTCGAACCGAAGCGGCGGCAGCGACTCTGCCATCAACCGGAACTACTGAATATATTTTGCTCATGCCTAATGCTACGCTCGGAATCGACATGAGGCACAGAAGGGCTGTCGGCTATGCCAACTTGAACTCACGAATCCAGCGGTCGGGTTCCGTAACCAAAATGCGGGCGAGATTGGCAACCGACGCGACCAGATGATCTGGTCGTGTGCGTGTGAGAGTTTCCATGAGCAGGAGCGACTCCGCGAACCAGAGAAGCTTTTACTAGGGAGCAGGCTCTAGGTCCCTCTCGTACCAGTCGTCCGTGGCAAGGATATGCCCCAAATGTTCTGCGGTTTCGCCAGCGCGATTCCACGGCGGGATTGGTCCTGTGAAGTCGGCTTGCGGGAAGCCATCCATCCCCCTTGGTGATGGGCAAACCGGAAGTACCTGTTGTAATCAGATGGGATGAGAAGGCCGGTCTCCGGACGGGATGCTGTACGCTCCCAAGTTATCGACGTGCTCAAGGCACAAGAGATAAAGGAGACCGGCAATGAAAAAGGTTAGCAC
>Ga0075028_100000081_pt1 | contig 32102 bp, 28 predicted proteins | sample LitLauG_LLR_2014_FD_71390 | JGI IMG/M metagenome (GOLD analysis project Ga0075028, IMG submission 71390) | Freshwater sediment microbial communities from Pennsylvania, USA - Little Laurel Run_MetaG_LLR_2014 | ecosystem: Environmental > Aquatic > Freshwater > Creek > Sediment | place: USA... | reverse complement strand
ATTCCATCAGGGCCCGCAGCCTGAGAAGGCTGCATCAAACAGGCCGAATGTACGGCAGCATCTCACCGCTCAATCATCATCGATTGAAGGCTTGGCAAAGCGGGGGCGTCCATGTACGTCTGACCAACACACCTGTTCGAGGGGCGGGGTCTGTGTTGAAGTGCCCGGATGACCGCAAAAACAGAGTCGTCAGCGCCGAAACGACGTACACGAGCGGCAGTTCAGCAGTTGGTGACGGAATTCATGAGCAGCGGTATGCGCCACAGCGAGTTTTGTCGATCCTTCAGCACCAGCCGATCTGGAACTCATCGCACAACTGAAGAGCCAGTTGCAGTATGCGGAACTGAGGATTCGCGTGTTGGAAGAGCGTCTGCGCCTGATGCGGATCGAGAAGTATGGAGCGGGCAGAGAAAAGCTCTCCCGCGCGCAAATGGAATTGTTCGTACTTGAGCCTATCGTCAGTGAAATTATCGAGCAGGCAGAGAGTGAACACGCGTCAGTCCATCGCCCGACGAAGAGATCAGCCAAGCATCCGGGCCGCCAAGAATTGCCTGCGGATCTTCCTCGCCTAGAGCGAGTTCTGCCTTGCACACCGGATCAGCGAGTGTGCAAACGCTGCGGCAAAGAAACCGTGGTGATCGGCTACCAGGAGAGTTCCCAGTTGGATCTTGAGCCAGCAAAGTATTTCGTGCTGGTCACGAAACGAGAGAAACGGGCTTGCCGGTCGTGCGAGGAGCTTGGAGTGGTGTCGGCCCCGCTGCCACCACGGATCATCGAGAGGTGCTTGGCGAGTGACCGCATCGTCATCGACACAGTCGTCAGCAAATACTGCAATCACACGCCCCTGCATCGGCAGAGTATGATTCTGGAAAGAGACATTGGCTTGGAAATCAGCCGAGCGACGCTGGACGGCTGGGTCCTCAAAGTGGGCGAGTTGCTGATTCCGATGGCCGCTGCGATGAGGCAAGAGTTAATCAGCGGAAGCTACATACAGGCGGATGAAACCCCAGTCGATGTGCAGACACGCGAGGGCCGGGGACAGAATCACCAAGCGTATCTTTGGCAATACAGTCGCCCCGGAGGAACCCTGGTGTTCGACTTCCGCTTGGGCCGTGGACGCGATGGACCGAAGCGGTTCCTGGGACAGTTCGAAGGCATTCTCCAAACCGATGGATACGCGGCTTATGACCATATTGGTGGGCCGGGAATGGTGCATGCCGGGTGTTGGGCTCATGCTAGAAGACAGTTTTTCGAGGCTGTGCAGCTAAATCCCCGAGACCCTGTTGCAACTCCGATTGTGGCGCGGATGGACGAGCTGTTTGCCGTCGACGCGGAAGCTCGCCGCAAAGCGCTGACTACTGCGGCGCGCCATGTCCGGCGTCAGGACACAGCCAAGCCTCTCCTGGATGATATCCGTAGCAAGATCGACGCGGCGCTGTCCGTTGCATTACCCTCCAGCGCACTCAGCAAGGCTTGCCAGTACGCGCTCACGCTGTGGAAAAAGCTCACCCGCTTCTTGGAGTATCCCGAATTAGAGCTAAGTACTAACCTGGCGGAGAATTCAATGCGTCCCGTGGCTCTGGGTCGCAAGAACTGGATCCACATCGGCAGTCCACAGGCGGGACCCAAGGTTGCGGCGATTCTCTCGGTCGTGGAAAGCTGCCGCAGGTTGAAACTCCCAGTTCGCGAATATCTTGCCGCGGTTCTACCCGGATTTGCCGATCTCCCGATCCGCCTCCTGCCAGACCTTACTCCCGCTGTGTGGGTTGCCCAGCATCCATAATGAAGCAACTGGGGTTTGTAGCGTGAAGGGAATTTGTGACAACAACCGCATAGTTTCCTGTTTACCGGAATCTTCGGGGTTCAATGCTTTAATCTTTAAGACCGTCCTTTTTCCGCCGAGATTCTCGCACTTCTATGTGCTGGTCGGTTTGCGTGCCCATACCCCCACTAGCGGCACGAAACTGACTATCTTGTTCAATACCGCAACCTCGGCTTGGATCCGGGCTGAAAGTGTACTCAGATCGCCAAGCGCGTCAAGGGAAACTTTGTGCTGCTGAGCCAGCGGTCGCACACTGCCAAGAAGGTCACAGATCAATCCGGCAAAGTTCGCATCGCTCCCCAGCGGCGTCTCCATATGCATAGACGGAGCGGGCAGGCCAACTTCCTGAAACACGCGATAGAGGTCCGGTCCCATCTCCGGATTCACACCCGAGCACAGGAAGGTCTCGTGGATCGAGTTAAGGAGTTGCGACCAGAGAGGAAACCGCGCACCGAAAGCGAGCAGAGGGATCCAACTCGGTTCCTGGAATGCGACAACTCCACCAGGCCGGACCAATCGAGTCAAAGAGCGGAGCACGGAAGCCGGATCGGGCAGAAACATGAGGATGAACCGGCCGGCGGCTGCGTCGAATGGTTTGTCAGCCCAAACGTGGTTCACATCCGCTTGCGTGAATCTCACGTTGAGCAATCCAGCTTCAGCCACGCGGGCATTGGCTCGCGCAATCGAGCTCGCATCGCGCTCAACGCCGACTACCTCGCCCGATGGGCCAACAATTCGGGCCAGCAACAGGGAGACGTCTCCCACACCCGAGCCGAGATCGAGAACGCGCTGGCCGAGGCCAATGCCTGCCTCGCGGAACAACCGCTCGGTGTACGGTGCAATGCGCGCGGCTTGTCGAATCAACCGGTCATGCTCCGAGTTCGTGTAGCCCAGCGCGTATTCGGAGCTCAGATTGGTCAATGTGACCCTCTCTCGCATTGCAGACATATTATTCTCCTGGTAGTAGGGGCTGCGGACTCGACTTGGCCATAAACAAGTTGCACATCGCGGATTCCGTCCGGCCTCGCTGACCCTATTCCACTTCTTTTATCTCACCCACGAAAAAGACCCAGCAGATCGCAGAGACGAGGGAGACTCCCGCCGTGATTACCAGCGCGAGGTGAAAGTTTCCTGTAAGATCCACCGTCCATCCAGTAACTGCCGGTGCGAGGATACCGGCGAAATTCCCGATACCGTTTTGCAAGCCGGTCCATGTCCCCGCCGTAGAAGGACCGGCGAGCGTTTGCACAATTGGGAAAATGCTCGCTGAACCCATTCCGCATCCTATGCCCGCAACGATGAGCCAAGGCAGGTAAGAGTGTGAGTCGGCGATGGAGCAGCCTGCCAGCCCCAATGCAGCAGTTGCCCATCCTGCAAACATTGCGAACTTGCGTACGAGCGTGACGCTGAAGTCGCAGCGAATGCACTTGTCGGTAAGCAGGCCGGTTGCAATCGACGAGGTGGCATCCACCAGGTAGTAGAGAGCGGCCATCTTCGCCATCGCTTGCGTGGAAAGGTGGCGCTCTCGGACGAGGTAAAACGGAAGCCAAGTAACCATGAAATAGAGGAAATAATTGCAGCAGAACTGCGCGAAGCTGGCGCCCCAGAAATAGCGCTGCTTCAGGACCGCCGCGTAGCCACGTGCAGGGGCAGAAGAATGTACTGGCCCGGAATCTTCTGGCGCCCATCTTCTCCATAGTGGCAGCCAAGGCAAACTGATCAGACCGATTCCGATAAACACTGCCCGCCAGCCGTACCTCGCCATCAGGAGCCCACCGCCCAGGGCGACCGCCGCCGAACCCCACCGAATCGATGCCATCAGAATCCCGTTCGCCATGCCGCGCCGATGCTCGGGCAGACAACGAGCGAGGATCTTCGAGTAGGCTGGGAAGGTCACGGATTCGCCGAGGCCCAATACCAACCGCATCATGACCAATGCCATCAAACCATGGACGAAACCGGTGGCCACCGTCGCCAGCGACCAAACCAGGTAGCCCACTGCTAAGACGAAACTACCCCGGAAGCGGTCCACCACCCATCCGCTTGCAAAATTCAAAGCGGTGTAGCTCCAATAGAAAGAAGAAAGCAGAATCCCCAACTGGGAAGCGGAAATGCCCAAGTCATCCTTCAACATGGGTGCGGCAACCGAGAGATTGCCGCGGTCGACATAGCTGATAAAGGCCGAAAAGGCCAGTAGCGCAAGCACGACGTGTATCGGGTTGGCCTCCGTCCGGACTACCGTGTTGGAGGGGGAGGTCGTGATGGAGGTGCTGGCCATGGTCAAGTCCTCTCGTTTCGCAGCAGGGCGTGGAGTTAAATGACAAAGGGAACCCAACGAGCGCGCACCTTTGTCATGTATGCGGCGTATTGCGGGTCGGAACTCAGGAAGTCCTCTTCAACCATGCTTTTGACCGGGATGAACCAGAAGATACCCAGCAGGATCAGCACCGCGTTCTGTGGACTGTAAGCGCGAAGCAGAAATGCAAGATTGGTCAGCAGACCGGCCGTATACACAGGATGACGCATGAACGCGTAGGCGCCGCTATCCACGAGCTCGCGCTGGGCAGGCACGAAGCCGATGTTGCGTCCCAGGCTCAGGCGCGCCCAAATCACCGTAAGCACTCCGAGCGTGGCGAGCGCGTCAGTGATCCAGTTAGCAACCAGCGGTCGTCCTTGTTGCAGCAATCCAAGAACCAGGAGTTGCCAGTAAGTGGCGACGAAGGCCAGCAGCCAGTACCAGGGATTGGGCGTGACGCGCTTAGGGGGCCGACGGATGGCCATGGTTATTACAAGAATCATGGTGTTCATCGCCGACGCAATCAGCGGAAATCCGTGGTGCCAGTGCTCATAGCGGTAGTAGGCCAAGCACACCAGCGGCACGCAGGCCACAATGGCAATTGTGCGATCAAGCCATGGCAGCGATAGCACGCGGATTAGGTTCGCAGAAAGATTCGGCCCTGGGCCGCTCGCGACGATTTGGTTCGTTGCCATAGGTCACCTCGTGAGTTTCGTTCTCGGGACTGTGAGGTGACGTATCGCGCCGGTTGTGAAGTCGGCAATGCATTACTTATAAATCGCAACGCCACCGTTTTGCCCCACACTTACAACTGCGGGAAACGGTGGGCAAATCGGGTCATACGATCGTTGGAAAATTTGTCGAAACGATGGGGTAGAACAGCACGCTCGGGAATGGATGCCGAGTCCCGGTTAGCAAATGACGGGGCAATCGCGGAACAGCGAATGCGCAGGGGACAGACCGGGTCGTGTTATTAGCCCGAGTGTTGCGGCAGCGCCGTGATTTCGCAGGCGCTCCGCAGTCCGGAGCGAAGCGCACTCTGAGCTGCGGAGCTCTGATAGCAGACCCTTCCAAGGGGCGGCATCTCCGGAACTTTCGGCCACCCGGCCAAGGAGTGCGAACGCTAAGGCTGATAGATCTGCACGTCGTTGAAGACGTGTCCCTGGAACAGCCGGCCGTCATCGGAGCCGCCGAAGCAATAGAGGCGACTGCCAACGTTGGCGGAGCCAGGATTCACGACCGCCTGGGGAATCGTTGCGAGGGTCGTCCATGACTTTGTCTTCCCGCTGTAGGCTTCGAGAACATTGAGCGGCGCCCCGTTCGTACCGGCTGCGAAATAGAACTGGCCGTTCATTCCCCAGGCGCATCCGCCCTGGCGTGCGGTGGGAACGGGCGTCAACGTCTTCCACGAATTCTTGCTGACGTTGTAGCCTTCGTTGTCGGTGGTTACGCTGTTTGAGTTGGTGTAACCCCCGGCGGCGATGATGGTGGATCCAAGCACTCCGACTGCGGGAAGAGATTTGCCGACCTTGAGAGGGGCCTTCGTCGTCCACACGTTGGCGACCGGATCGTAGCTTTCTACAGTTGTGAGCCGGCCTCCGCTGGGGGAGAATCCGCCAACCACATAGATGATGCCCTTTGAAGCAACCGCATAGACGCTATCTCTGGCGGTGGGCATCGGAGCTTTTGTGGACCACTGGTTGCTGGCAGAGTCGTAGGCTTCTACCGCGTTCAACACGCCGCTTCCGCTTTGGCCGCCGATAACGTAGAGGACATTGTTGACAACTGCGGACGCCGGCACGAAACGGGGCGTGGGCATGGAAGGGCCGGTCGTCCACCTGTCCGTCGTGGGGTTGTAAATTTCCATAACGTTGCTCACCGCGCTGGCGGTGGCACCGCCTACGACGTACACCTTCTTCTTGATAAAACCGGTCGCCACACCCTGGCGAGCGGTTGGCGTGGGGGATCCACCGCTCCATGAGTTGGACGGGATGAGTTGCGCGTGGGAAGCACCGTGCAGCAGAGCTGCAGCCGCCAATGTCGCCAATAACAGTTTCATTCGGGTCTTCATGATCTTTTTCTCCTGTCTCCTTTTTCGTCGAATCGTTAGTTGTTCCAATGCCGATGGATCCAGGGCACCGTGATGGTCGTTCCTGTTCCAAACGGGCCGGGCGATTGGAAATCCACCGCACAGACCGAGCCGTTCCCCCTCCAATCAGATTGCAGCCCGCACCGTTGCGGACGGTGAACTCGAGGTCATAGGTTCCCGAGGCGATTGCGCGACGGCGACATTGACCACGACACATTGCTGCGATTCAAATCCAGGGGTTCACCGAAGTTGTCCCACCCGGCGCTCCACAATTGTTTCTGCGTCTGGGCCGTGGCCGCGGCGGCGCACAGAAGTAACGACGCGAGTAAAGGAGTTCTTTTCTTCATGAGCTTGTCTCCTTCGAAGTTTTGTCAACAAGTGAAACGGTTTCGCGCTTTCAGAGTGAACGGCGCGCAACGCCAGGTTGGAAACCATTTCCGGGACGAAGCGCGCCCCGCGCCGTATTCTTAGAAATGACAGGGAATTGCTCCGGGCTTCGGCGTCTTTGAGACCTCGATCGAGCTGATGGCGAACTCGATTGCACCGATGGTGCTGGAGGACTGGAAGATCACATTGATGGTGTTGATGTCGCCGAAGCTGATGCCGTTGTCAACGAACTGGTTCAGCGGCAATTCCATGCTGAACTCTCCCGGATAGGCCAGGATGTTGCAGCCGCCTTGGGCCCAGGTTGTGCCAGTGAACAGCTGGATGTTGAAGTTCAGGTTCTCCGTCAGGCCCTTGAAATTCACCCGGATGAGCCCGTTGGGGTCGCCGCGGTAGGAGCTGAAGTCCGCATGCATGGGTGTGCCCCCGCCGTAGCCCATGTCCACGCGCGCATTCGCGTAGAAGGCCGCATTGTGGATGAACGCCGACCGGTTGTTCTTCACGTCCGGCCGGAATTGGAACGTCGAAATCTGTTTGAGCGGATTGCTGGCGATGTTGAAGTTGGTCGACCGCGTTCCGCCGATCAGGTGGCTGGGATTTCCGGTTTGGGTGGAAGGGTTCAAGCTCCCACTGCTGTACTTCAGAATCGGCGACTTACCGGTAGTGAAGTCGTCGATGGTGAGGTCCTGAGCATGGGTGAACTGCCCGGCACAGAGCAGAAATGTCAGAGCAAGAATCGTAAGTTGGATTTGCTTCTTCATGGTCGCTTCTCCTTGGGAATGAGTTTTGGGCCAACCGGACGGGGGAAGCTGACCCCGAAGTGGTCACCGTCTCTGCCCTTCCCTTACAACTGCGGAAAACGCAGGGCGGATCGGGTCAAGAAAGTTTTTTCCCTCTAACAATTTCGGCGCCGGCCCTGCCGCCCGCGTCGCAATGCCAGCCATGTTCTTTGTTGACTTGTCTTTAGCGAGAAAGCTATCTTTACATCACCAGACTGGTAGGCTCCTTGGGGCGCGTGTCTCAACAACCTTCTCAACATGTCACCGAATTGCTCGTGCGCTGGAAAGCGGGCGACCCGGAGGCGTTGGAACAACTCGTCCCGCTCGTGTACAAAGATCTCCGCGACATCGCCCGTCATCATCTCAGGCGCGAGCGCACCGGTCACACGCTCCAGAGCGCGGCCCTGGTCCATGAAGCCTATCTGCGCCTGCTCGATCAGGGGCCCTTCGACACCGAGAATCGTGCCCATTTTCTCGCCGTCGCTTCCCGGCTGATGCGGCAGATCCTGGTGGACTACGTCCGCAGTCACGGCGCCGCCAAGCGGGGCGCCGATCGCCGGGTGGAACTGGATGTCTCGATGGTGGTGGCCCAGATTCGGACTGCGGACGTAGTCGCCCTGGACGACGCGCTCACGAGCCTCGCTAAGCTTGATGAACAGCAGGGCCGCATCGTGGAGATGCGGTTTTTCGGCGGACTGGCCACCGAGGAGATCGCCGAAGTTCTGGGCATCTCTGCTTCGACCGTCAAGCGCGACTGGAATGTCGCCAAGGCTTGGTTGGCCAGAGAAATGAAACGCTCCAACTCTGGCGACTCCGGAGAATCAGCAGGACGGTAGGATTCGTCTCAACCCCCACCGGTGAAAAGGATCTTGCCCGTCTCGGTGCGAACCTGAATCTTCTTCCCGCCGCCATTAGCGTTCTGGTGAAATTGGAGGAGACCGGCGCATGGTTTCTGAATGTCGTCCCGATCAACCTCAAGCACACCGGAGTCGGTGGAAAGATCCATGTCGAATCCGGCCGCTGGCGGAAGTTCGACTCGCACAGTGCCCGATTTCGAACTCAGTGTCCAGTCATCGTGAGGAACGGCTTTTACATGAAGATCGCCGTGCTCGGTAGACGCCACGAGGTTGCCGCGTGCGCCACCCACCTCAATGCGCCCGCTCCCGTTTGCGACTGTCGCCTTTGACGCTCCGACGACAGTTAGAGTGATGTCACCGTCCCCCGTGTCGGCGGCGATCCCTTGCATGGCTCGAATGCACGTGATATTGCCAGCGCCGGTTTTTGCCTCCACGTGTTCACCGATCACTTCCAGGTTGAGGTTCCCCATTCCGGCGCGGGCCATCACGGCTTTGGGTACGTAAGAGACTTTGATGTCCCCGTGCTGCGTAACGCCATTCACCGGACCCATGACCCCAGTGACGGTAAGTTTCCCCTCGCCTACGAAGGCACGGACCTCGGTGCGGTAGGGCACGTCAATGCGGTACGAGACTCGGCGGACTTGCTGGTTAGGCGGCATGATTGGTTGGTTGTGCACTCTAAGGTGATTTCCATCCTGTTCGAACTGAAGTGCATAAGCCGCCGTGTCTTGATCCGCAAGTGCTCCATCTGATCCACGCACCGTATTCGTGAGCGTCACTTGTCCGTCACGGGCATAGACGATCTGTAGATCACCCTCGGTCAGTTGAACCTCAAGGAGAACCGGGGAGGTCGCCGAGACCGAAAGCACACGGCTACGCGGCGGCGCCAATTGTGCCAGTGCGGGAAACGCATACGCCGCCAGCACAGCCGCAAGAACAGCAACGGTAAGACTACGAGTCCAAATCATTGGGGCTCCTCTCTGAGTTTTCTATGACAAGGCCTTTCGCGCCAATGGATGCCGGGACATCCGAACCGCGATCGCCGCTGCACACAACCCGCTCAGTGCGACTGCGAGCCAGAAGCGCCAAGCAAGTACAGGCCTGACAGGTTGACTGGTAACGTTGGCATCCGTGTGCAGATCGGCATGAAGCCGTACGCTCCTGGCCAGAGCGATGATCTCGTTCGCGCCGGCCGTAACTCCGCCCGTCCCTGAGATGCGGAAGGCGACCGGACGTCCAGGGCGCAGACCAGAGGCAACGTACATAGCGAAGCGATTTTGTTCCCCGCGATAGGCGAGCGCTCCCGGTGTCGCGCTGGTCATCTTCATGGAAACGGGCACCATCACAGCCATCGTTGAGACCGACATCAGCGGAGTTACCGTAAGCGGAGCTTGACCAGAATAGGGAAGATGGTAGACCGAGCGAACCTTGGTGAGGCCGGGACGGAGGGGATTGGCAATGCCGTAGCGGTTCCCCGGTCCGCGACGCGCGGCGCTCACCGAGACCGGCAGCGTGTTGGGCGCCTGGACCGCCACGGAATCGAGGACTGCACTTCGCGGCAAGGCGAAATCAAACGTGTCGGTCCCAACCAGAGTCCGATTCGACGAGTTCGACAACACGAAAAACTCCGTCACCTTCAGCGAACTGCCTTCGCCTTCCAAGAACAAAGTGTCAGATTGTTCGCTCAATTGCCTGCAGTCGGAAGCAGCATCGTAGACCGACACCTCCACAGGATCCTGCCCGCTCATTAAGCGGGTGTGATACGGAACAGTCTGGTGATAAGTGGCGACGATGTAGCGAGCATCCGCGGGAAATTCGAAGCGAAATTCGCCACGCACGTCGCTCGTCGTGCGCCCCTCCAGATGCATACTCCGATCAACGCGGTAGATGGCGACGCTGTCACCGGGTGAAGGCAACCCTTTGGTCCGATTGATCACCTTCCCCGTAACGGTGGCAGCAGTGGCCACAAACGGCAGCCACAGGATCGCCAGTAAGCTAAGCGCGGAGCCCATCGCTTTGCGCACCATATTCGCGTGACGGAATACAATCCGTTGCGGCGATTCCGACATCCGCGCTCCGAAATGATCCTCACTCATAAGGCCTCCACGTTGTTGCCGAGCAGCCCCCAAGGTGGACGTCCTTGGAGGCTGCCGACTCATTGCCTTACAACGAACGGAGGAAGTCCAAAATCGCCTGCTGGTCGGCCGGCGGCAAACGGTTGAACCGCTGAACCACTCCGTTCGATTCCGAAGCGGGGTACTTCGTCGTTGCGGGCGCGAAGTGATCCTTGATTGCCCGCAGCAGATCGGCCGTCCTACCATCATGGAAGAAGAAGATGCGCTGTCCGACTCCCCAGAGCGGAGTCGAACGGAACTCGTCCGGACCAGCCTGGCCCTGGATGACGTCATCCGCGAGTTTGGCGCCCATATGGTGCACCATCAAATCCGAGTACAGGTTTGCCGGCCGATCCTGAAGAACGGGACTGTTCATCACGGCCGCAGTCTGCATTTGCGGTGTGTGGCAGAGAGAACAGCCAATGTTGGCGAAGAGCGCTTTGCCGCGTTTTGCGCTTTCGCTGGGGTTCGGGTCCGGAGCGGGACCGTCGGTGAATCGCATCATGACCTGGAACTGCATCCAGTCGGGCAGGATGTGGAGCGGGTTGTTGAAGTCCTGATTGCGGCTTTCGTCCTTGTCGGTGCGGACAACGTCATTCGGCTCCGGCTTTTCCGGACCCTGGCAGTCGGGATCTTCTTCGGTCGCTGTCGGAAACACTTCGTTGGTGATGCCAACCTCGACGTTGTAGGCTTCGCCGGCGAAGACCGTGATTGACTTGTTTTGAGCTTTCCAGCCGAATCGAGTGATCGTCCCGTCGTTTCCGCTTCGATTGGCATGCCCCGAAATCCCCAGCGGAGCGCGCAGGGCCGCCGTCGCGTCGTGCTGCGCCAGAACTTCCCGGTCCTGGATGGATTCGATCAGTCCCAATCCCGTCATCTGCAGGGGGATGCGGAAGGAGAGATTTCCAGCCTTGTTCTGGGCTTCGAAGTCCGGTTGTGTAAGCGCGCAGTTCGGAATCGTGGGATCGTTGGTGCTGCCCCGCACGGTCCAGAGTTGATGGACGCCTCCGTCTCTGGTGCCATCGGGATGGTATTTGAAACGGACTTCGCGAATCGGGCCGAACTGCTTTTCGAACGATGGCACAGTGTTCTGTCGTCCGTAGCGGTGAGGAACCAGTTGGAATTGCGGGTTTTCTGCCTGCTGAGGCGTCGGGTCGCCGGGATTTGGAACGATGAATCCGCCGGACCCGCCCAGTGTCGGCTGAGCGTGGCACACAAAGCACTGGTCGGCGTTGTGCCGCGCACCGAGGCCATTGGAATTGGTGTGAAACTGGGGAAATTCAGGGTCGAGCTCACCCATTCCGACGACCGGCGAGCCGTCGGTCACGTCGGCGCACTCATCGCAGGTGGATTCCAATTGGCCGGCGCGCAGGATTCCTTCTTCAAATGAGGCTAGTTCGTTGTCGTTGATCGTGGCTCTGGTTGTCGGATTGGGACTGATCAGCGGGGGATGGGGGATCGGGATTCCTTGTTGCTGCAGCCCACCACCGGTGTTTTGCAATCCGCCGCGCACGCCGGGGTCTTTCTGGGCGAATGCACCGGAGGCAAGCAGGCAAAGAGCGAAAGCGACTGGGAACTTAAGCAGTGACGGCGTGAGAGGAACGCGCATAGGAGGCTCCTTAATTGTTGGCTGCCTCAGTTGCGACAATGATGCTTCTGAGGTCTTTTCGAACCGGCGACAAGAGATGCCTTACGCCCCAGTTCGCTACTAACTAACAACTGCGGAAAATCGGTGACGAATCGGGTCATAAGATTCGCAGCCAAGCAAACATTTCCCCCGTGAGTTAGCTGCGATTGACTCGCCGCCCGTCCAAGATCGCCCTTACTTCCTTATTTTCATTGACTTGACGGATACGTACGGCTATCTTTACGCATAAGTTCGCTTGTCCGTCGACCCTGTTCCCCAGGCGCGAAGCGTATTGACTATCCCGGTATTCACAAGCAACTTCACGCCTGGAGTGTGGCCCGCCGTGGCTGGCCCGGGAGATTAAGAGGAGAGGCAACTATGGCGAATCCGGAGAACTGGCAAAGGGTCAAAGAGATTGTCGGTGAAGCGCTGGAGCGCGAAACGGGCCAGCGCTCCGCCTACCTGGACTCCGCCTGCACGGGTGATCCCAGCTTGCGTGCCGAGGCCGAGTCTCTTCTCGCCGCCCACGCTGACGCCGAGGGTCTATCGGAGAACCCTTGGGGAACGACGGTCGCCGAGGCTCCAACCGAACAGCAGATGATCGGTCCGTACCGGCTGGTGAAGGTTCTTGGCGTGGGCGGGATGGGACAGGTCTGGCTGGCGGAGCAGAGTGAGCCGGTGCGTCGTCGGGTAGCGTTGAAATTAGTCCGAGCCGGAATGTACGACGAGGCTCTGCTCAGGCGCTTTCAGTCGGAACGGCAGTCGCTGGCCATTATGGAGCATCCGGCGATTGCCAAGGTGTTCGACGCGGGCGCGACAGCGAATGGTCAGCCCTACTTCGCCATGGAGTACGTGGACGGCCCACCCATCACCGACTACTGCGACCGCAAGAAACTGGGGATACGCGAGCGGCTGAAGCTGTTCCTTCAGGTCTGCGAAGGAGTGCAGCACGCCCACCAGAAAGCGATCATTCATCGCGACCTGAAGCCTTCGAACATTCTGGTCGTCGAAGTCGATGGCAAGCCCCGACCGCGCATCATCGACTTTGGCCTGGCAAAAGCAGTGCCACCCGTGCCGGGAGAAACCCTGTTCACGCATGTCGGGGCGTTTCTCGGGACACCCGGCTACATGAGCCCGGAGCAAGCCGATCCGAACCTGCACGACGTCGACACGCGCACCGATGTTTATTCGCTGGGCGTAGTTCTGTACGAACTGTTGACGGGATTCCTACCGTTTGATACCACGCAATGGAAGAAGCAGGGGCTGGAAGAAGTGCTGCGGCAGTTGCGGGAAACCGACCCGCAGCGTCCCAGCATGAAGGTCAGTACGAATCGCGACACGTCCACGGCTCGGGCGGAAGCACGCAACACGGAACCGAGACAACTGGTGGGTGTGTTACAGGGCGATCTGGACTGGATCACCTTAAAGGCGCTGGAGAAAGAGCGGGAGCGGAGGTATGGGACGCCGACGGAGCTTGCAGCAGATTTAGAGAATTATCTCGAGAACCGGCCTGTCGAAGCGCGCCCGGCGAGTACCGGATATCGGTTGAGGAAGTATGTTCGCCGCAATCGAGTGGCGGTGGCAGTGGTATCGGGAGTGGCCGGCCTGCTGATCGGTTTCGCGGTGATGCAGGCGATCGAACTGCGGCGCATCACGCGCGAACGCGACCGCGCCGACCGCGTCACCGAGTTCATGACCAACATGTTCAAGGTGTCCGATCCAAGCGAAGCTCGCGGGAACACCATCACCGCCCGTGAGATCCTCGACAAATCCTCCAAAGAAATCGACACCAGCCTCGCCAGGGATCCGGAGCTAAAAGCACAGATGTTGCAGGTGATGGGGACCGTGTACGAAAATCTGGGACTCTTCGAGCGGGCCGAGCGACTCTTACGACAAACCGCAGAGATCCGCCAGAAAGTTCTCGGGCGCGAACACCCCATGACGCTGGACGCTGCCCGTCAATTGGCATGGATTGTTACGGAAGAAAACCGATACGCAGAAGCTGAAAGGATGGAGCGGGAGTTAGTCGAAGCGGAAAACCGCAGCCTGGGCCCAAATCATCGGATTACGCTCGCGACCAAGTCTGATCTGTGTCGAACTTTGGGACAGGCCGGCCGATACGCTGAAGCGGAATCGCAGTGCCGGCAGGTGGTGGAGGCGCAACAACGTGTGCTAGGGACCGACAATGCTGACACGCTCAAGTCGCAAAGGCGCATGGCCCTGGTGCTCCTGCAACAGCGCCATTTTGCGCAAGCGGCTGATATGCTGCGGGCGAATCTACAAGTTTGTGAGCGGCTCTTTGGTCCTGACGATCCAAAGACTCTTCAAATTATGGATGACCTCGCGTCTGCGCTTGTGGAACAGGGGCTCTACGTCCAGGCAGAACAACTGTACCGCCAAACGCTCGACCAGGAGAGACGCGTCCTGGGCCCGGATCATCCCCGGGTGGTCGCTACGTCGTTGAATCTGGCCACCGTGCTCGAAGCGGAGAAACATTACCCGGAGTCGGAAAAGCTGCAGCGGGAGGTGCTCGCGCAATGTCGTCGCGTACATGGCCCAGACCATCCAACTACCGCCCTTTCCCTTTACAACATAGCCGACGTTCTCTACATGGAACATCGGTATGCCGAAGCGATACCGTTTCTTCGAGAGGCTGTTGATATCCAGAGGCGCGTTCTTGGACCGGGGCATCCGGATACTGTCGATTCGGTTTACAACTTGGCCCGTGATTTGGCACTTACGCAACGAAATGAGGAAGCGATATCGCTGTTGAGGGACGCGGTGGATCGAGGAGTGGACGCCGAAGCCTCCGCAGATTTGAAGAACGGCGCGGACTGGAAATCCTTGCGAGGGGAGGCGCGTTTTGAGGCACTCGTCGTCAAGGCACAGGAGCCTGTTCGCGCCAATCTCTCCAAGCTAAATTAGCTCGAAAATCATGGTTCGGGAGATGCGGCGAAGACTTATGCAGCCACCGGAAAAGTGGGCAAGGATCAAAGAGATTGTTGGCGAGGCGTTAGAGCGCGAGTTGGGTGAGCGCTCAGCCTACCTAGACTCCGCCTGCGCCGGCGATCCGGAGTTGCAAGCCGAAGCGGAAAGTCTGCTAGCCGCGCATGGCGACGCCGACGGCCTGTCGGAGAATCCGTGGGCAGCTACGACTCTGGCCGACGCTGGCGGGGTAGCCAAGACGGTTGGTCCTTACCGGCTGATCCGAGTATTAGGCGTCGGCGGTATGGGGCAGGTGTGGCTGGCCGAGCAGACTCAACCAGTACGCCGCCGGGTCGCACTGAAGCTGATCCGGGCCGGGATGTATGACAGCGCTTTGATCCAGCGCTTTCAATCTGAACGCCAGTCGCTGGCCATTATGGAGCATCCGGCCATCGCCAAGGTGTTCGACGCGGGCGCGACGGCGAATGGTCAGCCCTACTTCGCCATGGAGTACGTGGATGGTCCGCCGATCACCGACTACTGCGACCGCAAGAAACTGAATATTCGAGATCGGCTAAAGCTGTTCACCCAGGTGTGCGAAGGGGTGCAACATGCGCACCAGAAAGCGATCATTCATCGCGATCTGAAACCGTCGAACATTCTGGTAGTAGAGGTGGACGGCAAGCCACAGCCACGCATCATTGACTTTGGTCTGGCGAAGGCGACGGCGCCGCACGCGTTGGGGGAGACGCTGTTCACCAATGTGGGCGGGTTTCTGGGGACGCCGGGATACATGAGTCCGGAGCAGGCCGATCCTAACGTACAGGACGTGGATACGCGCACGGATGTCTATTCGTTGGGCGTGGTGCTGTACGAGTTGCTGACAGGTTTTCTGCCGTTCGACACGTCGAAGTGGAAGCAGCAGCGGCTGGATGAAGTGTTGCGGGAGTTGCGGGAAGCGGATCCGCCGCGGCCGAGCACGAAGGTCAGTAGCAACCGCGATACGTCGTCGGCGCAGGCGGAAGCACGCAACACGGAACCGAGACAACTGGTCAGCGCGTTACAGGGCGATCTGGACTGGATCACACTGAAGGCGCTGGAAAAGGAGCGCGAGCGGCGTTACGGGACGCCGTCAGCGTTGGCGACCGATGTCGAGAACTATCTGGCGAATCGCCCGGTGCAAGCGCGTCCGGCGAGCGCAGCCTATCGGGCTAAGAAGTTCATTTGGCGCAACAAATTTGCTGTGGCCTCCGCAGTTGCCGTGTTTGCTGCTCTCGCGGCCGGTTTGGGCATGGCACTCCGCGAAGCTTCCATCGCGCGCAGGCAGTCGGAAATCGCGGTTCGAGAGGCAAGGCGAGAAAAGACGACTACGGATTTTCTTGTGAGTGTGTTCAAGGCCAGCGATCCGCGCATCGCCTCCGACAAGCCACGCGGGACGATCACGGCGAAGGAGCTCCTCGACATCAGTACAGCCCGCATCGAGAAGGGTTTCGCCAACGATCCCGACGCGGAAATCCAGTTGCTCGGAATCCTTGCCGATATCTATGGCGAGCTCGATGAGAATGAAACCTTTCTCCGGTTGAGCGAGAAGCAGACGAGTCTCGCACGGCTACGCTACGGGGAGTTCCATCCTGTGGTCATCAATGGCTTTCTGAGGCAGGCCGATGACGCCGCCACTCGCGGCGATTCTGCGCAGGCGCTCAAGCTACTCGATCAAGCCGACACGCTGCTCAAGCGCGCTGGCCTGGACCGCTCGCCCGAGCGAGCTTACTGGTGGCTTTCCCGCGGTTTCGCTTTTCATGATGCTTCTACACGTAAGGACCGGATGCAAGCGTTTGAGAATGCGATCGAACTCTACACTGCCGTCGCTCCCGACGATCCCCGCCATGCATTTGCCCTGAGCGCTCTCGGCGGTATGTACCATGCGCAGGGCGACTACGTGCGCGCAGCCGAATACACCAAACGCAGCATCGCGATCGCGGAGAAGGCGCCGGATCGGGACGATGGCGCTCTCTCGGTCAACTATTCGAATCTGGGGAAAGCGCTCTCGTACCAAGGGGATTTTGAAGGAGCCGAGCATGCACATGAGGTTGCGGCGCGGTTGGCAAAAACCACGTATGGCCCGGATTCCTGGTACTACTGGATTGCCGCAGCCAATCAAGCCCAGACGGCGCACTTGAAGGGAGACCGGAAACGTTCAATGGAGTTGTTCGAGGCTCTGATCCGCGTACTCCCCGACCCATCGAACAAATATCGTAACGCGCTGGAGGAGAACTCTGCGGCGCGTGTTTGTGAGATCTACGGCAGCCGCTTATCGGCGGAAGGCAGGCCGCAACTCGCCTTGCGATGGCTTAAGTACGCGGAACGCGGATATACGGAGGCGCCGATGTTGCACTCCGACATCAGTCATATTCAGGGAGAGTTGGGTTTGGCCTATGACCGCGCCGGAAGAGGTCAGGAAGCCAGACAGGCGCTCAAGTCCGCGCTCGACGGCTATCTATCGACATCACGCCCCGATGACCCCGTCGTACTCCAGCACCGGGAGATGTGGGGGACATTCCTGCTGACCCATGGCGATGTATCGGGAGCAGAGGAACAATTGCGCGATATCTTGACACAGGCTCACGATCGCAACCTGGCCGCTGTCGCACTGGCGCATGGAGGCCTAGCCTTGATCGCCATCAGAAAACACGATCGCGACTCAGCGTTGCAGTCTAGCGCCCGTGCGCTGGAAGTCTTCGATCATGTTGTCGGCTTTCGAGATGTTCGCATGGGACCGTATCTATGGCGCGTCAGAGCCGAAGCTTTATTGGAGTCCGGCGACGCGAGAGGCGCAGTCGAATGGGCGCAACGTGCCGCCGATGCCATTGGCCGGTTCAACGATCCAGCGAGTCGCGACCGCGCCGCCGCTGAAGCGATGTTGCGCCGAGCGGAAACGGCGACCCGTTTGTCGCCCAACTGAACCTGGCGAACACTCTACTCCGGACGGGCCGGCACACCGAGTCGGAGACGTTGCAACGGGGAACCCTTGATATTCAAGACCGTGTCCTCGGGGCCGAGCATCCGGACACCCTGCGATCCCTCCACAACGGTTACTGCTCTCCGGCGCGAAGGCCGTTATGCGGAGGCCGAGAAGTCGCAGCGCGAGGAAGTAGGAGCCATGCGCCGTGTTCTCGGTCCGACGCACGCCGACACTCTCGACAGCTTCTATATGCGTGCATGCTGGCGGAGGAGCACAAGCCAGACGAAGGCCTCGCCGTCCTGCGCGACGCCGTCGAACACGGTCCCCCCCTTCCACGAGGACATGAAAATGGAGACCGACAAGGAGTTGAACTCCCTGCGCGGCGCCCCGCGGTTTCGGCGATCGTGGCCGATGCGCGGAAACGCACTGCGACTCAACAGAAGCCAAACTAGCGACAGCTCGATCGCTCGATCATCATAAAGCGAATGAGAAAAGGAACCCGTGGCAACACCGGAGCAGTGGCCAAAGACTAAGGAAGGACCCGGGGCGGCCCTCGAACGCGCAGCCCGAAGGCTGCGCGCAGGAAAGATTACTTGGAGGGTTATCGACCTATGGACCGGCAGCCATGGCCATCGCCTTGGGTTTCGTCTGTTCGGTTGGGGCGGCATACCACGCCGACCGTCAACCGTGTGTTTCCTCTGACGGTTACATTCCATCCTGGAAAGCGCATACGATGACCGGCCCGAACACGAGAAGGATGCAACTTCCGGTTTGCCCGTCAGATCGGCATAGGGGCGGCGGTCACCCGCCGACCCCTGCCACACCACCGTGCGTACGGGTCCGTACACGGCGGTTCGAGTTGGTTACGCTAACACCCATCGACCAACGTTGGAAGTCCGAGCGATTTGAAATAGGCGTTGGAAAGCCCAACCGAGAGGGCTTTGGCCCGAGCGAGGTACCAGGGGCCGCGTCCACTACCGGCCGTGTTGCTAGCCAGTCGCGGACGAACTCCCAGTGCCAGCAGTGCCGCGCGGCGACGGCGCGGTGTTTTCCATTGCCGCCACAGCGCTGCACGCAATCGCAGCCGGACCCAGCGGGTCAGGTACTCCAGCACCACAGGCGTTTCGCAGAAGCCGAAATAACCGCGCCAGCCCCGAATATACGAGGCCAGCTCCTCTATCGTCTTCTCGATGCTGACACCCTTTGCCTTGCGCGTGATCTCCCGGATTCGTTGCTTAAACCGATCCAGAGCCTTCGGCGCAATCATGCGCTTAATCTCTGGACCGGCACTAAAGCTAAATCCGAGGAGCTTCCGTTCCTGCGGTCGCGCCACCGCGCTCTTGGTCTCATTCACTTTGAGTTTGAGCTTTTGTGTGATGAACCGCGTTATGCTTTCCATCACCCGTTGACCGGCCCGCTGGCTACGCACGTAGATGTTGCAATCATCCGCGTATCGCAGGTAGCGGTGTCCGCGTCGCTCTAACTCTCGGTCGAGTTCGTCGAGCACGAGGTTGGATAACAGGGGCGAAAGTGGACCTCCCTGGGGAGTGCCTTCTACGCTGGGGCTGACCAGTCCATTCTCCATCACCCCGGCGTTCAAGAACGCCCGGATGAGCTTCAACAGCCTCTTGTCTTCGACTCGTTTAGCCACCTGTCCCATCAATTTGTCGTGATTGACTCGATCGAAAAACTTTTCCAAGTCGAGATCGACCACCCAGCTGTAGCCCCCGGCGATATATTGTTGCGCCTGAGCTAGCGCTTGATGAGCTGACCGTCCCGGTCGAAAACCATAGCTGTATTCAGAGAAAGTCCGATCCCACCGCCGCTGCAGAACCTGCATCACCGCTTGCTGGATAAAGCGATCCAGCACCGTCGGGATACCAAGCTTTCGCACCCCGCCGTCCGGTTTGGGGATTTCCACCCGCCTCACTGGCTTCGGTTCGTAGGTCCCGTTCAACAGTTGTTCTCGGATCACTGGCCAATGCTGTTTCAGGTAGTCGGTGAGTTGACTGACGGTGATCCCGTCCACTCCCGCGCTACCTTTATTACCCTTCACCTGCCGCAATGCTTCCTTCAGGTTTCCTCGCTCACATACTTCCTCCATCAATCGATTAGTTCTAGCTGGGTTTTCGGGTTCATTCGTCGCCATCGGCGATTCAGTCTCTTCCCCTGCGCCACCTCGGGCTGCACCCGTCAGCGCGGACGAGAAGTCCAGTTCCATCTGGATGTTCTGCTGCTTATCGTCTTTGAGACTCATGTCCTACTCACCGCTCCTTCTCGTTCGGACCTTCGATCCCCGTTTCCGACTCGGCCTATCTGTTTCTCCACCTTTCGGTTTTCGGAGTGCCTCACTAGCCTCGCCGACGACATGATCTACTATGCCCTATGCTGACTTCTGCTCCGCGGTCAGACTGCCTCTCAGCCGTCTCAGTCGCCAAAGCGACACGGAGCAGATCTCCTGGGGTAAGCTCAGTCACTTTCCGTGCACAATCGCCGAATCTACGCTTCGCACCTTGATGGATTACGGACTTCGAGGTACGTTGCCCTCTCGTCCGGTACGGGCGCCTTCTATTCGATTTTTGTCCATCGACTCGCACGTTTGTTTAATGCTTCCTTCAGACCCCGCCTCGCGGCAGTAGCCCTTGCATCATCACTAGGCCTTCACCTCCATCAGGTCGGCCAGAGGACTTTCACCTCCAAGTTACTGAGCATGCCCAGCACACAACGAAGCCGCTGGCGCGGCGGACGCTACCGCGTAGGTGAGGTCAGCAGTTTGTGATTTTTGACGTCAGATAAAGTGTGGGTCACAAGGAGGTCCCTGTGACCCATCTACGCAGAATCATGCTGGAGGAACTCCAGCGTCGTCATTACTCAGAGGCTACCACACGCTACTATATCCGTGCGGTCGAAAGATTCGCACAACACTTCCACTGCTCTCCGGATCGACTGGGTCCGCGGCACATCCGGGAATACCAAGCCCAACTCTTCACAGTCCAGAAGCTGTCGCCCGGTACAGTGACGAACCATCTATGCGCCCTACGGTTTTTCTACATCCAGACCCTCAAGAAGCCGTGGAGCATTGCCGACACCCCCTATCCGAAGAAGCGCCACCGCTTGCCTACCATTCTCAGTCAGGAAGAGGTAGGGCAACTGATCGACGCCGCTCCTACTGCCTTTTATCGCACCGTGCTCATGACTCTCTACGCTACCGGCGTGCGCAACGCGGAGTTGACTCGCCTAAGAGTCAGCGACGTGGACAGCCAACGCATGGTCGTTCACGTCCAGGGCGGCAAGGGTCGCCAAGATCGCGACGTCATACTCAGTCCGATTCTGCTCGACGAGCTCCGTGCACACTGGCGACGATTGCGCAGAAAGTCCAGCGTCTGGCTGTTTCCCGGCAATCGCTGGCACAGCCGCGATCAGCCCATCGATACCAAGACCCCGCGCCACGCCTGCCAATACGCCGCCCGCCATGCCGGTATTAAGAAGAAGGTGTATCCGCACGTGCTGCGCCACTGCTTCGCCGCTCACCTGCTCGAAGCCGGCGCCGACCTGCACACCATTCAGATCCTGTTAGGTCATCACGATCTAAAAGAGACCGCCATCTATCTCCATCTTTCACAACGTCACTTGCACGCCACCGCCAGTCCTCTGGACCAGCTGGTGTTGAAAGGCAGGTCTCAGCAGGAGGAGTAAATGAGTCGGCCGCTCTTAGAGGTGGCCGACTTGATCCGCAGCGCAGGACCAGCTTTCATCGAGCGCAACCGCAACTGGATTCGCTGGACCCATATCAAGGTCCTGCGCGCCATCGTACGCTGTCGCAGCGCCGCACTTGGCGGTCACATCGATGAGTGCACCCGCTGTGGTCATCGTGCCACCGTGTCGTATAACAGTTGCCGCAATCGCCATTGCCCAAAGTGTCAGACGGGCGCTCGCGAACGCTGGATCGAGACACAACGGAGCCAACTGCTCCCCTCGCCCTACATCCATGTCGTCTTCACCCTGCCGCCGCAACTAGCTTCAGTGGCCCTACAGAATAAAAAGCTCGTCTATGGTTTGCTGTTGCGGGCCAGCGCAGAAACGCTTCTCGAAGTGGCTCGTAACCCCAGTCATCTGGGCGCTGAGATCGGCTTCTTCAGTGTGCTGCACACTTGGAACCAGAAACTCCAGATTCATCCCCATGTCCACTGTGTCGTCGCCGCGGGTGGGCTCTCGCGCGATCACACCCGCTGGATTCCCTCCCACCCGCGCTTCTTTCTCCCCATCCCCGTGCTCCGGCGGGTGTTTCGCGGCAAGTTCGTCGACGCTCTCACCTCAGCCTTTCGAAGAGGCCAGTTGCACCTTTCCGGGGATCTGGCGCTGCTCGCACAACCCAAATTCTTCGCCGCCTGGCTGCGACCGCTGTTTCGCAAAAACTGGGTAGTCTACTCCAAGCCACCCTTCGGCGGCCCCGAGTATGTGCTCCAATATCTCGGCCGTTACACCCACCGCGTCGCCATCTCCAACCATCGACTGGTCTCGTTGGCCGACGGCCAAGTCACCTTTCGTTGGCGTGACTCTGCTCACCACAATCAAAAGAAACTGATGACTCTCTCGCTCGATGAGTTCTTGCGCCGCTTCCTCCTACATCTGCTCCCCAAGGGCTTCGTTCGTATCCGTCACTTCGGCTTCCTTGCCAACCGCCGACGCTCCACCCTACTGCCGCTGTGCTTCGCAGCACTGGGCACAGTTCCTTCGCAGATGGAACCAGAAACCACCGCCGCCCAGGAATCCCACCCGCTTTGGCGTTGCCCCAAGTGTGGTGGACCCATGGCAGTCATCGAACGACTTACCGCTACTCAAATCCAACTCCGTTCTCCACCACGCTTGGTCACTGCTGCGACATGAAACTGCTCCTCCACAACTCGAAAACTCCGCACGGTTCACCGCGCTTTGCCCTCGTCCGCCCTGCTCCTGACCCGACCCCACTTCGCCTCCTCTATTCCACCGTTTTCGACCATCGATTCTCGTTCCCACGCCCTCGCCAACCCTCTCCTCCCCTTCCGTGTCGACTCCCGCCGACTTCAACACCTCCCCCTCGCTCCATTCAATTTGGATAAGGACCGCGTCCGCCGCGCCAGCGGCTTCCTTCTGACGGCTTTTTCGAACGCGCGCCCCCAACCCTCTGTTCCGCTCCACACTGCTCACCGAGGGCGCGCCTCCGAAAAAGCACTAGCGTAATCCGGCCACAATGGGTGACTCGTCGATAGAGCCTTCTACATGCCGGGGTTGCTTTTTCTTGCTTCGAAGTCCTGGCCACGGAAGCAGTTTCGAGAAATGCCTGGGGAGTAAAAGCGGTACAATGCCTCATGTTTTGTAGGTCGATCAGGAATCTCAGCTACGCCTGTACAGTGGACGTGTCGGATGGACCAGACTTCTGAATCCAAGTTGCAAGCTGGCTGCAGTCACTACGATGCCAACTACGGAAATTTCCAAACGGAGCTGTGCGAACAGATTCGTCGCGAAGCGTTTGGCGAAGATATCGGACAGAATAGTTGGCTCACCGCGAACGAGCAGGACAGGTTCCTTAGCTGGCTTAACCTTTCTCCGGGCAAAACCCTGCTCGATGTTGCCTGTGGAGCCGGCGGCCCGGCGCTGCGCATAGCGGCTATCACCGGCTGTTCCGTCGTCGGGATTGACATTCATGAACAGGGAGTTTCGACCGCATGTTTGCTTGCAGCCCAACGCGGCTTGAGCGGGATCGCTAAATTTCGGGTTGTGGACGCCGCACAGCCGCTCCCGTTTCCTGACGCGAGCTTTGACGCAATCACTTGCATCGACGCGATCAACCATCTTCCCAATCGGCTGCATACAGTCGCCGAGTGGGCCAGGCTACTAAGGCCGGGCGGGCGGCTGCTGTTCACTGACCCAACCACGGTGACCGGACCGCTGACCAACGCAGAAATCGCGGTACGGAGTTCTATAGGTTTCTTCCTTTTCGTTCCGCCCGGCTACGACAAACACGTCGTTGTGGACTGTGGCTTGCAGTTATTGGAAGCGGAGAACGTGACTCAAAACATGGCCGAAGTCGCCAAGCGGCGAAAGGCAGCCCGTGAGGCGAGGAGCTCCGGCTTGTGCGAGATCGAAGGCGCCCAGGCCTACGAAAGGCAGCAGGAGTTCTTTGCGATTGCTGCTCGTATCGCTGAAGAAGGCCGACTCTCCCGCTTCGTCTATGTCGCGGAAAAACCGCGCTGAATTGCAGACTCAGGTAAGATGTTGCGAAATTGTGCCGCCTCGCTCCTCACGGAAAAACCTTTTCATGAAATGCGTCTTCTTCTGGAACTTGGTTTCTGCTTCATGACCGGTGGCCTCCGTGCCATCGAGCAAATGATCAGAGTAGTGCCGCGACGGTAAGGTCAGAGTCCCCGGTTACCCGTTCGGCGGTGCGGCAATCGTTCCCATGGATGGCGACCGCCCCGTATAACATGCCGTGCAGCGTGCTAGGATCGTCGCATGTGGGAAGGCACCGTCGTCTCCATCCACGTCGCGGCGCAAGCGTCGGCGCCGATGCAGTCGATCACCGAAGTGCGGGCGTTACCGGGACGCGGGCTGGAGGGTGACCGGTATTTCGCGGGGACCGGGTTCTACTCCAAAAAGCCGAGCCACGGCGGGCGCGAAGTCACGCTGATCGAGATGGAGGCTGTCGAGGCGCTCTTCGAAGGCGTGCTCAACGCCGCGGGGGAGCGGCTCGGGATCAAGCTCGCCGCGGCGGACACCCGCCGCAACATCGCGACGTCCAGTGTCCCGCTCAATCATCTCGTCGACCACGAATTCTGGGTGGGCGCCGCGCTCATGCGCGGTACGCGTCTCTGCGAGCCCTGTAAGCACTTGGACGATCTCACGCAACATGGCGTGATGAGCGGCTTGATCCATCGCGGAGGCCTGCGGGCCCTGATATTGAGCGAGGGCGTCATCCGCGTCGGCGATGCGGTGCGCCCGAAAACCTCGTAACCTCTCCGAACATTCCGGCCCGGCATCCGAATGGGACGCTGGAATATTAGCGGGTGTAGCCGGTCAAAGCGAATCGTCAGCAACGAATGATACAGATCGTCGCGTTATCGATCTGGTCGGACCGGTACGTCCCCGTGGCGCGAGGGTTACGGCGTTCGGTTGTGCGCCGCAGAAAACTGCGCGATGCGTGAAGAACTCAGCAGCACGGTCGCGATCAGCCCGCAGGCGGCGGCGAACGACAGCCACAGTCCCGGAGTGGCACGATTGCCTGTCGCGTGGATCAGATACGTTGAGATCGCGGGCGTGAATCCGCCGAAGATGACCGCGCTGCTATGGACAAGAGAGAATCCGGCGGTGCGGACGTCGACCGGCATGATTTCCGTCAGGAACACGATCAGCGCACCGCTGTAGCTGGCGAACAGGAACGAGAACCACAACTCCACCGCCATCAGTCGGCTGAATGACGGCGTGTTTACCAGCCACAACAACGCCGGATAAGCCGTCAGCAGCGCCAACACGCTGACAGCGGCCAGAAGTGGACGCCGGCCAATCCTATCGGAAACCGCACCCATGATCGGAAGCCAGAAAAAATTGGAAGCGCCGACGCATAGCGTGACAATCATGTTGTCCTTCGCCGCAAGATGAAGCACGGCGCCGCCGAACGTCGGTGTGTACGCCGTGATCATGTAAAAGCAGACCGTGTTCATGGTCGCCAGCAAAGTGCCGACCCCTAATAGGCTCCAATTGCGCTCCAGCGTGTGCAGGATCTCGCGCGGCGACGGATGGCGCTCGCGCCGAAGAAACTCCGGCGTCTCCTTAAGCGATCGGCGCAACAGAAACAGCAGGGGAATAATGGCGCAGCCGACCAGCAGCGGCACGCGCCATCCCCAACGCGTCATTTGGTCGCCCGTGAGCCGCGACGTCAGCCCCAGCCCGAGCACCGCTACAGACATCACCGCCACTTGCTGGCTCGCCGCTTGCCAACTCGTGTAGAAACCTTTGTGTCCAGGCGTCGCAACCTCGAAAAGATAAACGGAGACACCGCCCGCCTCCACGCCGGCCGACAGTCCCTGCACCAGCCGCCCGGCGACGACCAGCAGCGGCGCAATCAGCCCGATCGATGCGTAGGAAGGCGTGCACGCGATTGAAACGGTCCCGATCGCCATCAATCCGAGGGTGAGGAGAAGTCCGTCGCGGCGCCCACGATGATCGATATAAGCGCCCAGCACGATCGCGCCGAAGGGCCGCATCAGAAAACCCGCGCCGAAGGTCGCCAGAGCAAGCATCAGCGACGCGAATTCGTTCCCGCTCGGGAAAAAAGTGCGCGCGATCGCCGCCGCGTAGTATCCGAAGACCTGGAAATCGTACATCTCCAGAAAATTCCCGCTGGCGACGCGGACCACGGGCCGGAAAGTCCGCGCGCGGCCGGGTTGTACCGCGGCCACGGGTTTGGCTGAACTGTCTGGAATCTCCATGTTTGAAATTCCCATGGACGTTCAGGATACTCCAGCCACTATCCTTTCGATTCCGTCAGTGCATTTTAGGAATATGGAACGGCCAATCCGGACATGACAAACCGGGTCTTGGCCCCTCATCAGTGCGCAGGGGACACGCGTTTCTGGACGAGTAGTCGCCAACCCTTCCATAACCGAATTAGGGAAGGTTTGCTCGTGACACCGGACCGATCCCTAGAGCCCCGATCGTCGGTTGTGAAGGGCAATGATTGAGCCACCAAACATGTTGAGTTTCGGGACAGTCCCAGGTTTTGATTGCCGTGACCACGCCTACTGCGCAGAGGTTCCCGTGGAACTTCTGGGCGCTGACGTACGTACCAAGAGTGCAGCGAAAACCCTGCTCCAAGGGACAGATATGGCCCAATCTACGACAGAACGCAGCGCGTCTTTTTGCTCTGCCTTGTTCCTTTTCATTGCCGCTATGCTCTGTTTTCTGGTGGCGAACGGTCGCTACGTAGTCGCCATCTGCACCTGGCTCGCACCGCTGTTTCTGCTTCGGTTCACGCGGGAAGGGAAAAGATTTGTCCGGCTGTCTTTGGCTTACTTGGGATTGAGCCTCACATACGCATTTCAGTTCTGGGGAATGGTCCCCTTCCCGGGCGTGGCGTATTTCATATTCTGCTTCATGGTTGGCCTTACTCTTCTGCTTCCCTATGCTCTCGACCGTTTCCTCGCCTCGCGGCAACGAGGTCTCAGCCGAACTCTGGTGTTTCCGCTCGCACTGGTTTGCACTGAGTTCCTGGTATCAATGGGCCCTTACGGCACCTGGTGCTCGATCGCGTACACGCAGGCCGGACAGCTGGTTTTGTTGCAACTGCTTGCGGTCACGGGACTCTATGGAATTACATTTCTTATCGGCTGGTTCGCCGCGGTGGGCAATTCGGTTTGGGAAGCGGGCGTCCATCTCGCCCAACGAGAGATTTGGGCTTTCGGACTGGTTCTTGTCGCCGTGCTGTTATTCGGCGGCGGGCGATTGGCCTTCTTTCCCCCGAACTCCCCAACCATCCGCGTCGCTTCGATTACTGGTCCCGATCCAGATTCCTTGCCGGATCCTGAGTTATTCCGACATCTTTCCCACCGCTTGTTTGCGGGCGAACAACTCAGCCCGGCAGAAATTGATGTGGTTCGGAGGCGCTCCAGTTTCGTGACTGACTTTCTGTTAGAGCGGGCCGATCGCGAAGCTCAGTCTGGAGCGCAACTGATCACATTCGGCGAGGGCGAGTTCCCCGTACTCAAGCAGGACGAGGCCGGCTTGCTGCAGCACTGCGAAGATCTGGCCCACGCCCGTAACACTTACCTTGGCCTCCCCCTGGCGACGCTGAATGTGGGACAGATGCCCTCAGTCGAGGATAAGCTCGTTCTGGTGACACCGCAGAGCAAGATTGCTTGGGACTACCACAAAACCCAACTCTTCCCAGGTTTTGAAGTACGCGAGTTCGCGAAAAGCGCAGGCTTCTTGCCAATCGTAACGACACCTATCGGCCGCGTGGGCGGAGCGATTGCTTTCGACATGGATTTTCCCGCACTGCTGCGGCAAGCTGGGAAGCAGCAAACTGATCTCCTGATTGTTCCCGAGGATGATTCGCGAGAACTCGACCCTCTGCACTCAAAGATGGCGGCCTTTCGTGCCATCGAGAACGGATTCAATCTGGTGCTGCACGCCAGCGACGGTCTCTCTCTCGCAACGGACTACCAGGGTCATACCTACGGCATGATGGACCGCTTTCAAACGACGGATCACGTAATGGTTGCTCAGGTACCGACTCGCGCCGTTACCACGCTCTACTCCCGGATCGGCTATCTGTTCCCGCTCATCTGCTTTGCAACACTCCTGTGTTTAGCTCTGCGACCACCTCAACAATCAGGAGTTGGCAAAATCTCGTAGAGAATTGCTGCTACCGATTGCTGATTGAGTCCGGCTTTTCAAAGAAGTTCACCGCAGCCTCCGGATTCGGCATCGGTGTACGGAGGAAGCCGCGCACTGTGGGAGAATTGTCGGCTACACGGAAGTTGAGATTCCACCTGTGGTTCACCGCTACGGCAAACTGGGAACGCGGCACGTCGTTTACATGTGAACGACGTGCCGCGTTGCGTATCGACAAGAAAAGCTCTTGCGAACTACAGATAATTCGACGCACTGCGCCTCGATTGCCTCCGCATCCGTCAGCTTGACTACGCGGACAGGGAGTTTTTCGAGTTCCGCCAGTTTCGCCGCTCTGAGACGACGTGCCCCGGCTACGACTTCGTACTTGCTTTCCTCCAGTTCGCGTACCAGAAGAGGGGCCAGAATCCCTTGCGTCTTGAAACTGGCGGCCAGTTCTTCAAGGCTCTTGGCATCAAATCGCTTGCGGGGATTGGTGGCTGACTCCGCAAGCGCGGTGATTGGAACGCTGCGGTATTCGTGGTTGTTGACTGCATTTTGCGTACTCGGCATGATCTTTTCTCCTCTCATGTGTCTTTGGTTAGGTGTTGGTGCACTCGGCGCACACGTCGGGCCTGAAAACCAAACGGTGTAGGTGTGGCGTGTTATGCGGCTGCCGCGATTGCCGCTGGCTCGGGGGCAATGCCCCCGAGGATCACGGCAGCGGTTTGTTGAACGGCTTCCAAGCTCTCGCGGAGAAGATTGGCGTCTCCGTGCCAAAGCTGGATGTAGTCCTGGGATGCGGTTCCGTTTTGCAGTCCGACCGATTGGCAAACCACAAACGCCACGGCTTCGGCCTCGGTTTCACGGACTTGCTTAGTCGTTAGCGTGCGGCGGTCGCCACGGTGCAGCATTTCGTGGCCTTATGTTGTCGACAACATAAGCTCACTTATGTGGCGCAAAGGTTTATGTGGCGTTCGACTCGGGATTTGAGTAAATACGTTCCTCTCGTTGCGGACACTCGCCACATAACCGGACTCGCGGGTGTGCGGAAGAACGGAGGACAGGCAGGTGGTATGGGGGCCGGATTCGCCCCTGTTCTACAGTTCTCTTGTCGTTCCTGGATAAGCGGTCACAAGGGTGCCTCGCGAGTCCACCATAATGATGAGGCACATGAGGTCTGGCCTGTCGCCGACGGCTTCCCCAAATGCCCGGACGATCTTGATTCCTGGACGTCCGAGAGGGACGCCGCCAATTGTAAGCTTGGCATAGGTCACACTGCTGGGAAACTGGGCAGCTTGCTTGATCAAACCCTTGACTGCTTCTTGGTCACAATACTTCTTGTCAAAACGTGTGTGAGACGGTTTACCGGCGTCGGCCTTAAAGTGACAGGAGATATGCTCGAACGCCTTGTCCCACTCGACGGAACGCCCATGCGCGGTTAAAAGGCCCGAGATGCGCGTGGGAGCATTTTGTTTCATAAGTGCCGCTTGTTTTTGTCCCAGTTCTTTCACAATCTGAGCTTCAGCGTCTCTATCATTCTGCGACATGAGTCGACCCTCCACATCTCAAACGATTCACTCACTGAAGTGCACGTATTAACGACATGGGCCCCCTTGGATAGCATCAAGCGATTCGAACAAGAGTATACGCGCGTCTGCGGGCGTGTTCCCCCAGTGGAACATACATGAGCGAACGGGTGTTGCGTTTGATTCCTGAAGTGCGCAGAAACTCTGGCGGATACTGGTGGATCTTTTTTCGAGAGGAGAACCGCCATGTCTAGGTCAACGCATGTCGAGTTAGGTGAGGCACCACCTCACTACCATCTGCAGCAGTTCCTGACCTTTCTCAAACAAGAGAGAGGGTTCGCTGACGCTACGATTGTCAACCGCGAGCGTTCGCTGAGACCATTTTTAGCCTGGCTGGTCGCACAGGACGTGCCACTGTCCACAGTGTCGCCGGTGGTGATTACCAAGTACTTCACCAGCGCCGTGGCCGGCAGGTGGAAGCGCACGACCATCTCGTTCCATGTGTACTCTCTGCGCTCGTTCTTTCGCTTTGCTATCAATCGAGGTTGGTGCGCGGCCGGCATCGCCGAGTCCATCGACGCACCCCGCGTCTACACGTACGAAAATCTGCCGCAAGGGCCGGCGTGGGAAGAGGTGAAGAAGCTTCTCACCAGCGTCAACGGCCCGGCGCCAGTTCAGATCAGAAGTCGCTGCGCGATCCTGCTTTGCTCGGTCTACGGCCTGCGCGTTGGCGAGGTCTGTTGCCTGCGTCTTGAGGACATCGATTGGGCGGAAGAGAGAATCTCCGTGCGCCGTCCCAAACAAAGGAAAGCCCAAACTTATCCCCTGACGACCGAGGTTGGGAATGCACTTCTGCGGTATCTGAAGAAGGTGAGGCCCCGGTGTGTCCACCGGGAAGTCTTACTGACACTCAGGCGACCATACCGGCCTGTTTCGGTTGGCGCTCTCTCCACGATGACTCGGAAGCTACAAAAGAGGCTCGGCCTGAAGCTTAAGCGATATGGCTCGCACGTGTTGCGTCATGCTTGTGCCACGCACCTTCTGGCCCAGGGTCTGACACTGAAGGAGGGGGGCGATCATCTGGGACACATGTCCGTAGCGGCTACTCGAATCTACGCCAAGGTGGATCTGGTTGGCCTGCGCGAAGTCGCCGCCTTGGATGTGAGACCGCTCGTTGACTGTATCCAACAGTGTGAACAAAGCGCCGCTCCTTTTTACCGCATCGGAGAGATCCAGGCTCTGCGGGATGTGGGCAACCTCGGGCTGGGAGGTGTCGCGTGAAGATCACCGATGCCGTCCACGAGTTCATCCTTTATAAGCAGTCGCTCGGCATGTCCTACAAGAACCGGGCACTCAAACTGACCGCTTTCGCCCGCTTGGCCGGACCCGTTGAAATCGACGGCATAAGTCCGGAGACGGTTCGCCGGTTCCTTGACGCTGGCCGACCGGTGACTGCGGAGTGGTTCAACAAGTTCTCAGCCCTGAAAATGTTCTTTCGGTTCGCATTGTCACGCGGTTACGCAACACGAAATCCGCTCCCGCTCTCCCAGCCAAAGAATCCAAGGCTGTTCCGGCCCTACCTTTACTCCATGGAAGAAGTGCAGAAGATGATCCGGGTCGTGGACAATCGGCATCGCGGGAACTGGCACCTTGAACCGTACACCATCAGGACGTTGATCCTTCTTCTCTACGGGACCGGCCTCCGTATCGGTGAAGCGATTCGTTTGCAGCACCGGGATGTGGACCTGAATGACGCGATCCTGACGGTGCGCGAAACAAAGTTCTATAAGACAAGGCTGGTACCCGTGAGCTCAGATCTCGCCGGCGTCCTTCGAGCCTATTTCGAGAGGAAGTGGAAGGAGCGTGGCTCCTCAACCAGCAATCCGTTTCTAGCCACTTATGATGGACGCCCAGTCACGCGTCTGACCGCAGAACTGGCGTTCAAACGCATCCGCTATGAAGCGGGCGTGAAACGCTCGGACGGCTTTTACTACCAGCCACGTCTTCATGACTTCCGCCACACGTTCGCCGTCAGAAGGCTTGTGACCTGGTATCGAGAAGGAAAGAATGTCCAGCGTCTGCTTCCCCACCTGGCGACCTATCTGGGTCACGTGAGCATCCGAGAAACGGCGCGCTATCTGACAATGACCAAGGAACTGCTGGACGAAGCGAGCCATCGCTTCGAACTGTACGCGTCGCCGGGAGGGAAACAATGAAGAACGACTCCCTTCTTGGCCCCTGGATCAGACGTTTCCTGCTGGAACATCTGGTTGCAGAGCGGAATCTTTCGCGGAACACCCAGCGCAGTTATCGGGACACGTTATGCCTGCTTCTTCCACGGCTTGCGCTTCAG
>Ga0075028_100000068_pt1 | contig 34570 bp, 20 predicted proteins | sample LitLauG_LLR_2014_FD_71390 | JGI IMG/M metagenome (GOLD analysis project Ga0075028, IMG submission 71390) | Freshwater sediment microbial communities from Pennsylvania, USA - Little Laurel Run_MetaG_LLR_2014 | ecosystem: Environmental > Aquatic > Freshwater > Creek > Sediment | place: USA... | reverse complement strand
GCGTTGTCTTCTTTTCCTGGCATGGGCACGTCGGCCACCGCCGCAGAGGTTCGTCCCCTGAGTTCGGTTCTCGCAGACGTCATGTGCTCAACCACCTCCCGGCTGGGGGCATCGAGGGCGGTTTCGATGATGGTCTCGTCCTGAATGTGATCGGGAGACTCCCGTGATATGGAAGTGAAGTACTGGTAGCCCGTCTTGTTTCGGATGTTCAGCAACAGGCACCATATGAAATTAGTAGTGAAACCTCCGATCAACACCACCACCAGCACCGGCAATCCCTGCCACAGGTTGGGAGTACCGTGCTTTATGGTGAGGGCTTTGATGGGATCTCCCGCCGCCAACCCATAGGCGAAGCAGGCGCTCATTACCCCCGAGAGGATGGCCACGCCAACACCTTTTTTCAAATCGAATTCCTTGATAGTGACCCTTTTCTGTTCGGGCGACATCGCGCGCTCTTTCGAGATGCCCGCCAGACCTGCCGCGGCAATGCCGAGCAAGCAAACGAAGATTCCAAACAGGATGACTCGCCCGGAGGTCGTGCCTACCACCTGGGTCATGAATTCGCCGCGAAAGATGGGTGGAATCAGGGTTCCGAACGCGGCGCAGAGGCCTAGCACTACCGCCATCCCCAACGACAAGCCCAGGTAGCGCATGGTCAAGCCAAACGTGAGACCGCCGACTCCCCATAGAAGCCCGAAGAAAAATGTCCAGAAAAGAACGATTCCGGGAGTCTCGTGCAGAACTGCCATCAAGTCTTTGGTCATGAGCAGACCAAAAAACCAGGGAGCGATGATCCAACTGAAGAAGCCGCCGGTGAGCCAGAATGTTTCCCAGGCCCATCGCTTCACGCCCCGATACGGAACATAGAAGCTGCCGGAGGCCAAGCCGCCCAGCCAGTGATAAAGCACGCCAATTGCCGGATTTGGATTCATCGTACCCTCAGGATTCTGCGGTTTGCTCCGCGTTCTTTACAGTGCCTCAGCGACCTTTGCGGTTAGGAGCTTTTAACCGCAAAGGTCGCAAAGCGCGAAGAACGCCGAGAAAAACGAAAAACTATTTCAGCATACCCGGATGCATTCGATACCAGTCAATGCTCCAAGCTTTTTCAGCTTGCCCGATATGTGCCCCACGCCCACCGCGCAGTGATGTGCGGGGCCGTGAACGTTCCAATCATTCATGAAATTTCTGGCACCGGTAGAAAACCGGTAGCGGCTATTCGTGTTCCCGATCTCGAGAATCGGTCCGGCGACGGACTCGCCCTCGGCCATCAGCAGCTTCAATTTTCCATCGACGGTTTGAATCACCGACAGCAAGGTTACCGGACCATGCTTGACCGACATCTCTACCGAGAGTCCCCGGCCCACTTTGCCGTGATAAACCTCGAGCGGACGAACCTTGGTCTTGCCCTCGGCGATGGCAATGTGGCCGGGGCCGTCGTGTCCCATGAGCAAAACGTCATCGTCAAAATCCGCCGCGTAATATTCGGTGAAAGATCCGCCCGCGCCGAAGCTGTCCATGATCTTCATGGCCTGGGCGTTTTTGATTTCATATTCGCCCGCCACCGGAATACCACGTCCTGTCAGCAGGCTAGTGCCGAGGATAATCGAACTGATGGCATCTTCATTTTCGGCATTGCCCGTCCCCTGGTAGTAGTACGCGAGGGAGCCCAGCTTGTGATTCTCAACCAGCCGGTCCAACGCCACCGAGGTACGAGCCGCACGATCCAGCTCCTCGACAGGGCAATCGGACTGGACATCGAAACTCTGGCGAAAATCCACCACGCGGCTCCTTATTTCTTCATCGCGCACCTGCCTTCGCAGGGTCGCCAGCTCATCAACTTCCACAACCTCGATGTGCCCCCCAAAGTATGCGCAGTGCTGGGTGAGATCGGAGTAGATGTCGAGCATTCCCCCGTAATAGTGCCCCATGACGCCCAGCCGGTTGTGCTCCATGATGTGGGAGACGCGCGCGGCCTCAACCCATTCCGAGACTTCGTTCCAGGCAATCGGATCGTTCTCCAGCATCCCGGTAACCTGAAAAAACGGAATCCGGCAGCGGTTGAAGACATTCGCAATTTCCGGCACTGGACACGACTGGCAGTATGCCAGCCATTCCCCGGTCATTTTTGTCCGGTCCCCCAGACCATTGAACCAGTCGTAATCAATGGCCGCGGACGGCGAGAGATTCAGGATGATTACCGGCACCTTGGCGCGTCGGACCACGGGCAGTACGGTCGAAGAGAGCGCGTAAGTGGTGACGTGGAGAAAGATCAGATCAACGTCGGCACGGCGAAACTCGTGCCCGGCGGCGAGGGCTTTTTCAGGAGTATCGATCAGCCCCAGGTTCACTACCTGAGCGCCGCCCCTTTCAAGTTGCTGCGCCACTCGCGCGCCGTATCCCTTTAGCCGGTCTTCCAGGCCGGGAAACTGCGGCCAATAGGCGTCCAACCCAATGCCGAACAACCCTATCTTCAGTCCGGCCTTTGCTTTGGGCACGTCCATGGTTGCTGCGGCGGCGAACGAGTGTCGGCACAAATCCTACTCGCTTCAAACGCCTGGACTGTAGTATTCTGCAACCGCCGTTGTCAATAGTTAGTTTATTCTCCTATTGAATCCTGATAAAAAGATACCAGCTCAATTGCTGCGTACTCCCAAGACGGAGGATCCGCATGAGTCGACGCGACCGGCAACCTGTTTTGCTGGCAATGCTCTTCTGCACCCTGGCTTCATTTGCCCAAAACAACAATGATGCGCAGCCGGCGAAGTTCACGGCGCTTTGGGACAAGGTCACCGGCGTTTCAAAGACCACCGCAACCCTCCAGGTAGTCGTGAATCCTCCCCTGCGCCGCGGAAGCACCATCCACGACAATGCTTTCAAGTCGCTGCGCGATGTTCAGGCCGACTACGTTCGCTATGTCCCCTGGCTGCCCTATCCCAAGCTCGGCATTGCCGAACTCGAGCCGCTAGCCAATGGCAAGACTTCATGGGATTTTTCGTTGATCGATCCCATGACCATCGATTTCCTCGACGCCACCAAAGGTCATTCCGTCATTCTGAACTTCAGCACAATTCCGGCGTGGATGTTCAAGACCGACAAGCCGGTCACCTATCCTGCCGATCCCGATCAGCCGGTGTGGGATTACACGCAAGGCACCGAGCCTCGCGATCCCAGTATGAAAGAAATCGGCGACTACTACGGCCGTCTTTTCTCCTGGTATACGCAAGGAGGATTTACCGACGAGTTCGGCAAGCGCCACGAATCTGGATATCATTACTCCGTTCCCTATTGGGAGGTGCTGAACGAAATTGAGTTTGAACACAAGATGACTCCGGAAACTTACACGAAGATCTATGATTCGGTGGTCGAGTCGATCCGGCGCGTGGCGCCTCAAACCAAGTTTGTGGGCCTGGCCCTGGCCCAGCCCTCATCGCATCCGGAGCAGTTCGAATACTTTCTCAATCCCAGGAATCACAAACCTGGCATTCCGCTGGATTTCATCTCCTATCATTTTTATGCGGTGCCAACGGGCGATCAGGACCCGGCAGTGCAGCCCTACACTTTTTTTGCGTATGCGGACGGCTTCCTTAGTACGGTGCGTTATGTAGAGAGCATCCGGAAGAGGCTATCTCCGGAGACGAAGACGACCATTGACGAAATTGGAGCCATTTCCGCGGATGATGTGATGCAGGACCAGCCGGGCCACGTGACCCAGCCGATTCCGAATTCATACTGGAATCTGACCTGCGCCATGTACGCCTACATCTTCGGAGAACTGACCCGCATGGGAGTCGATGTCGCCGGTGAGTCGCAACTGGTGGGCTATCCGACGCAGTTTCCCTCCGTGTCCATGGTGGACTGGAATACTGGCAAACCCAACTCGCGCATCCGGGTGCTGAGCCTCTTGCGAGAGAACTTCGGGCCGGGCGACAAGATTGTGGAAACGGAACCTTTCAACCGATCAGTAGATTCTTATCTTTATTCTCTGGCGGTGGTGAAACCTGACGGCAAGCGGCGTATCTTGCTGGTCAACAAACGGGATCGTCCGTTCGATGTCTCCATACCCGGCGCTACCGGCGGACAGGAGGACTACGTGGACCAGACAACGGCGTTTGATCCTCCGGCGTCGGTCAAGTTAACCAGCGACACGGTTACGCTGAACGGACTCTCGGTGGCGGTGATCACGCTTCCGTAGCGTCTTTGCAGCGCCGGCGCTACAAAGTCAAAACCTTGGAGCTCATGGTATGCCACGCGTAGCTTTTCGGCTTCGAATCAAGCCCGACGCCATTGAAGGATACGAAAGAGACCACGCTCAGGTGTGGCCGGAATTGCTGGCGAGGCTGAAGGAAGTAGGCATTTCGGACTATTCAATATTTCGCCGCGACCAGGATTTAATCCTGGTGATGCGAGTCAAGGATTTTGACGCGGCCTGGGACGCGCTGGCCGACGATCCCGTGAACCTGCGCTGGCAAGCGGAGATGGCCAGGTATTTTGAGCCCGTTCCCGGCCTTCAACCCGGCGAGCGGTTCGCTATGATGAAGGAAGTTTTCTACATGGAGTAGCGGGCCGCACCTGCATGGCAACTTCACGTCGACTTTTTCTCACCGGACTGTTCGGCGCAACGGCCAGCGCTTGTCTCGGTCAGGGTGTCACAACCCACCAGGCGCCTGCCCAGCCCAGAGGCAAGCCTTCCGGGCTTCCCTTTAATGCGCGCTTCAGCGATGTTGCCGCGCAGGCTGGATTGCGAACGGTCACGGTCTACGGTGAAAGCGATCACAAGGAATATATCGTCGAGACTCTTGGCTGCGGATGCGCATTTCTCGACTTCGACAATGACGGCTGGCTTGATATCTTTCTGCTGTCCGGCACTCGCTTCTCCAATGCTCCTACCGGCACGAGCAATCGGCTGTTCAAGAACAACCGCGATGGAACTTTCACTGATGTCACCGAGCGTGCCGGGCTGCAGAAGACGGGATGGGCCTGCGGCGTATGCGTGGGCGACTATAACAATGACGGCTTCGACGATCTGTTCGTCACCTATTGGGGGCAGAGCGTCCTCTACCGCAACAACGGCGATGGAACTTTCACCGACGTAACCCGCGCCGCAGGTCTGACCGAGGCAGCAAGTCGCTGGGGCACGGGATGCACTTTTCTGGATTACAACCGCGACGGAAACCTCGACCTGTTTGTCGCCAACTATCTTGACTTCGATCTGCAAAAAGCTCCCAGGCCGGGTCAGACGGCAAACTGCCGCTGGCTGGGGTTGCCGGTAACCTGCGGCCCGCGCGGGTTTCCTTACGGGCAGCACAGTCTCTACCTTAATAAAGGAGATGGAACCTTCGCCGACGTCAGCGTCGCGTCTGGAATTGCCGCGTCCAAGAATAGCTACGGCCTGACCGCCATCGCCGGCGATTTTGACGATGACGGCTGGCCGGATATTTATGTAGCATGCGACTCCACCCCAAGCCTGCTGTTCATGAACAATCACGACGGCACCTTCCGCGAGGAAGGGGCGATCCGTGGCGTAGCCTACAGCGAAGATGGACAGGAACAGGCTGGAATGGGGGTAGCAGTGAGCGACTACGACCTCGATGGCCGCCTCGATATCTTCAAAACGAATTTTGAGAGTGACACTCCTGACCTCTACCGCAATATGGGAAAAGCAAATTTCGAGGAAGCCAGCCGCCGCGCCGGTTTGGCGGTGGAAAACCGCTTCGTATGCTGGGGCGCCGGCATGGCGGATTTCGATAACAATGGCCTGCCCGACCTGCTCATGGTGGCGGGGCACACTTTCCCTGAGATTGAGAAACGCCACCCCGAGTTTCCCGCGAAAAATCCCAGAATGCTGTTCCGCAATCTCGGCCAGGGACGATTCGAAGAGCTTGCAGACCAGGCCGGGAGAGCAATCCAGGAATCACATAACAGCCGCGGCTGCGCCTTCGGCGATTTCGACAATGACGGAGACCTCGACGTGCTCGTCATGAATCTGAACGAGCCGCCCTCGCTGCTTCGAAATGATGTTACGGGCAACAACTCCTGGCTCAAGATCAAACTGGTCGGCACGAAGTCCAATCGCAGCGCCATCGGCGCCCGCGTGGTAGTGCGGTCGGGAGATTTGACGCAGACTCAGGAAGTGCAGAGTCAATCCAGTTTTTTGTCATGTAACGATTTCCGGCTTCACTTCGGGTTGGGTCAGGCCAAGAGTGCCGAGGTAAAGATTCGCTGGCCGAGCGGGGAGTGGCAGACCCAGGCGGATGTGGGCGCTGACCGCCTGGTCACCGTAAAAGAAGGGGTCGGCATCGTGCCCAGCGTCGGCTGGCCGAAGCCATAGCGCCACAAAACGCGTAGACCCGGACGCCCTCGTCCCGCGAGCGAAGTTCGCCAGGGTTTTTGTTCGCGTGGACTGATGCCTGCCGGGCCTTTCCCGGCCGGGCGGGCGGGGACGCCCGCCCCTACATGGCCCGTGATTTATTTAGGGGCGTTCGAATCCAATTGCTGGCGGGTTACTTCTTCGGGCGAGAAGATCTGCTTTGCCGCTTCCTGCTGGCTCGATTTCTGTGTGCGCAAGCGCTGGAATTCTGCGAACGCATTTTTCTGCTTTGTTTCATGGCCCAGCATTCCGTTAACTTGCGACAGACGGTACCAGGCGACTTCATTCCCGGCGTTCAGTGTGACCGCTTTTTGCAGGTGAGGCAGCGCCAGATCCGGCTTCTGCATCGACATCAGCACCGCCGCCAGTCCCAAGTGGGCTTCCGCAAAATCAGGATAGTATTTCAGCGCCTGTTCGAAGAACTTCTGGGCTTCGTCGAACTCTCCCGCGTTGCGATGGATTTCCCCCAGCTCATATGCGGCGCTCGCATTAGCGGGTTCAACCGCCAGCTCCTGCTCGAACTCCTTCGCCGCCGCGGCCACGTCGTCCGGCGTATTGCGTTGCTGGGAGCGCGCCAGCAGGGTCCGACCCAGGCGATAGTGGATTCCCGGCCGCCGCGGATCGACCGAGAGCACTTGACGATACTCGCTGATGGCTGCGTCATTCGATCCCTGGCTCTCGTATGCTTCGGCTTCCGCCTGATGCCTCCAGACTGAAGCCGGAGCCACCTGCGCCAGCTTCTGCATGGTCAGGAAAGCAAAGTTCCCGAAGATTCGCCCGGTATGGTACAGGACCTCTGGATCGTCCGGATAAAGTCTATTGAGCTCCAGCGCTACTTCCACCGCCTTGCTATCGCGCTGGAGGCCGGTATAGGACCGCAGCAACTGGAGACCGCACATGCGCTTGAACGCGGGATCGGTTGACTGACGAAAACCCTTTTCCAGGCCGGGAAGCGCCTCGCTGTAGTGCCCAAGCTCGGACATCGACATGGCGAGCAGCGTGGCGGTCTTTGCCAAGTTTGGCTTGAGCTTCAGCGCCTGACGCAATGCGGGGACGGCCTGGTCGAACTTCTTCTCCTGGAAATATATCAGTCCCAGGTTTGCGTTCACCTCGGCCATTCCTGGCTCCAGATTGCGCAACTTTTCGTAGGCTTTCTCGGCATCTTCGTAATGCCCCTGGGCCAGGGCTCTCTGGCCTTCCTCGGCGTATTGCTGAAGCTCATCGCTGTTGGGGGCTTGGGCAGCGGCATAGGAGCTGCACAGAAACAGGATGAACGTACCCCGAAAAAGTCTTCCGCCGGGCCGGACCATGAGTGCGAGTTTACCTTAGGGAGACCTCTGGTCGAAGTTGGGCCTCTCGGTTAAGAGATCAAAAGCTCTTGACCGCAGAGGTCGCAAAGTCACGCAAAGATCGCAGAGCAAGGCCTGCCTTCATAGACCCGCCCCCATGCCATTCAAACAAAATCCGCCAAGCCGATGAGGCCTGGCGGATTTCAGCGACGGGGGGTCGGTTAGAAGGTTATCTTGCCCCCGAGTTGAATAATGCGACCCGGGCGCGCGGCCGTGACCTTGCCATAGGCCGTGTCGTTGGGGTTGTTGTCTACCGGAGCGCCGATTCCGGTGCTGGTGGTCGGATCAAATCCGTACTGCGCGTGGTTGAACACGTTGAAGGCCTCAGCGCGGAACTGGAAGGCAACTCTTTCCGTGAATTTGAAGTCTTTGCCTAAGCCCATATCCCAGTTGTTGATTCCCGGCCCTCGCAGAATGTCACGCCCGCTATTACCGAACTGGCCCGCGAGAGGCTGGACAAAGCATGCGGTGTTGAAATACTCGTTGATGCTCTTGTGGAATCCGCTATTAGGGTTGCAGCCGCCAACCAGGTTGGACCTCTGCGTAAAGGTCGTAAGCAGGCCGAACTTGTCGTTGGCGAGGCTTGAGTAGGGGAAACCAGCCTGGAAGGTAGTGATGCCTGTGACCTGCCATCCGCCAATCGCCAAGTCGGCTGCCCGGTTCATGTTTCCGCCGAAGCGTTTTCCCCTGCCCACCGGCAACTGGTAGACGAGGCTGGTGACGAAACGCTGATCAACGTCGAAGTCTGACCGTCCATAGTCGAGATGAGCATCATGCTCGTTCATATGGCCCGCGAAGGCGTTGGTGGAGCCAACTCCGGCCGCTGCGGATTTGTCATCCAGACTCTTCGCCCAGGTGTACACCGCAACCAGCGCGATGGAACTGGAACGGCGCTCCAGTTTCACGTTGCCGGCGTTGTAGTTGGAATACCCATTCCATTGGCTGCCAAGAAAACCCAGAGAAGAGGTTATGTTGGCGAATGGCCTCCGGGCAGCGGCAGGGCAATCGCCGACCGTGGGGTCGCCGCCCGTGCTTGGGTCGCACGCCGCGGGATTCACCGGCGGCAGACCTTGGCCATAGTTGGTGCGGTTCAACAAGTGGGTGCCCTTGTTGCCGACGTAGTTCACTTCCAGCGTGGTGTTCTTGGCCAGTTCACGTTGCACCGACAAGGACCATTGCTGGACGTAAGGGTTCTTTGGGAACTCGGAAATGATCACGGCAAAGAACTGGCTGCCGTCCAGCGCCGGCGTCACCTGGTGAAGCGGGACCGGAGGAAACATGCTGTCAGTCAACTTCGGCAAAGTCGCGTTCACGTTTGGATTCGGGGAAGCCCGGACTACGAAGGGATAGATATCACCGGAATCGTCAATTTCACGAGTCTCGGCGGAATCGAAGAAGATGCCATATCCGCCACGGAGTACCGTTTTATCGCCAAGCCGGTAGGCAAACCCGAAGCGCGGAGCGAACGGCTTCTTCGATCCGGGAGCCGGGTTGTTGCGGCCGCAATACCGGTAGAAGCCGTTCCCGTCAGGGGCGATGGGGCCGCCCAGTGCGGAAACGCTGGTGGTGCCAAGGCCTTTGTCGGCATAGCATAGGCCACCGGCAGCGTTGGCGCGATCAAACCAGAACATCTTGTTGTCCTGTTCGAAAGGCACGGCCCGGTAGTCCCACCGCAGCCCCAGGTTCAGGCTCAGGCGATTGGTTACTTTCCAGTCGTCTTGAATATAAGGGGCAAAATACTGGAAGTGATACTGGTTCAAATTGCCGGCGATCCCTGCCGGGCTGAACGGACCAGGCTGAAATGTCGAAGCGTCGTGATAATAGCCGAGCAGGAAGTCCGCGACCGAATTGCCGGTTCCGCACAATCCGGATGGCGTGGCACAGCCACCGCTGTTCGAAAGAATCGTGTCGTTGTTGTAGTTGAAGCTGCCGAGGAAATCAGCCGACAGATCCCGTTTCTGAACCCAGCGGCGGTAGTCAAAGCCTACCGCAATCGTGTGCTTGCCATGCGTCATCGATAGCGAATCGGAAAACTCCCAGGTCGGGATGTCGCTGGTGGTGGTGTCGTTGCCCTGGCTTCCGAAGTTCGTCCCGTTGATCCCCTGGAAACCAATTCCCGGATACAACCGGGCATAGTTTGGCAAGTTTTGGAATACACCGGTCAGACCAAGAGCACTTACGTCTGACGCGGGGGCTGGAATTCCGCCCTGGATCGAACTAGGCTCGAGGCGGCCGAAGCGAAAGTTATTGACCAGACTGTGACTGAGCGGAACGGTGTGCGAAATCATCCAACTTTCGGACTTTTCATTGAAGGTGCCGACACCGAACGGTAGAGACACCGAACCATTGATATTTTCGTTCGAGTAATTCGAGGTGGTGTAACGGAAAAATACCGACCCGAAACGGCCGAGTTGCTGATCGAGCTTGTAGGTCTGCTGGTCCACGGTATTCGGCAAGGCGCTCGCCAGGCGATAGTTACCATGACAACCGCTGGAGAGGCAATTCGGCGCCGGGAAAAGCCCGGCCGCGATTTCCACTTGCGCCATTCGCGAAAGGCGGTTGCTCGGAATCACATTGCCCGGGAACGGAGCGCCCGTGTTCGGGTCAATCGGCAGACAGAAAGAGGTTGCGCTCGGCGTACAGGTTCCGCCCGCCGACACAACCGGGGACACTCCCGATGCTGAAAAATCTCCTCCCAGTTGCGCGGGAACCGGAACATTGAATGTGTCCTGATTTACTCCATTACGAATGCGCCAGCCTTCGTAATTCACCAGGAAAAATGTTTTGTTGCGGCCGTCATACACTTTCGGAATGTAGATGGGGCCGCCCAGCACGAAGCCAAACTGATTTTGCCGCAGCTCAGGAATTTGTGATTGGAAAGGAGCTTTGGCATCAAAGGCATCGTTCCGCAGGAACTCAAACGCAGTACCGTGGAGTTGATTGCTCCCACTCTTACTGATGATGCTGACCTGGTTGGCGCTGAATCCGTATTCCGCAGAGTACGTTTCGCTCTGTACTTTGAATTCCTGGATCGCATCCTGCGACAGGATGACCGCGGGAGTGTTCAAGGCAGTGTCGGTGTTGACCAGACCGTCCAGGGTGTAATTGTTCGAGGTCGGCCGCCCGCCGTTGATGCTGATGGCATTTCCTTCCCCCTGCCGCATCTGGCCTTGTTCGCCATTCGTTTGCACGGCACCCGCGCCGATGAATAGCAGGCTGAGGAAGTTGCGCCCGTTGAGCGGCAACTGCTCTACTTGCTTCTGGCTAACCAGTTGCGCGACCGCGGCGCTATCCGTATCCAGAGCGACCGCACTGGCCTGAACGTCTACGGTTTCTGACACCGAGCCCGGCTTCATCGTGACATTTACGCGGGCCTGCTGCGCGACTGCCAGAACGATGTTGTCGGCCACCGCCTTTTGAAAGCCCGGTGCTTCGACTGTAACCCGGTACGCTCCCGGCGCCAGGTAGGGAACTGTAAAATTCCCGTCGGCACTCGTTTCGGTATGGCTGGCAACGCCGGTTCCGATATTGATAACGTCGACCTTCGCATTGGCCACAACCGCGCCCGAGTTGTCAGTGACGGTTCCAAGGACGGTGCCGTTGGCGCCACCCTGAGCGTAGAGCAAGCTGGCCGTAGCAACGACGAATAGACAAACCACAAGCTGGTGGACTTTCATGGTCGCACTTCCTCCTGTGCCGCTGGACACCGAGCGGTCGACATGGACCTGGCCTGCAAATAGGGCTCTCCCGACGCTTACGGCGAGTCGTACTCTTCCAGCCACTTGCCGCGGTAGATTTGTTCACCCTTCGACGACAGCAATCGCGACATACTTCCGCCGCGATTTCAGAAGTCGGCCTCGCGCAATGTAGCGACGGCCAATCGGCCTTGTCAAGAAAAAAGTGAATTTGTTTCTCTATTGAATTTAGCGAATCTACTCATACAACAGTTACGGCTGTGAATCGAGGTGTACGCGCGGCTGAACTGTTTCTTCTGCCGAGGGCAAGCACTGCCCTGATGCCGGCTCTATAGGCGAAAACACGTGGTCCAAGTTATAGTCTTTAGGGATTCACCGCCCGTCCGCACGAGGCACAAGCGAATTGACACGCTCAACTCCCAAGCGGCTCTACCTCATCCCGGTACTCTCGAAAGCGCTCGACATACTTGAGCTCTTGCAGAACGTGAAAGGTCCGCTCGCGCTGGAAGCGATCTACCAGCGCACCAATATTTCCAAGACCACGGTGTATCGCATCCTGAAAACCTTTGTTCACCGCGGCTATCTGGCGCAATCGCAGGATGGTCTTTACCGATTGGTGGCACGCCCCAAGAAAGCGCGATTCGGGTTTGGCAGCGAATCTGCCGAGATGCCTTTTTCCGAGGCGGTGACCGATAGTCTCAAGGCCGCCTCTTCCGCCGCTGGCGTTGATCTGATTGTGCTCGACAATCGTTACGACGGGTCCACGGCTTTGCGCAACGCGGATGAATTCGTGCGCAATCGAGTGGATCTGGTGATCGAATTCCAGATCGACCAGCATGTGGCCCCGGTACTCGCTGACAAGATCGATGCCGCAGGTATCCCCCTGATTGCGGTGGACATACCGCATCCCCACGCCACGTTTTTTGGGGTGAACAACTATCGTGTGGGTTTCGAGGCCGGCGAATGCCTGGCCCAGTATGCCAAGCTCACCTGGGGAGGCAAAGTTCGCTGGGCCCTGGGACTGGACATTGACGAAGCCGGCCCGCTGGTGCGCAGCCGCGTCACCGGAGCCTTCGAAGCCATTCGTTCCCGGCTACCTGGAATTCCTCCCGAATTCCTGGTCCGCATGGACGCCCGCGGTTTGCGCGACAAGAGTTGTCAAGTCGTACTCGACTTCCTGCGCCGTCACCCCAAAGACCGTGGGATCCTGATCGCCGCGGCAACCGATACCAGCGCGCTCGGCGCGGTGCAGGCGGTGCGGGAATTGAAGCGTGAGAAGTACGTTGCCATCGTTGGACAGGACTGCATTCCCGAAGCTCTCAAGGAGATTTCCAGCGCGGACAGCCCGCTGATCGGCTCGGTTTCCCACGAGGCCCAAAGCTACGGTCCCCGGCTGATCCATCTTGGCCTGGCACTGCTAAGCGGCCATCGCGTTGCTCCGTACAACTATGTGGAGCACAAGCTGGTGACCGGCTCCTGGTTGCAGGAAAGTGGTAGAACAGCCTAGCGCGTCGGCCGGCAGGAACTTCTTGTCCCTTCCCTCAAAGTTCTCTGATAGAAATTGTTGCCCTATTGCATCAGTGGAGTATGATAGCTGCGGATTTCGAGGCTTGGCGGGCGGTTTGGGTATCATGAAACGGTCCGCTTTCTCGAAGATACTTTTCGGCTGAGAATATCTCCATGCAACTTAAAACGAGCTTGCGCTACTTGGAAGATCGCTGGGACGAGCAGGCCGCTCGCAGTCTCGACGAACCAGAGTTGCTGCGATACCGCTCGAATCTGTTGGGCTCCGACCTTCGCATCACCAACTTTGGCGGCGGAAACACCAGTTCGAAGATCCAGCAAACCGACCCGCTGAGCGGAAGGCAAGAAGAAGTCCTGTGGATCAAAGGCAGCGGCGGCGATTTGGGAAGCATCAAGCTGACCGGACTGGCGGCGCTCTATTCGGAAAAATTGCACGGGTTGGAGAAGATGTATCGCGGCGCCGAGTACGAAGACGAAATGGTGGACATGTATCCGCTGTGCGCCTTCGGAAAAAATACCGTTGCCGCCTCGATTGACACGCCGCTTCACGGATTCCTGCCTTTCCGCCACATCGACCATCTGCATCCTGACTGGGGCATCGCGCTGGCTGCTTCCGCCAACGGCCACGATAAGATGGCGGAGTTCAACCACCTCTTTGATCACCATCTGATCTGGGTTCCCTGGCAACGTCCCGGTTTCGAGTTGGCCATGATGCTGCGTCGTGCCGTAGAGGAAAGTCCGAAATGTGACGGTGTGGTTCTGGGCGGCCACGGTCTCTTCACCTGGGGCGACACCCAGCACGAGTGTTATGAAAATACAATTTCCATCATCGATCAGCTGGGACAGTTCGTTACGGACCACGTCGAGAAGAAAGGCGCCGAATTGTTTGGCGGTTCGCGATACCAGGCATTGGAAAATCGCCGTGACCTCGCCCTCGACGTCTTTCCTTTCCTTCGTGGAAGAGTTTCGGGCGCACGGCGTCTGATCGGCAATTTTAGCGATCTTCCGGAAGTGCTGCGCTTCGTAAATTCTCGCGAGGCGGAGCAGCTTGCTCATCTGGGCACGAGCTGTCCCGATCATTTCATACGCACCAAAGTCAGGCCCCTGTTTGTTCCCCGGCAGCCGGGGGCGAGTATCCAGGACTTGCAGGAGCCGATCGACGCCGCGCTGCAGAACTACCGCAAGGAATACGCGGAGTATTACAACTCGTTCGCACGGCCGGATTCACCGGCTATGCGGGACGCGAATCCTACCGTGGTGCTGATTCCCGGCATCGGCATGTTCAGCTTCGGAAAGAGCAAGACCGAAGCCCGGCTCACGGGCGAGTTCTACGTAAACGCGATCCACGTGATGGAGGGTGCGACCTCTCTGGACACCGGAAAGCCGCCCTCGGTGCTGCCCCAAGCCGGGGCCGCGGCGCCCACCAGCGCGTTCACAGTACATTCGAACTACGTCGCTTTGCCTCCTTCGGAAGCGTTCCGCATTGAATACTGGCAGCTGGAAGAAGCAAAGATCCGACGGCAGCCTCCGGAAAAGGAATTGACCCGGCAAGTGGTCCTGATTGTCGGCGGCGGCAGCGGCATTGGACGCGAAGCTGCACTGCTGGCGGCTGAACGCGGAGCGCACGTGGTCGTCGCCGACCGGGATCATGAAGCGGCCAAGAAAGTAGCAGAGGAAGCCAGGGCAATCGCGGGAAAAGAAGGCAGCCTGGCTGTGGCCGTGGATATCCGGCGCCGCGACGTCATCCGTCAGAGTTTGCGCGAGCTGGTTGCCGCCTATGGTGGGTTGGACGTATTGATCAACACCGCCGCCCTTTTCCCCTCGTCGAAGGATGGGCAAATCAGCGATGAACAGTGGGGAGTGACGCTTGACGTGAATGTCACCGCCAACTATCTGCTGGCTGATGAAGCAGCCCGCATCCTGCGTGACCAGAATCTCAGCGCTTCGATCGTCCTGACCAGTTCCGCCAACGCCGTCGTGCCCAAGCGCGGCAGCGAGGCCTATGACGTGAGCAAGGCCGCGCTGAGCCATCTGGTGCGCGAGCTCGCGATTTCACTGTCCCCAAAGATTCGCGTCAACGGTATCAGCCCGGCCACCGTGATCAAGGGATCGACCATGTTTCCCCGGGACCGGGTCGTTGCTTCGCTCAAGAAATACGAGGTTCCTTACGAAGAGAGCGCCAGCGACGAACAATTGCGCACCCTGCTCGCCGAGTTTTATGCCAAGCGCACTCTCACCCATCGTCCGATTGACCCGAAAGATTGTGCCGAAGCGATTCTGTTCATGGCGGGACCGAAATCGCCATGCACGACTGGTCACATCGTTCCGGTGGACGGTGGATTGACCGAGGCTTTCTTGCGATGAGTGATGGTGCGCACGCTCGGAGTGCGGGGGCAGCGAATACAGGGGCTGCACATGGGGCCACGGAGGGGGCTTCAAATAAGGAAACCTCCGGAGCGAACGGCGATTCCAGCCGGCAGGATCAACGGGAACGGCCGGGTTTGATAGCTGTCGATCTAGGCGCGGAAAGTTGCCGCGTCTCCCTGCTGCGCTGGGTCGAAGGACGACCGGAGATCCGACTTGTGCATCGCTTCGCGAACGCGGCCCGGCTTGAAGGCAAAGATCTCCGGTGGGACATCGACCGCGTCTGTGAAGGTGTGGAAGAAGGTCTGCGCGCCTGCGCGCAACTTGCGCCCGAAGGAATTGCGGCGATAGGTGTGGACGGTTGGGCTGTAGATTATGTGCGCCTGCGTCCGGACGGCACTCTCCTGGCTAATCCTTTTTGTTATCGCGACCCGCGTAATGTGGAAGCGCTGCACCGTGTGCAGTCACGAATTTTACCCGACCGGCTCTACCAGCTCACCGGAGTTCAGATCATTTCGTTGAACACGCTTTACCAGTTGTACGCCGATCCCGACGCGGAACAAGCCCTGCCCTGGATGAATTTGCCGGAATACGTGATGTACCGCCTGGGAGGAACGCGGGTCTCGGAATACACCAATGCCACGCACACCCAGCTGCTCAGTGTGCGTGATCAGGATTGGTGCGCTGAAATCTTTCAGGCGGCCGGCCTCGAACTGAGCGCCGCGCCCCCGGTGGTAAGGCCCGGGACCAGTATTGGCAAACTGCAAGGTGAGCTCGCTTCCCTGCCATCGTTCCGTGATACCCAATTGATTGCTCCCGCATGTCACGACACAGCCTCGGCCATCGCCGGAATTCCCGCCCAAGGGGACGACTGGGCTTTCATCAGCTCCGGAACCTGGTCACTGGTGGGCGGTGTTCTGAATTCGGCGTGCGTCAGCGATGCCGCGCGCAGCGCGAACTTCAGCAACGAAGGCGGAGTTGGCGGCAAGATTTATTTCCTCAAGAACGTGAACGGCATGTGGCTGATACGTCAATGCATCGAACAGTGGCGGTTGCAAGGCCAGGTCTGGACCGCAGAACATCTCGTCAACGCCTGTGCGAACCTCGATGCCCCCGAATGCTTGATCGACGTCGACGAAGCAGACCTGTTGTTGCCGGGAGATATGCCCGCGCGCATCAACGCGCAACTGGTTCGCCGGGGACAGGCTTCGATTCCCGATGGCCCGGCGATGGCGCCCGGAATGGCGAACCTGATCTTCCATAGTCTGGCCGCCCGTTACGCCGCTGTCCTGAAGCATGCGATGGACATCACGGGGAAAGCTTTGAAAAGGCTTTACGTCGTGGGCGGGGGAAGCAAGAACGCCCTGTTGAACCGGCTCACGGCAGAGGCAACCGGGCTTGAGGTTCTGACGGGGCCAACCGAAAGCGCAACCGTCGGTAACCTCGCCATCCAGCTTGCCTCCCTGGAAGGCAATTACACTAACGGCATCGGGGTAACAGCCAACGCGGTGGCTGGATGGGCCAGCATGCTTGCGGCACCGCCGAACGATGTTCTGGGAAACAGTGTTCTGGGAAGCGATGCTCCGGGAAGAGGTACGCCCGCAAGCAGCATCCGCGCTCAGAAAGCAGAAGAGGGTCAACGGCCGACTGGAAAGGCACTGGCATGACGGAGAAATTCGAAGCACTCATTCACCGCGCACTGGATAACTTTAATATTGAGTTGCCCTCCTGGGGATTCGCCAACACCGGAACGCGTTTTGGAAAATTCATCCAACTGGCTGCAGCCGTCACCGTTGAAGATAAATTCAGCGATGCCGGACAGGTGCACGCCCTGACCGGCGCGTGCCCTACCGTTGCGTTGCATGTGCAGTGGGACCTGCCCAATGGCTTAGAGGATGTTGCCACGGTCGAGCGCCTGGCTGAGAAATACGGCGTGCAACCCGGCTCCATCAATCCCAATGTCTTTCAGGACCAGGAATACAAGTTTGGATCGGTGGGCAATCCCGACCCGGCCATTCGCAAGCGCGCGCTTGATCACATTTTGGAATGCATCGCGATCGCCAAGGCGCTCGAGTGCCGCGATATTTCGCCGTGGTTTGCCGACGGCTCGAACTATCCGGGGACACAGAGCATCCGCCATCGGATCGGATGGTTTGAGGAAGCGCTGAAGCAAGCGCATGCCGGATTGAATCCCGAGCAGAGGTTGCTGCTCGAGTACAAACCGTTCGAACCTGCTTTCTACCACACCGACATCGCCGACTGGGGAATGGCTTTCCTGCTAGCGCGCAATGCCGGTCCGCAGGCTTACGTGCTGGTGGATACCGGGCATCACTATCAAGCCCAGAATATTGAGCAGATCGTCGCCTGGCTGCTGCATCATAAAATGATCGGTGGTTTTCACTTCAACGACCGCCGCTACGCCGACGACGACCTCACGCTAGGCTCGATCGATCCGTATCAGATCTTCCGCATCTTTCATGAGATCCACAACTACGCCTGGGAAACCGGTGCGTTCGCGGATGTGGCCTACATGGTCGACCAGAGTCACAATCTGAAAGGCAAGATGGAAGCCATGATTCAGACGGTCTGCACCGCGCAGGAATTGTATGCTAAAGCGGCGATTGTGGACCACGCGCGGCTCGCGAAATTGCAGCAGAGTTGCTCATTGGTTGAAGCCGAAGAGTGTCTGCGCGGCGCGTTCTGGTATGACGTGCGCCCAGTCCTGCGCGACTGGCGCCGCAGCCACGGTTTGCCGGAAGATCCGATGCAGGCGTTCCGGGAGAATGGATATCTGGAACGGATCACCGCCGAGCGCCGCGCCCGCAATGCGGTAGTCGTGACTACCTATGCCTAGGCGCGCGTGATTGATGGAGGCCGCGATCTACTGTTTAACCAACTCTGTGTCGATCGTAATGGTTATTTCATCGCCCACCATGCCGGGCGCCCCATTCACGCTGAAGTCCTGGCGCGTGATTTTTGTGATTGCCGATGCACCCATATGAAAGTTCCCTCTGGGGTCTTTGACCGCGGCGGTCGGGCCGTCAACGTCGAGCACTACTTCCTTGGTGACGCCATGAATAGTCAAGTCACCTGTAATTTTCAGCTTCCCCGAGCCTGCTGACTCGGCCCGCTTCGACTTGAAGGTGATGGTGGGATATTTCGCGACGTCCAGAAAGTTTGGACTGCGCAGGTCGTTGTCGCGCATATCCACGCGCGTGTCGACGGTGGTTGCATCAATCGTCGCATCGAGCGATGTCTTGCTGGGGTCGGCAGGGTCGTAGGTTGCGCTGCCGCTTACTTTCCTGAATTCGCCTCGGACCGTGGAAATTCCCATATGTTTGACGGCGAATTGCGCCGCGGAGTGCGCGGGATCAATCTTCCAGGTTTCAACCTGGGCAAAAGCAGATGCGATGAAGAGAAAGGCTGTGCAGCAAGTAAGAACTTTGCGGGTCATTCATCCTCCGGGAATTGGTTTGGTGCGAATTCAATGTTAGCAGGTTAACTGAAGCTATCAGCTGTCAGCTGTCAGGTCTCAGCTCTCACGGAGCATGGCGTATCGCTGATGGCTGATAGCTGACGGCTGATAGCTACTTTTACTGCGTAGTTACTCGCTCCAGCTTCACCGGGCCCAGCAAGCCCGATTGCAGCAACGGTGAGGTCGCCTTGTACGGTTTCACGTCGGCGAACGTATATTTCGTTGTCGCGTCAGGTTGCTGATCGCCAATCAGGCGGTTGACCCATGCGTTGGTCACCTTGATTGTGATTTCGTTCGCGCCCGGCTTCAGCGCCGTGGTTACATCTACTCGATACGGTGCGTGCCAAACTGTGCCCAGCGATTTTCCGTTTACCACCACCTCGGCCAGGTTCTTCACATCACCCAGATTCATCCACAGCTTGGCGTCCGCTTTGAACCAGTCTGCCGCCGCTTGAATCGTCTTGGTATAGGCGCCCGTCCCGGAGAAATACTTCACTCCTTGATCCTGGCTGTCGCTCCACGAAACCAGCTTGTCCAAGGTGACGGAAGCGGGCGCACCGCGGTCCGGTTGGAAGCTCACTTTCCATGGGCCACCCACTGTTACGAGCTGGGTCTCCACTTCTTTGGGCAATGTGCGGGATGCGGCCTTCGCAGGCTTGCGGAATACCACGAACACGGTGCCCCAGGGCTCAAGATGGAGCGGCACGGTAGTTCGATCCTCGGCGATCTTGTACGAAGCAGGCTCCGATTTTCCGGTTTCCGCGTACCACAGCTCAGGCTCTTTGCCGGTCACGCGGAAGGTTGCATCCACGGTTTCGTCACGCTCGTTGCGGTTGTCCAGAAAGTAGATGTCCCCGTCGCTCAGTTTGCGATGCACAAACAAAATCCGCGTGTCGCTGGTGGGCGTGGTGTGGTCAAAGTCGGGAGCCACGCCCAATGCCTTCAGCGCCGCCTTGGCGTTCTGTCCTGCATACACCTTGCCCTTGCCGACAGCGTGTTCACCGCTTCCGTCGCCAAAAAGTTCATCGTTGAGTTTCTTGAATTCGGCAGCATCATCAGCCAGGCTGGGCGTGTCCGTCGGTTTCTCACCGGCCACGACCGCTCCTTGCTCCACCAGGTTGTGAATGCCGCGCAGGACAGGCAGCGACATGTGCTTGCTGTACGGATCCAGCACCAGCACACGATAGTTCATCCCGCTTTTCGTGGTAATTCGTCCATCCGCCACGTTCAGTTCGTGGATCAGGCCATCGGCATTGATGTAATCGAAGCCGTACCCCGCGGGCACATCGGGCGATTTCTGGTCGAAGATCGCGGTGAGGTTCGAGTCCTCACCGTAAAAGTAGATCACATCCGCCGCGAAGCGTCCCTGCTGCAAAAGATATGAGCTGCGCGCCAGGTAATTCACCCATGCGCCCGCCTGTTCTGCCCAGGTTTCATTGCGGTTGAACCATTGCCCGAAAGGCCCAAGCGTAAGTCCAGGAGCTTTGTCCACCAGCGGCTGGTGCGCGGACTCGTGAATCACAAAGCGATTGATCCCGTTCAGCAGCTCCTGATCGGCAGTCGGCTTCAGTGTTGCCGGGGACCACGCCCAGGGCGCGGCCGCAGCCGTCAGCGACTCGGCCGCCGCAAGATTCTGGCCGTAGATGTGTGCCACCGACGCCGACTCGCGATCATCCGCGTTGTATCCGTATTGCTCCTTGTTCACCCCGGGGACTTGTGTCCACATCGCGCTCATGGGCACGTCGTTGAGCTTCTTCACTTCCATGCCGTCGGCGACAAAGGCGCGCCCGCTCTCATGCGATTCCCCGTAGTGGCCTATGCCCCGGCCTTTCAGCGACGCCTGCACCTGGCCGTAGTGCTCGTCCGCGATTAAGTCGGCAATGGTCTTGCGGAAATCCCACAGGAACCGGTCGCTGGCCTCGGCGCTCTCCACCACCTGCCCGGTGAGAACCGGCATCCAGGGCATCGGATCATAACCGCGTCGCTTCTTGAACTGGGCGATCATGTCGTCGGTCCAGTTCTGCGAACCTGCTTCCCAACTATCTGTAATCACGTAGCGAATACCGCGCTGGCCCATGTAATCCGCGCCCACCGTTTCCTTGTAGCTGTCGAGGTAGGCATCCATGTAGTTCTTCACGTACCCGCCGTTCAGCTTGTCGACTTCAAGGCCAGTGGCTTCCGCGGTCGCCGGATGGTTCGTGATTCCTAACAGCGAATAGCCGAACCGCAGCACGACCCAGTTACCCGGGGGCGGGGTCCAGTCGAGCGTTCCGTCCGAACGCACTTTCGACGTCAGGTCAACTACATCGGACTTCGCCACGGCTTCGCTTGCCGGAACCGGAGATGTTGCGAACTGATATACGTCAGGCACGGGAGTGAAGGCCGCCTTTTCTTCGAACCGGTTCACCCGCGCTCCCGGATGCAGCACCAACTCGGCGATTTCGTAATCGGTCGGAGGCGGGCCTATTTTTATCCCCAATGAACTGGGATCGATGCCGCTCGCCCACGCCGGAACCGGAGGCGGCGGCGTGCGCTTGAAGGCGATCCGAAAGAACTTCGCACTTACCGGCGGGAAAGAAAGCGTATGTTCGGGGGCGCCACTGTCGGGAAGCTTCACAATTTCCCTGAAGGTTTGCCCGTCGTCACTGGCCTCGAGAGATTTCTCCGGATTCGAGATTCCGGCCACCATGGCGGTAATGAAGTCCACATCTTTTGTGACGATGGTGACGGAACGGATCTTTTGCGGCTCGCCGAATTCGTATTGGATCCACGCACTCTCGCCGGCCTTTGGGATCGGAAGCCCGGTGGTCTTTTCCAAGTCCCCGTCGCCAAGGATGGCTGCATCAGGTGCGCCCGCACTGGCTGTCATCTTCGGATGGAACGATTCAACCGACACATCACTTGCCGGCCTGCGGTACGCGATGGTTACGGCGTCTGCATAAAACTGCGGAGGCGGCGGAGCGCCCTGGGGCGCGGCGAGAAGATCACGGACTCCCAGGTTCTGAAAGGCTCCGGTGTTCGATGGAGGATGAGGCAGCTTGCCCGTAAACGGCTTACCGCCTTCGACGACGGTCTCGCTCCACACATACTTCTTCATTCCCTGCGACGCCGGCACCCAGGGACCACCGGTCTCACTCCACCCCGGCGAGCCCGCAATCGCCTCCTCCATTCCCAGCTGATCAGCGAGCGTGGTGGCGTACTTGAACGCGTCCTTCCACTCGGGCGTCATGTATGCCAGCCGGTGATCGACGACCTGGGGCGTTGCCAGGGCGGCATCGAAGTTCTGAAATCCTCCCAGTCCCACGCGATGCATCCACTCCAGATCTAGCTTGATGCCTTCCTTGCTGATGTTGCCATTCATCCAGTGCCACCAAACCCGAGGCTTCGCCGAATCCGGTGGCTGCCGGAAGCCTTGCTCCAGGGTGTCGCTGGAGTTCTGCCCGATGCTCGAGCCGGTCATCGCCGCCAGTACGAATCCAATCGCAAAAATGCGGAGCAGCAAGGTGCGGTATCGGTTCATGTCAAGATGTCCTTTGTGGATACATTGCGAATCGGAAGAAGATCCAGGCCGCTACGCTGCGGATTTAACGTTTACCAGACAGACTCCTCCAACGAAGACAGCTGGCATACCCGGACTGGTTCGCCGCGTCACTTTAACGACCGGGCAGTGACAGTGTCAAGCAAAATTGAATTAGTTTACCTATTGAACTGAGTTGAATTGTGGGTCGAGAAGGATGAGCGTCTGATCACGCCAGTGCTGGCGCGGATATTACCAGCACGGTACTCCTGCCGTCCAGGGTTGGTTTCCCCAAGTCGCAAGAGCGCGCCCGGCAGCGGCTGAAGCCGCCAACTCGCCAGCCCTTGCCGGCACGGCTAGAGCCGTGCCCTCCCCAAATTCCGGCGTTTACAGCGAGTTGCGTCTTGCGATGTTGCCCAGCATGGCCCCACTGGGCTTGATCGTTCTCCGCTGCGTGGCCAGATCCACGGCGACAATTCCAAACTTTGGCTCGAAGCCTGACATCCATTCGAAGTTGTCGAGCAGCGACCAGGCAACATAGCCGCGCACGTCCACACCGTCATCGATGGCGCGCTTCAGGCCCGCGAGCGCGCGTTGAACGTACTCCACGCGGCGAGCGTCGTCGTTTGTGGCAATGCCATTTTCCGTCACGATGATGGGCACGCCCGTTTCCTTACTGGCGTAGCGCACCACGTGTTCAACGCACTCCGGATAAAACTCCCAGCCCACCTGGGTCAATTCGGCGCCTTTCGGCGGAGGCAAATCCTTTTTCCCGACGATCGCTCGCGAATACGTCTGTACCCCGAGATAGTCTTCGTGCTTCGCAATCTCCAGCCACGGCCCGTACACATCAGCCCTCTTTTCGGCGAGATGACTGTCCTCGGGCGCCGGCTGATCGTCGGTCATGGCCAGGTTGAAGCCCACCGGCATGTCGCCGCGCACCGATTTCATCGCCGCCTTACCTTTGTGGTGGGCTGCAATTAAACCGTCCCGGATCTTTTTTCCATCGCCCAGGAAGAAGTCCGCGAATTCGGGCGAATTGACCTGCCGGCGTACCTTGTCGAGACCCGTCCGGAACATTTCCGTAAGGTTCGTTCCTCCCGGCATCCCCGCTAAATTGATCCAGTTCAGCAAATGGGTAACGTCGGGCTCGTTGAAGGTGGATGCGTAGCCCACGAGATCCCCGAGATGCTTCGTGGCTTTTTCGCAGAAGCGCGCGTAGAGGTCGGGAGCCGCAGGGTTCTGCCATCCCCCTTTAAAGGCGAACCAACGCGGAAGACTGAAGTGAGAATAAGTGAGCAGCGTAGTCAGATGATGCTCGCGACAACTCGCCAGCATGCGCCGGTAATGTTCCAGCTCGGCGTTGGAGAAAGCTCCTTCTTCCGGTTCGATGCGTGCCCATTCCAGAGAAAAGCGGTAGGTGTTGAAGCCCAGGTCGGCCAACATGCTGATGTCCTGCGGATAAAGATGATAGTGATCGCAGGCATCGCCCGAAGGTTCCTTGAATATGCTGTCAGGCAAGTGTTCGAGCAGCCAAAGATCGCTGCTCGTGTTGTTGCCCTCTACCTGGTGTGCCGCAGTGGCGCATCCCCACAGAAACTTGTCAGGGAAGGCCTTGCTTTTGTCGGCCGGGGAAGGTGGAGCCTCGGGTTTTGACGCAGAGTTCGGCTGCGCGAAGGAGCGGCCTCCGATCATCCCTGCGACTGCCGCGGCCGATGCGCTTTGCAATAACGTGCGCCGGCTGATGGGCTTCACCGGCGATTTGCTGACAGGCGGTCGATCTTTTGCCATCTTGTCGCTCCCGTATTTTGCGGCCACAGCGAACATGGCAGCGGCGTTCTGATGCTGTACCGGTGAATCGCAGCGCCAACCTAATGCCGGACTGTGAAGCTATATGTTCCCGCTCCGGCTTCGTAGACCGCGTTGCGATCATCGCGAAGCACAAACGATATTGCCGAGCTCTGGCGAATGTCCTTGCCGCCCTCGAGGATAGTACTGGTCACGTCGCCGGGAAAATACAGCAGGCCAGATGTATTCGGCGGAATCACTACGTCCCAGCTAATTGTGTTGCCGTCCGCCTTCCAGTTCGAGGTGATTGGTCCGTAGGACGAATCGTAGGTCGCCTTGGCCGCTCCCAGCGCGGCATCGAATTGCGGATGCAGCACGAGGCGATGGAATCCTGGATTCTCTGCTGTTTCGTCGATCCCGGCCGCGTAACGATACAGCCATTCAGCTACGGCTCCGTAAGCATAATGATTGTAGGAATTCATGGACGGATCGCCCATCATCTGATCGCCATTCCACCGTTCCCACATCGTGGTGGCGCCGTGATCGATCATGTATCCCCAGGAAGGATACGTGGTCTGCAGCAACAACCGGTACGCCACGTCGCTGTGACCGCTATTGCTGAGTTCAATCATGAGATAGGGTGTGCCCAGAAATCCGGTGGTGAGATGCCAGTCGTGTGCCTTGATGTCTTCGACCAGCTTTTCGGCGGCGATGGCCCGCTGCGATTGCGACAACAGATTCATGTGCAAGGCCAGCACGTAGCTGGTCTGGCTGCCGGTTCCGACCGTGCCATCCGGCTTCACATACTCCTGGTTGAACGCCGCGCGGATCTTTTGGAAAACTTCCCGGTACTTCTGTTCCTCCGAAGGCCGGTCCAATACCTGCGCGACGCGCATCATGATCGACGCGTCATAGGCCCAGTATGCCGTCGCGATCAGGTCCTTTGAGGTCTTGCTGCCGATCGCGAGCCAATCACCGTAATCGTTCCCGCGCTCCTTCAACCACAGATAGTTCGGATTCGAACCTGCAATGTGGTCCATCCACTTTTCCATCGCAGCCCAGTTTTCTTCCAGGATGCGAGTGTCCCGAAATTGCAGGTAAGCGGACCAGGGAATGATCACGCCCGCATCGGCCCAGCCCGCAACACTGTCGCCGGTAGGACCGACGCGGGGTGAGACGTCAGTGAAAGCGCCAGTAGGGCTTTGCGCATCACGAATGTCGGTGGTGAACTTGTGGGAGAAAGCAGCGAGGTTTGCGTCGAAGGAAGCGGTTCGCCAGAACACTTCGGCGTCCCCCATCCAGCCCAGGCGCTCGTCACGCTGCGGACAATCGGTCGGAACGCTCAGAAAGTTTCCGCGCTGGCCCCACAGAATGTTGCTCCACAGCTGGTTCACCATCGGGCTCCCCGTGCTGAACTGAATGGTGAATGGCGCGGCGGTATAGAAAACGATGCCCTCGACCGCATCCCGCGAGGGCGTTCCCGGGTAGCCGGTGAGTTCCACGTAGCGGAATCCATGGAAGGTGAAATGAGGCTCGAAGGATTCGGTTCCCTGCCCGCGCAGAGTGTAGGTATCCGTGGCTTCGGCGGTGCGTAGATTTTCGGTGTAGAGTTCGCCATTCGGCTTTAGAACTTCTCCAAAGCGGATCTTCACTTTGGTGCCAGCCTTGCCGGTAACGTGCAGGCGGGCCCAGCCAACCATGTTCTGGCCAAGGTCGAAGACGTAAACTCCGGGCGTCGGATTCGTTACCGACTTCGGCTTGAGGGTTTCATTCACCCTGATGGGCTGGAAGTCTTGCGCTACTAACGGAGCCGGAGGCCCGGCCGCGCCCACGACCGCACCCCAACGCGCGTCGGAGAATCCAGCCTGGTCCCATCCTTTCTGTTCCAACCGGGCATCGTAGTTTTCGCCATTGTAAATTTCCGATCCCAGGATGGGAGATTGGGTCGCTTTCCATGATTCGTCGCTGATCACGGAATCGCGTGTGCCATCGCTGTATTCGATCTCTAGCTGCACCAAGAGCCTGACTGGAGGCGGCCCGAAGTTGAACCGCGTCTGCAGCCAGCCCAAGCCGTCGGCGTACCATCCTCCGCCAAGAATTGCGCCGATCGCATTTGCGCCCTGCTTTACCTGCGACGTTACGTCGTAGACCTGATAGACGATGCGCTTGCGGTAGTCCGTCCAGCCCGGAGCGAGAATGTCATTTCCCACCCGCAGGCCATTCAGATACAGCTGATACGTTCCCAGCGCGGTGGAATAAACTCGGGCGCTGCGAACCGTTTTGGCTACGTTGAAGTTTCGCCGCAACAGATCTACCGGCTCCGCCGGCCACGGAGTGCCCAGCGGGGGCTGACCGACCTCTGCCACCACGACCGCGTTCGGCCACGAGGCATCGTCAAAGGCCTGGGCTACCCAAGCATCGCCCGTCTGCTCTGGCCCCGTCTTCCAGTCGGGTCCGGAAATGAATCGTTCGATTTTGCCGTCTGCCATCTCGACTCGCAGCAAAGCGATGAAGCCGGCCTGGGGAGGTCGCTCGTGATCTTTTTGCACAATCGCTTCGGCAGCCAGGGAATTAGCGCCCGCATTCAGGAGCTTGCCCACAGGAACGACCCGGAAATAGCCCCAGGGGTCGCGTGCTCGTCCGAAGTTGCCCATCGGCGACTCGACCAATACCTGCTTGCCATTGACCCATGCTGCCAGGTTGTCCTTGGCGGTGATGAAGAGCGTGGCATCTTTCGGCTTTTGCGCAAGATCAAAACGGAACCGGAAATCGTGTTTTCCGGGTGTCGCATTGGTGAGCGCATTATCATTCGCCGCCCAGATCCACTTCGGTCCCGACTCGTAGTCGCCACGCTCCAGGGGCATGTCCCGCGTAATCCATTTCGCTTTCCAATCCGCGGAAGAAAGCAACCCCATCTCCCACCAGCTTGGCTGACTGTACGGCAAAGCTTGTCCCTGCCCATCCCACACCCGCACCTGCCAGTAATAGCGGCGTCGGGACTCAACCGCGGGGCCACCGTAGGGAACATTGACGGACTGATCGGAATCGACGCGTCCGCTGTCCCACACATCGGCTCGATCCTGCGCCAGCGCCTCGGGCGTACTCGCCACGCGAACTTCGTATGCCAACTGCCGCGCGCCACGACTGGAATCGTGAAGCTGCCACGAAAGCCGGGGATGGGAAATGTCGATTCCCAACGGCTCCTGCATCGCTTCACACTGAAGATGATCGGGCGCACCACCGTCGAACGCAAAGAGGGTACGCGGCCCGCTCACGGCCAGTAGCAGCCCCAGCGCGAAACCTGGAAGACAGCCGCCTCGTCTTTTGAGGGGCCGAACAATCGTCGTCACTCGCGCTGCAATTCCCGCTACACCCGTCCTCAAGGCTCTCGTCATTTCGCAGGCTCCTATGAAAGTTCCCTATTGTACTTATTTGTCTTTTGAATTGACAGGCCCCGACGGCACCGACACTTCTCAAGCGAGTAGAGGACGCCCCAGCCACACCGTCGAACCGGAACAGACTATGCGGTGCCCGGCCCTCGCTCACGTCGCCGGTAATATAATGTCGCGGATGCCCCTAACCTCCGGTATGAAACTCGGTCCCTACGAAATCGCCGCGCCCATCGGCGCCGGTGGCATGGGCGAAGTCTATCGCGCCCGCGATACGCGATTGGGTCGTGACGTGGCGTTGAAGATTCTTCCCGAGTCTTTGGCGCTGCAACCTGACCGCCTGCGGCGCTTCGAACAGGAAGCACGGGCCGTCGCCGCCTTGAACCACCCTAATATCCTTGCGGTTTTTGATATCGGCCAGCACCAGGGTTCGCCGTTCCTTGTCTCCGAGCTTCTGGAGGGCGAAACCCTGCGGGCTTTACTGGACCGGGGAGCCCTGCCCCAGCGTAAGGCCATCGACTACGGGGTGCAGATCGCACAGGGACTTGCTGCGGCGCACGAAAAAGGAATCGTCCACCGCGACCTTAAGCCCGAAAACATTTTCATCACCCGGGACGGGCGAATCAAGATTCTGGACTTTGGATTGGCCAAGCTGGTGCAGGCTGCTGGCGGAGACCCCGACGACGTCACGCTCACCGGCTCGAACACTGCGGTGGGCTTGGTCATGGGAACGGCGAGCTACATGGCGCCGGAGCAGGTGCGCGGCGAGGCCATCGATGCCCGCACCGATATCTTTGCGTTTGGCGCCGTGCTTTACGAAATGCTGTTCGGCCAGCGCGCCTTCCGTCGCGATACTCCGGCCGAAACCATGACCGCCGTTTTGAAAGAAGACCCGCCGGAGTTGTCCGGTGCCGCTCGGATGGTCTCGCCCGCGCTCGAGCGCACGGTGCGGCGCTGCCTGGAGAAGAATCCGGAACAGCGCTTCCAGTCGGCGCGAGATTTGTCGTTTGCCCTGAGCGCGCTCTCTGGAACTGATACCAGCGGGCCGATGCGTGTCTCGGCACCGGCTCGTCGAATGCCCCTCCTGCTCTGGGCCTGCGTCGCCCTGGCACTGGCAGCAGTTGCGGCGGCGACCTGGTGGGTGGCGCGACGCCCGGTGGCAACCACCCGCTTGCAGTTCGCCATTCCTGCCCCCGAGGAAATGAGCGTGAGCCACATGGCGCTCTCGCGCGACGGTTCCATGCTGGCATTCGTATCACCGGACGAAAGCTCGGCTTTGCCTGTGCTCTACGTACAACGTATCGGCTCGCCGACCGTCACGCTTTTGCCCGGAACCCAGGGCGCAAGTTATCCCTTCTGGTCACCGGACGGGGCTTACGTCGCCTACTTTGCGAACGGCAAGCTCCTGAAGATCCCGGTATCCGGAGGGCCGCCCCAGGTGCTGGCCAGCGTTCTGGCAGCCCGCGGTGGTAGCTGGGGAAGTCGCGACGTCATCATCTATTCCCCCGATTCCGGCAGTGCGGTCTGGCGCGTCAACGCCGATGGCAGCGGCAACGCCCCGGTTACGCAGGAATTCCTCGGCGGCAGCCAGCACCACGACACCCACCGCTGGCCACTCTTTCTTCCCGACGGCAATCATTTCCTGTTCTGGGCGGGTAACTTCGGCAACTCCAAGGATGATCGCTCCAGCGGCATCTATGCCGGATCTCTCGATGGCAAGGAGCGGAGCCTCGTTCAGCTTTGCCGTTCGAGCTTCGGTTACGGCTCCCACAATCTGTTTTACGCGGACGATCAGCGGCAGTTGGTAAGTGTCGCCTTTGACGTTTCCGCCGCCAGGGTTTCAGGCCGTACCACTGCCATCGCCAATGCCATCGGTTTTCAACCCTCCACCTACTGGGCTGCCCTTGCCGTCGCCGGGAACGGCACAGTGATCTATAACACCGGTGTCGGAGCAGCCCTGTCCGTTCTTACCTGGATGGATCGTTCGGGCAAGGAGCTGGGCCGGATCGGTGGTCCCGCGATCCTCGCCAACCCAACCCTCTCGCCCGACGACAGCCGCGTCGCCGTGGACATCACCGATCTGAAAAGCAGCAATGTGGATGTCTGGCTGGAGAGCACGAAAGGCGCCGGCAATTCGCGCTTCACCTTCGATCCCGTGGAAGAAGTTGTCGGGGTTTGGTCGCGGGACGGAAACACGCTCACCTACCGGGCGAATTTCACCGACGGTGTAACCGTATTCACCAAGCGCGCCAACGGGCTGGAGCGGGAAAAACCTCTGCTCGAAGGCCAGGTGAAGAATGACATCGTTCCCAACTCCTGGTCCGCCGACGACAAACTAGTGCTTTGCACGGACCAGGATCCATCACACTGGTACCTGGTGACGCTGCCCTCTGGAGGCGGTAAGCCCACGCCATTTCTTCTCTCCGCCAAGGGCAACCAGACCAACGGACAGATTTCTCCCGACGGAAAGTGGGTCGCCTATGCCTCCGATGAGTCCGGCGTCTGGGAGATTTACGTCACCTCGTTCCCGGGTGCCACCGGAAAGTGGCAGGTATCGCGGGGCGGCGGCACCGAGCCGCGCTGGCGTGGGGACGGCAAAGAAATTTTCTACATCGGACCCACCGGAATGCTGATGGATGTGTCTGTGAACAGCGATAGCATCTTCGCTACCGGCACGCCCACGCCCCTGTTTGAAATTCAGGGCCGCGCCCCCATTTCCAGCACTGACACCTTTACCTACGATGTGACCAAGGACGGAAAGCGTTTCCTGGTGAACCATTACGTCAAACCTGAACACGTAGCGCCCTTGACCATTCTGCTGCAAACTCCTGCCGGGCCGCCAAATTAGCCGTCAGCACGCCTCTGCGCTATGTTCGGACGATGGAGGGACGGGCGTCCCGCCCGTCCAGGCCGCCCAAAGGGCGGCAGTTTTCCGTCACGCAGGGCGACCGGTGCCTTCGTAGCTTACTGTCCTGCTCCTCAAAAACGAGGTCCCCCAATGGAGCTCAAACCTTCCCGACAAAAAGAGGTTCAATGTGACTTAAGACATCTTGCCTCGAGCCTGCCGCAAGCGCACTGTTCGGTTATTGGGCCATCGGTATCAGGCCATCGGCGGGCCCGGGGAAACGAACCATGGAAAAGAGCCAGCGCTTCGAACTACAGAGACTGCCGGGTAAGAGGCCCTGTGGGTTCGGCCCCAGCCGTCTCCTCCGCAGAATTGCCGGATATGCGTGCTTGATGCTCCTGGTCGCGGGCTTTGTTTCCGGCGCGTTCGCGCAGGACGCCGTTCCCTTTGAAGTCTCAAATCCAAAACACAAGCAGTGGTCATCCGAGCAAGCCGGCAAGATCTACTATTCCGCCTGCGACCTCCTGGCCCGAACTGTCAGGCCGGAAAAACCACCGCGCCTGCATCCCAGGTTTGTTCTGGTTCTGGGCGCGGAGGCAAACCAGGTCCTGCGGACGGGCGCTGCAGTTGAAATCCAGCTGAAATCGTGGGACGCCGAGAAGTTTGCCGAAGCGATGGTCCTCGTGGCGGCGCGGGAAGTACTTCCGGCAGACGATCTGATGAAAATAGCGCGACAGTCGGTCTCCTCCGCTGAAGCCACCGTTTCAGTCGATCATCTCAGGCAGAGCCGATAGGCAATCGAAGGCAAACGCCCTCCGCAAATTAACTCTTTCTCTCTCAGATCCCCTCTCAGATCAGACCTTCACAGGGTCTCAACCCGGGCCAAACCACAATCACCTTCGCTTTTTCTGGTGGGTGTATACTGCATCGCTCCCAGGGTTCAAGATGGGAAATCCGGTTCAAATCACGAAAAATAAGACCAGGGTGCTCGATCCCGGGGCCAATAGCGCCCCGATGGTCGTCGTCTATCGCGGCCTTGGACCTGAGACCGGGAAGGATTACGCATATGACACCGCCGACTGGATCATCGAACAGATAAAGAAGGCGATTCCGAAAGCGTCACTGAACCAGATCATTTTTGCCGTGCCGGACGATTACAACCAGGACTGCGAGACGTGTCTCCACCAGGCTAAAGAGCTGATCGATAAAAGGAATGGCAACATCAGCTCCTACTCCCTGTGCGGCTTCTCAAAGGGCGGTGCACCCCTATACAAGAATCTGTCCCGCAGAACCTGGAAAATCCTGGGCCTCATCGACCCGGTGTCGCCCAGCATGGTGAAGGGTTTTTCCAATGCAGCCGTGGACAAGTACGCTTCCAAGATCCGTTGTGTGTACGGTGTATCGCATTGGGGCACGCGACCGCCCCCGGGCGCAGTGCCGAAGCACTATACGAAGAGCCAGAGGGGTTATATGACAATCCGGGATTTCTACGACCACCTGAAGGCCCTCAAGGTGGACATGATCGATGCGGCTGATAATCAAGGGCACAGCGATATGCCTGAGGTGTTCTTCAAGAAGTACGGATCGTCTTTCCTCTTATAAGGTCCAACACTCAACGCCAATAACGGAGGTCTTGAGATGAAAGCTGTGACCGGAGTATTTCGCTCTAAATCAGAGGCACAACGGAGCGTGGCCGAGATACGCTCACTCGGCCTGCCCGACGATCGGATCACCCTTCTAACCCCCGGCAACGGGGCGGACCTGCAATCCGTTCCGGTGGTTGAGGCCGAACAACCCGGCGTGGGTAAAGCAATCGGTGCTGTGCTGGGGGTCTCCGCCGGACTATCGGGAGCTCCTTTGATTGCGGCGATGATCCCCGGCGTCGGACCGGTTGCGGCACTCGGAGTGCTGGGCGGAGCGGTACTGGCTGCGGCCGGCGCCGGAATCGGCGCGGTTGCTGGAGGAAAACTGAAAAATGCGATGACCGAGGGAATACCGGAGGACGAACTTTTCGTGTATGAAGACGCTCTCCGCAAAGGCCGTAGCGTGGTGATTGCCCTCGTGAATGACGAAGAAGGGGCCTCGCGCCTCCGCGAGTTACTGAAAACCGAAGGAGCAGAAGCGATCGATGCAGCCCGCGAACAATGGTGGATCGGGTTGCGCGACGCTGAAAAAGAGCACTATTCGACGATCAGTCCGGGCAAAAACTTCAGCGAAGATGAGCACTTCTTCCGGCTTGGTTTCGAATCTGCGTTGCACGCTCGAATGCGCTGCCAGGAATACGATCAGGTATTGACCGAGATGTCAGTTCAGATCGAGGAACTGGAGCGCCAGTATCCCGATGCTGAAGTAGGCGAGGCTTTCACCCGGGGATACCAGCGCGGTCGCGAGCATTACGAGCAGCTATGCAAGGAATCCAGGGCTGCGTAAGAGGTTAATTTGGCTGCACCTTAATTTGGCTACACCAGGACAGCCACGGTGATGCATCAGGCTGCGCCGCGAGCGCCTGGTCCTGTCCCTGGTGAAATGGGTTTCCCGCTCGCTAAGTTCGCTTTCTGTCTCCAGCGGGGGCAGCCAGCGCGGTGATGAGGATGCCACCGCCAATTGCCAAAGCGTCTTCAATCAGCGCAATCCCAATATCAGGCATACGTTCGCTGAGCCTCTTTCGAGTGTAATAACCGGCCAGGGCTCCGGCGATGGCGCCCACTCCACCGAGAACTCCTCCCTCCGCAAGAGGTTGTTCCGCAATGCCATAGATTGTCGCCCCGCAAACCGCGCCCGACAAAACGCGGGACGCAAGCGGCCCTGGCTTCAGGCGGCTCGGTGTAAAGGGCAGCTTGTCTGCAATCAACTCACTTATTGCGAGGTCTGTGATTCTTTCCGACGCCTTAGCCGAAAGGATGGCGGCAAATGGCGAATCTCCCAGGCGAATCCATTTCTGTTTTACCGCCCAGGCGAGGACTGCGGGCGCTGCCAGGGTACGCAAACCAGCCACTGCGCCTATCCCCACAGCTAACGCGGGAGTGTATGAGCGTTTCATCTGGTCGGTACATTGTAACGACAAACCCTCTTCAGTGGTTCATCGGCCTTCCGTGAAGCCCACGGTATACCATGAGGCGTGCAACTTCCCGTGAACCCGCCGCTATTGCCGATGCTTGCCAAGCGAGTGGGTGAATTACCAGCCGATGGCGATTATGTTTTCGAACCGAAGTGGGATGGCTTTCGCGCACTCGTCTTTCGCGATGGGGACGAGATCCTGATCCAGAGCCGCGACGAAAAACCGTTGAACCGCTACTTCCCTGAGCTGCTGGAGCCGTTGCGCTCGGCACTGCCTGCGCGCTGTGTGCTCGATGGGGAGATTGTCATCGTTAAGGATAATGGACTCGACTTCGACGCCCTTCAACTGCGCCTCCATCCCGCCGCATCGCGCGTGAATCTTCTGTCCCGGCAAACTCCATCGTCATTCGTGTTCTTCGACCTGCTTTGCCGGGGAGACCGGGATCTCCGGGGCGAGCCGTTCCAGACCCGCCGCCGCGAGCTGGAATCGCTGATTTCATCGGCGCCCCCGCCCATCCATCTGACCCCGGCAACCGGCGACCGCACTGTTGCTTCCGACTGGTTTCGCCGCTTTGAAGGCGCAGGTCTTGATGGCGTCATGGCCAAGCCCATCTCAGGGACCTACGAGTCCAACAAACGCGTAATGCTTAAGGTCAAGCACGAGCGCGACTGCGACTGTGTGGTTGCCGGATTTCGTTGGCACAAAAAAGGAGATCGCACCCTGGTCGGCTCATTGCTGCTGGGCCTCTCTGACGATGCCGGCGTTTTGCAACACGTCGGAGTTTGTGCGAGCTTCAGCACCAGGAAACGCCAGGAACTCGCAGAATTCCTCCAGCCTTACCGTAAAGACGCGCTCGCCGGTCATCCGTGGAAGGAGTGGGCGGACCACGGAAATGCCAGCGAGGGAGGCGTCAGTCGCATGCCGGGCGGCCAGAGCCGCTGGAGTCAAGGCAAGGACTTATCGTGGGAACCGCTGCGACCCGAGCTGGTTGTGGAAGTCGCTTACGACCACATGCAAGGAGACCGTTTCCGCCATACGGCGCAGTTCCGCAGATGGCGAACCGACAAGAAGCCCAGCGACTGCACTTATGCCCAGCTCGAAGTGGTCCCGCCGCAGGAGCTGCAAGCGATTTTCCCCTCGGGTCGCTAAGCTTGCGCCCGCTGCTGCTATTCTTTTTCTTTTTTCGCGGCCTTATTTCT
>Ga0075028_100000067_pt1 | contig 34720 bp, 32 predicted proteins | sample LitLauG_LLR_2014_FD_71390 | JGI IMG/M metagenome (GOLD analysis project Ga0075028, IMG submission 71390) | Freshwater sediment microbial communities from Pennsylvania, USA - Little Laurel Run_MetaG_LLR_2014 | ecosystem: Environmental > Aquatic > Freshwater > Creek > Sediment | place: USA... | reverse complement strand
TGATGGACGTGCCCACGAGCCCCGGCAAGACGTCGCTGGGCAAGGATGAAATCGTTGAATCGATCTTCTTGCCCGCCAAGCCCGCCAAGTCCGGCGATGCCTATCTGCGCTTCATTCCGCGAACGGAAATGGACATCGCCGTCGTCAGCGCCGGCGTGTTCCTGACCTTGGACGCCAGCGGCACCGTTACGGCCGCCCGTGTTTCGCTTGGCGCCGTCGCACCCACGGTCCTGCTTGTGGCGCCGGCCGCCAAGGCGCTTATTGGCAGCAAGCTCGATGCCAAGGCCCTGGAAGCGCTGGCCGCTGCCGCGTCCGCCGCCTGCAACCCGATCGACGACAAGCGCGGCACCAAGGACTATCGCATCAAGGTCGCGGGTGTGCTTGCCCGCCGCGCCGCGGAAATCGCCTATGCTCGCGCCAAGGAGCGCAAATAATGTCCCAGATTCATGTCACCACCAAGGTCAACGGCGATGCCGCGGAATTCCTCTGCGACGCCGACGAAACGCTGCTCGATGCCTTGCGCGATAGGCTGAACCTGACCGGCGCCAAGGAGGGTTGCGGTTCCGGCGACTGCGGCGCCTGCTCGGTCACCATCGACGGCAAGCTGGTCTGTTCATGCCTGACGCTTGCCGCCGAGGCCGAGGGTCGGGCGATCGGCACCATCGAGGGGCTGGCCAAAAACGGCAAGCTGCACCCGTTGCAGCAGAAATTCCTCGAACACGCCGCGCTACAATGCGGCATCTGCACGCCGGGCTTCCTGGTCGCCTCCAAGGCGCTGCTCGACCGCAATCCCAACCCGAGCGAGCACGAAATCCGCTACTGGCTGGCCGGCAATCTCTGCCGCTGCACCGGCTATGACAAGATCGTCAAGGCGGTGGTTGATGCCGCCGCCGAAATGAGGAGCACCCGCTGATGGCACAGGACGCCAAGATCGAAGGCAAGGGCCGCAAGTTCGATGTGGTTGGAACACGCCCCATCCGCCCGGACGGCATCGACAAGGTGACCGGGCGCGCCCGCTTCGGCGCCGACATGAACATGCCGGGGCAGCTGGTGGGCAAATTCCTGCGCTCGCCGCACGCCCACGCCATGATCAAGTCCATCGACACCTCGGCCGCCGAGAAGTTGCCCGGCGTCAAGGCGGTGATCACCGCCAAGGACCTGCCGGACCTCTCCAACGGCAATCAGGACGTCCACGACACACTCATCAATGTCATGGCCCGTGACCGAGCGCTGTATGACGGCCACGCCGTTGCCGCCGTCGCCGCGATCAGCGGCCCGGTGGCGCTGGCCGCGCTCAAGCTCATCAAGGTCGATTACGACGTGCTCGGCCATGTCACCGACGTGGACGAGGCGATGAAGCCGGACGCGCCGCTGGTCAATGGCGGGGCGTTCACCGAAGGTGTCGAACCCAAACCGAAGACCAGATCGAATATTCTCAGGCGCCACCAGTTCGGCCACGGCGATGTCGACAAGGGCTTCAAGGACGCCGATGTCGTCGTCGAGCGCAACTTCAAGACCGAGGCAACCCACCAGGGCTATATCGAGCCGCACGCTTGCGTCGCCAGCGTCAACGCCGACGGCAACGCCGATCTGTGGACCTGCACCCAAGGCCACTTCAACGCCCGCAACATGAGCGCGGCGATCCTCGGGCTCGAAGTCTCCAAGCTGCGCGTCACGGCGTCGGAAATCGGCGGCGGCTTCGGCGGCAAGACGGTGGTGTTCATCGAGCCCATCGCGCTCGCCCTGTCGCGCAAGGCCAACCGTCCGGTCAAGGTCGTGATGAACCGCGATGAGGTGTTCCGCTCGACCGGCCCCACCGCTTCGTCATCGATCTGGCTGAAGATCGGTTGCAAGAAGGATGGCCGCATCACCGCCGCTGAGGCGATCATCCGCTTCCAGGGCGGGCCGTTCGGCGGCTCGCTGGTGGACATGGGCGCGATGGCCTGTTTTGCCTGCTACGATCTGCCCAACGTCAAGACCGTCGGCTACGACGTCGCCTGCAACCGGCCCAAGGCCGCGCCCTATCGCGCACCCTCCGCGCCGATGGTCACCTTCGCGACCGAAAGCGTGCTGCAAGAGGTCGCCGACAAGCTCGGACTTGACGCCGCCGACATCCGGCTGAAGAACGCGGCCAGAGAGGGCACCAAGTCGTCCTATGGCCCGACCTATGGGCCGATCGGCATCCGCGCCACCATCGAGGCGGCCAAGGCCCATCCGCACTACAAGGCACCGCTGGGCAAGAACCAGGGGCGCGGAATCGCCTCGGGCTTCTGGTTCAACTTCGGCGGCAACACCTGCGCCAATATCAATGTCAACGCCGATGGCACGGTGGCGCTGGCTTACGGCAATCCCGACATCGGAGGTACCCGCGCGTCGCTCAGCCTGATGGCGGCCGAGGAGATGGGCATCCCCTATGACAAGGTGCGCTGCATCATCGCCGACACCGGCGCACTCGGCTACAACGACAACACCGACGGCAGCCGCGTGACCTTCGCGGCCGGCATCGCCACCATCGAGGCGGCCCGTGCCGCCATCAAGGTGCTGTGCACCCGCGCGGCCAAGACCTGGGGCATTTCGCCGGATGCTGTGACCTGGGAAAAGGGTTTTGCGAAACCCGCTGGAGCGAACGCCGGCAAATTCGAGCCGCTGTCACTGAAAGACATCGCCGCCACCGCCGCCAACACCGGCGGGCCGATTGCCGGCCATCATGAGACCTTCGCCGACGGCGCGGGTGTCAGCTTCGGCACCCACATCGCCGATGTGGAGGTCGATCCCGAAACCGGCAAGATCAGCGTCATCCGCTACACCGTGGTGCAGGACGCCGGCAAGGCCATCCATCCGGCCTATGTCGAGGGCCAATACCAGGGCGGCGCGGCCCAAGGTATCGGCTGGGCGATCAATGAGGAATACATCTACGGCAAGGACGGGCGGCTCCAGAATTCGGGCTTCCTTGATTACCGGATGCCCGTTGCCTCCGACCTGCCGATGATCGACACGGTGATCCTGGAAATCCCCAATCCCGGCCATCCCTATGGCGTGCGCGGGGTTGGCGAGACGCCGATCGTGCCGCCACTGGGCGCGGTCGCCAACGCGGTGGCGGCGGCCACGGGTTGCCGGATGACGGAAATCCCGATGTCGCCGCCCAAGATGCTGAAGGCGCTGGAGGCGCGCAAAGGGGCAGCCTAACCATCGGGGACACGCTGTTCATCTTCGGCAAGGCCTTTGCGATAGCCGGCTTGGGTGCGATGCCGAAGATGAACAGCGTGTCCCCGCTTGCCCGATGAGGTTTCGGGACCCAATGGCGTTGGGGCGACGGCAGCCGGATGATGGAGCTTGCGGATGTCACCACCCAAGATGTTGAAGGCGCACAGAGGATGGGCTTGAACCTTAAAGGGGACACGCTGTTCATCTTCTGCGAGGCGGGTTGCGCCGATGGTCGCCAGTGTAAAGCCGAAGATGAACAGCGTGTCGCCGATCCTGTGCGCGGAGAATGGACGTGAGGTCGCGCAAGTCGGCACAAGGTCCGGAACTGGCCAAGCCGAAACTCCTGGTCAAGCTTGGTGGGCCGCTGATGTCGGCGGCGGGCGGGGAGACCGAATTCGAGGTCGAAGCCGCGACCATCCAGGAAATGCTGAGCCGGCTGGGCGAGGCCTATCCCGCCCTGCGGCCGTTGCTCGCCAAAAGCGTCAGCGTCGCCGTCGATGGCCAGGTCTATCGCGGCGCCTGGCAAAAGCCGCTGCGCGAGGGCGCCGAAATCTACCTGCTGCCGCCGATGCAGGGCGGCTGACGCCTATTGCTTGGCGGCATCCAGCGGCACCGCGACAAACCTGATCTCGCCCTTGGGGTCGGACAACAGGATGAGCGCGCTCTTGCGCCCGGCCGAGCGCACGGCCTCGATCCGCGCCGCGACATCGGCGGGCGTGGTCACCTTCTCATTGGTGATCTCGACGATCACATCACCCACGTGAATGCCATGCGAGGCACCGGCGCCCTTGGGGTCAGCGGTGGTCACTGCCACCCCCTCAACCTTCTCGGCGATCTCGAGTTTGGCTCGCAATTCCGCGGTCAAGGTCTCGAGCGTGAGCCCCAGCGCCGCGTCGGGGGTGGCACCCGCCCCCGCATCCGGATTGGGTGGCTTGGTCGGGTCCGGCGCCGGCAGCCCGCCAGTGCCCTTGTCACCGGCACTCTCGCTTCCCGCCGTTTCCTCAAGGCGCTGGACCGTCGTTGTCACCGTCTCGGGCTTGCCATGGCGCAAGAGCTCGACCTTGACCGTCTTGCCGATGGCCGTGAGGGCAACAATCTTGGGCAGGCTCTTCATGTCGGGCACCGGTTGCCCGTCAAAACCGACCACCACATCGCCAGCCATGATGCCGGCCTTTTCGGCTGGTCCGCCGGGTGCGACCTGGGCGACGATGGCGCCCTTGGCCTCGTTCAGGCCAACGCCGCCGGCCACGTCGTCGGTCACCGACTGGATCGAGACGCCGATCCAGCCGCGCCGGACTTCGCCATGCTCGCGCAACTGGCCGACGACCTCGGAAGCGACGTTGATGGGGATGGCAAAGCCAAGTCCAATCGAGCCGCCGGACGGCGAAATGATCGCCGAGTTGATGCCGATGACCTCGCCGCTCATGTTGAACAGCGGACCGCCGGAATTGCCCTTGTTGATGGCCGCATCGGTTTGCAGGAACTCGTCATAGGGCCCCGAATTGATGTCGCGCTTGAGCGCGGAGACCACGCCGACGGTCAGGCTGCCGCCAAGCCCGAACGGGTTGCCGATGGCCATCACCCAGTCGCCGACCCGCATCTTGGCCGAGTCGCCAATTCTGACGGCGGCCAGCGGCTTGTCGGGCTTGACCTGCAGGACGGCAATATCGGTCTTGAGATCGCGGCCGATCACCTTGGTGACTTTCAGCCGCGTGCCATCGTTGAAGTTGACGTAGATCTCGTCGGCGTCGGCGATGACATGGTTGTTGGTGGCGATGACGCCAGAGGGGTCGATGACGAAGCCCGAACCCAACGAACTCACGCGCTGCGCGCCACCCGAATTGCCGTTCTTGTCGAAGAAGTCCTTGAAGAATTCCTCGAATGGCGAGCCTTTCGGAACCTTGGGCAACGGCACGCCCTGCGGCCCCTTCAGGGTCTGGGAGGTGGAGATGTTGACCACCGCGTCAAACAGTTTCTCGGCGATGGGCGCGACCGAGGGCGGCCCCTGCTGGGCCGCGGCGGGCGTAAATCCGAAAACTCCAAGAGCCACCAGAACCAAAACTCGTCTCAACATTGCAAAGCTCCCAATACCTTGGCCGGCCGGCTCCCGAGCAATTCGCGCCCATCTTTCTATCTCCTCTCCTTCTTACTTCAAGGGGGAGAAGCGGACCACGGCCCAGCTACTTTGCCGGCGGCGGTCTGATGCCGTTGGGATCGGCGAAGTACTTGAAGAATTCGCTATCCGGCGACAGCAGCAGCCGCGTGTCCTTGGACTGAAGACTCTCCTCGTAGGCCTTCATGGTGCGGTAGAAGGCAAAGAAGTCGGCGTCCTTGGAGTAGGCGTTGGCCAGCACCGTGTTGCTGTTGGCCTCGCCCTCGCCGCGCGTGGACTCGCTGTCCTGAGTCGCCTTGGCGGTCAGCACCACCACCTGGCGGTTGGCGTCGGCCTTGATGATGCGCGACTGCTCCTCGCCCTTGGCGCGCCATTCGGCGGCCTCGCGCTGGCGCTCGGTCTGCATCCGCTTGAACACAGCGTCCCGGTTCTGCTCGGGCAGGTCCGCCCGCTTGATGCGGACATCCACGACCGTCACGCCGAGCTCGCCGGCCTTGGTGTTCACCTCGGAGGCGATCCGGTGCATCAAGTCCTCGCGCTTGTCGCGCACGACATCACGGAAGGTGACGCCGCCAAGCACACTGCGCAGTGAGGCGCCAATGAAATCGCTGAGCCGCGCCCGCGCGCCCTCTTCGGTGCCCACCGACTTGAAGAACTTGAGCGGATCGTCGATCCGGTAGCGGGCAAAGGCGTCGACCACCAGCCGCTTCTGGTCGGAAACCAGCACTTCGAGCGGACGGGTGTCCAGGTTGAGTATCCGCTTGTCGAACAGCACCGCGTTCTGTGCGACCGGGATCAACCATTGCAGGCCCGGCTCGCTGATGGTGGCCGAGGGCTTGCCGAAATTGAGAACCAGCGCCTGCTCGTTCTGATGCACGATATAGAGCGAGTTATAAACCAGCAGCCCCAGCATCACGAGGCCAACCAACAGGGTCGTGAGTATTCCACGCATGGTCATTGCCCCGCTGCCGGTTGGGCCGGCTTGGCGATGTCGCCGAGCGGCAGATAGGGCACCACGCCCTGTCCCTTCTGATCGATGATGATCTTGCTGGTGTTGGTGAATACCCGCTGCAAGGTCTCAAGATAGATTCGCTTGCGAGTGATCTCGGGGGTCAGCTTGTAGGCGTTGTAGACCTTGGTGAAGCGGTCGGCCTGGCCAATGGCCTCGGCCTCGATCTTCTCACGGTAGGCCTGGGCCTCCTGGCGGATGCGCTCGGCATCGCCGCGGGCCTCCGGCACCACCTTGTTGGCGTAGGATTGCGCCTCGTTCTGAGCCCGCTCGAAGTCTATTTTCGCCGCCTGAACATCGCGGAAGGCGTTGAGCACCTCGCCCGGCGGATCAACCTTCTGCAGCTGGACTTGAGTGACCTCGATCCCGGCCTTGTAGCTGTCGAGGGTCTTTTGCATCAAGGCGCGGACCGAATCCTCGGTCTTGACGCGGTCCTGGGTCAGGATGGGTTGAATGTCATTCTTGCCGACAACTTCGCGCATCGCGCTTTCGGCCACGTCATGCACGGTCTGGGCGTGTCCGGTGTCCAGGAACTCGCGCCCATCCTTGATGTTGAACAGGAAATCCTGCGGGTTCTTGATCAGCCAGAACACGGTGAAATCGACGTCGACGATGTTCTCGTCGCCGGTCAGCATCAGGCTCTCTTCGGGGATGTCGCGGCCGGTGTAATTGCTGCGCGGATCGGCGATGCGCTGGAAACCGACCTGAAGCTGGTTGACGACCGTGACTTTGGGCGTGAACACCTCCTCGATCGGCGGAGGAAGGCGGAAGTTCAGGCCATTGCTGAGCTGCCGGTCGAACTTGCCGAAGCGGGTGACGATGCCCAGTTCGTCCGGGTTGATCCGCACGGTAAAGAGATAAAACGCCGCCGCCGCCAGCGCCAACAGCCCGACGATGGTCAGGATGCCGCTGCCACCGGTGCTTGGCATCACCTGCTTGAAGCGGTCCTGGCCACGCTTGAGCATGTCCTCGAAATCGGGCGGCTGACCGCTGCCGCCGTCGGGGCTGTTGCCCCAGGGGCCGCCATTGCCGCCCTTGCGGCCTCCCCCTCCGCCTTGACTGCTCCAGGGCATCGCGTCCTCGTTTGATCGTTGGTTTTCGGGGTGCGGCCCGGCGGGCCTGGGGCGAGGTATAGGCAAGCCTCTGGCGCAAGTCCAGGGCGGCGCGGAGTGCTCAGGCGATCCGGTCGAGCGTGAGGATGACATAGCCGCAGCTGTCGCCCGGCGCCGCCTCGTGCGGCTCGCTGGCGGTTTCGCGCCATTGGCTGGGATCGAGGGCGGGGAATGTGGTATCGCCGGCCGCGTCCATGTCAACGCGCGTGAGGTATAGCCGCACGGCCAGCGGCAGCGCTTGCGCGTAGACTTGCCCGCCACCGATCACCATCAGCCACGGAACGCCGCGTTCGGACGCCAATTTGCGGCCGGTGGCCAAGCCCTCCTCGAGCGAACGGACGGTCCCCACTCCCTCGCGGCCGATGGCGGTGCCGCGCGTGATCACAATATTGTCGCGGCCTTTCAGCGGGCCCTTCAGACCCTCCCAGGTCTTGCGCCCCATGAGGCAGGGATGGCCCATCGTAATCTCGCGGAACCGGCGCAATTCCGACGGCAGTTTCCAGGGCAGGCCATTGTGTTCGCCGATCACGCCGTTGCGGGCGACGGCGACAACCAGGGCGACGGCGGGGACAGTGTTGCTGCTTGACATCGGGGCCGGAAATAGGCCCTTTTCGCGAAGTTGTCGATGCCTTAGCGGAACCACGCCAATGCCAGCGGAAGCGCCGAAACTCAGCGGAATTCCGATCCTCGGCTTTGGTACCTATCCGCTGTCGGGCGCGGCTGGGAGGACGGCAATCGAGATGGCGCTGGAAGTTGGGTTCCGGCACATCGACACCGCGCAGATGTATGGCAACGAGGCCGAGGTTGGACGGGCCATCGCCGCTTCGGGGCTTAAGCAAAGCGAGGTGTTCGTCACCACCAAGGTCAACGGAGGGAACCTTGGCGTTGGCCGGTTCCTCGCCTCGGTGCGCGAGAGCCTGGACCACCTGCAGATGCGCTGCGTCGATCTCCTCCTCATTCACTGGCCGCCGGGCGATGCGAGCGAGATCGAGCCGGCGATCGATCGGCTCAACCAGGCGGCGGAGGATGGCCTTGCGGCGCGGATTGGCGTCAGCAATTTTCCGGTTGCCTACTTGCAAAGGGCGGTGACCCGGAGCGCCCGTAAGCTGGTCAACAACCAGGTCGAATTCCACCCGTTCCTCGACCAGACAAAGCTGCTCAAGGCTGCCGCCGGATTGGGACTGAGCCTTAGTGCCTATTGCCCACTCGCCCGTGGCACGGTGCTCACTCATCCCGTGGTCAAGACCATCGCCGAACGGCTTGGCGAACCTGCGTCCGCTGTCGTCCTGCGCTGGATCATCCAGCAAGGTGTCATCCCCGTGCCCATGACCACCTGGCGCGCCAATGCCAAGGCCAATCTGCGTGCCCTGGGCATCACCCTCGGCGACGAGGACATGGCCTCCATCAGCTCGCTGACGGTAACCAACCGGCGTTTTGTGTCGCCGGGCAACATGAGCGCGCTTTGGGACCGCCCGTAGGTGCGTGTGAGAGAAACCTTAGCCGCCGCCGTCAGATAGATCGAGTGAATCTCACCCCATGCCGGCCGCCATGACCTACGACTACATCATCATCGGCGCCGGTTCGGCGGGAACGGCGCTCGCCACCCGGCTGAGCGAGGATCCATCGATCAGCGTCCTGCTCATCGAGGCGGGCGGGCGCGACTGGCACCCGCTGTTCCACATTCCGGCCGGCTTTGCGCGCATGACCAAGGGCATCGGCAGCTGGGGCTGGTCGACGGTGCCGCAGACGCATATGGCGGACAGGGTGTTCTGGTTCACCCAGGCCAAGGTGCTGGGCGGCGGCTCAACCATCAACGCGCAGATCTACACCCGCGGCCACCCGTCCGACTTCGACGGCTGGGCGGCGGCCGGCTGCACGGGCTGGGGCTATGAGGACGTTCTCGCCTATTTCCGCCGCTCCGAGGACAACGACACATTTCAAAACGACGTCCACGGACGCGGTGGCCCCATCGGCGTCAGCCAACCCGCCGCGCCGCTGCCCATCTGCGAGGCGTTCATCGCCGGCGCGGGCGAACTCGGGCTGCCCCGCCTGGCCGACCTGGCCGGCCGCGACACCTTTGGCGTCGGTTACTACCAGCTCACGCAGCGGGCCGCCCGCCGCTCCTCGGCCGTCACCGGCTATCTGCGGCAAGCACGCGGCCGGTCCAATCTCCGCCTCCAGCTGGTGCGCCATGTCACCCGCATCCTGATCGAAGCGGGACGGGCCACTGGCATCGAGGCCAACGGCCCCCAGGCGGGCGATCTCACCACCTACCGCGCCGGCCGCGAGGTCATCGTCGCCGCGGGCGCCATTGGCTCGCCAAAACTGCTCATGCATTCGGGCATCGGTCCCGCCGATCATCTGAAACTCGTGGGCATCCAGCCCGTCCATGACCTGCCCGGCGTCGGTGGCAACCTGCAGGACCATCTCGACATTTGCGTCATGTGCGAATGTACCGGCGAGCACACCTATGACCGCTTCCAGCGCCCGCACCATGCCGCGCTTGCCGGGTTGCAATATCTCGCCACGCGGCGAGGCCCTGCTGCCTCCAGCCTGTTCGAGACCGGCGGTTTTGCCCAATCCAGCGCCAAGACCGGCGCACCCGACATCCAGCTGCATCTGGGCCTGGGTTCAGGCATCGAGGCGGGCATCGCCAAGCTGGCCCATGCCGGCGTCACTCTGAACACGGCGTTCATGCGGCCGGCGTCGCGCGGCACAGTGCGGCTACAGAGCAACGACATCGCCGCCCATCCGCTGATCGACCCCAACTATTGGGCCGAACCCTCCGACGTCACCGCGTCGCTCGAAGGCCTGGAACTCGCCCGCGCCATCATGCGGGCCAAGGCGCTGGCGCCGTTCGTGCTGGCCGAGCGCGTTCCCGGCCCCGAGGCGCGAACGCGCGCCGACCTGATCGCCTATGCCAATCGCAGCGCCAAGACCGACCATCATCCGGTTGGCACATGCGCGATGGGGGTCGGGCCCGAGGCGGTGGTGTCGCCCGATCTGAAGGTACGGGGGCTTGACGGATTGCGGGTGTGCGATGCGTCCATCATGCCAACGATCGTATCGTCAAACACGAACGCGACGGCCTACATGATCGCCGAGAAGGCCGCCGCATTGCTTGCCGCTGGCGACTCCGCATCGCGGAGTCGGCCGCCAGCGGCTGCTACCTTCCGAGGGTGAGGAATCTTGCTGCTAACGTTGCATTGGCCGCACCGGGAACGGGGACACACTGTTCATCTTCGACAGCAAGATTGCGCGTTGATGTGGGCCGCCGGTTCATGCCGAAGATGAACAGTGTGTCCCCGTTCGCGCTTGGCGCGCCCAGACGGCTGGACGCTTCGACGAGGCGCCGCGGGTCGTGACTATAGCGGTTGGGTGCGACCGCTAAATCAGCCGCTTCTGCTCTCCCGCCGGCCTTTGCAACTCCGGCCCGTCGCGGCGCGAATTGCTGATCGCCTTGTCCACCGCCACGGCTTCGAGCAGATCGGCCGGCGCTGGCACGAGCAGCCGCGCGGCGTCCTTGGCATCCAGGGCGCGAGCGTCCAGCCAGCCCTCGAACAGCTCGGTCGCAAGGATCACCGGCATCCGGTCGTGGATGGGCTCGAGCGTGGCGTTGGCCGAGGTGGTCAGGATCGCCATCGTCTCCAACTCGCTGCCGTCCGCGCCTTGCCAATGTTCCCACAGCCCGGCAAAGGCCATCAGGCCGCCGCCCCTGGGGCCGATCAGGTAGGGGCGCTTATCGCTTTTGGGCCCGGTCCATTCGTAGAAGCCGTTGGCAGGAATGAGGCAACGGCGGTACTTCACGGCGTTGCGGAACGACGGCTTTTCCAGCGCGCTGTCGGAGCGCGCATTGACAAGCGTGGTGAACTCGCGCGGGTCCTTCACCCAGGCCGGGATGAGGCCCCAGCGGACCAGAACCAGTTCATGTTGCCCGCCGGCGCCCATGCGAATGATCGGCACCGGCTGGGTCGGCGCGATGTTGTAGCGCGGTGGAAATTCGTCCGCCCCGCCCACCTTGAAATAGGCGCGGACGGCTTCGGCTGGCGAGGTCAGGCTGTAGCGCGTGCACATGGGGGAAGGTTTAGCGCAACTCGCTCGCCCGGTTCCAGCGGGGACACAGTGTTCACATTCGGCGAATCTCAGCGATTGAGGCGTATTCTCCACGGCCCGGCCGAATATGAACACTGTGTCCCCGTTCGCGCGGGCGCCCTTGTGGCAGCGCCCAGGCAGCGCCTATGGTCCAGGCATGACCAGCCAACCCATCACTCTCTTCATCGGCGGCGCGCGCTCGGGCAAGAGCCGGGCCGCCGAGGCGCTGGTGACCGCCGGGCCGCCGCCGTGGGTGTATATCGCCACCGCGGAGGCGTTCGATGACGAGATGCGCGAGCGCATCGCCACTCACCGGGCCGCGCGGGCGCCGGGCTGGAGGACCGTTGAGGCGCCGCTCCAGCTGCCGGACATGCTGGCGCGCGAGGCCGCCACCGGACAGCCGGTCCTGATCGATTGCCTGACGCTTTGGCTGAGCAATCTCATGTTGGCGGCCCGCGATGTCGAAGCCGAGACGGCGCGGCTGCTTGAAGCGCTGAAAGCTGCCCAGGCCCGCGCACCCATCACCTTGGTTTCCAACGAAGTCGGCATGGGCATCATCCCCGACAACAAGCTCTCCCGCGATTTCCGCGACAATCAGGGGCGCCTCAACCAAGCTGTCGCCGCCCTCGCATCGCGCGTCATCTTCATGGCCGCGGGCCTCCCCCTCATCCTGAAAGGAACACCGCTATGACCGGAACGGACGATCCCGAGCGCCACAAGCGCAAGATGGAAAACCGCAAGGCGGTGCAGGACGCCGAGGTGGCCGGCAAGACCATCGAGAAGGGGCTGCTGATCGTCAACACCGGCCCCGGCAAGGGCAAGACCACGGCGGCGATGGGGCTGGCGCTGCGCGCGCTCGGCCATGGCTGGAAGGTGGGCATCGTCCAGTTCATCAAGGGCGCCTGGAACACCGGCGAGAAGACGGCGCTGGAGAGGTTTGGCCCCCAAATCGAGTTTCACACGCTGGGCGAGGGCTTCACCTGGAACACCCAGGACAAGGCGCGCGACATCGCGGCCTGCGAGCGGGCCTGGGTCAAGGCCAAGGAGCTGCTGGCCGATCCGCAATTCGGCCTCGTCATCCTCGATGAGCTCAACATCGCCCTGCGCTACGACTACCTTCCGCTGGCGGAGGTTGTCGCGACCTTGGCCGCGCGCCGGCCCGGCCTGCATGTGGTGGTGACGGGCCGCAACGCCAAGCCGGAGCTGATCGCCGTCGCCGACACGGTGACCGATATGGGCGCGGTGAAGCACCACTTCACGGCGGGCGTGAAGACGCAGGTTGGGATAGAACATTAGAAAGGAGGGACTAGGGACTAGGGACTAAGGATCAGGAAGCCATCATCCTAGTCCCTAGTCCCTAGTCCCTAGTCCCTAACTCTCCTTGCCTCCACTCTCCCTCATGTTCATGGGCACCGGCTCGGATGTCGGCAAATCGCTGATCGTCGCCGGACTGTGCCGGCTGCTTGCCGATCGCGGGATGCGGGTTCGTCCGTTCAAGCCGCAGAACATGAGCAACAACGCGGGCGTGACGGCCGACGGCGGGGAAATCGGCCGCGCCCAGGCGCTGCAGGCGCGGGCGGCGCGGGTGGCGCCGAGCGTACACATGAACCCGGTGCTGCTGAAGCCGCAGAACAATATCGGCGCGCAGATCATCCTGCAGGGCAAGATGCAAGGCAGCGCCCGCGCGCGCGAATACCAGGCGATAAAGCGCGCCCTGATGCCGGCCGTGCTCGACAGTTTTGCCCGACTGAGGGCCGAGGCCGACATCGTTCTGGTGGAGGGCGCGGGCAGTGCGTCGGAGATCAACCTACGCGCCAACGACATCGCCAACATGGGTTTCGCGCGCGCGGCCAACGTGCCGGTGGTGCTGATCGGCGACATCGACCGGGGCGGCGTGATCGCCAGCGTCGTCGGCACCAGGACGGTGCTGGATCCCGCCGACGCGGCGATGATCGGCGGCTTCCTGATCAACCGGATGCGCGGGGATGCGTCGTTGTTTGTGGATGGGGTGGCGGCAATCGAGCGGATGACGGGGTGGAGTGGGCTCGGCATCATCCCGCATTTCGAGGACGCGGCCAAGCTGCCCGCCGAGGATGCATTGGCGTTGAGGGAGGTGGTGCGCTGGCAGCGGGCAGCGGGCAGCCGGAGTTCTCGCCGCGTTAAAATTGCAGTGCTGGTCCTGCCGCGCATCGCCAATTTCGACGACCTGGACCCGCTGCGGCTCGACCCCGTCGTGGAGCTGCGGCTCTTGCAGAACGGCGAGCCGCTGCCGCCGGACACCGATCTCGTCATCCTGCCCGGCTCCAAGGCGACCATCGCCGATCTGGCCGGCCTGCGCGCGCAAGGCTGGGACCACGACATCCTCGCCCACGCCCGGCGCGGCGGGCGGGTGCTCGGGCTGTGTGGCGGCTATCAGATGCTCGGCCGGACGATCTCGGACCCCGGCGGCATCGAGGGCCCGGCGGGGACTGTGCCGGGGCTCGGGTTGCTGGTGGTCGATACGGTCCTGACAGGCGAGAAACAGTTGCGGTCCGTCCGTGGCGAGACCATCGCCGACGGCGTGCCGTTCAGCGGCTATGAGATGCATGTCGGCACAACCACGGGGACGGACACGGCGCGGGCCCTGGTTCGGCTCGCCGAGGGCCGAGCCGATGGGGCTACTTCGCCCGACGGTCGCGTGGCGGGCAGCTACGTCCACGGATTTTTCACCGACGACCGGCAGCGGCGGGCGTGGGTGGCGCGGCTGGGCGGAGACAATGTGGGCTTGGGGCCGGCTTACGAGGCAACGATCGAGGCGACGCTGGACGCGCTGGCCGAGCATCTGGCGAGCCACCTCGATGTTGCAGCGCTGCTCGCACTCGCCCGGTGACCGCTGTCAGCGCCTCTCGTAGTTTGACGACCGGCAGATCTCACCCAGAGAAACGGCCGGTCTTGCCCGGCCGCGAGGCTTGGGCACGGACTGCAGATAGGGCGAGAAAAACGGCTGGCACGCGACCTCGGCGCGGCTGAACCCAATATCCTTGAGCATCTCGTCGCTCGAAGCCAGAAGCCGTTGCGTCCCGCTGATCGCCTCGAGCCGCCGCTTGGCCGAGGCCCAGCCCTGAACGAGCCGCGCAACCAAACCTGTCCCGGCTTCTGGCGACGACCCTTGCAACACCTGACCTGAGAGCATGACCATTTCCTCCGTTGAGCACCTGCCAGGCACGTTGCGCGCGCCCAGCCGCGATTGGAAACGAGTTGCAATCATCGGCCCCATTGGCGAAACTTATGGACATGGGCTCGCTCCCCGGATTGGACGTCGACTTGCTGCGCAGCTTCGCCCTGATCGCGGAAGAGGGCAGTTTCACGCGGGCCGCCGAGCGTGTCGGCAGAACCCAGTCGGCGATCTCGCTTCAGGTCAAGCGTCTTGAGGAGATCGTCGGCCATCGTGTCTTCGTGCGTGGCAAGGGCGGCATCGTGCAACTGACGCCGCAAGGCCGCAATCTGCTTGGCCGTGCCAAGGAACTGGTGTCCCTCAACGACGACATTGTAGGCTCGTTCCGCGCCCAGCCGGCGCAAACAGAAGTGCGGCTCGGCCTGCCGGAGGACTATTCCGGGCTCGACGTGCCAGACATGCTGGCGCGCTTCGCGAAGGTTTGCCCAGGGACGGTCGTCGAGGTGTTTGGCGCCCCGTCCTGCGCCCTGGTGCCGCTGCTGAAGGCTGGCGAACTTGACCTGATGGTCTGCGAGGACGGAGTTGAGCCCCGCCGCTGGCCCTTTGTCGAACTTTGGCGCGGCCGGCTGCACTGGATCACCTCCGAGCATCACACCGCGCATCTGGGCGATCCGCTGCCGCTGTCACTGTCGCCGGGCAACTGCCCCTGGCGCCCGGCATGGCTTGAGGAATGTCAATGGCGGGGAGCGGCGCTGCGGGCATTGGAAAGCGCTGGCCGGCGCTACAAGATCATATCGACCTCACCAAACCTCGCCAGCCAGCAGGCGACGGTGCTCGCGGGACTGGCTGTGATGGTCTCCACGCTGCCCAGATTGCCCGCGGGGTTGCGGGCGTGTGGCACAGCTGAGGGCCTGCCGGAACTGCCCGAGACGCGCGCGCTGTTGCTGAAGGCGCGCGAACCTCGTCAACCGCTGACGAACCTGATGGCGGACCATCTGGCGGCAACATTTGCCGCGTTCGCCTCCCACGATGGCGCCAGACCAAGTTCGGGCTGATTTCAGGGTGCGGGCGGATGCCAGCGACGATGGGCGATATCGAACAACTAAAAGAAGGCCCTGTGCTGAACTAAAGCAACTCGCCTGACCCTTCCCCACACCAACCCTCCCCGCAAGTGGGAGGGAGCCTGGCTGACGACCTTGCCAGGATTGCTCACTTGGTGCCGTGGATCTCCAGGCCTGGCAGTTCACTGCCCCAGACATCAAAGTTGGCGAGCAACGTGACTATGGCGCCGCCTGCAAAAAGGTCGGGCGGGACATTGCGCAACAATCAATGACGGGGCCAGACAACGACAACAGCACCGCAATGTAGTAGGGTCCGATGCCAAGCGGGGGCCGCCGCCGGGTTTGTAGAAGAAGTCCGGATTGGGATGAAACCATCAGATTCAAAGGCGAGACAGCCACGCCGGTCGCCAATGTCGCTGCGATTGTTGAATGGCGGACCGTCAACCAACTTGGTTGACGCAGTGTTTTAGCCGCCATGCGCCAACAGTTTGGGGCAATGATGCTTGGTCGGGCTGGCTCGCAGCACCGGATGGGGTGCGTGAACTCACGGCGTCAGAACAATCGAACCCGTGCTGGCGCGGCTCTCCAATTGGCGATGCGCTTCGGCAGCCTCTCTCAGCGGAAATAGGGTGGGAGGCTTGGGCCTGAGAATGCCGTTCCGCAGTGCCAGGAACAGATTGGCGGTGATATCGCGAACTTTCTCAGGGGTGTCGGTGTAGTGGCCAAAATTGGGCCGCGAGACAGTTGCCGATTTTGAGGCATAGCGGCCGATGTCGATGGGTTCGATGTGGCCGGACGCCTGGCCGTAACTCACGAGGTGCCCGTTCGTGGCCAGTGCCTCATAGGACTTGTCCATCGTATCGCGGCCAACGGCATCGAATACGACGTCGGCGCCATGTCCATTGGTGATGGCTTGCACGCGCCCGGCGAAGTCTTCAACCGTGTAGACAATGACCTGATTGCAGCCGCTCGCCTCGGCGACCGAGACTTTTTCGCGGCTGCCAACGGTGCCGATGACGTTGGCCCCTAGCGCGCGCGACCATTGACAGAGCAATTGGCCGATGCCGCCAGCCGCCGCATGTACGAGCACGACATCGCCCTGCCGGACCCTTGCCACACGGTGGATCAGGAATTCGGCCGACATGCCCTTGAGCATGACTGCAGCCGCCGTTGTATCGTCTATCTCAGGTGGCAATTTGACGACGAGGTTCGAGGCCATCGTGCGGACTTGGGTGTAGGCACCTGGTGGCAGGCAGGCATAGGCGACCCGGTCGCCAGGCAATAGTCCGACAACGTTTGGTCCGACATCCATGATCTCCCCGGCCGCCTCCATGCCGGGGATGCGAGAGGGAGTCAGCATGTCTAAGTAGCCCGTGCGGCAATAGACGTCGATGAAGTTGACGCCGATCGCCGTGTGACGTATGCGGACTTCGCCGGAGCCCGGCGGCGGGGCACCGGTTTGGCGCCATTGGAGCACTGCGGGCCCGCCAAAGGCGGATACGACGATGGCGCCGGAGTCGATGGGTGCGGAAGGTGGGATCGAGGCTCGACTTGTCCGGGGTGAAGCCTCACCGCTCAGATACTGCCGGAGCGCCGAAAAGCCCGCCCCGTAGATGTCCTCGCCCACCAGCCGCGACAGCCGCGCTTCCTCGCCGGGTGGCGTGCGGAAGGTGCTGCGCCATTGCCAGAACGTCCGGTTGCCGTCCGTAACGGGCCGTAAGCGGATGGTCGCTGCGTACCCGATCAGCGGCAATGGCGCATCTAGAATGCAGTAAGTAAGCGAATGGTCGCGGTCCGACAACGACAGCAGCTGCTCGCGCAGAGCGCCGCCTGCCCTCAGCTCGAAGTCGCGGACAGCGCCGATCTCATCAACAGCGCGGCTATCCTCGATCTGGCTGGCGGCAATGGCAGGGTGCCAGATGTCGTGGCTGTTGAAATCGCGCAAGATCGCCCACACCGCCTCGATCGGCGCGTCGATGATCGTTGAGCGGATGACCTCGACCATACGGTGCTATCGCCTGCCCGCGAACCGAATTTTCAGCGCGTCGAACCCGCCCTGGAACACGCCGGCGCCGATGGTCTGTATCAACTCGCGCTCCTTGGCCTTGGCGCAGTCGAACTCCGCGCTCCACTCGGCAAAGCAGCGGTTGCGGTCGGTGACCGGCGTCAGCTTGAGGGTGGCGATGTAGTTCTCGACGCTCATCGGGCTTTCGAGGATGGAATAGGTGCAGCTCGTGTCATAGTCCGAGAGCGCCAGCAGTTGCTCGCGAATGCGGCCGCCGTTCTTGAGTGTGAAATTGCGGATGCAGCCGACCTTGTCGGCGGGCTGCCCCAGCTCGATGCGGCTATCGGCGATGTCGGGGTGCCATTTGGGTAGGCCATTGAAGTCGCGCACGACCGTCCACAGCTCGGCGGCGGGCACGTCGATCACGCTGGAGGTGTAAATCTTGACCACGGCCTATTTCCCTTCGTCCGCACCTTCTGGTGGCGTGACCGTGATCTGGCGGCGCGGCGCATCGGTGGCTGCGTCGTCCGCCAGGCCGGCGAGGCGGTGCAAGTCGGCGCCCATCAGGTTCTGGATGCTGCCGCCTGGAATGCCCAGCTCCTTCAGCAACTTGTCGATCAATGGGCCCTGGGCGCGATAGCGAAGCGCGCTATTGACGACCTGATCGGACAGATTCTGCCCGTAGCCGTGATCCGCGCCATTGCTGCCGCCCCCGCCGCCCAACAAGCCATCCACTTGCATGATCTTGATCTCGCCGATCCGCTCCATCGGCTTGACGCTCTCGCGCACGATGCCCTCCAGCCTTTCGATCAACAGACGGCGGAGCATGGAGTTGCGCGCCTCGGGCGAGAGCACGTTTTGGGCTTCGTTGCTGAGCCGCTGGCCCTCGGCCTCGATCTCGTGCCGGATTTTCGCCGCCAGCGAGCGGATCTTGTCGGCATCAGCCTCGCTGGTCGCCGTGACCAGCATCGCTTCGGCGCGCTCGGTGGCGACCTCTTTCTGCGCCTTGGCCTCGATGAGCATCTTGGTCGATGACCGCTCGGCTTCTTGGGCAGCGGTGATCAACTCGATGCGCTTGCGCCGGTCGGCGACGGCGACTTCGCGCGTGGTGAACACTTGCTCCTCGGCGGACACCGCATCGGCGCGCGCCAGTTCGGCGGCGGCCTGCGCCATTGATTGCATCCGGGAATGCTCGGCGACTTCGATGGCGCCCTTCTGCTCGGCGATCTGCTGCGAGGTCCGCCGCACGGTTTCGAGCCGCTGCAGTTCGACCTCGCGATGGATTTTCTGGCTCTCGATCGAGAGCTGCTGGGCGATGCGCGACCGCTCGATGCCTTCCTGCAACGTCAACTCCGCCTGCTGCGCCGCCAGCTCACGCGCCGCTCGCTCCTGCGTCAGCTCCGAGCGCTGGCCGACGCGCTGGATTTCGATCAGCCGTTCCTGGTCGATTCGCGCAAACTCCGTCTCGCGGTCAATCTCCAACCCCAATTTCTCGGTCTGCAAGTTCTTGTTACGGATGGCTATAAGCGTGTCCTGCTCGATGTCGTTGCGCTCCTTCTTGCGCCGCTCGATCTCCTCGGTGAGCCGGGTCAGGCCTTCGGCGTCAAAGGCGTTGGACGGATTGAAATGCTCCATGTCGGTCTGGTCGAGCTGGGTGAGGGACACCGCTTCGGCTTCGAGCCCGCTCTTTTCCAGCACCGGCCCGATGGCCTTCCTCACCCGCTGCACGTAGTCTCCGCGCTTTTCGTGCAGTTCCTCCATCGTCATTTCCGCCGCGACCGAGCGCAGAGTATCGACGAACTTGCCTTCCACCAGCTCGCGCAATCCGTCCACATCGAGTGAGCGGCGGCCGAGCGCCTGGGCGGCGATGGCAACGCTGTCACGGTTGGGGGCGACACGGACGAAGAACTCGGCCGTCACGTCCGCGCGCATCCGGTCCTTGGTGATCAGTGATTTGTCGCGGGTGCGGCTGACTTCCAGGCGCTGCGTGCGCATCCCCACGGGTGTCACGTCATGGAACAACGGCACCACGAACGCTCCGCCGCCAATCACCACTCTCTGCCCGCCAAGGCCGGTGCGCACAAATGCCGTCTCCTTGGTCGAACGGCGGTAGAACCAGTGGAACAGGTAACCGATGATGAGTAGCGCGATGAGGGCGACGATGCCCCACGCGATCAGGCCGGTGAAGAGGTCGGGTGACATTGGTATCCTCCAAAGAGAGGGACTAGGTATTAGGGACTAGGAAGCCAGTTTCTGAACTAGTCCCTAGTCCCTTCTTGATCTTCATGAACTTCCGCGTTTGCTCCGTCAGCGCCTTTTCCGTCGGGAGACGTTCCATCGACGAGGCGCCGTAGAATCCTTGAGCAAGTTTGCTGTGGGCCAAAACATATTCGGCATCAGCCGGCTCGGCGACCGGGCCGCCGTGTACCAGCACGATGACATCGTCCCGCACCTTGCGCGCCGCCGCCGCCCAGCGGTCCACGATCGCGGGACAATCGGCCAGCTTCAGCGCTGTCCCGGCGCCAATCGAGCCACCCGTCGTCAGGCCCATGTGGCAGACGATGACGTCGGCGCCGGCCTTGGTCATGGCCGCGGCCTCGGCCTCGTTGAAAACATAGGGCGTCGTCAGCATATCCTTGGCGTGGGCGCGCCCGATCATCTCGACTTCCAGGGCGTAGCTCATGCCGGTCTCTTCGAGATTGGCGCGGAAGGTGCCGTCGATCAGGCCAACTGTGGGGAAATTCTGTACACCGGCAAACCCCGTGCGCTTTAGGTCGTCGAGAAAGCTGTCGAACAGGCAGAAGGGGTCGGTTCCATTCACGCCCGCCAATACGGGCGTGTGCTTGACGACGGGCAGCACTTCGCGTGCCATCTCGACCACGATCTCGTTGGCGTTGCCATAGGCCAACAACCCTGCAAGCGAACCGCGACCGGCCATCCGGTAGCGGCCGGAATTGTAGATGACGATGAGATCGATGCCGCCGGCTTCCTCGCATTTGGCCGATAGCCCCGTGCCAGCGCCGCCGCCGACGATCGGTTCACCGCGGGCGATCTTGGCGCGGAAGCGAGCCATGATTTCGGATCTTGTCATTGGGCGATCTCGAGAAAGTTGGAAACCAACGCCTTAGCGAATTCAGGGTCGTTGATATTGTAGGGTAGGCGGATCAGTTTGCGATCCGAGGTCTGCGCGAAGATCCGGGTGATGGTGTCGAACAAGGCCTTGTCCGCTTTCGGGTCGTGGAAGGCTTGGCCAGCTGCGTCGAGCATCGACACGCCGCCCTCGGGAATCAAGAACCGCACAGGCCCTTGCATCCGGTTGAGCCGGTCGGCGATCCAGCGGCCCATCGCCTCGTTCTCGGCCGGGGTTGTGCGCATCAGCGTGACATTGGCGTTGTGGACGTGGAACGTGCGGCCAGAGAATTTCGCGGGCACCGTGTCGCGCGCACCGAAATTGACCATGTCGAGAGCGCCGCAGGAACCAACATAAGGAACCTTGGTGCGGGCGACAGCGCCCAGCCGGTCGGGACCGGCGCTGAAGACGCCACCCACCAACAGGTCAGCGATCTCGGTCGTCGTTGCGTCGATCACGCCGGAGATCAATCCGCTGTCGACCAGCTTTTCCATCGACTGGCCGCCTGTGCCGGTGGCATGGAATGTCAGACAATCATATTTGTCCTGCAACGCGCGTTGTACCATCTGCACGCACGGCGTGGTAACGCCGAACATCGTAAGGCCAATGGCTGGTTTTGTAGCGCGCGTTTGCCCATCCCGTTGTCTGCCCAGAATCATACCGCCAAGCGCATGGGCGGCGTTGGCGAGCACCTGTTCGGAGATGCGGTTGATGCCCTGCACGTCTGTGACCGAATACATCATGGAAATGTCCGACGCGCCGACATAGCGACCAACGTCGCCGCTGGCCACGGTGGACACCATGAATTTGGGAATGCCGATGGGCAGCGCGCGCATTCCGGGCGTGGCCAGCGCCGTCGCGCCCGAGCCGCCTGCGGAGATCACGCCGCCCACGTCTTTTCTCTTGACGATGAAGTGCTCGAAGGCGGTCGCCATCGCGGTCACCGCACTGCCCCGGTCGCCGGTGAATACGGCCTTGGCGCCTCCCGGATGGTGGCGCGCGACTTCCGCCGGGCCAATATTGGCAGCGCTCGGGCGGCCATTGGTGGCGAGGTCCACGGTCACGGCCTTCAGCCCCAGTTTCTGCAACTCGCGGGCGATGAAGGCGAGTTCAGTGGCTTTGGTGTCGAACGTGCCGACGACGTAAGCGGTGCGGCCGAGCAGCGAGGCGACGCTGCGTTGAGGGCCCGGTGGGGCCGGCTCGCTGTTGGCGGTCAACGTCGAGCCTCGCTGCTCCCATCGCGACGGTTCGCTGCGATTGTCCGCCGACCAACGGTTCGGGATGGCGGCAGCGGAGTACGCCGGCCGCTCGACACGCCCAAGCGTGTATGAGCGGGTTGGCCCTGCTTCGCCATGTTGGCGCTCAACGCGGATGTAAGTGACCTCGGGTGTCGCCAATTCCTCAATGGCGGCCTCGGGTTCGTCCGAGTGACGGCCGACGCCGACCAGTCGTTGCTGCAAATCCTTGTTCGCAGCCAATTCAGCCGAGGGCATCTCCCGCGCAATCTGGCCATGTTGCATGACCGCGATGCGTTCCGACAAGTCCAGCGCCACGCCTATATTCTGCTCGATGAGCAGCACCGACATATCGCCATCCTTGGCGAGCGCTTTCAGCATGTTACCGACCTGCTCGACGATGACCGGGGCAAGGCCTTCAGAAGGCTCGTCCATGATCATGAGGCGTGGATTGCCGAGCAACGCGCGGCCGATAGCGAGCATCTGCTGCTCGCCGCCCGAGAGCTGCGCGCCGCCATTGCTCTTGCGCTCGGCCAGGCGCGGGAATGTGGTGTAGACACGCTCGATGGTCCAGGGCGAATTGCTGTCGCCGCGAAAGCCGAGTTTCAAATGTTCGTCCACGGTCAAAGACGGCCAGCAGCGACGGCCTTGCGGCACATATCCGACGCCATGACGAGCGATGCCGTGCGGCTGCCAGGCCGTCGTGTCGGTGCCCAGTGTGCGGATGGAACCGCTGGCGGCCCGCGTCAGCCCGAGAATCGCCCGGCAGAGCGTCGTCTTGCCCATGCCATTGCGGCCAACCACGGCCAGCACGCCGCGCCCCAGCGTCAAGTCGAGCCCGGTGATCGCGGGCACGCCGCCGTAACTCACGGCGAGCTTGCTGATCGCCAGCGCAGGTACGGCTACGCTTATTGCGCGCCCGTCAGCCATGCTTGCCACCAAGATAGATGCGCTGCACGTCGGGATCGGCCTCGATCTCGTCCGGCGTGCCGTGCTTGAACACGCGGCCATTGTGCATGACGGTCACGTTGGTCGAGACGCGCAAGGCGACATCGAGATCGTGCTCGATGATGATATAGCCGATATGGGCCGGCAGAAGATTGAGGATCTGGATCAGTTCGCCGCGTTCGCGCGGGGAAAGGCCGGCGGCGGGTTCGTCGAGCAGCAGGAAACGCGGCGCACCCGAGAGCGCCATGCCCAATTCGAGCTGCCGTTGCTGGCCGTGGCTGAGCGAGCCGACCGGCGTATCGGCGATGGTGTCAAGATGCACGGCGTGGACCAGCCGCCCGGTTTCGGCGACGGTGGGATCGTCCTTGCGTGGGCGCAGCATCGAGTAGCGGTTGCCGGTGGCTCCGCGCACGGAGAGATAGATGTTGTCGCGCACGCTGAGCTGCTTGAACAGCAGTGAGCTTTGATAGGTCCGCCGCAGCCCGCGCCGGATGCGGGCGTGCGGCTTAAGGTGTGTCACATCCTCGCCGAAGAAGCGGATGGTGCCGGATGTCGGCGCGAAGTCGCCGGTGATCAGGTTGAAGAGTGTTGTTTTTCCAGCGCCATTGGCTCCGAGCACGGCGCGCCGTTCCCCGGCCTTCACGTCGAGATCGACGTCCGCGACAGCCGCCAACGCGCCAAACACGCGCCCGACGTTCTCCAATTGGAGCGCGTGAGCGGTGCTGGCGGAGGAGATGCGGTCGATGCGGGTGGAGGACATGGGTCAAGAAGGGACTAGGGATTAGGGACTAGGGACTAGGGACTAGGGACTAGGGACTAGGGACTAGGGACTAGGGACTAGGAAAAAGGGATGGGGCGCACTAGTCCCTAGTCCCTAATCCCTAGTCCCTCACTTTCTTACGGGCACGCCGGATTATCGCGTCCGACCTTGCCCAGCTTCAGGAAATCGGCCGGATCCTGGCCGAGGGTCTGGTTGACCTGCGGGATGACCTTGACGACCTTATTGTAGAGGTTCCCGTCGGCGCCCTCGCTCACTTCCGTCAGGAAGATGTCGGCGACGGCGTTGCGGTTGGCGTCCAACTTGACCTTGCCGGTGGGGGTGTCAAGTTCCAGCTTGGCGAGCGCGTCGCGCAGCTTGGCACCGCCGTCCGAGACATCGCCGTTGACCTGGTCGAGGGCCGTCAACAACGCCACGGTTGAGACGTAGTAGCCATGCGCGAACAGCGACGGGCTCGGGAAGCCCTTGGGGAACGCCGCCTTGTAGTCGGCGACGAACTGCTTCCATTTCGGGTTGTCCCAGGCGTCAGCAATCGGGCCGGCCGAGGGCATTCCGACGACGGCCTTCTTGGTCGCGCCCTTGGAGCCGAGCACGGTCTGGTCGGCGGTGATCGAGCCGCCGATGAGCGGCGCGGTGCCGCCGGCCTGTTGGTACTGGCTGAGGAAGTTGACGCCATCGGCGCCGCCGAGCGCAACGTATACGGCGTCAACGTCGGGCGGGATGGCCGCGATCACGGACGAGAAGTCCTTGTTGCCGATCGGCACCCACGCCTTGTTCACAACATGGCCGCCAGCCTTGCAGAACTCAGCCATGAAGCCGAACACCTGCGTGTAGGGGAACGAGTAATCCTCGGCGACGGTCGCCACCTTCTTGTAGTGCTTGTCGTTGAAGGCGTAGGTGCCAAGGCCCGCCATCCATTGCGCGCCGTCGGTGGTGAAGCGGAAGAAGTTGGGCGCGGGATCCCGCAGCGTGGTATCCTGCGCGGCTGATGTTCCGTTCACGAACGTCACTTTAGGTTGGGTCTTGGCGTAGTCCTTGACCGCCAGGCCCTCGTCGCCAGACAGTGGGCCGATGATGAGCGTCAGGCCGTCATTCTCGACCAGCTTGCGAACGGCCTTGACGGCGCTGTCGGGGGAGGCGTCGGACGAGCCCTTGACCAGCTCGATCTTCTTGCCGCCGGCCATGCCCTTGTGCTGCTGGATGGCCAGCTCCACGCCGCGCATTCCATCTTCGCCGAGCACCGTGAACGGGCCTTCGAGGGTGGCAAGGCCACCGATCTTGATCGTGTCCTCGGCCATCGCCGGGCCTCGCCCAAATAGCGCGGTGCTGGCGAGCAGCAGCGCCAATGTGGTTCTTCGTGCCAGAAGCATAGTCAGTCTCCTCCCTGTCAATGCGTGCGGGATCGAATGAACCCGCATCACAACCAAACTCCGTGGACCTTTGTGGCCCTACGGCGAACCTTTGCCCAGTTTGGACAGCAGTCCCAGCAGCCCGTCGGGCGATACCAGCACGACAAGCAGAAACGCCAAGCCGATATAGGTATTGAAGCGTTCCGGATTGACGAAATCGATGGCGAAGTTCTGCAGCAGCACGAACAGGATCGCGCCGAGGAACGGACCCGCCGGGTGGCGCATTCCACCGACAACCGCGATGATGAGAATCTTTATCGCCCGGTCGACGCTGATGGAGCCTGGCGAAATTCCGCCGTCGAACCAAACCAGCAAAACTCCGGCGACCGAGGCGATCAAGCCGGCAACGGCGTAGGCGGCGACGCGATGCGCGGGTACGTTGAAGCCAATGGCCTCCATGCGCCGGGAATTGTCGCGGATCGCCTGCATGGCCAACCCGAACGGCGTGCGCACCAGATACAGGACGCCCGCGTAGGAGAGCGCTGCCACCGCCAGCGACAGGAAATAGAACGGCTTTGGCGCGCGCCAATCCACCCACAGCACATGCGCGGGCGCTACGGCGGAAAACCCACTATGGCCATTGAAAATGTCGTAGTTCTGCTGCGCGAAGTAGTAGAATGCGGTGGCGATGGCCAGGGTAATGACGATCGTGAAGATGCCCTCAGTGCGGATGGCGAGAAGTCCAGTGATCACGTTGAACAGTGTGCCGACGATCACGGCGGCGGGAATGGCCAGGAACCACGGCCAGCCAAGCGCCGTGCCGCCAGCGCTGGTGCCGAAAATCGCGATCATGTAGCCGGCGAGGCCCGCGACCGACATCTGCGCAAGAGTGACCATGCCGCCATAACCGGCCAGCAACACCAGCGACAGTGCGATTGTGCCCATGATCAACGCATAGGCACCAATCTGGAAGGTGAAGAAGTCTGTGGCCACGAACGGGAAGGCGAGCAGCAGCACGGCCGCGACCACATGGCCGATGGCCGCAATAGGGAACAGGGAACTGGGAACTGGGAACAGTGGGGCGCTTCCTACGGTTCCCTGTTCCCTGTTACCTGTTCCCTCAATTCCCTCAAATCTCACTGTCATGCCCGCGCCCTTCCCATGAGGCCTTGCGGCCGGAAGGCGAGCGCTGCGACCATGATGACGAAGGTGAGGACAATGCCGTAAGTCGGGAAGTATGCGAGGCCAAATTGTTCAGCGAGGCCAATGATCAGCGCACCGAGCGCCGCGCCGGTGACGCTGCCGAGGCCGCCGACGATGACCACGACCAATGAAGCGAGCAGATAGCGTACATCCTCGCCCGGCGCGATCGAAAGCGCGGTGCCGCCGACCACACCGGCAAAGCCTGCCAGGCCCGCGCCGATGGCAAAGACGATGGCGAACACAACGTGCACGTTAATGCCGCTCGCGTCCAACATGCCACGGTCATCGACTCCGGCACGGATCATCATGCCGATCCGGGTTTTGTTGATAAACAGCCAGAGGCCGACGCCGATGACGACACCGGCGGCCAAGAGGAACAGCCGATAGGTCGGATAGGGAAGAAGCACGGCAGTGCCGTCCGACTTATGGGCCAGCACAATAGGCAGTTGCGTGGTGCCAATGAGCCAGGCGGGTGGGTTGAACTGGTAGGTGTTGCCGCTCCAAACCGCCAGCATCAGGTCCGCCGCTACGATGGAAATGCCAATGGTGACGAGGGTTTGGCGAAGCTCTTGCCCTTCCATCCAGCGGAAAACGAGAACCTGGAGCAGGACGCCCGCGACGGCCATGGCCAGCGTTCCGGCGGCGACGCCGGCGAACCAATTGCCGCTCACCTGCGCCGCCTCATAACCGATATAGCCACCCAGGAGATAGAGCGAGCCATGCGCCAGGTTCACATTCCGCATCAGCCCGAACACAAGCGTGAAGCCGCTGGCAACCAGGAAATACAGCGCTGCCAGGGTGAGGCCGTTGAGGGAGGTGAGGATGAAGAGTTTCATTTGAGGGATGAAGGAACAGGGATGAGGGATGAGGGGCTAGGGACTAGGCAGATAGTCCTGATCTTCTTCGGCGAAGCCGTTGTCCGATTGGACGAGTTTTGCGTGAAGGACATTCAGCATCCGGCCGACCTCATCGGTCAGAACTAGGGCCGACGCGACGGCTGATTGCTCAAGGAGTTTCACTCTCACGGCTAGCTCGATATGGGTCTCCAATTCGACAACCGAACCGCGAGCAATTCCAACAAACCGGGCGTAGTCCTTGCGCGAATATCTCGCATTGCCTTCCGCGATATTTGCGGGAACGGAAGAGGCGGCACGGAGCAATTGACTTGTCAAACCATATTGCTCGGTCTTTGGCAGGGCTTTGGTGAACTCGTAGGTTAGAACCGCGAGGTCCATCGCTTTCTGCCAAACAATCAATTCACGATGCGATTTCACGCCACTCATTCGACGTCCCTTTTCTGTAAACCAGCAGGGATGAGGTATGAGGGATCAGTAAGATCGTCCCCTTCTTCTTCTCCTCATCCCTCATCCCTTCTACGCCACTCTCCTGACCGCCCCTTGCCGCCCTGCCGGCACGCGGTGAAACTTTCCGTCCTTCATGATTGCAAGAATGCGCGACTTGTCTTGCAGGATGCGGACATTGGCGAGCGGGTCGCCGTCAACCAGCAGCATGTCGGCCAGCCAGCCTTCGCGGATTTGACCGAGTTCATTGCCCATGCCCATGATCTGGCCGCCAAGTTTCGTGCCCGCCAGGATCGCTTCCATCGGCGAAAATCCGAGCATATCGACGAAATATTCGAGATCCTTGGCGTTGGTGCCTTGCGGCGTCCAGGCAAAGCCATAGTCGCCGCCGATCAGTACACGGATGCCGCGCTTGTGCATCTTCTTGGTGGTTTCGACCGCGGCGGCGAGTTCGCGCTCATAGGCGATAGTGAGCGGCGTGCCGGGTTTGATGCCCCATTCGGCTGCACCGCGCGCGGTCTGGATCAGCCAGGCAAGGCCGGGGGCAACGAAGTGCTTCTCCTTGTTGGCTTCCAGCATGTCCAGCGCCTCTTCATCGGCGAAGGAGGCGTGGAAAATGTTCTGGATGCCGTGGCGGATACATTGCTTCACCGAACCGGACGAGCGGGCATGGGCGGCCAGGACCTTGTTTCGGCACCGCGCCTCGGCACAGGCCATCGCCACCTCTTCCTCCGACATCGGTGTTTCTTCAGCGCCCATGCCAGTGATCTCCTCGCCCGAGAGGTTGAGCTTGATCGAGTCGACGCCGATCTTGATCAGCTCACGCACGGTACGGCGCACCTCCTCCGGGCCAGAGACGACGATTCCGAGGTTGAGGCCGGGATGGGGGATGTGCGAGGGCGCAGAGTCGCCAAGGCCACCGACGGTCGTGATCTCGGGCCCCGCCGCCAGATAGCGCGGGCCGGGAATGCGCTCCTTGTTGATCTCGTTGCGGATCACCACGTCGAGGCGCGGCTTGGCCGCGGCCGCGCCGCGACCCGAGGTGAAGCCGGCGTCCAGAACCAGCTTGGCCATGTACATGGTGTTGAGCGTGTGCTCTTCGGGCGGCATGAAGTTGATCGGGTCGATGCCAGGCGCGTTGTTCCAGGAGAGATGCAAGTGGGCGTCGATCAGGCCCGGCATCAGAGTCGCGCCGCCGCCATCGACTACCGTGGCGCCACCGGAAACAGATGTGCGCTGACCTTTGCTGATGGTCTGGATGCGGTTACCGCGCACCACGACTTCGCCCATGAACGGGGCCGCGCCAGTCGCGTCGAGCACGCGCACATTGGTGAAAACGGTTGCGCCCTCGCCAGCCGAGCTGGAACCGAAACCACGTGCGGAAGAAATCTGGTCGCTCATTGACGTATCCTCCTTGGAACGCACCTGTTTGGCTGTTGGAGTCTTTGCTCCGGTTAACCAATTCGCATTCTAACTCAAAGCACAACTCTACCAGTCAATACACAGACGCGAAGCCGACAACACCGGGACGGAATCCGACGACAACACGACTGGAAACGACAGTGTGTAGGTGAAAAGCGGCAGACGGTCTCCACTTTGGTCTAGTATTGGTTCACGGTTCGGTTCAGTTTGGTCTATAGGGCTTTGGATCATTTTTGGTTCAGTTAATGAACCGCCTGAGCTCAGAATTGACCGCTTCGGGCTTCTCAACTGTCAGCCAGTGACCGCATCGCGGCACGACCACAATCCGGGATTTGCTGATTTTGCTGCTGAGATCCTGGGCGAGTGAGGGTGGTGTTGACGTGTCGTCAGCGCCGGTCACGAACAAAACCGGGCAGGCGATCCGCGCAACGTCCGCGGGGTAGCCTTCGGCCAGTGCTTCGCATGTCCGCGCATAGCCTTCGGCGTCCTGGCGCAGAATAGACTCGCGCACGAATGCGACGGCGGCGGCGTTGCGTTGCTTGGTTTCGCTGGAGGTTGCGCCGGTGCAAATCTGGTCGGATATATCGGACATGCCGCCGGACCTTGCCAATGCCGCACGCTTGCGCAGGTTTTCGGTCATTTGAGTGGAAGGGCCGGGCGTCGCGCCCAGTAAAGCGAGCGAACGCACGAGCGCTCCGTGCTCGGCGGCAAGATGCTGCAAAATGAGCGTGCCCATGGAATGGCCAACGAAATGCGCAGCCTTGATCCCGAGAACGTCGGCCATGCGCACGATCGCAGAAACGAACCCGCCGATCGAAGGTTTCTCGACCAGCGGCGAACGCCCCGAACACAGCAGGTCAGGACAAATCACGCGCCGCTCGGCAAGCGCCATGATCTGTGGGCAGAAGGTATTGGACGTGCCGCCGAGGCCGTGAATGCAGATCACCGGATCGCCCGACCCGTCGATCTCCACGGCCATGCGCTCGATCCATTGCGTGCTCAAGAAACGCGCTCTACAACGGGGTTTTCGAGCACTCCTATGCCGGCAATTTCGATCCGGACCACGTCGCCGGCCTTAAGATAGCGGGGTGGCTTGAAGCCGATGCCGACCCCAGCGGGCGTGCCGGTCGCGATGATGTCGCCTGGCAACAGCGTGATGCCGGCCGAGATGGTCGCTATGAGGGTGGGCACGTCAAATATGAGGTCGCGGGTGTTGGCGTCCTGGCGCAGTTCGCCATTGACCCAGCACGTCACGGCGGTGTCGGCAAGGTCGATATCTCTGGGGCTGACCATGTGCGGCCCCATCGGGCAAAACGTATCTTGCGATTTGCCGAGCAGCCACTGCGAGTGGCGGCCTTGCAGGTCACGCGCCGTCACATCGTTGATGATCGTGTAGCCGAGAACGTGGCCAAGCGCGTCCTGCTTGGCGATGCCGCGCCCGCCGAGGCCGATGATGACGCCGAGTTCGGCTTCGTAGTCGATGGCAGTGGAAACGGCCGGGTTAATGACGATCGGTTCGCCGTTTGCGATCACGCATTCAGGCACCTTGGAGAACATGATGGGAAATTCGGGGACTTCACCGGCGGCGGCGCTGGAATCAAATCCTGAGCGTGCGAACTCGGCGGCGTGCTGCCGGTAGTTCTTGCCAACGCAAAAAATGTTGCGGCGCGGACGCGCGATAGGAGATTTCACGGTGCTCTCCATTGACGAGGATCGAATGAGCCAAAAATGATCCAATTTGACGTCTTCTTGAGGTTTGGTATATGCTACTAAGCAGCTGGTCAAGTCGAATTGGACCGGCCGCTTTGGCTCACGCTTGGTCTAGGAAACCGCCGAAAATGCCGTCCCACCAAGCCCTGATCGAGCGTTTCGAGCAACTTATTGTCAGCGGAAAATGGGGTCCTGGCAGCAGGCTTGCTCCCGAGCGCGATCTTTGCGCAACCTTCGAAGTCGCCCGCAATACGCTGCGCAAGTGTCTTGACGAGCTCGAGGCTCGCGGGAGCCTGATCCGGGACGGCGTGCGCACAAGGCGGGTGGCAGAGCGAACCAGCGCCGCCGTTGACCCGCTGCTTGCTCGAATGGCTTTGACCAGCCCGGTTGAGGTTCTGGAAATCCGAATGATGCTAGAACCGCCCGTAGCGGCGCTCGCCGCTGCGCGCGCGTCGGGGCACGATCTGCAAACGCTCGAAGAGATTTTGCAAAAAGGTCTTGCCGCCACGACCGTTCCAGAATTCGAAAAATTCGATGGCCAGTTGCACCAGGCCATTTTCGATGCCGCCAAGAACGCACTGTTGAGTGAGCACAGCCGGGCGCTTGCGCAAATTCGCAATCAGCCCAAGTGGCAGCAACTCAAACTCAGGTCAGTCACAACGGCACGGCGCGCCCTCTACAACGGCCAACACGCCGCGATTGTCGAAGCCCTGCATCGGCGCGATGGGGCGGACGCCGAGGAGCGAATGCGGGAGCATTTGCGGGCCGTGCGTGAAAGCATGATGCCGCTCTTGTAGGACGGCGGCCTCTCCGATTGAGCAGCGCGACAACTTGACGTCGATTTGCAAACCGCTCGACAACGGCGCGGCCATGCGCAACAAACTCAAAATCGAGCAACGCAAAATAATCTGTTTGCCCCTCAATAATTATTGTCCTATCCTTGCTTACGGCCATGCAACACTCTCTTCACTCAGGCCGCAATCAAAAAAATAGCAAGTTGGGGGGCGACGAGATAAAAGAACGACGTCATTCTGACGTTTGAATACTGAAATACAGTGAAAGTAGTGATATTACAAAAATTATGATAACGTTACCCACTTCGTTTAACCATGACGCTGCACCGATAACTGCGATACTATATGATTTTATTACTGTTAATTTTTCTCAATTGTTTCTTTGATGCGACACTCTGTGTCAGACGAGATCGAACCCAAAATTCCTTAATACTTTCACCAGTCTATGGGCGGCCCTGTGCACACCGGACACCGACCGTGCCCTGTCGCGCGGGGTCTGGCGTTTGACGTCAAACCCGACCTTCCCGGCCCGCGCGACCGAGCCCCGCTATCTCAATTCCGCGCCACCGGCGAGGGCGGTTAACGCGGGTCTCGGCCCATTCGGGTGACGGTCACTCCCGCAAGGATAGGAGGATTTGTCATGTGGACGCCAGCGTTTCAACGCGCGAAATCGCAAGATGTCGTACCGATGAGCACCCGCTCTGACTCACCAGGGGGTGGCTTCAGTCCGGCCGGCCTGGGCCACCGGCCAATGATCGGCGGCATAGTCTATCAGGTTTCGAGGATTCATATACATCAAGATCTGTACGCTTAAATCACTTCCCGCCAATTCCCGAGATCCCCTATTGCTTATTTCTCAGAGCAACACGGCAATCAATTAGGTGGATTTTGTCTTTGGCTCCCACGATCGTAGCCTGTTACATGAGTTATGAACGATGCGAACGAAGGCGAATGCCTCAACCAGGATCCCGATTCGGCGCGGTCTTGGCGCATCCGAAGCCGCCATATATTTGTCGTTGCCCGCGTCATTCTTTCGGGACTTGGTCAGACGTGGCGTGATGCCTCCGCCACGCCTCATCGGCAAGCGCCGCGTCTGGGACTTTGAAGAGCTCGACGTCGCCTTCAGGGCCTTGCCGCATGAGACTTCGGACCTGGCACCGGATCGAAACGGTTTCGGCGCCGGCAGTTAGACGGACTACGAATGACCAAGTTGCAGCTCAGGCAAGTCGCCTGTTTCACGGATCGCCACAGGCACAAGCGGTTCTATTCCCGGGGGTCACGGAATGCGCTTGGCGCTTCCTGGCCTGCCTGGCGAAGCCGACTTCATGACCGCATACCAAGCCGCGCTCCACTCCGAAAAAGTTGCGGCCAAGCTTGTCATAAAACGGCAAGGCAATCTCGGGACATTCGATCGGCTGGTGACCGAATACTTCGTGAGCCCGGAGTTCCGTCGTCTGGGACCGAACACACAAATCAACTATCGCCGCATCATCGCCAAGCGCGCCGACACGCCGGGCGCCGCCAACGACCTCTTGAAGAAGATCCGCATCTTAATCCATTTCGCAATCGACAATGGCTGGCGCGCCGACGACCCGACATTGCGGTTGAAAAAGTTCGCTGACGGCGAGTTCCACACGTGGACTGACGAGGAGATTTCGGTCTTCGAGGCGCGCTGGTCTAAGGGCTCGTGCGAGCGAACCGAATTCGCCTTGCTACCTTGCACTGGCCAGCGCCGCTCCGACGTCGTGCGGATGGCCTGGGACGATGTCGATGTCGGCTCGATCCGCGTCGTCCAAGGCAAGACTGGGGCTAAACTGCCCGTGCCGCTGCATCCAGACCTATCGGCGGCTTTGTCCGCCTGGCCCCAACGCGGTGAGCGCATACTCTTGACCTCGATCGGGAAACCCTTCACGTCGAACAGGTTTGGGAACTTCATGGCCAACAAGATCGCCGACGCGGGACTGCCCGATCGTTGCGTCACCCATGGCCTGCGAAATGCCGCTGCACGGCGTCTAGCCGAGGCCGGCTGCATCGCCGCGATCACCGGCCACCGCACCCTGGTCGAGGTGTCGCGCTACACCAAAGCAGCCGATCAGGTGTGTCTCGCCCTGACCGCCATCGACTGTCTCACAGCCCGACAGTCCGCACAAAGAGCCCCAACCCCTGCCAAGCGGGTTGGGAAAAATCCTGAAAAATCCAATTAAATCAAGCGCGATTTGTTCAATTGGCGCACCCGGCAGGAGTCGAACCTGCGACCTCTGCCTTCGGAGGGCAGCGCTCTATCCAGCTGAGCTACGGGTGCGGACCTGAACGACCATATCCGATCGGGCACGGCTGAGCAATCAGGCACAATCATCCGCCGGTCCCGTCGGCATCAGCGGTTTTGGTGTCGAGAGTTTTGATCCAGCGTGCTATTTGCGGCCCAATGACGTGCCGCACACCGGCGCCGGCTCGACTACGGAGACTACTTCATGCACCGCATCCTCGGCGGCCAACCGCTCACCGTCATTTTCCGACTGGTCGTGCTCTCGATTGTCGTGGGAGTCGTGCTGGCCCTGCTCGGCTTGTCCCCGTTCGAACTTCTGGACAGCCTGCGCCTGACCATCCAGCGCATTTATAACATGGGGTTCGACGCCTTTGGCTGGCTGTTCAGGTACTTCCTGCTTGGTGCCGTTATCGTTGTGCCGCTTTGGCTATTTGGCCGCTTCTGGCATTTGTTGACGAGCGGCAGCGACCGGCGGTGACTGGCCGGTTGGCCTGGGACATGCCAATCTTGATGCTTGTCTCGTGAATTCACCTGGGAGCGGCGATCTTGGCTGATCGATCCGTCGATGTCGTCATCGTGGGTGGGGCGGCGATGGGGTCATCGAGCGCCTTTCACCTGAAACGCGAACTCGGATTTGCCGGTTCCGTGCTCGTCGTCGAGCGTGACCCGAGCTACGCGCGCTCCGCAACCGCGCTGTCGGCCTCGAGCATCCGTCTGCAGTTTTCGACGCCGGAGAACATCCGCCTTTCGCGGTTCGGCATCGAGTTCCTGCGCGCCATGCCAACCCGTTTCGGACCCGAAGCCGATCCAAAATTCCATGAGGGAGGCTATCTG
>Ga0075028_100000066_pt1 | contig 35063 bp, 32 predicted proteins | sample LitLauG_LLR_2014_FD_71390 | JGI IMG/M metagenome (GOLD analysis project Ga0075028, IMG submission 71390) | Freshwater sediment microbial communities from Pennsylvania, USA - Little Laurel Run_MetaG_LLR_2014 | ecosystem: Environmental > Aquatic > Freshwater > Creek > Sediment | place: USA... | reverse complement strand
GAACTTGATGTCGTGCTCGACCTTTTCCGCGTCCGCGTCGGTCATGTTGGCGATCTGCCAGAAGTGGAAGATGCCATGCTCGTTAAGGACCTGCTCGGTCTTGTCGGCGACACCGCTGATGAGACCAAGGTCATCCTTGTTGCCGCCCTCTGGCGCGGCGAGCAGCGCGAACGGGCGGCTGGCATGTGCACCGGCGGAGGCGGACTTTGCTTTGCCCGTCGCCGCGGCCGACGTACCGGCGCCGAGTTTGCCGTTGCCGAGCCGGCGGCTGTTGGCGTGCAGACCGTTCGGCACGATCGGTCGCGGGGTTGCAACACGGCCAACTTCGCGGTTCCACAACGCGGGGATCGCTGACTTGGACGGCGCCTTGCCGTCGGTCAGAATTTCAGTGATCCGCACTGTGGTCAGTTCCTGGCGGTGGCCCTTCTTGCGGCGGTAGTTGTGACGGCGGCGCTTCTTGAAGATGACGACCTTGTCGCCGCGCCCCTGATTTTCGATTTCGGCCGCAACCGAAGCGCCCTTGACCAGCGGCTTGCCGATCTGGCCATCGACCATCAGCACGTCGGAGAACTGTACCCAGTCCCCAACCTTCCCAGACAATTTCTCGATTTCGATGATGTCGTCGGCGGCAACGCGATATTGCTTACCGCCCGTCTTGATGACAGCGTGCATGTTTCGTCCTGCTCTTCACCGCGCCCTGTGGCGTCCAGCCCTGGACGGGATGGAACTTTGGGAAATCAAGCCTCGGGCAGCGCATATTGGGCTTTGCGCCTGGAGCGCACCGCCGATGGGGCGGAGTAATGAGGGAATGGTGGCGGGTTGTCAACGGGGACACGTTGTTCATCTTCGGCGGCACCAGGTGTCGTGAATCGACGGCCGGAGGCGGTGAAGAAGATGAACATCGTGTCCCCGTTCGCGTGATGTGACCATGGACACGCGCCTCATTCTGCGCTTTCCTTGGCTCGCCCGCCTGACGCCGCGTGTCCGGGCTCTGAGCCCCGGCTGGCGCGCGACCGCCCTGCGGCCGTCGTGTTCCGCGTTTTGTGGGTATGAGGTTGTAGCTCAGTGGTAGAGCACCCGGGACAACCGGGAGGTCGGGGGTTCGATTCCTTGCCAGCTTCTCCAATGCGAAAGCTCAGTGGTTGAGCACAGGACTGCTAATCCTGCGGACTTGGGTTCGATTCCCAATCGCACTTCCTTCAGGAGGAAGTTTCAGCACGGGGAGCCGGCAGCTTTCCCAGCCGGGTGTTCGGCCTTCGGGCCGGGCGCCAGGCAAGCGTCGATGAGGCTCCGCGCCGCCCGCGGATACCGCCTCGCGGTGACGCCCGAGCCCAAGCACCGGCGGGCCGGTCTTCGGACCGCCCCGGCCGCAACCTGGCGCGCACGGCCGAGCCGCGTGGCTCAAGCGGGGGCCCGCGTTATCGCCGCGGGGAATCTGCCGGTGACCTTTTTTATTTGCGCCGGGCGACTCCCGTTCCGGGAGCCGGCCGCCCGGCGCTGGTAAATCCAACAGGGCGGTGCAAGAAAGACTCTTCGAACTCGGTGGGCAGTGGCCGCTGGCGTCGAGTTGCGCGAAGCGGAGTCGGCTGCGGCAAGTAAGGATTCTTCTCATGGCCCGTAAAGGCTGGACGTCGGAATACATCGTCAAGGACGACGAGCGCGTGCTGCTATCGCAGGACGGCAAGTTCCTGCGCCTGCTTGGTCCTGGTCGTCACCGCCAATTTGACTGGAATGGCCGGCTGAGCGGTGAAACCGTCAAGGTTCTGCGCGCGGAAATGCCCGCCGAGAAGGCGCTGCTGCTGGCCAACGCCCAGCCGGCGCTCGCGGCCGAGCATTTCGAGATCGTACAGGCGGGACCCACCGAGGTCGCCATTGTCTCGATGGACGGCGAGCCCAAGCACTTCGTGCTGCCCAACACCACCCGCGCTTTCTGGAAGACACTGACGCGCGTGGGTGTCGAACGGATCGATACGGCCGCCGATATGCGCATCGACAAGCGGCACCTCGACAAGATCGACGCCGCCCGCAATCCGGTGGTCGCCAGCGCCATTGTCGAGCAGTACGAGGCCGGGCTGCTGATAGTGGACGGCAAGCTCGCAGAGCGCCTGCCGCCGGGCCGGCACGCCTTCTGGTCGGTTGGCCGCACGGTCAAGATCACCAAGGTCGACCTGCGGCCGGCGCCGCTGGAGATCACCGCGCAGGAAATCCTGACCAAGGACCGGATCGGCATCCGGGTCACGCTGACCGCTTTCGTGCGCATTCTCGACCCGGAGAAGTCGGCGATGGCAACCGCCGATGTGCCCGGCACGCTCTATCGGCTTGTGCAGTTCGCGATCCGCGAGGCGGTGGCGACCCGCACGTTGGACGATATACTGGCGGCGCGCGATGAAATCGACACGCAGGTGCGATCGTTCGTTGCCGCGCGGGCAACAGAACTCGGCGCCGAGGTCAGCGAGATCGGCGTCAAGGACGTGATCCTGCCGGGCGATGTGCGCGAGCTGCTCAACAAGGTGGTGGAGGCCGAGCGGGTGGCAAAAGCCAACCTGATCCGCCGCCAGGAGGAGACGGCCTCCACCCGCAGCCTGCTCAACACCGCCAAGCTGATGGAGAACAACCCCCTGCTTCTGCGCCTGAAGGAGCTGGAGGCGCTGGAAAAACTGGTGGAAAAGGTCGGCCGGATCGACATGCACACCGGTGGAGGCGGCATCGAGGCCATGCTGAGCAAGCTGTATACGCTGGAACCGGGCAAGGACGGGGGCGGGGGCAAGGCCGGGTGAGTGCCGGAGACGCCTCCACCGCCTCGCGGCCCGGCGATGCTCACAGCGCGCCGTCCAGTGCCTCCAGGATGTGCGTGACGTCGGCCTCGGAATTGTAGTGAACCAGCGAAAGCCGCACCACGCCCTCATCAGGTTCGATCCCAAGCGCAGTCATCAAACGGAAGGCATAGAAGTGGCCGGAGCCGCAACAGATTCTGCGTGAGGTCAACAGGTCAACGACATCCTGCGGCTTGCCGCGCCTGGGGCGGAAGGCGATGGTGGCGGCGCGCCTGTGGGGCTCTGCTGCCCGTGGCCCGATGATGCGGGCCCCCTTCTCGGCCAGCAGGGTGAGGATGCGGTTGGCCTGCCTGCATTCATGGGTGTGGAAGCGTTCCATGATGAGCCGCATACGTTCCGGGGGGCTCGCGGCAGGCATCTCGCCAACGCCGAGATGGTGGGTATAAGCCTCCTCCAGGTAGTCGATGACGCCGCCCGCGCAAGCGATCTCGCCATGTTGGGGGCCGGCGGGTGTCAGTCGCTTTCCGAGGATCGGCGCATTAAAGTAGTGGCCCTGGTTCGAGATGCGTTCCAGGTGGTCTCGCTTGACGTACAGCAACCCCTGGTGCGGTCCATAGACCTTGTACAGGCTGAAATAGTAGAAGTCGGCGCCGAGCGCCCTTACATCCGGCAGCAGATGCGGCGCGCACGACACGCCGTCGATGCCGATCCGGGCGCCCGCCGCGTGGGTCTCGCGGGCGATGGCCGCGATGTCATGGATTTCGCCCACGATGTTCGAGCAGTGGGTGATGAACACCAGTTTGGTGCGTTTGTTGAGAAGGTTTTTCAGCTTGGTGATGTCCAGGCGCCCGGTTTCGGGGTCCACTGACCATTCGCGCACGATGATGCCGCTGTTGCCGTCGGCCAACCGCCGCCACGCGCCGCTGTTGGCCTCATGATCCTGGTTGGTGACGATGACCTCGTCGCCGACGTTGAGTTCGGCGCGCAGCGCGTGGGCGAGGACATAGGTGTTGATCGAGGTCGAGGGGCCGAACATCACCTCCTCGGGTTCGGCATTGATCGCGGCTGTCCAAAGCGCCGTCGAGCGGTCCATGTTGCGGCCAGTTTCGGTGGAGGCCGCAAAACTCCAATAGGGCTGCACCTTGGTTGCTGTCATGAAGTGGTGGAACTGGTCGATCACGGGCTTGGCCGCATAGGACCCGCCGGCATTCTCGCTCATCACCCAGGTCCCGGTCTCGGGGTGGGCGAAGGTGGGGAACTGGTCGCGGATGAAGTCGTGGTCGAGAGCGGTCATCTATTCAGCTTTTCTCTTGGGCTTTTTTGGCATCGAACGGCGTTTGGATTTCCAGGACACTTTCGCGGCGTTTCTGATTGCCGCAACATCGGCGATATCTTGGGGCCGGCCGGCGGCGAGTTTTGCTGAGATGAGATCAGCTCTTGAAATGTAGTTGGCCGCGACATCGGCGGCTTCATCGACAAAGGCGGTCACTCGGTTTTTCCAGGCCGCGGAGAAGGTCACGCCATCAAGCTCGGGAAGCAAGTCCACTGCCTCCGGCGGGCTTCCAAACCGCACAAATGAGCCCCTTTCAACGAGGTCCGATGGCGTCAGCCGCGCCACGGGAGAACCAAACTCACGTAAGGCGCGATGCAGCGCCACTCCGTTCTTTGGCCCAGGTTGAACAAATAGGTCGAGGTCTTTCGTGGCACGAGGCTGCGCGTGGTGAGAGACGGCATAGCCGCCAACGATCAGGTATTTCACCTTATTTGCGTTCAAGACTGAAAGCAGGTCTTTGAAGTTTTTGTACACGAACAGGTTTCTTCTTGAACTTGTAGTATGCGGACGAAAGCTCGGCGACGGCCTGCATCCGAAGCCAATTGGGTTGGCTCTGCCAAAAGGCGTATTCGTCAGCTTTCATTTGGTCGAGGTTCTTGTAGCGCTTCACGGTTTGGCGCGGCGCTCGCCGGCTCTTATCAGGCATGGTCTACTCTACCCCCGCCCCCGATAGGGCGCCACGCCCTGTTCTGGCAGCCAAAGCCCCACCGGAGGTGCTCCCGTCTGCCAGAACACATCGATCGGCATTCCGCCGCGCGGATACCAGTAGCCGCCGATGCGCAGCCAGTGGGGGCTGAGGAGCTCAACCAGCTTCTTGGCGATCGTGAGGGTGGTATCCTCATGGAAGCCCTGGTGATTGCGGAAGGAGCCCAGATAGAGCTTGAGCGACTTGCTCTCGACCAGCCAGTCCCTGGGTACGTAGTCGATGACGAGATGGGCGAAATCCGGCTGGCCGGTCACTGCGCACAGGCAAGTGAATTCCGGCGCGGCGAAGCGGGCCAGGTATCGCGCGTCGGGATGCAGGTTCGGCACCCGTTCGAGCAGGGCCTGCTCGGGCGAGGATGGGAGGGCGACCTGGCGGCCGAGCTGGGTGACGTCGGGCTTCCTGTCTGGCATGGGCCGGGCTCGCGGTTGGCGAAGGAGGGTGATCCCTCCACATCCATCATGGGACTTTATCGGGCGGTCCCCCTCGGCTATGACACCGCCAGCGTTTCCCCGCAACTCCCGCCAGAGCGAGACACCCATGACAGCCATCATCGACATCATCGGCCGTGAAATCCTGGATTCGCGCGGCAACCCGACCGTCGAGGTGGATGTGGTCCTGGAAGACGGCACGCTTGGCCGCGCCGCCGTGCCGTCAGGTGCCTCGACCGGCGCGCACGAGGCGGTCGAGCTGCGCGACGGCGACAAGAAGCGCTATGGCGGCAAGGGTGTGCTGAAGGCCGTCGAAGCCGTCAATACCGAGCTGTTCGACGCGCTTGCCGGCATGGAGGCCGAGGATCAGCGGCGGATCGACGCCGCGATGATCAAGCTCGACGGCACGCCCAACAAGAGCCGGCTGGGCGCCAATGCCATCCTCGGCATCTCGCTGGCCACGGCCAAGGCGGCGGCGCAGTCCAGCGGGCTGTCGCTCTACCGCTATGTCGGCGGTACGTCTGCGCGCGTGCTGCCGGTGCCGATGATGAACATCATCAACGGTGGCGCCCATGCCGACAACCCCATCGACATCCAGGAATTCATGATTCTGCCGGTGTCGGCCAAGACCTGCGCGGACGCCATCCGCATGGGCTCGGAAATTTTCCACACGCTGAAAAAGGCGCTGCACGATGCCAGTCACAACACGGGTGTCGGCGATGAGGGTGGTTTCGCGCCCAATCTCAAGTCGGCGGACGAGGCGCTTGGCTTCATCGTGAAATCCATCGAAAAGGCCGGCTACAAGCCGGGCGACGATGTGATGCTCGGCCTCGATTGCGCGGCCACGGAATATTACAAGGACGGCAAATACAAGATGGTGGGCGAGGGCAAGACGCTGGATAGCGCCGCCAACGCCAAGTTCCTGGCCGACCTTGCCGCGCGCTATCCCATCGTCTCCATCGAGGATGGAATGTCGGAGGACGACTGGGAGGGTTGGAGGGCGCTGACCGAGCTGATCGGCGGCAAATGCCAGCTGGTGGGCGACGACCTGTTCGTGACCAACACCAGGCGCCTGAAGCAGGGCATCGACAAGGGCATCGCCAACTCGATCCTGGTCAAGGTCAACCAGATCGGCACGCTGACCGAGACGTTGGACGCCGTCGACATGGCGCACCGGGCCGGTTACACGGCGGTGATGAGCCACAGGTCGGGCGAAACCGAGGATTCGACGATTGCTGATTTGGCGGTCGCGACCAACTGCGGGCAGATCAAGACGGGGAGCCTCAGCCGGTCGGATCGCCTCGCCAAGTACAACCAGCTCATCCGGATCGAGGGCGAACTGGGGGATACGGCGGAGTATGCGGGGCGGGGTGTGTTGAGGAAGTCGCGCGCCGCGTTCTGACACAAACTCTTTCCACACCCCCATACCTCATCCTGAGATGCGAGCGCGGCGAGCCTCGAAGGATGCTTGGGCTCGCCCTCCGTCCCCCGCCCATCCTTCGAGACGGCCCCAAGAGGGGCCTCCTCAGGATGAGGGTGGCTGGTGGGTTAGGGCAGAGCCTTTTTGCGTGACGCTTTCTAGGTGGTTGTACTACTCTTGGGTGCCGCACGACGGCCGTGCCGGATACTGCCACAGGACAGGCCATCAGAACACGTACCTTTGGGAGGAGCGCGTCATGTCGGAGAGGTCGGAACTTGCGCAAGCTTTTCTCGGTCAAATCCTCGAACCTTCGGATGCAGGCTATAATGCCGCGCGCAAGGTCCACAATGGCTTGATCGACAAGCGGCCGGCGGTGATCGCCCGCTGCCGCGGCCTTGCCGACATCACCGACGCGGTACGCTACGCCCAGGCTCACAAGCTGGAAATCTCGGTCAAGGGCGGCGGCCACAATGTCGGCGGCCGGGCGGTTAGCGACAACGGCCTGATGATCGATCTGTCGCTGATGAAGGGCATCCACATCAATGCGCAGTACAAAATTGCGGTCGTCGAGGGTGGCGCACTGTGGAAGGAATTCAACCGCGAGGCGCAGCTGCACGGGCTGGCGGTCACCGGTGGTGTCGTCGGCACCACCGGAGTCGGGGGCTTGACCCTCGGCGGCGGTCTCGGTTGGCTGATGCCGAAATACGGCATGGCGCTCGACAATCTCATCGCCGTCAATCTCGTGCTGGCCGACGGATCGGTTGTGCGGGCGAGCGATACCGAGCACCCGGATTTGTTCTGGGCGGTGCGCGGCGGCGGTGGAAACTTTGGCGTCGCCGGATCGTTCGAGTTCAAGCTGCACCCAGTCGGACCGATGGTCATGGGCGGGCTCATGGCGTTTCCGCAGTCGGAGGCGCGGCAGGTGCTGCGGGCCTGGAGAGACATGGCGGCTACGGCGTCCGATGAACTTATGCTGGTTGCGGGCCTGCTGAGCGCTCCCGATGGCTCGGGCAACAAAATCGCCGTCGTGGCTGCCTGCCATTGCGGCGGAGTCAAGGAGGGCGAAGCCGCAATCGCACAGATAGCGACGTTCGGCACCATTGTTATGAACGCGATGGGGCCGATTCCGTACAGCGCACTCAACGGAATGCTTGACGCCGGATATCCGGCCGGAGCGTTCAATTATTGGAAATCGGGATTCATTCCGACGTTGAGCGATGCGGCGATCGATACACAGATCGAGTGGCACGAGCGTTGCCCGGTGCCCTCCAGCGCGATACTGCTTGAGCACTTTCACGGTGCCGCGACACGTGTTCCAGTGGAGGCGACGTCGTTTGCGCTGCGCGAGCCCGGCTTCAACACGCTTGTGTTGGGTCAATGGATGGACGCGGCAATGGGTGGCGCGACGATTGAATGGGCGCGCAACTGCTTCGGGGCGCTACAGCCCTATTTCGGGAAGCGACGTTACGCAAACTATCTTGGTCCCGATGATCCGGCGGACGCGGCGGCGCTGGCCGCCTACGGAGCCAATCTACCGCGGCTGCGGCGCGTCAAAAAGCAATACGACCCGCAAAACGTCTTTCATTTGAATGTGAATGTGCTGCCTGGGTGATGGTCCGGTGGCGATAACGGAAGTCAGAATCGATACCCGTACCTCACTCCGATATCGTCCATCCCCTCGTTGTACGTCGCAAGGTTGCCGTTCGACATGTGCTCGAAATAGACCGACACGTTGTTGTGGGCATCGAGGTTGAGGCCGAGCTCCACGCTCGGGTGAAACAGGATGTGCGAGCCGAGCGCCTTTCGCGAGTAATCGACCAGGTCTGTCTGGCCGTTGTTGAAGGCCGCGCCGATGCCAAAGGTCAGATACCAGATCGGGCTCGGAGTGATTTTCCAGCGCACATCGGCGTAGCCGTGACTGGTCTGGCCGTCGGGATTGTATGTGCCGCCGATGGCCGGCAAGATACTGCTCGACTCTGACGACCAGAGCGGATGGAAATCGATTTCGGCGTTGATGTCGACCGCTTGGCGCTCGACCTGGAATCCGCTCCAGAGCCCCGGCACGTCGTGGTAGAGAGCACCGATCTTGAGTTCCGACACAAGCCCGTCCGCCCAGGCGGACGATGGCAGGCCGAACACCGCGGCGACCACGGCAATCCAAAGCAAGCGTAGCATCCGAATCCCGTCCCCGTTCCAGCGAAGCGCAACTCTAACTCGCCAGCAACGCGCCGGCCCGGCCCAATACGCTGCCCGGGTCCGTATCAGCCGAATTCTGTGGCGGCTAGGCCACAGTATGGGCCAACCGGCCGAAATAGCCCTCGAGAAACCCGCGATAAATGCGCCTAAGCTGCTGCAACTCGGAAACCGGCACGCACTCGTCGACGGCATGAATGGTCTTGTTGACCAGCCCGAACTCGATCACCGGGCAGAAATCCTTGATGAAGCGGGCGTCGGACGTGCCGCCGGTGGTCGACAGTTCTGGTGTCCTGCCAGTCTCGGCGCGGATCGCGGCGATCATGGTCTCCACCAGCGGTCCCGGCTTGGTGACAAAGGCATCGGCGTTGCTGTCAAAGCGAGCCTCCAGCGTCAGACCGCTGCCGGCCAGCGCCGCCTCAGCTTCGGCGCGGATCAGGGACTCCAGGCCGGCGGCCGTGTGCCGATCGTTGAAACGCACGTTGAGCCGCGCCTCGGCCGCCGCCGGAATGACATTGTACGCCGGATTGCCGGTTTCGATCGCAACAATCTCCAGGTTCGAGGGCGAAAAGGCCGTGGTGCCCTCGTCCAGCCGCATCGACTGCAATGCGACCGCAACGCGCGTCAGGCCCCGGAGGGGATTGTTCGCCAGCTGCGGATAGGCCGCGTGACCCTGCCTGCCGCGCACCAGCAATCGCCCATTGAGACTGCCCCGTCGGCCGATCTTGATCGCATCGCCGAGCGCTTGCGGGTTGGAGGGCTCGCCGACGACGCAGGCCGTCGGCGTATGGCCGTTGGCGGCCATCCAATCAAGCACTTTCACCGTGCCGTTGATCGCGGGTCCCTCCTCGTCGCCGGTAATCAGAAGGCTTATCGAGCCTTGGCCGAGGCACTCGGGGTCGGCGAGAAAATCCAACGCCGCGGCAATGAAGCAGGCGATGTTGCCCTTCATGTCGACGGCGCCACGCCCGTAAAGAAAGCCGTCGGCCTCCACCCCGCCGAACGGAGGATGGGACCACAGCGCCGCATCACCCGGAGGCACGACATCCGTATGACCAGCAAAACACAGATGCGGGCCGCCGCCGCCAATCCGCGCGAACAGATTGTCCACGTCGGGAGTGCCTGGCTGGGCAAATTTCAAGCGGTGGCACTGGAAGCCGGCTGGTGACAGCACGCTTTCCAGGTGGCTCAGCGCGCCGCCTTCGACGGGCGTCATGCTTGGGCAGCGGATGAGGGCAGCGGTGAGGGCGACAGGATCTATACTGGAATGCGTCATGAGGCCCTTGTTGCCACGGCCGGCGCCGCCGCGTCCAGGGCCCGGACCGGAGCCTCGAAGCGCACCAAGCCAATCTTCTGCCAGATCTTCTCCGACAGATTGGCGGCAAGTTGCTCCAAGTCGTTGACGGTGCCGATCACCACGCTATCGCCCGAGCTTTGGGCGTAGAGCGCGGCGACCTTGGCGGTGAGCGACAGCATCTCGGAGCAATAGTCGAGATAGCGGGTCAGCTCGAACGCGGACAGGCGGTGCTCGGGTGAGGCGGCCGTGGCCGGGCCGGTTTGGGTGATGACGCTTGGATCCTTGGTGAGCTGGTGCATGTCGATGATGTGGATCAGCGAGCGCAGTTGATACAGATCCTTCAGCGCCATCGCACGTTTGGACCGTTCCTCGTAGCGGGCGACGCCAAGGATGGCCGCGCCAAATAGCACAACCATGTTGAAGCCGGAATCAACTCCCTGAAGTACCGAATAGACGTTGTCGGCGCCTTGTGTGTAGTTGACTTTGACGGCAATCGTCACGATCGCCGCCAATCCGCTGGCCAACAGCAGATAAAACAGGGCGCGCAGACGCAAGTCCGGCCGCCCGATGGTCTTGACGCGCTCGCTCGCGGCGCTCGCGGTCTCGGTGGCCTCGGCGCAAACCCTGGCAAGGCCGGCAAGAGGAAAGCGCTCGGCGATGCGCAGGTGCAGCTGCTCAAGCGTTGCCACGATCTTGGCCGGATCGAGCGCCCGGTAATTCGACATTGCAGCCCCCATGCGCGCGACGCCATACCGGCGCGCATCCTGTCAGGCACCCTGACCTGTTGCAACGAGCCGCGTCCCGATCGGGCGTAGGTGCCGCTTACTTGACGGCTTGCTCGCCGCCCGACACCGATTGGTTGCGCATTCGCGACAGAACAAGCTCCGTGTAGCGGCCATCGGCCTTCAGGGCCGCGATGCCGTCGTCGATGCGCGCGATCAAGTCGGCGGCCAGTGGGTTCGATTTTTCAGCGATCGCGCTCAGGTGGAGCGTGGCTACCGGCCGGCCGACGGCTTCGATCTTGTCCACAAGGCCGAGCTTTTCGAGCGCGGCGCGGCTGGGAAGGTCGTCCGCGAACACGACTTCGACATCGCCGTGGTCGAGCGCCTTGAGGCATTGATCGAGGTCCGGCTTGTGCAGGAGCGTGATCAGGTCCTGCTTCAGCCAGCCACGGGAGGGTGTATCAAGCGCGGCGGTGTCGGTTCCGGCCGCGGCGCAGACCGTATGGCCAATCACCTGCTCGTCGCGTTCGAAGACGAAGTCGGAGCCATGGCGTACCAGGAATACTTGCAGGGCTTGGAATATGGGCTTGGAGAACAGGAAGCGATCGCACAAGCTCTGTTCACTTGCCGAAAGGCTCGTCTTGCCATCGCAGGTTGGGTGCGCCCAGCCGAGCCCGATATGGGTGCCGGTCCAGTGCTGCTCATCCTGAAGGTCGGATTCGGGTGCTTGGGGCCATGTCAGGTGCGTGGGAGTTCCGCCGAGGCCGGTGGTCACGAGCTCGGTAAGCAAGCCTCCACCTTGCGCCGAGGGATCGGCAAGGCCGCTGAGTGTGCGCGCTGCGATTTCGATGCCGCCCGGGAGGGCCTCGCGTGGCTTGGGGGCCGACTTGGGGTTGGAGTCGAGCTTGGCCACGGTCACACTTTCCGTCGACGCACTTACGCCGGCTGCTATGGTTCCGGTTGCCGTGACTGACGGCGATTGCGGTGCGGCCTTTACCTTTTTTTCCGTGGCCGGTTCCGATGCCAGGGCGGAGGTGTCGGGGAGGATCTTGGCGACCACGGTTGTAGCCGGATCAAACCGTGTCCAGCCGGGAACCTCCTCGCGGCCGTCGATTTCCCTCCAAACGTGACGGTTGCCCTGCTTTCGCAGGGTCGCGATGGCCTGTGGCAGGCTACGCACGAACTGAGCAACGGGATAGTAGCGGGCGTGCGTGGGTTTCCAACCATAAGTGGCGATGATGCTGGCCACCTTTACGGTCAAGACTTCTGCGTTGACCGCCAGGGCAGGAGCATCAACCAGGGGAACCGTGACCGGCAAATAGACTGTTGCGAGAGCATCAGTCATTGGCACGGGCACCACGTGCAAGCCTTTGCCCGCCGGCAAACGGCCGAGCGTCTCGTCATCGTGTTCCACCAGCGTCACCAGTGCCTTGGCCTTGCCATCGATAACCTGCTGCAGGGCATCGGTGAAATTCGCATCGCCGATGGTGACCGGGATGTTCAGCAGTCCGAACAGCGCCCGGGTGCTGACGTGGCTGTCGGAATCGGCACCGAGCGCCAGAATTTTCTGATTTGCGAGATCTTGCAGCGACTTAACATCGCCGAGCGCAAGGATGATGATGGTTTTGTCGTAGAGCTTCAGGACCGAGTTCAAGCGGCCTGCCAGTCCCGGCAATTCGCCTGTGACCTTGGAGTAGGCGGTCACATCGGCATTGAGCACCGCCATGTCGATGCCGCGCAGATGCAATAGCTCGCGCGCGTTGGCGAGCGGACCAAGCCCGCGCACGGCCAGAACACGCTGCAAGCCAGCCGCCCAATATGTATCCGCCAAAGCCGCCATGCTGTCATTGGTATCATTTTCGTCCGCATGGGGTCTGGCTTCTTCCAGGATCGAGACCATGGTGTCGGTTGTCGGCAGTTGGGCAGGGGGCTTGCGGATGCCAATCGCGGTGTTGCGGACACCAGGGTTCACCACCCGAACGGATCCATCGATCGCCTGCGCCGCGGCAGCTGTGGCCAAGACGGCCGCCATGACAAGAGCGAGCAGGCAAACGGTAGCTGAGAAACGCATACGCGGCCCCTTCTTGGAAACGAGGTACGGGACGCAGCCTTGCAAGGTAGAGGCCGCGCCACGCCGCAACCACAGCGAGGCCTAGGTGGACAACCGGGCGGTATCGTGGCGGTTGCGTGGATAAGCGCAGGGCGTGGCAACTGGTGCTTTTTTTGATCGCCCGCGAGCTAATGCCGCAACGCGGCCGCATTTGCCCTGCAAGTCAAAGTTGCGGGGCTCCACTGTGGGATCGCGATGGCGACGTCGCGTTGTGAGGCCCAAAAGTAGGTTCTGTCGGGCTGTCCTTGATACCGCGCCAGTGTGCCGCAAACATGCAGCGCAGGTGGCGCGAATTGCGTCGGTTCGGGCAGAATAACCGGAGGACTCGTCCAGTGGTGAAATTCAACACAGCTTGTTCCGCGTGGACCGCCGCCATGCTCTGGCTGGCACTAGCTGCGGGGGCCAGCGCACAAACCTGCGGTCAGGACTACACGATCCAGGAGGGCGACAGCCTAGCCAAGATCGCGACCAAGGTTTACGGCAAGTCCTCGCAATGGACGATCATTTTTTATGCCAACCAGGATCGCGTTGGGGCAGGTCAATCGCTTTTGGTGCCGGGCCTCGCCGTACGCATCCCTTGTCTGGAAGGGGGCGCATCGAAGCTGCCTGATGTCGCGACCACCGAGGCAGCGCCAGCATCGCAACCGGCGGTGCCGCCCGCTCTATCGTCCGAGGTCAAGCGCATCCAGTTCCTTACGGCGACCGACTTCTCGCCCTTCACCGATAGTGCGTTGCCGAACGGTGGCATGGTCACCGATCTGGTCAACACGGCCATGGGACAGTTCAAGAAAGAGACGAACGCCACATTTGACTACAACATTTCCTGGGTGAACGACTGGGCCGCCCACCTCAATCCGCTTTTGGTGACGCGGGCCTTTGACATGGGCTTTCCGTGGTACAAGCCGGACTGTGCGTCTTTCGAGGATCTGGACACAAACGCCAAGTTCCGCTGCCAGAAATTCTTCTTCTCGAGTCCGATCTTCGAGGAGCAAGTGCTGGTCTGGGTGCGAAAGGACTCGCCCATCAAGCTGGACAACGAGAACGAATTGGTCGGCAAGAAACTGTGCCGCCAGGCCGGCGTGTGGACCTTCGATCTCGATGAAAAGGGCCGCAATTGGGTCAAGGGCAACAAGGTGACACTGCTGCGGCCGCCGGGAACGGAAGATTGCTTCAAACTGCTGGCCGATGGCAGTGTCGATGCAGTCCCGATCAACGAGCTTACGGGTCGCACCAATATCATTCGTCTCGATCTTGCCGATAAGCTGCGGGTGATCGAAAAGCCGCTCTCCTTTCTGACCCTGCATGTGGTGATCGCCAAGACCCACCCGCAGGCGCGCGCGATGCTGTACTACCTCAACACCGCACTCGATAAGCTTCGGGCTTCGGGCAGCTACGACCAGATCGTGGAACGGCATCTCCAGCAGTTCTGGGACAGCCAGGTCGTGCCGGTGGCCAAGGCAACCTCGGACAAGACTCCGCCCAAGGCCGCGGACGACACCACGACAACCAGCACCGCCAAGAAGTAGCCCCGATCGCGACTATTGCTTCGCCGTTGCAGCGTCCAGCGAGCGAAGCAGCAGGTCCAGCCGCATGGTTTGCGGCACTTCACCTTGCTTTGAGGCGAGTTCGTACCAGCGCGTGTACCACTTGCGGGCCTGAGGGATATCCGGCGTCGCGTCGGACGTCGAGAGGGTCGCCAGGTAATTTGGATCGTAGGAGCGTGCCAGCAACAGGGCGATCGCTGGTCGGTCGGTCTGCGCGGCTTCGAGCAATAAGCTGCGGGCCTGCCCGACACGCCCGCCCTGAACCAGATCGCGGGCCAAGTCGATAACGTCGCGAGGCGGCTGAGGCGGTGTCGCCAGTGGCGCTTTCGGCTTGACCGGCGGCACAGGATCCGGAGCAATCGTCGCCACAGCGCGCGGAGCCGTAGCCAACGGTTGGCTTGGCTGCACGAGGAGTGGTTTGGCGGTTTCGGGTTGAGGTTGCACAATTGGCGCTGCCGGTCTGGCCATTGGCACCGCATCCGGGGCGACCGGAGCAACGGTTGGAGGCGCAGTGGCGACAGCCGATACCTGCGGAACGGCTGGCTTCACGGTCGGCGCCCCGACGACCGGCGGGACGGCCGGGCTTGGCGCGAGGGACTTGACAGTGTCGGGTACGGCCGCGTCGGTCCGTGTCGGCGACGCAATCGATCCGGTTGTCGGAACCGCCTCCGGCGCTATCGAAGCGACGGCGCGTGGACTAGGCGCCACTGGCGGGTTTGGCGGCGGAGTGACATTGGACGCGGTAGCCATGGATTGGTCCGCGACGACCGGCGCCGGTGGTGCCCCTGACGCAGTGATCCGCCAGCTGGCGGACACGGCACCGGCAACGATACCGGCAGCCACCAACGCGGCCGAGAAGGCCACCAACATCCAGTTTCGTGCCCTTGCTGGCGGCAAGTTTTCCGGTGGAGCCAAAGCCCGATCTGCTTCAGCCCGCAAGACTGGAGGCCCAGTGGTGGTGGGCTTCACCGAGACCGAAAAGTCGAGATCAAGATCGGGCATTTCGGGGTTGGGGCCATGACCGGCCATGACCCCCGAGATGGCGCCGCGAACGGCGGTCAGCACCTGCGCCTGGAGATTGGCGAGTTCGGGCTTGCCTGGGCCGGGTGTCCCAAGTCCTGGTTTGGCCGGAGACCGCGCAGGAAGCTGCGTCGGCGATGGGTTGTCGTCACGGCTCGAGGCTGACACCGTGGGCCCCCTTGCCCCATAATGATCCGCGGCCGATGCTGGCACATTGGGCCAGCGGCGCACGGATTCCAATGGCGGCCCGCTCCGCCATGCGATCATCAACGCAAGTTCTTGATCCAATTGTGGCATCGGGTGCGGATAAAAGATTCTCCGATCTTTTCCCGATGCGACGATTTCACCGCAAATCAGCCGCAGTTGACAATCACCTTTACCTCGGCTGCGCGTAAAGTCGTGCGTACGGAGGGGTTATCGTGAGCTTCAATCTCGGCTGGTCGGCCAACGAGCCGGCACGTGGCGCCGCCGGCCATCGGGCCCAGGGCCATCTTCGCATCAAGGATTTCGCCCACAAGATCGACGCGGCTGACCGCCCCGCCCCTCAGGATCGCCAGGCCGTTGCGCAGGCGAACCATTTACGCAATTCCTATGATCTCAGCGTCAGGAATATTGACGACAATATCTATGCCCTGGCGGCGGCCACCGCGGCTCTTGACAGGGTCGAAGGCAAGCTCTTCGAGGCCCGCACGCAGATCGAGGATCTGTGCCGGCGTGGCGAGCCGGTCGACCTCACCAAGGTTGAGCGGACCCTGTTGGCGCTTGCGGATCACATCAACCAGTCTGTCCGGCGCGCTGACGAAAATTACGTCAATATGCTGCGCGATTCGCGGATGCAAATTCGCATTTCCGAAGTCGGTGGCCAGGAAGAACGGGCAAAGCAGGTCGATCTGACGCTGATCTCGCTCGACAAGCTGATTGCCTGGAAGCTGCGCGATGGCCCAAGCGACCCCAGAGCTTGGATCGACTTGATCGACCAGATGAGCCGTGTGGCAACGCAGAATGTGCAAATTCTGTCGAGCCTGATCCTCACCTTGTTCGCAGCCCGCGACTACACCAGCGACGTGGTCGATCTGGTGATGACGCCGCAACAATTGCCACAGCACAGTCGTGGCTCGGCGACCGCCATTGCCAGCGACTTCGTGCAATCGGCGCGTTCAGCGGTGATGCATGATGACCGTTGGGCACCGGCCAACCGCTCCGAGGCCGTCCCACCTCCTCCGGCCAAGGCACCCGGCCGGCTGATGGCCTTCCTGAAGGAAGTGACGTTCCAGAACTAAGCGACGGTCAGCGGGTTGGCATGACGATCTCGCCGTCCGCAGCGTAGCCCAGTACAGAGCGGGCAGCCTCGTCAAGGCTGTCCTCGTCCAGGTGGGTGTCCTGCAGCAGCGCAACATCGCGTTTGAGATTTGAGAGCACGGCCTCGAGACCCACGAGTTTCTCGTTGAGAGCTCGCTCCTTGGCGCTGAGCCGAAGGTGGGCCTCGAGGCCGTGTCGTCCCTTGATCGCATGATAGCCGAAATAGGTGGCCAGCCCCAGGCAGAGAAGCACAACTGTCGACTGCCGGATGCTGCCCTTGTCTGCCATCAGCGTCCTTGGTGGTTATACGCAAAACTGACTTTTGGCGTCGATACGCTCGACCGTTTCTTTATATGGGGGCGGCAGTTAAGCCCAGGTAAAGCGCTGTGCCATTATTTTAGGCAGACGACGGTTCTGTGACACGCCACCCGCGATCAGTTCAGTAGTCGACCCGTACCAGATACAACCCATCCGGCGGTGCGACTGTTCCGCAGGCTGTGCGGTCGCGAGCTTCGAGTGCTTGCCTTAGCCGGTGGACTGGCCAACTGCCCTCGCCAACCAGCTTAAGCGAGCCGACCATCGAGCGGACCTGGTTATGGAGGAAGGACCTCGCCACGGCCTCAATCTGGACCTCCCCGGCCATCCGGCTGACGATGAGCCGGTCAAGTGTTCTCACTGGCGAGGCCGCCTGGCACTGCGCCGAGCGGAAAGTGGTGAAATCGTGCCTGCCGATCAAGGCCTGGGCGGCGGCGTGCATGGCCTCCACATCCAGTGCGCGCGCCACGTGCCAGATTTTGCTTCGCTCAAGCGCTGGCGGCGCACGCCGATTGAGGATGCGATAAAGATACGCGCGCGAGCGAGCACTGAACCGTGCATCGAAATCGGAGGCCACCGGCTCGGCGGAAAGCACCGCGATGGGTTCCGGGCGCAGATGGGCGTTCAGCGCCTCGCGCAAGCGATCAGGCGACCAGTCCTTTGCGAGGTCCACATGGGCCACCTGGCCGAGGGCGTGAACTCCGGCATCGGTCCGCCCCGCGCCGCGCACACTTGGGCTGCCCGCGTCCAGCATCGCCACCGCCGTCTCAAGCCGTCCTTGAACGGTGGCGGCGTCGGCCTGGACCTGCCAGCCGGCGAACGGCGAGCCGTCATATTCGATCAACATTTTGTAACGGGGCATGGCTGGACCGTGCCTTGGTTTGGTATAACCGCAGCCCTGGCACAGCGCGGTCCGGCGGGCAACCCTGGGACTATGCGATTGCCTCGACCGGGTCGCTAACCTGTGTCGACATATCCAGTCCGGAGGCTCACATGAAACGAACCCAATTTCTCGCGATCATCATGGCTGCCGTCGCATCCGTTGCGACCGCGGCCGGACCAGCCGGTGCCGCCATTCGCTGCGATGGCGAATTTCAGATCAATTCCCAAGGCGAGTTCAGTTCGCTCTATTGCCAGGAGGACAATCTGGCCAAGGTCGCTCGCTCGCGGGGCTTGGAGGTCACGGCAGCGCAGATCCGCGCCAGTGAGAGCGTGCTGCAGCATGTGTGCTTGCAAATTGGCGGGGACATCAGCGTGACGCAGATTTGCGACCGGTTCCTGCGCCACGGGCGCCACTGCGATCTTGTCATGCCATGCTAAGGCAAGCCTGAAACGCGCCGCTGGCAGCCTCAGCGCAAATTGCCTGTGTGGCCAAGCGAATAGCGGCCCGGCTGCGGCCAAACCGTCAGCCCGTGCGGTTCGCTGCCAACCTTGATCGTGGTGACCGCGCCGCTCTCGGTGTCGATGGCATAGACCTCATCGTCGAACCGGCCGGCGAACCAGAGCGTTTTGCCATCGGCGCTGACATTGCCCATGTCCGGGCTGCCGCCATCAGGTATCGGCCACTTGGCCACCACTTGGCGCGTGGTGAAGTCGATCACCGAGACACTTCCAGGACCGTGCGGCGAACCCGAAGGCATCGCGTGCGAACCTCGGTTGGAAACGAACAGGCGCTTGGCATCGCGGCTGACACAAAATCCGTGCGCGCCCGGCCCGGTCGGGATGAAACCAACCTGCTGAAGCGCATCGCCATCAACCACGAACACCCCGTCCGAGAGCATGTCGGCGACGTAGAACACCTTTCCATCCGGCGATATCCGGATGTCTTGCGGCATTCCACGTCCCATCGAGGTATGGTCCATGCCCGCCATCCCGGAGTGGTGGAACCGCCGCTGACGGTGAGCCCGCCGGCCATGCTGGTCCCGGGTCGCCGTTTCGGCGTTCCCCCTGCCATCACCCGAGAGCGGAACAGCCTGTGGCTTCACGAGCTTCAACATGCCCGCGACCTTGCGCTGGACCAAATCGACCTTGGCGACGCTGCCGCCAAATTCGCAGCTGAACAGAGCGTAGGTTCCATCCATTGAGAAATCGGCATGGTTGAGTCCGTAGCATTCAGGCGTATCAATCGCATAGAGCAGTTTCATGGTCACCGGATCGCGGAATTCGAGCCGCCGGTTCGCCTCGTTGACCACGATCGCGGCGCTGCCATCCGGCATGAAATACATATTGTACGGATCGTTGACCGGGACATTGCGGCCTGGTTTGCCTGTCAACGGATCAATCGGCGTTAGGCTGCTGCCGATGCGCCGGCGATAGTCGTTGTTGTTGGTTACCCACAAGGTTTTCAAATCCCACGACGGGACGACGTGCTGCGGGCTGGAGCCGACCCGGAAATGGTCGACCACCTTGAGGGTGGCCGGATCAATAACCGAAACCATGTCGCCGCCATGCTCGGGAACATAGACCCGGGCAAGAGCGCCGGCGGTCGCGGGACTGAAATGGCCCGCTCCGGTCTCGCTATAGAGATTTTGGGGATCGATGACCCGGGGCATTCCCGCGAGGGGTTGCGGCGCGGCTGCTTCAGGTGCTGCTGAACCGGCCTCGCCGGCAGCCGCCGGATGGGTGGCCGACAGCGCCGTGAACAGCACCCACAAGCCGCAATTCAGCCGGCACGAAGTCAGCGAGGGCATAGTCAGAGTCCACAGTAGTTGAAACACCCGTTGAGTCGCAGGAACCTAGGCCCACCCAAGCCTGCGATCTCAGTGACGCATTGTCGCCTTGCGGACGGCCTGGACCGTGTTCGCGACGATGAGATCAACCCCGAGCTGACCGAATTCCACCGTCGCCCCGCTTGGATCGCCGCCATAGACGCCGTCGGCCGTGCCGGGTGGATTGCCCGCCTGCAACTGGGGTATTCGCACGAGCGCGGGATCAACGGCAAGCATGAGGGAGGTGTCGGCAAGCCCGGCGTGGGTGCCGATGTCGCGTTGCCGGGCACCGTGCGAGAGCAACGCGTGTGCGTAGTCCCCGAGCGAACTTCGGTAATACTCTTCGACGGCATGGGCGCGGACCGGTGTTCCCGCCCATTCCTTGTTGAGCTTCTCGGCGACAATCAGCAGATCCTTCTGATAGCCGCCGTGATCGCCGATGAGAACGATGTCGGTGAAGCCTGCCAGTTTGAGGCTGCGCCCCGCCGAGCCGAGTATCTCCTCAAAGGTCTGGTCAGAGACGGTTATGGTGCCAGGAAATTTCATGTGCTCTGTCGGCGGTGAGATGTTGCCTTCGGGTACATAGGCAAGGACGGGCGCAACCAGCGCGTTGCCCAGTTCCGTGGCGATTTTGCCGGCCAGTGCTCGGACCCGGACATTGTGCTTGCCAAGGGCCATCAGCGGGCCGTTCTGTTCGGTGCCGCCGGACGGGATGATGACAGTTGTTTTGCCCGCCGCGATGGCAGCGCGCAATTCGGTCCAGGTGAGGTCCTCGAGCTGCACGGTCGGGGGCGCGGCGGCCAGCGCACCAGCCGGTGGCAAAAGCAAAAACAAAGCAGCTGCGAATATCCGGCGCATGGGTTTACCGATGGTCCGTGAGGTTCCGTGATGGCGGTCTGGGAATTGGGCCTCGATCAATAGACCCACTGCTCGGGCAGGCGGGCGATGAGACCAGTGCCGGCGGTTATCACGCCCGGATGCTCGATGCTCGCGATCAGCCCCCGCAACCGCTGGCACGTTTTGGGAAACGCCAGTTCGAGGTCCGCCCTACCAGGGTTGTGCGCGGCGATGGCGGCGCCCGCGCCTCGGCACGGCGCGTTCTGGTCTTCCACGATCAGGACCGCGCCGCCGTCGCAGAACAGTCGCGTGCCGCGCGGCAAAAAGGACAGCCGCTCGATGCCCTCGGTGAGGATGCTGGCGCCGATCCAGCTTGGCTCCAGCCGGGCAATCTCAAGACGCCGCGCCGCCTCGGCCAAGTCCTCGCTCGAAACGATGGAGAGATGGCGCGTGTTGCGGATGGGCGTGCCGCGCGGCAGGTAGGGTACGCGCGCGTCCGCTGCCCGGGTCCAGCCCGCGTGGCGCGCGCCGGTGACGCCATCCAATTCGACGGCCAAGCTGGGAACCGGGCTGGTCTGGAAGCCCTTGGGACTGGTATCGCCGGTAACAAACAGCGCGGCGATGTGGCCCACGACCTTGCGGGCGGGAACGATCTCGGGCTCGGTGGAGGCAATGGACGGTGATGTCATGGGCCGGAGACTAGCGGTGTGGTGTGACTGCGAAAAGCCAAGTGGTTCAGTTGCCCACCGTCCTCCGACAGCCGCTGGGCAGCACAACGGGTCGATGCGCTCGGCGCATGACCCCACAATTGCCGGTACCGCTCAATACGGCGCGACGATGCAGTCCTTGAGCCCGGACGCCTTCAGCTTGATGCACAGATCCTTGGCGGCGGCGCCGGAGCCGGGCGGGCCAATACGCAGCCGGAACCACACCCCCTTGGCGCCGAGATCGGCCTGCTGAATGTCGGGCTGGCTGGCCCCGAGCAGATCGCCGTAGCGCTGCTGGAGGTCGGCAAAAAAGGCGAGCGCCTCGGCCTGGGTCTTGGTCGAACGGACCTGGATCAGGTAGCCGCTGCCACCAGCCGGCTTGGGCGATACGCTGGCGGTCTTGACCTTGGCGGGGGCCGCGGGTTCGACTGGAATTTGGTCAGTCGCGTCGGCCACGGCGGTATCGGGCGCGGGGGCCGGAGGCGCCACAGCAGCCAATTTTACCTTTTTGGCTGTCTTGCCAAGTTGCACGGGTTTGGCCGCTGGGTCGGCGGCAGGGACGGCCATGCCATCGGCGGCCGGGTCCGCCGCCATGCCCTGATCCGGCGGCGCAAGAGCGGCAGCATTGGCTTGCACGGTCTTCATGACCGGTTTTGCCTTGCTCTTGGCCACGTCGATCGGCTTGGCTGCGGGATCGAGACCATCGAGCGAAATGCCCGGGATCACGTCAGCCGATTGACCGTCCGAGGCGGCGGGCACAGAGCCGAGGGCGGCGATTTTTTCGCCCGGTTTCACCACCACCGTCGCAACCTTGCGGGGACCAGCGAGGGTATCGTCCGGCGCCGCCGGATCGGCACCGACGGCCACCTGCTCTTGGCTCGGGACGACAGCGGCGGCATCGTTGGTAGCACCAGCGCGCTCAAGAATCGTTTTTTTGCCCCCGTTGGCGCCGTTGGCGGCAGCATCTACTGGGACGCTCTTTACGGGCGTGGCGTCGGCCTGGACGACCGGCAAGATGGCGCCGGTCCCCTTGTGGCCCGAGCTGAACTTGTAGACGTAACCAAGGCCGCCGCCTACCGCGACCGCGGTCACCAGGGCCAGCGTCAGGATCAGCCCGCGCTTGCCACGCGGAGCTGGTTCAATCTCATACTCTTCGTCCTCGGCCTCGTTGTCATCGTAGTCCGCTTCGCGACCGGAGGCCGTTTCGGCGTAGGGGTCCTCGCCATAGCCGTCCTGCGCGACACCGGCGGGATACCGGGGCGGCGGGGCCTGGCGTGCCGAGGGAGGGGCTTCAAAAAACGGCTCGCGTGCCCGGCCGGTCGGTGGAACCTGGTCGTATCCGGGTCCTGCACCTCGGGGCGGTGCACCTTGCGCTGGCGCATAGTTGGCCTGCTGCGGATAGCCGGGCGGCTGTGAACGCATGGTCTGGCCGGGCCTGCCTGATGTTGCCCCAGCCGGCGGTGGCATCTGTCCTGCCCCGTTCGGGCGTCCGGTTCGCGGCTGCGAATAGGGGTCGGACGCGAAGCCTTGTGGCGGCGGAGGATCCTGGCGCTGATCGCGGGAGTCGGCCCGAAAGGCGCCGCGAGCCTGATCTTGCGGGTTCGTTGGCCGCGCTTGGAGTGGCGCTTGGCGCAGTCCGCCAGGCCCGTTCTGCGGCGGTTGGTAGGGATCGAATTGCGGGTTCATTCCTGGTCCCTGGCCTCTCGCGGCCGGCGGCGGCTCCTCGCGCGAGCGCTGATCAAACGGGCGGCGCGGATCGCGGCGAGGCGGGTCCTGGGCGTTATCGTAACCCTGGTCGTAGCCGGCGGCATTGCGGGTATTGCCCCTCGCAAGCGTGTCTTCTGGCCTGGCCATGTGGCGCTATCCTTGAAAGCTCAACTTCGCAACGACACGGATCAGGGGATAGGAACGATTACCCCGAATCACAGTCTAGCGCATCTCTTCCGGTGGGTGCACGCCTAGGATTCCCAGCCCCGAGGCAAGTACCAGCCGCGTGCCCACCGTAAAAGCAAGGCGAGCAGCCGTGACGGCCCTGTCATCCTCCCGTATAAAGCGCAAATGTGGCAGGTCTATGCCACGATTCCAAGCAGCATGGAATTCGGATGCGAGATCATAGAGATAGAAGGCCAGCCGGTGCGGTTCGTGGGCCTCCGCCGCCTGCTCGACGAGGCGCGGAAACAGCGCCAGCCGCCGGATCACCGCGATCTCGCTGTCATCCACAAGTTTCGAGAGATCAGCCTTCGTCACCGCCGGGCTTGCGGCCTCAAGATCAGGGAAGGTCTCAAGTGCCCGGCGCAGGATCGAGCAGGCCCGAGCGTGGGCGTATTGCACGTAAAAGACCGGATTATCCTTGGATTGCTCGGTCACCTTGTCGAAATCGAAGTCGAGGGGCGAGTCATTCTTGCGATACAGCATCATGAAGCGGACCGGGTCGCGCCCGACCTCGTCGACCACATCCCGGACCGTGATGAAGGTGCCGGCGCGCTTGCTCATCTTGTAGGGCTGGCCAGCCTTGAAGAGCTTGACCAGCTGGCAGAACACCACGTCCAGTTCGCCCTTGCCGCCCGAGATGGCGGCGACGGCGGCCTGCAACCGTTTCTTGTAGCCAGCGTGGTCGGCGCCGAGCACGTCGATCATATGGGCAAAGCCACGATCCCACTTGGTCTTGTGGTAGGCGATGTCGGGCGCGAAATAAGTATAACTGCCGTCGGACTTGAGCAGCGCCCGGTCGGTGTCATCGCCGAAGGCTGTGGATTTGAACAGCGTCTGCTCGCGGTCCTCCCAATCGGGATTGATCTCGCCCTTTGGCGGCTCCAGCCGGCCCTGGACGACATGGCCCTGGGCGCGCAGCGCGGCGATGGTTTCGGCCACCACATCCTTGCCGCCTTGCGTCAGCGACCGCTCCGAAAAGAAGACGTCGTGCTTGATGCCAAGCTGGGCGAGGTCGTCACGGATGAGGTTCATCATCGCGGCAAGGGCAAAATCGCGCACGGCCGAAAGCCATTCGGCCTCCGGCTTGCCAAGCAGTGTCTTGCCGAATTTTTTGGCCAGCGCCTCGCCAACGGGCACCAGATAGTCGCCAGGATAGAGCCCCTCGGGGATGTTGACGGTTTCGCCGAGCGCCTCGCGATAGCGCAGATAGGCCGATCGCGCGAGCACGTCGACCTGGCCGCCCGCATCATTGGTGTAGTATTCGCGCGTGACGTCATAGCCGGCGAAGGCCAGGAGATTGGCCAGCGTGTCGCCCACGACCGCGCCCCGGCAATGGCCCACATGCATGGGGCCGGTAGGATTGGCCGAGACATATTCGACGTTGATCTTGGCGCCCTTGCCGGCGTTCGACCGGCCGTAGTTGGCGCCCTCGGTCAGAATGGCCGACACGACGCTCGGCCAGACGGCACGCTCGAGGGTGACATTGACGAAGCCCGGGCCCGCGATGTCGACCTTGGCGATGCCGTCCACCTTGGCGAGGTCCGCCTTGAGCAGTTCGGCCAGATCGCGCGGCTTCATCGCGGCGGGCTTGGCCAGCACCATCGCGGCATTGGTGGCGAAATCGCCATGGGTCGCCTCGCGCGTCGGCTCAAAGCCGATCTTGTCGAGCGGCAGCCCCGCCGGCAGCTTGCCCGCCTTGACGAGGTCGCCGATGACACCCGCGAGCGCGGTTTCGTAGTGGGCAAGAAGGTCCATAAATCAGCTCCCGGGGACACAATGTTCATATTCGGCCTAGCCTGCCGAGGCGATCGAAACGTGGGGCGCCGGCCGAATATGAACATTGTGTCCCCGTTGGGCCCGGCACAAACAGGGACACGAAGTTCAAATTCGCCACGCCGCTCTCGGCCGCCGGATGGGCCGGAGCATCGGCGAATATGAACATCATGTCCCTAAAACATCGCCGAATGCACACGATCCGGAGGTGCGTGACCGTCGAGGAAGGTCTTGACGTTGATGATCACCTTCTCGCCCATGTCGATCCGCCCCTCGATGGTCGCCGAGCCCATGTGCGGCAGCACCACCACCCGGTCATTGGCCAAGAGCTTGGGATTGATCGCCGGCTCGTGCTCGAAGACATCCAGGCCCGCGCCCGCGATCTCGCCCGCCTCCAGCATCCGCGCCAGGGTGTTCTCGTCGATCACTTCGCCGCGCGCCGTGTTGACCAGATAGGCCGTCGGCTTGATCAGCTTGAGGCGCCGCGCCGAGAGCAGATGGAAGGTCGCCGGTGTATGCGGACAGTTGACCGACAGGATATCCATGCGCGCCAGCATCTGATCGAGGCTGTCCCAATAGGTTGCCTCCAGCTCCCGCTCGATGTCCTCGGCGACCCGGCGGCGATTGTGATAGTGGATCTGCAACCCGAACGCCCGCGCGCGCCGCGCCACTGCCTGGCCGATCCGGCCCATGCCGATGATGCCGAGCCGCTTGCCCCAGATGCGGTTACCCAGCATCCAGGTCGGCGACCAGCCCTGCCAATCGCTCCGGGCATTGCGCAGATACATCGCCCCTTCGGTCAGGCGGCGCGGCACGGCCAGGATCAGGGCCATCGTCATGTCGGCGGTGTCGTCGGTCAGGACACCGGGCGTGTTGGTGACAATGATGTTGCGATCGCGTGCGGCATCAAGGTCGATGTTGTCGACACCGGTGCCGAAATTGGCGATGAGCTTGAACTCGGGCCCGGCCGCGGCGATCACCGTGCGGTCGATGTGATCGGTGACAGTGGGCACAAGAACCACGGCGGTCTTGACGGCCTCGATCAAATCGGCGTGGCTCATGGGCTTGTCGTCGATGTTGAGGCGGGCATCGAACAGCTCGCGCATCCGGGTCTCGACGGTGTCAGGGAGCTTGCGAGTGACGATGACGAGCGGCTTTTTCATGGGCATGTTCGGGCAATCCCTGCGGAGGGCCGAGCCCTCATTACCGACGCTTTCCTAACAGACAACACCGGCCGCCACAAAGGCGCAAGCGAGCCTTCGGACCGTTGCGCTTGATCGGATCGGCAAATCGTGGTTTGCGGGCGTGATGGGTGGATCGATGATTTCGCGACCGGGCACGACCCGGCCAGGCCGGCGGCAAGCTGTGCTGTGGCTGCTGGCCGGCCTCGCCGTTGGCCTTGCTGCGCCGTCCGCGCACGCCCAGTCAGCCGCACCCACCGGCTCCGGCCTGGTGGTGCCGCGCTATGTCAGCCTCAAATCCGATCGCGTGAACGTGCGCAAGGGGCCGGGCACTGACTACCCGATCGCCTGGGTGTTTCAGCGCGTGGGACTGCCGGTCGAGATTGTGAAGGAATTCGAGACCTGGCGGCAGGTGCGCGACTCGGAAGGCGCCGAGGGCTGGGTACAGCAGAACCTGCTTAGCGGCCGGCGAACCGCCTTGGTCGCGCCCTGGGATGGCAAGGTGCAAAAGGGTGGCGAGGCCAAGCCGGCCCCGACGCCGCTGCATGATGGCGCCTCGGACACCAGTAGCGTTGCCGCGCTGATCGAACCTGGGGTGCTGGCCAACGTCTTTACCTGCGATTCAGGATGGTGCCGGGTTTCCATCGCCGATCAACGCGGCTATATTGCCCAAGGCAAGCTGTTTGGTGTTTACCCTGACGAGACGGTTAGGTAGGGGTGGGCGTGACCACTTGGCAGGCGCTGCTCGCGCCAGGCCTCAAGAGCCGCGCCACCGCCACGCAGAGGCCAAGCTTGCCGCATCCCGGTCCGACCACGCCCCAGGCTCTCGTGCTGCAGCTCAAGCAGGTGGCGGGGCAGGACCGTGCCGCCTTCGCCGCGCTCTATTCGGCAACCTCGGCGAAACTTTACGGTATCGTCCTTCGTATCTTGAGACGGCGGGACCTCGCCGACGAGATTTTGCAGGACGTCTACGTGAAAATCTGGGAACGAGCAGGAGATTTCGACCCAGGCCGGGCTTCACCGGTGACCTGGATGGCGACCATCGCGCGCAACCGGGCGCTGGATGAGGTACGCCGGAAAGCGCCAGTATCGCTGGAAGACATGCCGGCCGGCTTCGACCCGGCCAGCGATGCCCCGCATCCCTTGGATTTGATGACGGCGAGCGAGGACGCCAGGCGGCTGCGAGATTGCCTGAACCGGCTCGATGGCGAAAAGCGGGATATGGTGATGCTCGCCTATCTCGAAGGATCCAGCCGCGAGGAGTTGAGCCAGCGGTTTTCGGCGCCGGTTGCCACGATCAAGACCTGGCTGCACCGCAGTCTGGCGCAATTGAAGGATTGTCTGGGGTCATGACCGAGCGGCCTGACATCGACGCACTGGCCGGCGAATATGTGCTCGGCACGTTGGATGGCGCCGAGCGGACGGCGGTGGCCGCGCGCCGAGGGCGCGAGCCGGACCTCGATGCCGCGATCCAGGCCTGGGAGCGTCGCTTGGTGCCTTTGTCCGAAGCTTCCGCGCCCGCCATGCCGCCAGCCGGCCTGTTCGACAAAATCGAAGCCCGGGTCGGGGCGACGCCGGTTTCGAATGTCGTGACCATGGAGCGCAGCCGCAATCGTTGGCGAGCGATGGCCCTGGCCGCCACCGCGCTGGCTGCGACCCTGGTGCTGGCGGTGGGTGGCCTGGAATTTACCCGGCCGCTGTCCCCGGTCACACCTCAGAGTTACGTCGCCGTGCTGCAGAAGGACGGCGCCTCGCCCGCATTCCTGCTGTCCGTCGATCTCGCCAGCCGCACCCTCTCGGTGCGACGGGTCGCCGCCGAGCTGCCCGCGGGCAAGAGCTATGAGCTTTGGATCGCCGCCGAGCCGCTCGGGCCGGGGATGCACTCGCTGGGCCTCGTCAACGCCGCCGGAGTGCAGAACGCCATCGCCAAGCTCGACCCGGCGATCGTTCAGAAGGCGACCTTCGGCGTCAGCCTTGAGCCCGAAGGTGGTTCGCCCACCGGCCAGCCCACGGGTCCCGCGTTCGTGGCCAAGCTGATCCCGACCGGACCTTAGGCAAGGTCAACAATATTTGACGGCGTGGGTTCAGGACTGCGCGCTGGCAAGAAGAGCCTCGACGTCTCCACGCAGCGGTAGCGGTGCGACCGCGCCGAATCCCGTGGTAGCCAGGGCAGCCGCGGCATTCGCGAACCTGGCCGCCGTGAACGGATCAGACCCGGAAGATAGTTCCGCGAGCAACGCACCGGCGAATGCGTCACCCGCGCCGGTGGCATCGACTGCATTCACGGTCATGGCCTGGAACCGGCGTCGCTGGCCAGCCGACGCTGCAAGCACACCCTCGGCCCCGAGTGTCACGACTACCAGTTCTGGACCGGCCGCGAGATAGTGGTCGGCGACGGCGTCGGCGGCTTGCAGGCCGATGAGCTGCCGTGCGTCTTCGATCGAGGTCTTGAGAATGGTTGCCGTCGCCGCTGTCGCTGCCGTGGTTTCTCGTGCGGCCTCAAGGCTCCATAGACCGAGACGCAAATTGGTGTCGTAGGACACTTTGGTCCCTGCCCGCTTGGCGGCGGCGATCGCGTGCGCGACCGTTTCACGGGCGGTTGCGCTGATCGCTTCGCTGATCGCCGAGACATGCAGAAATCGCGCGCCCGCAAGAGATGTTGACGGAACATCGGCGGGCGTCATCAGGCTGGCGGCCGAGCCCTTGCGCAGATAGGTGAACGCGTGGCCAGCACTCGTGTGGTTGACGACATAGACGCCCGTCGCTGCTTCCGCATGGCGGCCGACGAACGCCGTATCCACACCTTCCACCCGCCAAAGCTCCATCAGGAGATCGCCGAAGTGGTCGTTGCCCACCAGCGTGACATAGCGCACGCGCGCTCCCAACCGCGCGGCGGCGATCGCCGCGTTGGACGTGTCACCGCCGAATCCCTGGCGATATCGTCCGTCCGGCTCCTCATTGAACTCGATCATGGGCTCGCCGAGGGCGACAATGTCGATCATGGCTGAACTCACACCGCGATTGTGGCTGGCGGCGAGAGGCGCGCCAGCAGCTTCCTTGTCTTGTCGATAACGGCCGCACGATCACCCGCTTCCAGCGCCCTGGCCGGGGCAAGCTCGCCGCCGAGCCCGATACAGAGCGCGCCCGCCGCCAGATAGTCCGCAGCCGTATCGACCGTGATGCCGCCCGTGGGCATGAAGGAGGTGTCCGGGAACACGGTGCGCACCTGCTTGAGGAACGCCGGGCCACCGAGCGAGGCCGCCGGGAACACCTTGACCGCCGAGGCGCCGGCCATGTGCGCCCGGAGTATTTCGCTTGGCGTAGCTGCTCCAACGAACACGGCGATATTGGCGGCCTTGGCCAATTCGACCACGCCGTCGACCCAGCAGGGCGTCACCAGGAACTGGCTGCCCGCCGCGATGGCAAGCCGGGCGTCCTGCGCGGACAGGATCGTGCCGGCGCCGACGATGAGGCCGGGACGCTTGCGCAGCTCGGCAATGCCCTCGAACACGTTTGGCGTTGTCAGCGTCATCTCCACGACGCTCATGCCGGCTTCAGCCAGCCACAAGGCGGCGCACGTTGCGTGCTCCAGCTTGCTGGCCCGGATGACGGGCACGGCCTTGATGCGGGCGAGATCGGCGAGAACGTCTTTAGGCGTCATGACCAGGCCTTTCCATGCGCGAGCGGCGCCAACGCCAGATGCATGGCGATGGTCTGGCCGATGTCGGCGAAGCTGTCACGCAAACCGATTGTGCCGCCCGCCACGCCTGGCCCGAAGGCGAGCACCGGTACGCATTCGCGCGTGTGGTCGCTGCCCGGCGCGGTGGGGTCGCAGCCGTGGTCGGCGGTGATGACGGCGAGGTCGCCGGGCCTCAGGGCGGAGAACAGACGCGGCACCATGGCGTCGAATTTTTCCAAGGCATCGGCGTAACCGGCGACATCGCGGCGATGGCCGAACAGCATGTCAAAGTCAACGAAATTGACGACGGCGAGGCCGCCATCCTTCAAGGTTCCCAAGGTTTCGATCGTCGCCTCCATCAGCGCCGGATGACCGCTGGCCTTCACGATCCGCCCGGTGCCGCGATGGGCGAAGATGTCACCGATCTTGCCGATGGACACGACCTCGCGACCGGCGGCGGTGGCGGCGTCCAGCAAGGTCGGCTCGGGTGGCGGGACCGCGAAATCCCGCCGATTGGCCGTGCGCTGGAAATGGGCGGGCGTGTCGCCAGTGAACGGGCGCGCAATGACCCGGCCGATGTTGTGGGGCGCGCACAGTTCGAATGCGACCTTGCAAACGTCGTACAGCCGCTCCAACCCGAACGTGCCTTCGTGCGCGGCGATCTGGAACACACTGTCGGCGGAGGTGTAGACGATGGGCTTGCCGGTCGCCCTGTGCTCCACGCCCAACTCGGCGATGATCTCGGTGCCCGAGGCGTGTTTGTTTCCCAGCACACCCGGCAAATTGCAGCGCGAGCTCAAGGCGTCCGTCAGCACCTTTGGAAAGCACGGCACCGTGTGCGGAAAGTAGCCCCACTCGAAGGTCACGGGCACGCCCGCGATTTCCCAATGGCCCGACGGCGTATCCTTGCCCCGCGAACGTTCGGCCGCCGCGCCCCATCGAGACCCCCTCACCTCAACGGAGAGAGGGGACAGGGTGAGGGGGGACGCGAGCTTGATGGCGGACTCCAATCCCAACCCTGAGAGGTTCGGAATCTTGAGTGGGCCAGAACGCAATCCGGACAGATCGCACTTGCCGCTGGCACACGCCCGAATGATGTTGCCCAGCGTGTTGCTGCCCGGGTCCCCGTAGTCGGCCGCGTCCGGCGCGCCACCGATGCCGACCGAGTCCATGATGACGAGGAGCGCGCGGCTCATGGCGCGGCATCCTTGATGCGGGCACGAACGGTTTTGCCGGGTTCGGGCGCGTTCTCGCCGATGGTGTAGGCCACACGCAAATCGGCCGCCGCGGCTTCCGCGCTTCTCGTATCCTTGGCGTGAACGATCGCCAGGGGCCGATCGCTGCTTACGTCCGCGCCCTTGCCCGCCAGCTCCGTGAACCCGACCTGGTGGTCGATGGTATCGCTTGCCACCCGCCGCCCGCCGCCGAGACCGATCACGGCGATGCCAATGGCGCGCGTGTCGATGGCCGTCACGAAGCCGGCGCGATCTGGGTACACCTCGATCTGGATTGGCGCGGCGGCGAGATGCCTCGCGGGCTCCTCCAGCAGATCGGAGGGTCCGCCCAGCTCCTTCACCATCCGCGCAAACCGCTCCGCCGCCGTCCCTTTGTCGAGCGAGCGCTGCAACGCCTTTCGCGCTTCGGCGGGCGTCTTGGCCTGACCGCCCGTAACCAGCAAGTCAGCGCCGAGCGCCATCGTTACCTCATGCAGCCGTGCATCACGCTGCTTGCCGGCGAGATAGCACATCGCGTTCATCAGCTCGACAGCGTTGCCGGCGGCCGAAGCCAGAGGCTGGTCCATGTCCGTGATCAGCGCCGTCGTCTTGAGGCCCGCGCCGTTGGCCACGGCCACCAGCGTCTTGGCCAAATCGCGTGCATCCTTCTCGCGCGCCATGAACGCGCCCGAGCCGGTCTTGACGTCCATCACCAGCCCTTGCAACCCGGCGGCGAGTTTCTTGGACAGGATCGAAGCGGTTATCAGCGGGATCGATTCCACCGTCGCGGTCACATCGCGGATGGCATAGAGGCGCTTGTCGGCGGGCGCGAGGTCGGCGGTCTGGCCGATGATGGCGCAGCCAGCTTGGCGCACCACGCGCTCGAATAGGGCGATGTCCGGCGTGGCGTTGTAGCCGGGGATGGCTTCGAGCTTGTCGAGCGTGCCGCCGGTATGGCCAAGGCCGCGCCCCGAGATCATCGGTACGTAAGCGCCGCAAGCCGCCAGCATCGGCGCGAGCATCAGCGAAACATTGTCGCCGACGCCGCCGGTGGAGTGCTTGTCGAGGACTGGGCCGTCGAAGCGGTCGCGCGGCCAGGCGAGCACGCGGCCGCTGTCGCGCATGGCGAGTGTCAGCGCCACCCGCTCGGGCGTGCTCATGCCCTTGAAGAACACCGCCATGGCGAAGGCGGCGGCCTGACCCTCGCTGACGTCTCCTTTGGCGAGCCCGCCGATGAGTTCCGCGATTTCGCCGGCCGAAAGTTCGCCCCCGTCGCGCTTCTTGCGAATGATTTCCTGTGCCAGCATGTCAGTTGCCTGACGAAGCAAGCGGGGGACGGGTTTTGCCGTTGAGCGAGGCCAGCAGGTCATCGAGCAGACCACCTGCGCCGAAGCGAAAGGTCGAGGCGGATACCCATGCCGGTCCCATCACCTGGTCCGCAAGACCAAGGAATATTCCGGCGTCGGCGGCGAGCCTGATGCCCCCCGACGCCACGAGCCCGGCCTTCTTGCGGCTCGAATTGATGACTTCGAGCATGATCAGGGCGGCTTCCGGAGTGGCGCTCACCAGCGTCTTGCCTGATGAGGTCTTGACGAAATGCGCGCCCGCTTCCAGCGCCAACCGCGAGGTGTCAGCGATCAGCGCGCCGTCCTTGATCTCGCCAGTTTCCAAGGTTGCCTTCAGGCGCCCGCCGCGCGGCACCTTCTCGCGCACGGCTTCGACCAGGTTTGTCACGGCCGCCGCGTCGCCGGCCAGGAGCGATGGGTAGGGTATGACGACATCCACCTCCTGGGCGCCGTCCGCGAAGGCAGCGGCCGCCTCTCGCGCCGCCGCATCGGGATCGTTGCCGCCGCGCGGGAAGTTGGCGACCGTCGCGACCTTGATGCCCGTGCCCTTGAGCAACTTGCGGGCGACCGGCACGAATTGCGGCCAGACGCACACGGCCGCAACATTGCCGTGCGGTGTCACTGCTCGCGCGCAAAGCGAATGGATCGCGGCGTCATCGCAGGTATCGTTGAGATTGGTCAGGTCGAGCAGGAGGAGCGCCCGCGCGGCCGTGGCGGCGAGATCAGGCATCGGCCAGGTCCTTAGCGAAGCGGGAGAGCAACCGGCCCATGTCGGCGGTCGCCTTGGCGCCCTCGCGCTTGGTCTCCCCGTGGCTGGGCGAGGCGCCGCCGATGCCCGCGCCAAGATTGGTGATGACCGACAGCGCGGCCACCTTCATCCCGAAACGGCGGGCAAGGATGGTTTCCGGCGCGGTCGACATGCCCACCGCGTGCGCGCCGAGGATGCCGGCCATGCGGATTTCCGCCGGGGTTTCGAACATCGGGCCCGAAAACCAGGCATAGACACCCTCGGCGAGCGCGACATTCTCGGCCTTGGCGGCGACGCGGAGCGTGTCCGCGAGGGCCGGATCGTAGGCGTTGGTGAGGCTGACGAAGCGTTCATCGCCGGTCTCGCCCAGCAGCGGGCTCATGCCAGCAAGGTTGATATGATCGGTGATCAGCATGATGCGCCCGGGGCCGACCTCGGGTCGCAGCGAACCGGCGGCGTTGGTCAGCACGAGCCGGGTGATGCCAGCGGCGGCCAGCGCCTCGATGACCGGACGCATGGCGCCGGCATTGCCATGCTCGTAGGCGTGAGCGCGGCCCTTCAGCATCAGCACGGGGTGACCGCCAATCGTGCCCGTGACAAGTTCACCGGCATGGCCAGAGACCGATGGAACCGGGAAGCCAGGAAGCTCGGAGTAGTTGATCGCCTTCTGGCCTTCGAGACCTTCGGCCAGGCCGCCGAGGCTTGACCCGAGCACCACCGCGAATAGCGGATGGACGCGGCCAATATGCCGCTTGAGAATGACAGCCGCTGTGGTCATGGCGTCCTACTCATTGCAAGGTTTTCAGGACCAAAGGAGGCTGGGAGCAATTCCTCCAGCGTGAATATCCGCCTGAGTTTGCCGGTTTCATCACAAATATGGACGGTGATTTCCGGCGCGCCAAACTCGCGCAGGCGCTGGCGGCAGCCGCCGCACGGCGTCACGAGGCTCGTGCCCACGCCAACGACCGCGACTTCGACGATGCGCCTTCCGCCCGCCAATGTCATCGCCGCCAAGGCACCGGCCTCGGCGCAAGTACCGATGGGATATGCCGCGTTCTCGACATTGCAGCCGGCATGGACGCGGCCCGTTTCATCGCGCACCGCCGCGCCCACCGGGAAGCGCGAATAGGGGGCATAGGCTCGGCCCCAGGCCGCGACGGCCGCCGCGATCAGATCGCCCGTGTCCACCATCACCGCTCCTTCACATAAGGCACGCCACCAGCCTTGGGAGGCGTCGCCCGGCCGATGAAGCCGGCCAGCAGCGCCACGGTCAAGGCGTAAGGCACGGCCTGGATCAACTGCACGGGCACGACACCGATGCCTGGGATCGGCGTTCCCTGCAATCTTATCGCCACCGCGTCCAGCAATCCGAACAACAGGCACGCCCCCATCGCGGGCACCGGTTGCCACTTGGCGAACACCAGCGCGGCCAGCGCGATGAAGCCCTTGCCGGCTGTCATGTTGCGGGTGAAGCCCGCGCTTTGGGCGATGGACAGATAGGCGCCGGCAAAGCCACACAGCACGCCGCAGCAGACTACAGCGGCATAGCGCATCCGGGTGACCGAAACACCGGCGGTGTCGGCCGCCGCCGGGTTCTCGCCGACCGCCCGCAGACGCAGGCCAAACCGGGTGCGGAACAGCACATACCAGGTGATCGGCACCATCGCGAAGGCGAAATAGACCAGCACGCTGTGGCCCGAAAGGATCTGCGCATAGACTTGGCCGACGACCGGCACGGCCGCGAGCGCATCGGCGCCCGGCAGCGTCACTTCAAGAA
>Ga0075028_100000065_pt1 | contig 35235 bp, 34 predicted proteins | sample LitLauG_LLR_2014_FD_71390 | JGI IMG/M metagenome (GOLD analysis project Ga0075028, IMG submission 71390) | Freshwater sediment microbial communities from Pennsylvania, USA - Little Laurel Run_MetaG_LLR_2014 | ecosystem: Environmental > Aquatic > Freshwater > Creek > Sediment | place: USA... | reverse complement strand
GACCCAAATGCTGCGTGACGTCGCCTGGGGCGGCCTCGACGTGCTGGTCGTGGACATGCCGCCTGGCACTGGCGACGTTCAGATCACGATGGCCCAGCAGGTGCCGCTGGCCGGCGCCGTCATCGTCTCGACACCCCAGGATCTGGCGCTGATCGACGCGCGCAAGGGGCTCGCCATGTTCCAGCAGGTGAGCGTGCCGGTGTTGGGGTTCGTCGAGAACATGAGCTACTTCCTATGCCCGTCCTGTGGCATCCGTTCCGAGATCTTCGGCCACGGCGGGGCAAGGGCCGAGGCGGAAAAGCTCGGCGTGCCGTTCCTGGGTGAAGTGCCGCTGCACATGGAAATCCGCGAGAAATCCGATCTTGGCACCCCGATCATGGCCACCGCCCCCGACAGCCCCAACGCCGGCATCTACCGCGACATCGCGCAGAAGTGCTGGAGCGCGCTGGCGGGCGGGGTGACCGGCGCCAAGGCCGCGCCGAGGATCGTCATTGAATGAACGACTCATGGCCCACCGAAATAAAACTGTCACCGGACAAGCGCACATTGAACGTCGCTTTCGACAATGGTGACAGTTTCGCGCTACCCGCGGAGCTCCTGCGGGTGATGAGCCCGAGCGCCGAAGTGCAGGGGCACTCGGCCGGGCAGCGCGTGACGGTGCCGAACAAGCGCAAGGTTGGCATTCGCGATGTGCGGATGATCGGCAACTATGCGGTACAGATTGTTTTTGATGACGGCCATGACACCGGGTTCTATCGCTGGCAGTATCTGCACGATCTTGGTGCGCGCCAGGCCGAGCACTGGCGGGTCTATGAAGCAGAGCTTTCGGCCAAGGGATTTTCACGAGGTTGAGGAGCCAACGCCGAAGTGAGCGACGCGCCGCCCCGGCTGGGCCTCTTGCGTGATCGGCTGAAGCGGCTGTTGGCACAATCGCCTGCCGCCGGAGTCGTTCGGCCGAGAAACGCCGCTCCCGCCAGCCTGGATAGCCTGCCACCTGCGGATTGGCGGCGCGTCCTCGCCGCGCTGCCCGATCCCGCGCTACTGCTTGATCGCCAGTCGGCTGTGCTTGTGTTCAATGACCGGGCCGCCGAATTGTTCCTGCATATTGCCCGCGACATGCCGATCTCGGCCGTCAGCCGCAATCCAGACCTCCTCGAAGGCATCAACCTCATCCGCGATGGTGCCAGCGAAATCACGGTCTCCATGGTCGAGCGGGTCCCGCTGGAACGCACCCTGATGGCGACCCTCGCCAGCGTTGGCCAAGGCACAAGCGGCCCGGAGTTGCTCATCACGTTCCGCGACCTGTCTCAGGCAAGCCGCATCGAGAAGACCAGGACCGATTTCGTTGCCAACGCCAGCCATGAACTGCGAACACCCTTGGCCTCCATCATCGGTTTCATCGAGACCCTGCAGGGACCAGCTCGCACGGATCGCGCGGCCCAGGATCGCTTTCTGGCGGTGATGGCCATGCAAGCACAGCGCATGAAACGTCTGGTCGATGACTTGATGAGCTTGAGCCGCGTGGAAATGCATGCCCACGTCATGCCCCGAAACGAGGTTGACCTCAACTTGGTGATCAATCACGTCCGCGAGGCGCTTGAGCCATTGGCGAAGCAGGAAGAGGTGACGCTGACCGTCAAGTGCCTCGATGGATCGGCGCTTGTGCTCGGCGACCGCGATGAGTTGGAGCAAGTGTTCCAGAACCTGATCCACAACGCCATACGCTATGGCCGCAAGGGCGGGAGTGTTTCGGTCGGTGTCGAGCGATTGAGAAAGGGCGCTGGACATTTTCTGCGAGTGGATGTCGCCGACGACGGCCCGGGTATCGCGCCTCAGCACCTGCCACGGCTGACCGAGCGGTTTTACCGCGTCGACGTGGCGGCCAGCCGGAAGAGGGAGGGCACGGGTCTCGGATTGGCCATCGTCAAGCACGTCGTCAACCGGCATCGCGGAGAACTCGACATTCGCTCGGAGCTGGGCAAGGGCTCGACCTTTGCCATCACCTTGCCCGAGCTGCCGCCACTGGCGTCGCGTTACTCCTAACGACGCGCGGGCCCGGTGGGCATCGCAATCAACTCGCGCTGAGCGACCGCCTGCGTCACCGCGCAGGCGTCAAATTTTATCAAGCGAAAACAAATAATTAAATTGTCATATTTGATTTGCATGGGTGCTTTAACAAGGCTCTGGGCGCGGAGAGGTTCGAGGGTCCGGCCGGTCCGGGCGACGCTCAAGTCCAAGCGATTCAAGTCCAAGTCACAGTGGGAGACATCTCGTGAAATTCAAGGTTCAGCTGCTCACCATCGGCGCCGTCGCCGCTGGCGTCGCATTTGCGGGCCCGGCCTTTGCTGGCCGCGACCAGGTCAAGATCGCCGGTTCGTCCACCGTGCTGCCCTATGCCAACATCGTTGCCGAGGACTTCGGCAAACTTGGGAAATTCAAGACCCCGGTGGTCGAAAGCGGCGGCTCGGGTGCCGGGATCAAACAGTTCTGCGAGGGCCTCGGCGACGACAAGATCGACATCGCCGACTCCTCGCGGCCGATCAAGAAGGAAGAACTTGCCGATTGCGCCAAGGCGGGCGTCAAGGACGTCATGGAAATCAAGTTCGGCTACGACGGCATCGTGTTTGCCTCTGATGCCAAGGGCCCAGCCTTCGAATTCGCCGCCAAGGACCTTTTTGAGGGCCTGGCCGCCCAGGTCGTCAAGGACGGCAAGCTGGTCGACAATCCAAACAAGACCTGGAAGGACGTGAACGCGAAGTTCCCCGATTGGCCCATCATGGCCTTCGTGCCCGGCGAAAAGCATGGCACCCGCGAAGTGTTCGAGCAGAAGGTTCTGGGGATCGGCTGCAAGTCGAGTGGCGCCCGCACGGCCATCGAGGCCGCCAACAAGGATGCCAAGCCCGGCGGCATCGACAAGCTGTGCGCCAAGATGCGCAAGGATGGGGCTTCGGTTGACATCGACGGTGACTATTCAGAAACGCTCGCGCGCCTTGCCAGCAACAAGCAGGGCATCGGCGTGTTCGGCCTGTCGTTCTATGAGAGCAACACTGATAAGCTGCGCGTGGCCACCGTCGAAGGTGTGAAGCCCTCGGCGGCCAGCGTGGCCGATGGCAAGTATCCGGTCTCGCGGCCCTTGTTCTTCTATGTCAAGAAAGCCCATATCGCGGCTGTTCCTGGCCTCAAGGAGTACGTCAATTTCTTCGTGAGCGCCAAGATGATCGGCGCCAAGGGCCCGCTGGTGAAGGCTGGCCTGGTGCCGCTGCCTGATGCGGAGCTCAAGGCCATCCAGGCCGTGGCCAAGGACGAGGCGGTCATGAACTGAGACCGTTGATCTTGACATGACAATGCGCCGGCGACCACAAAGTGGCTGCCGGCGCCAATGTGCGCGAAAGTCGTATGGCTGGGCGGGTCGGATTCGAGGCGGGCGCTCGTGAGTAATCAATCGCTCTTTGCCGTTGTGTTGGCTTTGGGCGTTTGCGCCTATGTAGTGGCCAGCTATCGAGCCCGAAGCCTGGCTGCCGGTAAACCATTCACACTCCATTCCCGGCTGCATTATTATGGTGCGTTTGCCGCCTTGTGGACCGTGCTACCGGCCCTGTTGACGATAGCCGTCTGGGCGATGGCCGAGCCGATGGTGCTGCGTGGCGTGATGCACAGTCATCTGCCCGCCGAGGTACTTGCCAAGTCCGCGCCAGAACGCGTGATGATTGACGGCACGATCGGCTCGTTGGCCGATGGCCTTGCGCGTCTGGCGCCGGACGAGGTGGAGCAGGCGTTGGCGGCCAAGACGCCACTGGTCGGCCTGCTGGCAACCAAGGGCGTGGCAATGGGGGCCGAACCGGCAGCCTTTCAGATCGCCGCTGCGCAAGACCTGAACCGTGCCACAGCCTACAGCCGGTTCGGCGTGACCGCGCTGGCGCTGCTGCTGGCCATTTGCGGCATGGTCGTTTCAATTCTGCGCGTGAACAGGGGCCTCCGGGCCCGCAATGCCGTGGAACGGATCGTCCTTGCCGGCCTGATATCGGCCTCGACGGTGGCGATCCTGACCACCGTTGGCATCGTCCTCTCGATGCTGTTCGAGACACTGCATTTCTTCAGCCAGGTGTCGGCGCGAGACTTCTTTCTTGGGACGGTCTGGGACCCGCGCTTCTCGGCGGCCGGCAGCACCAGCGCGACTGCAGGTCAATTCGGTCTCGTACCGCTGCTCTGGGGCACGGCGTATATTTCGGCTGTCGCTCTGGCCGTTGCGGTGCCGGTGGGCCTGATGGCCGCAATCTATATGTCGGAATACGCCTCCAAGGGTGTCCGCTCCGTCGTCAAACCCGTACTGGAGCTCTTGGCGGGCATACCCACCATTGTCTACGGGTTGTTCGCGCTGATCAGCTTCGGCCCGTTCTTGCGCGATCTCGGCAGTTCCATTGGTGTTTCGGTGTCGGCCTCAAGCGTGCTGACCGCCGGGTTTGTCATGGGCATCATGCTCATCCCGTTTGTCTCATCCCTGTCGGACGATGTGATCAACGCTGTGCCGCAGGTGCTGCGCGACGGTTCGCTCGGACTTGGCGCGACCCGGTCCGAAACCATCAAGCAGGTCGTCCTGCCGGCCGCGCTGCCGGGGGTGATCGGCGCGGTGCTGTTGGCCGCGTCACGGGCGATCGGCGAGACCATGATCGTGGTTCTGGCGGCTGGCATCGCCGCCAACATGACGGTCAATCCCTTGCAACCGGTGACCACGATCACCGTCAAGATTGTCAGCCAGCTCACGGGTGACCTCGAGTTCAACAGCCCGCAGACCCTGGTGGCATTCGCACTCGGCCTCACACTCTTTTTCATAACCCTCGTGCTCAACATCTATGCCCTCAGCGTGGTGCGGCGCTTCCGGGAGCACTACGAATGACCGATGTAACCGCTGACGGCGTTTCGGGGACCAGCTCCATCACCACGCTCGATCCAGCCATCGCGGCCCGCCGGTTGGCAAGGCGGCGCGCGGCCGAGTGGCGGTTCCAGGCTTACGGAATCGCCGCCATCCTGTTTGGCCTGTTCTTCGTGGCGCTGCTATTCGCCGTCATCGGCGCCAAGGGCTGGACAGCGCTGCTGCAAACGCAACTGACCTTGCCCGTGACCTTCGAGAAGTCGGTCATTGACCCCAATGGCACGAGCAACCACGACGACATCATGGCCGCCGACTACACGTCTCTGGCCAGCGCCGCCCTGTACAAGCGTCTTGGCATCTCGCCCGACGACGCCGCCGCGACCGCGCTGGCGGATGGCCTCATCTCCACGGGCTCGGACGTGGAATTGCGCAAGGTTGTCCTGGATGATCCATCGGTCATCGGCACAACGCGCACCGTGACGCTGCTTGCCCACGGCAACGTCGATGCATTGCTGAAGGGCACGATCGACCGCGCCGTTCCAGAGGACAGTCGCCAGATCAAGGACCAGCAAATCGCCTGGATCGACAGACTGACCGCCGGGGGCAGCCTTGCCAAGACGTTCAACTGGGGGCTGTTCACACGCGGCGCATCCAGCCAGCCGGAAACAGCCGGTCTTGGCGTCGCGGTCATCGGCTCGCTGTATATGATGCTGACCGTGCTGGCGATCGCCGTGCCGCTTGGCGTCGCCGCCGCCATCTATCTCGAGGAGTTCGCGCCCAGAAACCGTTGGACCGACTTGATCGAGGTCAACATCAGCAACTTGGCGGCCGTGCCGTCGATTGTCTTTGGCTTGCTGGGACTTGCCATTCTCATCAACCTGGTCGGCCTGCCGCGATCGGCCTCATTGGTTGGCGGGCTCGTGCTCGCGCTGATGACGCTGCCGACGGTCATCATAGCCGCCCGGGCCGCCATCACCGCTGTTCCGCCATCGATCCGGCAGGCGGCGCTCGGCGTCGGTGCGTCCAAGATGCAGTCGATCTTCCACCACGTCCTGCCGCTGGCGATGCCAGGCATCCTCACTGGGACGATCATCGGGCTTGCCAAGGCGCTAGGCGAAACCGCGCCGCTGCTGATGATCGGCATGGTCGCCTTCGTTGTCGATTATCCGCGCTCCCCGCTCGACCCGGCGACCGCGCTGCCGGTGCAGATCTATATGTGGTCCAATGCCCAGGAGCGCGGCTTTGTCGAGCGCACTTCCGGGGCGACATTGGTCCTTCTGGTATTTCTCATCGCCATGAACGTGATCGCAGTCATCCTTCGCCGGAGGTTCGAGCGCAAATGGTAGCCTTTTCCGACACCGCCGTTGTCAACGGCACCGGCGCAAAATCGCTCAACGGTCATACGGAACTTCCGACAGGCAAGGTCGTGGCGGTGGACTGCAATGTCTACTATGGCGACAAACAGGCGCTGAAGAACGTCACCGTGGGCATTTCCGAGCGCAGTGTCACCGCTTTCATCGGGCCGTCCGGTTGCGGAAAATCGACTTTCCTGCGCTGCATCAACCGCATGAACGACACCATCGTCGGCTGCCGCGTCGAGGGCAAGATCACGCTGGATGGCGAGGATATCTACGAACCCAAGCTCGATGTGGTGCAGTTGCGGGCGCGGGTCGGCATGGTATTCCAGAAGGCCAATCCGTTTCCCAAATCGATCTTCGACAATGTTGCCTATGGACCGCGCATTCATGGGCTTGCGGCGTCAAAGTCCGGCCTTGAGGAGATCGTCATCACCAGCCTCAAGAAGGCTGGTCTGTGGGACGAGGTGAAAGACCGGCTCAAGGAGGCGGGCACCGGCCTTTCGGGCGGCCAGCAGCAGCGCCTGTGCATCGCCAGGGCCATCGCGGTCGGCCCCGAGGTCATCCTCATGGACGAGCCGTGCTCGGCGCTCGATCCCATCGCCACCGCCCGCATCGAGGAGCTGATCGACGAGTTGCGCAAGAACTACACGATTGTCATCGTCACGCATTCGATGCAGCAAGCCGCCCGCGTCTCGCAGCGCACGGCGTTTTTTCACTTGGGCAACCTGGTCGAGCAGGGCGACACCCAGCAAATCTTCATGTCGCCGCGCGACAAGCGCACCCAGGACTACATCACCGGCCGTATCGGCTGAGAGGACACTGAGTAATGCCAGAACACGCCCATATCGTTTCGTCGTTTGAAGAGGAACTACGCTCGCTCGACAACAGGCTCGCCGAGATGGGCGGGCTGGCCGAGCGGCTTGTCGACCAATCCTTTGATGCCCTCGATCAGCGCGACACAAAGCTCGCCGAATTGGCCATCACCAGTGACCGGGTGATTGACAGGCACGAACGGGAACTGGAAGCCCAGGCCATCAACATGATCGCCCGCCGGCAGCCGATGGCTCTGGATTTGCGGCAGATCACGACTGCGATAAAGATCGCCGGTGACCTGGAGCGGGTCGGCGATCTTGCCAAGAACATCGCAAAGCGCGCGCTTGCCGTCGCCAACGAGCCGCGTCCAAAGCAGCTGATGGGCGGCATCAAGCACATGACAGAGATCGCCCAGCAGCAATTGAAGGACGTCCTGGATGCGTTCGCGATGCGCGATGCCGAAAAGGCCGAGGCCGTGTGGCGCAACGATGCACAGCTCGACGCCATGTACAACTCGCTGTTCCGTGAGCTGCTGACCTACATGATGGAAGACCCGCGCAATATCGGGCTCTGCACGCATCTTCTGTTCGCGGCCAAGAACCTGGAGCGGATTGGCGACCACGCCACCAACATCGCCGAGACCACCTACTATCTCGTCAACGGCACGCAGCTGACCGAGGACCGCCCCAAGGGCGATACCACGTCCTCTACGGCCATCGGCGAGCGGTGAGACGGATGGCCCAGGACGGAAGCGACACCATGAACGCGCGCATCTTGGTGGTCGAGGACGACGGCGCCATCAACTTGCTGCTGCGCTACAATCTCGAGGCCGAGGGCTTCGCCGTGGACGTGGTGGAGTCGGGCGAGGAAGCCGAGGTCGCCGTCAGCGAGGCGCCGCCGGACCTGCTGGTGCTCGACTGGATGCTGCCTGGCCTTTCAGGCATCGAGCTGTGCCGGAGACTTCGGGCCGGCCGCAAGACACGCGGGCTGCCCATTCTGATGCTGACGGCGCGCGGCGAGGAGGGCGACCGCATCCGGGGCCTGACGACGGGCGCCGATGACTATGTCACCAAGCCGTTCTCGCCGGCGGAATTGACGGCCCGGATCAAGGCGTTGCTGCGCCGGTCCAGCCCTGACCGGCTGGCGGACAAGATAACCGTCGGCGAAATCGAACTCGACCGGGAGGCACACCGGGTTCTGCGCAATGGGCGGGAAGTGCGGCTTGGGCCGACCGAATTCCGTCTCTTGGAGTTTTTCATGCGTGCGCCGGGCCGGGTGTTCAGCCGCACGCAACTGCTCGATGGGGTCTGGGGCCGGGACGTCTATGTCGATGAGCGCACCGTGGACGTGCATATCGGCCGTCTGCGCAAGAGCCTCATCCGTGGCCGCGAGCGCGATCCTGTGCGTACCGTGCGCGGGGCGGGGTATGTGTTCGGGGAACGAGAGTAACGACTCTTCAACCGCTGAAGATAACAGCCGCAGGCGGCCCCCAAAAAAACAGTGCCGGAAACCGCCCCGCAACGGTTTCCGGCACTTCCCCGCAGTCCAACGCCCCCAAACCTAAATCGTCAGATCAGCCGTTGCTGACCAGCTTTGCCACGTTGACCGGCAGGGCCGGCTCGCGGCGGCGGCTCTGCGCCGGCTGGAAGGCCCGGCGCGCGTGGAACTCGCAGTAGGGCAGGCCGTCCAGTTTGCCTTTTCCGCAGAAATGGAAGTCGTCGTGCTGCGGATCGCCGATCGGCCAGCGGCAGCTCGTTTCCTTGAGCGACAGGATCGAGGCGCGCTCCTCAAGCGGAATGACGAGTTCTTCGAATGTCCGGGTGTAGGGTTCAGGCGCGCCGCCCTCAGCGCCGAATGGGGCGAAGGCATCACGGGTGCCGCCAGCAGGTTGATACCGCAGCAGGCGGTTGCCGCGTTTGCCCGGGCGAGCGGTGTCGGATGCGGCCTTGCGTGGCCTCAGCGCCTTGGGACGGGATATGGTTGCGCGGCCGGCAAGACCGAGGCGATGGACCTTGCCGATCACGGCGTTGCGAGTGACTTCGCCAAGGCGAGCGGCGATTTGGCTGGCACTCAGCCCTTCGCTCCAGAGCTTCTTAAGCTGCTCGACGCGCTCGTCGGTCCAAGCCATCGGAGTCTCCACATGAATGGACACAATACTTCCCCTCCGGACAAAATTGCCCGATACAAGGCGGACGCAAACGACTAAGCAGGCAACAACAATGCCGCTCGGACGCAACGCCGCACAGATTTCAGCAAACGCTATACTTGGGAGATTTACCGGTTCCGATCACGACCGTGAAAACAAACGTGAAATACACGCGGAACACCGGCTCAACTAAGTTAACACTACATCAACCAGTTGCGGCGCCGCAAGCAGCTTCGAATCATCTGACCGGTGTCGCGGGCATGACGTTGCCGATTTGTCACGAGCCTTTCACTCAGAATGGCCCTAATTCCGGCAGATTCCGGGTTGCGAGAGGTCTCCTGCCACGCCCATCATCGGCCCGTGCAACATTGACTTGATGTGGATGACCGACGTATCAACAGCTTTGATGCCGCCTCACCTGGAGGCGGCTTTTTGATTTGGGCCGAGGCATGTCCAGCGCGGTTCTGCCAACCTACGCACGCCAAGATCTCGTCTTCGAGCGGGGCCAGGGAGCCTGGCTGACGACGACGATGGGCGAGCGCTATCTCGACTTCACCGCCGGTATCGCGGTGGTGGCGTTGGGCCATGCCCACCCGCATGTCGTCGCCGCGTTGACCGAGCAGGCGGGCAAACTCTGGCACACCTCCAACCTCTATCGGATCGCGGGCCAGGAACGACTGGCCGAGCGGCTCTGCGCGGCCAGCTTCGCGGACCGCGCGTTCTTCTGCAACAGTGGCGCCGAGGCGAACGAAGGCGCGATCAAGATGGCGCGCCGCTATCACTATGCGCGGGGGGAGGGGGACCGCTATCGCGTTGTCACATTCGCGGGCGCATTTCATGGCCGCACGCTGGCGACCATCTCAGCCGCCAACAATCCCAAGCATTTGGAAGGTTTTGGCCCCAAAGCCGACGGCTTTGATCATGTCACCGAGCTTTCGCTTGCCGCCGTGGAAGCGGCGGTCACGCCGCAAACCGCTGGCATTCTCGTCGAGCCGATCCAGGGTGAGGGTGGTATCCGCGTCATGGATGCGAACTTCTTGCAAGGTCTGCGGGCGCTTGCCGACAAGCATGGCGTGCTGCTCATGCTGGACGAGGTTCAAACCGGCATGGGCCGCACGGGAAAACTGTTTGCGCACGAATGGGCGGGTTTCACTCCCGACATCATGAGCCTGGCCAAGGGTCTTGGCGGCGGCTTTCCGGTCGGCGCGATCCTGGCGACCGAAGCGGCTGCGGCGGGCCTGACGGCGGGCACGCACGCCTCGACCTTTGGCGGCAATCCACTGGCGATGGCCTGCGGTAACGCCGTGCTCGATGTGATATTGGAGCCCGGCTTCCTCGACGAGGTCACCCGGAAGGGGCTCCTTTTCAAGCAGCGCCTTGCCGAGTTGAAGGACCGCCACCCGAATGTCATCGAGGAAGTGCGTGGGCAAGGTCTCATGGTAGGCCTCAAGCTCAAGCCGGCGGTCTCCGAGATGGTCGTGGCTGTCACCGCCGAGCACATGCTGGCCGTGACGGCCGGCGAGAACGTGCTGCGGCTGGTGCCAGCGCTGACCATCAGTGACGATGAGATCAGCGAGGGCGTCAATCGGCTCGATAGGGCGGCCGCCAAGTTCGATGGGCGGCGCGGATGAAGGCCAAACCCGCCAAGTCAGCGGCCAAGCGAGGCCCCCGCCATTTTCTCGACCTCTCGGAAATCGAGCCCGGGGTGCTGCGCCGGCTGATCGACAACGCCCACGCCATGAAGGCCGCCGGCCGCCGCTGCCCGCCGCATCTACGCCCCGACGGCATCGAAGACCGCGTGCTGATCATGATCTTCGCCAAGCCGTCGACGCGCACGCGCATCTCGTTCGATCTCGCCATGCGCCAGCTCGGCGGCCAGAGTCTGTCGCCGCTCAACGCCTCCGATCTCCAGCTCGGGCGTGGCGAGAGCATCGCCGACACGGCGCGGGTGATGTCGCGCTATGGCGACGTCATCATGCTGCGCGGCAACGGCCATTCCGATCTGCTGGAACTGGCGACCAACGCCAGCGTGCCGGTCATCAATGGCCTGACCGACTTCAGCCACCCCTGCCAGATCATGGCCGACATCGTGACGTTCGAGGAGAACCGCGGCAAAATCGAGGGCGCGACCATTGCCTGGGTGGGCGATGGCAACAACGTCGCGGCGTCCTGGATCCATGCCGCCGCGCAATTCCGGTTCAAATTGCGGCTGGGCGTGCCCTCGCAGCTCAATCCCGATCCATCCGTTGTCACCTGGGCGCGGGCGCAAGGCGCCGATGTGGCGATGACAGACGATCCAAAGACCGCTGTGCGAGGCGCCGACTGCGTGGTTACCGACACCTGGGTCTCCATGGGCCAGACCGATGCACCGCGCCGCAAACAGCTTCTCGGTCCCTATACGGTGGATGAGCAGCTGATGAAGTTGGCCGCCAAAGACGCCATATTCCTGCACGACTTGCCGGCTTACCGCGGCAACGAAGTGACGGCGGAAGTAATCGACGGTCCCCGTTCGCGCGTCTGGGATGAGGCCGAGAACAGGCTTCATGCGCAAAAGGCCATCCTGGCCTGGTGTCTGGGCAAGGATTGAGGGCCGGGGACACGCTGTTCATGTAAGCCGCCCACGGACGTTGGTGGGTGCTTGACCGGAATCGCGCCGAACATGAACAGCGTGTCCCCGTTCACTGGACCCAATGGGGACACGCTGTTCATCTTCGAATGAACGTCCCGGCACGGCCGCAGACCACGGAGCAGCGAAGATGAACAGCATGTCACCGCCCGACGATCTGGCTCTGCCGTTCCGCGCGGAGGCATCTGGCGTGATGGGCCGCCTCGTCCGGCTGGGGCCTGCCGCCGACGAAATCCTGACCCGCCATGACTACCCTGAGCCCGTCACCCGCGTGCTTGGCGCAGCGCTGGCGCTCGCCGCCATGCTCGGAGCGGCCTTGCAGACCGATGCAAAGATCACGCTCCAGACCAAGACCGATGGCTTGCTCGACCTTTTGGTCGTCAGTTGCGAGAGCCCTGGACGGCTTCGAGGTTACGCCAATTTTGACAAGGTGGCCTTGGCCGCGCGCCCTGATATCACGGAACCTGAATTGCTTGGCAATGGCCATCTCGCCCTCACGATCGATCCGGGCGGCGAGCACGACCGCCATCAGGGTATCGTGCAGATCGACAATCAGAGCCTCGTCGATGCGGCACTGATCTATTTCCGCCAGTCGATCCAGCTCCCGACCTTTATCCGTCTGGCCGTTGCAAAGCACTTCTCGGCCGGCGCCGGGCAGGAGCGCGGCTGGCATTGGCGCGTGGGCGGACTGATGATCCAGCATCTATCGGCGGACGGCGGCGCAGGTTTGCCGGATCGAGACATATTGAAGGGTGACGGCACTGGCCGTGAGGACGAGGACGATTGGGAGCGCACGCGCATTCTGGCCGCCACCGTCGAGGACCACGAACTGCTCGACCCGACTCTCGCGCCCGAGCGGCTGTTGATCCGCCTGTTCAACGAGGAGGGCGTGCGCGCCTACAACCCAACGCCCCTCATCGCCAAATGCAACTGTTCGCGCGAACGGCTGGCGGGCATCCTGTCGCGCTTCGAGGCCGCCGACATCGCAGAGATGGTCGAGCCCGACGGCCAGATCAAGGCGCGTTGCGAATTTTGCAGTACGAGCTACAGGTATGCGCCCGAGGAGCTTATGCTGCGAGCTTCCGCGGAGGATTGAGGAGGAGAGGTTTGCAGATCGTTGACTTCTCCAAGCCCGTCGTCGAAAATCCTGCAACCTGCCTTTTATGCGTGAGCGCATCATGCACGAGGCGGCGCGAGCACGCCGCGCCTGGTGAGGGACAGGGGACATGATGTTCATCTTCGGCGGCCCGCCGCTCATTTGAGAACGTGGAGGCTGATCCGCGGAAGATGAACTTCGTGTTCCCGTTGTGGCCGTTTCCAACCGGGACACGAAGTTCATCTTCACGCGGACGCCAATGCTGGGCGGCTGAGCGGGGAGGCCAGAAGATGAACATCATGTCCCCGTTGGCGACCTCGCGCTGCCGCCCTCCGGTTTCGAGGTTGCCGTGTTTGCGCTGAAAATCATGGGCGGATTGGCGGCTCGCGCCTGGGCTGTCGCGATTTTCCGGTAATTTTCCGCGCGCCGCGTCAGGTTTTATTCTCCCTTTTCGCCGTCACACCCTTGTCATCCGCCCCAGACAGGGACAGCATGGCCTTCTGGGGCTGCAGCGCCCTTGCGGGTCGCCAAGCCCTCCGGTTGAACACCATGGGAGGTTGCAATGGGTGATTCTGATGCCCCAGCAGGCAGAACGACGCGGTTGATTTCGATCGTCGGCCCGTATCTTTCGGGCAAGACGACGCTATTGGAAGCAATCTTGGCCCGCACTGGCGCCGTTCAACGCCAGGGTACGGTCGCGGCCGGCAATACCGTGGGCGACTCCAGTCCCGAGGCTAGGGCCCATGCCATGAGCGTGGAGATGAATGTCGCGACGACTGAATTCATGGGCGACAGCTACACCTTCCTCGACTGCCCTGGCTCTATCGAGTTCCAGCAGGACTCTCTGTCGGCCATTCTTGCCTCCGATGCCGCCGTGGTTGTCTGCGAACCGGATCCTAAGAAGGTGCCGGCGCTGCAACTCATCCTGCGCCAACTGGAGGACAACGGTGTTCCGCATTTCCTGTTCCTCAATAAGATCGACAAGGCTGAGATGAAGGTGCGGGATCTTATCCCGCTGCTCCAGCCGGCCAGCACCAAGCCGCTGGTGCTGCGTCAGGTGCCGATCTGGAAGGACAATATCGCCACAGGCTTCGTGGACCTGGCGTTGGAGCGGGCCTTTGTCTACCGCGAGCACGCTGCGAGCGAAGTCGTAGAGATGCCGCTTGGTGTCAAGGAGCGCGAGCACGAAGCCCGGTTCCACATGCTGGAGCAGCTGGCCGACTACGACGATCAGCTGATGGAACAACTGCTTTCCGACATTCCGCCGCCACGCGACAAGGTATTTGACGATCTCCGGCAAGAGCTCAAGGATGGAAAGATCTGCCCGGTCCTGATCGGTTCGGCCGAGCACGGCAACGGCATCTCGCGATTGATGAAGGCGCTCCGGCACGAGGCGCCCGTGGTGAGTGCCACCGCCAAGCGGCTCGGTCTAGAAAAGGCGAAATCGGCCGCCTACGTCGTGAAGACCCTGCACTCCACCCACGGCGGCAAACTGTCTGTCGCGCGCGTGCTGGCCGGCGAGTTCGCGGAAAGCGCCACGGTCCACGGCAACGAGACCGAGGAACGGATCGCAGGCGTGATGGCCATCAAGGGCCAGGAGGCCATCAAGCGCGGCACAGCCAAGGCCGGCGAGACAGTAGCCTTCGCGAAGCTGGAACACATCGTCACCGGTGAAACCCTGACCACGGACAAGACGCCGGTCGAGCAAGTGGCAAGGATCGCGGCACCTGAACCGGTTTTCCACATCGCCATCGTCGTGAAGGAGAAGAAGGACGAGGTGAAGCTGACGGCGGCCATCCACAAGATCGTGGAGGAAGACCCCTCGCTGTCGTTCACCCACGACGCTGCAACCGGCCAGATGGTGCTGTCGGGCCAGGGTGAGATGCATCTTCGCGTGGCGCGCGAGCGGCTCATGCGCAAGTACGGCGTACTCGTGGATACCCAGTCACGCCAGGTTCCCTACAAGGAGACCATTCGCAAGGCGACCAGCATCCGCGGCCGGCACAAGAAACAGTCGGGCGGCCATGGCCAGTTTGGCGACGTCGTGCTGACGATCAAGCCACTGCCGCGCGGGGAAGGTTTCGTGTTCGAGGAGCGCATCACCGGTGGCGTGGTGCCCAAGAATTTCTTTGGTTCGGTCGAGATCGGTGTCGCGGACTACCTCAAGCGCGGGCCGCTCGGATTTCAGGTCGTCGATATCAGCGTGGCGCTGGTCGATGGATCGTACCACTCGGTCGACTCGTCCGATATGGCTTTCCGGCAAGCCGGCCGGATCGCCATGCAGGAGGGGATGCCCGATTGCTCGCCGGTGCTATTGGAGCCGGTCATGGCGGTCGAGATCGCTATCCCTTCCGACGCAACCGCCAAGATCAATGGCATCATCCCGTCGCGTCGCGGGCAGATCCTGGGCTTCAATGCGCGCACAGGCTGGCCCGGCTGGGACGTGGTGCTGGCCCAAATCCCCGAGGCTGAAATTCAGAATCTGATCATCGAGGTGCGTTCGGCGACGGCGGGCGTCGGCACTTTCACGGCCAAGTTCGATCATCTCAGCGAGATCAGCGGCCGGATCGCCGACCTGGTTCTGGCCGGACACGCCAAGCAGGCGGCCTAACAAAAGGAGTACGCGAAAATGTCAGGACACGGCACTGTCTGGTGGAACGAACTCAATACCCATCACCCGGAAAAAGCGGTGAAATTCTACACCGAGATCTTCGGCTGGAAGGCTCATACCGCGTCGATGGCCGATATGTCCCGCCCCCCCAAGCCGGGGGAGCCGGCCTATACGACCTTCATGCGCGACGGGCAGCCAGCTTTTGGCTGCATCAACTTGAACACCATTCCCGGCATGGACCACGTGCCCGAGCACTGGTTCACATATTTCCATGTCGATGACGTCGACAAGACGGCCAAAGCCATTGCCTCGGCAGGTGGCAAGGTCGTGCGCCCGCCCTGGGACATTCCCGGGGTCGGCCGCATCGCCATTGTCAGCGACGTCAACGGCGGTATGTTCGGTCTCGGCAAACCGGCGATGATGGCCGCATCCGAACCCAAAAAGGCAGCTCCAAAGGCCAAGAAGGCGAAGGCCTGACGGGTCTCCGCCTGTGGCGCCGCGCAAGGACGAATTGGAAGGGGTCAAGCGGTACCCCCAATTCGCAGCCGCTGAACCAACCACAGCCTCGGGCGCAATTTCGCCCGGGCTCCCAGCGCGCCGCGCAGCCGGTTCAATGCCTCAATCGGGCCGGGACGGAGGTTGGTCCGAAAACCACAAATCGTGGTAGATCGCCGTGGCGCTGCGATCGGGCGCACGGACATCCTTGAACCAGACCGATCGCGTCCGCCACGCGCCCGCCTGATCGGGGGCCACGTCGTCCAGCCGCGCCGTCGAGGCCCCGACACTGGGGATGAACCAGGACGGCATCAAGGGCCTGAACTCAAAGCCGCTTTCAACACGGGTCACGACAGCGGCAAGCGCGATCTGTTCGGTGGGCCGCCAAGGAAAGATGAGGCGGCCGCCCGGCCGAAGCGCTATCAGCCATTGCTTGGGCGGGGCAACGACGCCCGCATTGACATAGATCACATCCGATGGCGGAACGGGCAAGTCGACCGCGTTGCCGGCAATGACGTCAACATTGTCGTAAGAAGCAAGATTGCGTTGGGCGGCCAGGGCAAGTTCGGGGTGGACCTCGAATGCCGTCACGCGGCCGGCCGGCAACACGAGCAGCGAGAGGATCGCTGTATAGTATCCGCCGCCCGCGCCAATCTGGCTGACCAGCTCTCCTGGCCGCGCGGCCACGGCGCCGATCCAGGCGGCGTGCAGAAGCGGCTCGCCATTGTTGATCCCTTGCGCCTTGTCCAGCACCACCAGGATGTTCTGGTAGAGATGGAAGGGGTCGGCCGTGGGGGTAAGAATGCTGGTTCGGTCGACAAGGATGCTCCAGGGGCCTGGCGGCAAGAATGCCTCGCGCGGCACCGCTTCGAATATCCGGAGCAAGCGCGGGTCGTCGGATCCGCTCGCCGCCACCATCATGGTGGCGTAGAAACTCCGTGCATCAGCCAGCTTGGCGTGTCGCGAACTCATGAGTCCCCGTAACGACCAGGCCGCAGCCCTTGAGTAGCGACAGATCAGCGGGCAATGTCATTTTAGTCCAGCCCCGTGGCCTCTGACAAGAATTCCAGAAACGGCTCGACGGCCCGATACCGTTCCAGCAGCAATTCCTTGAGGCCCGGGCCGCAGACCTCGGCGTCCGTCACGGACCAACCGATGGCGAAATCCTTGCGCTTGATGTCCTCGATGAACGGATGCGTCGCGTCGTAGCCGACCGGCGGCCGCTTGAGCGATTCGCCAGCAAACGCGCACATTCGGCCGAGGGTCAGGCCCGAAGTGGCCCGCTGCCAGGACTTGGGGTCATGGGCGATCCGGTCCCGGACTTTCACCAGCGCTACCGTCCCTGGCTGCCAAATCCCACCCCCCGCAACCGACCCTCCCGGTTCGATCCGCAAGTAGAGTGCCGGCGATCCCTCCTTCGCGGTCTTTCCCCGGCCAAAGCGCGCCGCCACGAACGTCTTGTACGGACTCTTGTCCTTCGAAAAGCGAATATCGCGGTGGATGCGCATCATCGATCCCTTGTTCGGATTGGGATCGACGACGATCGCTGGGTTGATCTGCTTGATGCCTGGCGCCAGTGCCGCGATCATATCCAGGAAGGGTTGGCGGACACTGGTCTCATAGCGGGCCTTGTTGGCCTCAAACCAATCGCGATTGTTGTTTTCCTTGAGATCCCTCAGGAATTCGAATGAGTCGCGGTTGAAGTATCGCTGGGCCGACATCCTTCAGTCTCCCATGACAAGTGCAGCGTAGCGTCGCGTGACACATCTTACCATGCGTTATCCGGTGCTGCCGCAGGCGGTTGCGCAGCTGGTCCGCGGCGCATGACCGTCAATCGTGTCTGACATCGCCCAGGTCGTCCAACCCGGTTGGCCAGCCGTCGAGGCTTACGGCATTTCTCTCCTGCCAATAGGCCTCGATCCCAGCCTTCCCCTTGGCCGCCGCCCAGCGATCCAACGTGTCGCGCTGCCCCACATAACTGAAGAGCGGCACACCGTAGCCACAGCTTGTTTGCACCAGATCAAAATCCAGCCGCACCATTTTCCTGACGCCCGGCGGTTCCGCACCGTCAAACCGGTTCGACAACAACTCCGCATACTCCGCGCCGCCACGGGCGATGATCCGTCCTCGCCCATAGAGTCGCAGGATCTTCGGTGGCCCCTCCACCGCGCAGAACATGATCGTCATACGGCCATCGCGCCGCACATGCGCGGCGGTCTCGTTGCCGCTGCCCGTGCGGTCCAAGTAGACGACGGCCTCGTCACCAAGCACACGCAGGCCGTCGGTGCCTCGCGGCGAAATATTGATGCGTCCTGCCCCCGCCGAGGTGGCGGTGAAGAAGATATGCTGGCGCGCGATGAACTGATGGTGCTCGGGCAGGAGTTTTGGAAACTGCTTTCCCATCAACACGGACTCCTCTTGAGAATAAGATGCCGCGGCACACCCTTAAAAACAAAGAAGCCGGACCTCGCGGGCCGGCTTCCGATTGTTGCCCAGTTCGCGGTAAGGCTGACCTACGCCCGAGCGCGGCCTCGCACCGCGCGCGGCATTGATGCGCCGGTCTCAAAGCGCCCATCGTCCTGCGGCTCGTCCTGGGGCGCCGACCGGCGGCGATCAGGCTGGCCGCTGCGCGAGTAGGTCGGCTGCAGAGGCGCCTGCTCCGGCGTCGAGCGGGGGATCGCGCCTGGGATGCCACCCGTGAACCAGGCATCGATCAGATCGATCTCGTCCGAACTCAACTGCATTCCTTGCCCGCGGCAACGCGCCACCACGAAATTGCGGAAGCGGCCGGCAAACACTTGCGGTGAAACGCCCTGCTCGAAATAGGGGTCGGCCTCGCGAACAACGTCGATGACAAAACGGATGTCGTCACGGCGCGGTTGGAAACCGGCGCGGCGGGCCCGCTCAAGCACATTGGCGATCGTCTGGTCGCCGTTGAAGGTGAACTCCCGCAGTTCGGCCGATAACAGCTCGAACAACATCCGGTATTCCGGCGGCGCCAACGGCGGGGCCTGGCAGGCCTCGTGGATGCGTGCGACCGACTGTTGAAGCGTGGCGGCCGACTGATGCGACAAACCTGGCCGGCGCGGTGCTGCCGGCTGTGCGACCTGCGGTGCCGGGATCGGCGCGGCCGCCCGGTCCAGGGACGCCACCTGCGTCGGCGCCGGTGATGCTTGCTCGGACTCGTGCGCCTGGTCCGCGTCATGCCGGCCGGCGACATAGACCAAATACGGTTGCTGCTCGGTCAGACGCAGCCGCTCTGGCAGGTTCTGGGCCAGGAAGGCACGGAACGAGCCGCTGCCGGCCCAACTGGTGCCGACGGTGCGCTCGGTGCCGAGTGCGCGCTGAGCCCGGTCGGCCAGCATCTCGATAGGCTGTGGCTGCTCGGCGACCTCGACCGAGGCAATGACCACGGCCAGTATGTCGGCCGCCACGGCCCGGTTGGGGTTGACGTCGGCTGTCGCGGCAGCGGCCAAGGCCTCGGCGGGCGTGCTTCCCCGGCTGGCCTGCGGCGTCGCCGCTTCGGCGGGGCGTGCCTCGGCCAGAAAACGGGCGAATTGGTCCTCGCGGATTTCACCGTCGCAAATCGCCGTGTAGGGCGTGGCGGTGTGCTCGTTGGCGAAGATGACCGTTGAGCGGTCATGAGCGCGCAGGCGCTGCAACACCGGGGTAAAATCAGCGTCGCCCGACAGGATGATGAATTCGTCGAACCGGGTCTCATGCGTGAGGTAATCGCGCATGTCCATGACCATGCGGATGTCGGACGAGTTCTTCAGCTGGGCGGTCAGCGGCGGGCAGTCGATGATCTCGAAGCCGGCGCGCAAGAAGTGGTGCCGCACGAACGGAAACGAATTCATGTCGGTGGTGTTGTCGCGCGCATTGCGCCTTGGCACCGGATTGCCATAGCAGCGGCTCATGACAATGCGCCGGCCCCGGCGCTTGACGTCACCGTTGGTCGAGGTGATGAGTTGGCCCTGCTCGATGGCCTTCATCCAGCCTGCTGCTTCCTTGGCGAACCGCCGCGCGGCCTCCTCGTCCTTGCGCTTCAACGACAGGTAGATGTTGTCGTAGTCGACAAAGACCGCGCTTAGAACCGGACCGTCGCTGTTTCTCGTCATTGCCGGCAAACCCCCGCTCGCCCAAACACAGTTTTCTTCCACTCATATTAGGGAGGAATGTTCAGGGGCGGCAAGCTCAAGGCAGGCAACAGCAACTCTCCGGTTGGCGAATGGTTTCGGAATCAATGGGTTGGCAGGCTTCCGGGCTGTGACTTAGGGGTGGATAAGGTTGCCAGCACCACCTCCCCGCGGTGCTATTGTGGCCGCAACTCGCCGAATCAGTGACGCCAAGAAGGACGATCCGGCGCGCCGGATGCCCTGCACATTGGAGGCAAAGGTTTCAACTCTTGTTCTTGCGGTCCCGGATTTCGGCGAACACTTGCCAATCGGGCTTGTCAACCAGCCCCAAGCGTTGACGGATTTCCGGGCTTTGTGGGCGCAGGAACGGATTGGCCGCCAATTCCGCCCCGATCGTGGAGGGTAGCGTTGGCTTGCCTGCCGCCCGCAAGGCGGAAACTTCGGCGGCGCGCGTTTGGAGCGCGGAGTTGCCTGGCTCGATCCCAAGTGCAAAGCGGGCGTTGGCCTCGGTGTATTCGTGCCCGCAGTGGAAGGATGTCTCTGCCGGTAGTTGCATCAACGTACGCAAGGAGGCCCACATCATCTGTGGGTCACCCTCGATGACACGCCCGCAGCCCAGCGAAAACAGCGTGTCGCCCACGAATGCGACCGTGGCGTCCTCGAACCAATAGGAGATATGGCCGAGCGTATGGCCGGGTGTATCGAGAACGCTGGCCTGCAAGGAGCCAAACGCCACGGTTTCGCCGCCACCGACCAGCGTGTCGATACCTGGTATCTTGGCGGCTTCACCCCGTGGACCAATAATGCTGGCACCCGTCGCCGACTTCAACTCCAGGTTGCCGTCGACATGATCGCCGTGGTGGTGGGTGGTCAGAATATACGTCAGCCGCCAGCCGGTTTGCTTGAGGGCCTGCTGAACCGCCGCGGCTTCCGGCGCGTCGATGGAAGCCGTAAGCCCACTTGCCTCGTCGTGGATGAGCACGCCAAAATTATCGGAGCGGCAGGCGAACTGGTGGATTTTCAATGCTGACATTGGGGACCAATACTTTAGGGAAGTTGCCACGAGATTTGAGCCTAGCATCGCTTACCATGCGATAGAATGCCGTTCGTGGCCAATGGAGCCGATGCCGAATGCATCAGGACATCGACGAACTGCTGGAGTTTTACGACGGCCGCATAGGCAGTCATGTCCGCCGGCTGCTGGCGCGGCAGATTCGCGAGCGCTGGCCCAATGTCGCCGGAATGACGGTGATGGGGCTTGGCTTCACCACACCCTATCTGGGCCTTTTCCGCGGCGAGGCGCTGAGGCTGGGCGCCTTGATGCCAGCCGAACAGGGTGCCCGGCCCTGGCCAAGCACCGGGCCGCTGCGCACGCTACTGGTCGAGGAGGACATGCTGCCCCTGCCAGACTCGTCGGTCGACAGGTTGCTGGCGGTCCACGCCATCGAGATGAGCGATGCCGTCAAGCGCACCTTGCGCGAAATCTGGCGCGTGCTGACCCCGGAAGGGCGGGCACTGATCATCGTGCCAAACCGGCGCGGCATCTGGGCCCGCCGGGAGAAGACGCCCTTTGGTCAGGGCCAGCCGTTCAGCCGCGGCCAACTTGAGCAATTGATGTCCAGCTCGATGTTCGGCATCGAGAATTGCGGGTTTGCCCTTGCCCCTCCGCCTGTCGAGTTCCGCCCGGTTTGGCGCTACGCGCCGAGCCTCGAGCGCGTCGGGCTGCGCATGTGGCCGCATTTTTCCGGCGTCATCCTGCTTGAGGCGAGCAAACAGGTGTCGGCGACGCTGCCAAGGGGCCGCCTGATGCCCGCACGCAGGGGTCTGCGGCAAGTGGCGGCCGGCGCGGCCGCGCAGTGGGGCCGGAACGATGAATACCTACCGGCGCCCCGTCTCGCGGGTCAGCAGGAACACAGCCTGCGAGCCGATCATGTTCTGCATGAAATTGGGCACGCCGAGACCAATCCGCTGGCCCTGGCCATCGAGCGCCACCGACCGTTCGATGCGGGCGTTGATCAGTCCGCATAGCGCCACGAAATCGCTGATCGAGCAGAGATGGATGTTGGGACTGTCGTACCAGCTGTAGGGGAGGCTGCCGGTGATCGGCATCTGGCCATTGAGCAGAAACCGGAGCCGGATCGCCCAGTGCCCGAAATTGGGCAGCGACACGATGGCGTGGCGGGCAATGCGCAGGAGCTGCTCGGTGACGGCACGCGGATTGCGGGTCGCCTGGATGGTCAGGCTGAGGATCGCGTAGTCGAAAGCGCCGTCCGGGTAGGTGACGAGATCGGTGTCGGCGTCGCCCTGGATGACGGACAGCCCGCGCGCGACGCAATGATTGACGCCTTCGCGGCTGATTTCGACACCCCTTCCATCGACATCGCGCGCCTCAGCCAGCAGCTCGAGCAGATCACCGTCGCCACAGCCGACGTCCAGAACGCGCGCCTTGCGCGTAACCATCTCGGCGATCAAAAGATGATCGACACGGCGCTTGCGCTTGGCAATCGGATTGGGGCTTTGCGCGTCCATCCCGGCCCTCACGCCTTTGCGCCGGGCAAGCCACGCCGGCGGGCCGCGGCGTTGAGAAAGCCGCCGACGGTCGCCAGGAACTCCGACTCGTTGAGCAGGAAGGCATCGTGACCCTTGTCGCTCTCGATTTCGACGAACGAGACATTGGCCGCGACCGCATTCAGCGACTGCATGATTTGCCGGTTCTCGCGCGTCGGATACAGCCAATCGCTGGTGAACGAGACTACGCAAAACCGGGTCTGCGTGCCCTTGAAGGCGTTGGCGAGCTTGCCGCCAAACTCGGCTGGGAGATCGAAATAGTCCATGGCGCGGGTGATATACAGATAGGAATTGGCGTCGAACCGCTCGACGAAGCCCGCGCCCTGGTAGCGCAAATAGCTCTCGACCTCGAAATCGGCATCGAACGAGAAGGTTTTGACATCGCGCGCCTGGAGGTTGCGACCGAATTTGCGGTGCAAGGCCTCCTCGGAGAGATAGGTGATATGCGCGGCCATGCGCGCGACCGCGAGGCCCTTGCGCGGCACCGCGCCCTCTTCGAGATAGCGCCCGCCGCGCCAGTCGGGATCGGCCATGACGGCTTGGCGTCCGACTTCGTGGAAGGCGATGTTCTGCGAGGAGTGGCGGGCGGCCGTGGCGATGGGGATGGCGGTGTAAACGCGCGAGGTATATTTCGCCGCCCAGTCGATCACCTGCATCCCGCCCATCGAGCCGCCGATGACCGAGAACAACTGGCCGATGCCCAGATGATCGATCAGACGCACCTGCGCGCGCACCATGTCGGCGATCGTGATGACCGGGAAATCGAGGCCGTAGGGGCGGTCGGTCCTGGGATTGGGCATGGAGGGACCTGACGAACCCATGCAGCCGCCGAGAATGTTGGACGAAATCACGAAATAGCGGTCGGTATCCACGGGCTTGCCGGGGCCGATCATGGTGGTCCACCAGCCCTCGCGGCCGGTCACCGGGTTGGGACTGGCGCAATACTGATCGCCGGTGAGGGCATGGCAGACCAGGATGGCGTTGGATTTGTCCGCGTTCAGCTCACCATAGGTCTTGTAGGCGATCGAGAACGGCCCAAGCGCTACTCCGCAATCAAGCAGAAGCGGTTCGGATTCGGGGAACGTGGCGATGTCGCCCGCTCCAGGTAGGTTGGCGCCCGGCGGCTGATCGTGTAGCGACGCCTTGACGCCCTCGGCCACCACGTCGGCATCGGCCTGCAAATCAGCGGCATGATCCTGTTGAGCCAAGGTTGGGTGGGTTCCTCGAAGCGGGCGGCCAAGAGTCTTCATGGCGGCAGGGGGGCAGGGGGTCAATGATTCTTTGCTGGCCGCCTCACAGCCTCTGTCCGCGAACCCGGTCAACCGCACCCTCCAACCTCATTATGAGGTGCGAGCATAGCGAGCCTCGAAGGATGCGTTCTGGAACGCCGCCGGTTCCACGCCGGTCCTTCGAGACGCGCCCGGAGAGGCGCTCCTCAGGATGAGGGTGGTGGATGGGCATGTACCGCACACGGGGTGACAATCGTCTCTCCCCCGGCTTACAACGGTTCTCCTGCCACGAGGCCCTCCCGCCATGATCGTTCCACGCCCGCAACCTGGCATTCTGGATATCAGTGCCTATGTGCCTGGCGCCAGCGGTTCGGAGGCCAATGCGATCAAGCTGTCATCGAACGAATCGGCGCTGGGCCCCAGCCCCAAGGCGGTCGAGGCGTACCGGGCGGCGTCGGCGAGCCTGGAGCGCTATCCGGACGGCGGCTCGGTTGCCTTGCGCAACGCGCTCGCGGCGGCGCACGGGCTCAATCCGGCGCGGATCGTCTGCGGGGCGGGGTCGGACGAACTCCTCTACCTCATCGCGACGGCTTATCTCGGGCCCGGCACCGAGGCGCTGTTCACCGAGCACAGTTTTGCGATCTTCAAGCTGGCGACACTGGGTCGTGGCGCGACGCCCGTGATGGCGCCGGAAAAGAACCTGACCACCGATGTCGATGCCCTGCTCGCCCGCGTCACCGATCGAACTCGCGTTGTGTTCCTAGCTAACCCCAACAACCCAACTGGGACCTACATTCCCTTCGACGAGGTTCGCCGGCTGCATCGCGGATTGCCCGGGCAGGTGGTGCTGGTGCTGGATGCAGCCTATGCCGAATATGTAAGGCACAACGACTATGAGGCGGGGCTCGAGCTGGTCGCCACCTCGCAAAACACGGTCATGACGCGCACGTTCTCCAAGGTGCATGGGCTGGCCGGGTTGCGGCTCGGCTGGGCCTATTGCCCCGAGAGCATCGCCGACGTGCTCAATCGCATCCGGCCCGCGTTCAACGTGTCTGCGGCCGCCCATGCTGCCGGCATCGCGGCGCTGGGCGATCAGGGGCATATGCAAAAGGCGATCGCGCACAATGATAAATGGTTGCAGTGGATGGCTCAGAACCTGGCAGCACTGGGACTTGAGGTCACTCCGTCGGCCGGCAATTTTCTGCTGATCGGATTTCCAAGGGACGCTGCGAAGAATGCAGCGGCGGCCGAAACGTATCTCAAGTCGCGCAGCATTTATCTCAGACCGATGGGCGCCTATGGTCTCGGGCACACCCTGCGGCTGACGATCGGCACCGAGGCAGAGAACAAGGCTGTGGTGGCCGCGCTGACGGACTTCTTGAAGGGCAATGGACGATGACCGGACCGATGTTCAAGCAAGTGGCGCTGATCGGCATCGGCCTCATCGGTTCGTCCCTGAGCCATGCTATGCGGCGCAAGGGGTTGGCCGGGCGCATCGTTGGTCACGCCCGCACGGCCGCCACGCGCGCCAAGGCGCTGGAGCTGGGGCTGATCGCGCAAGCCTTCGATACGCCGGCCGCGGCCGCCACCGGCTCCGATCTGGTCATTCTGTGCGCGCCCGTGGGTGCTTGCGGGGCACTGGCCGCTTCATTCGCGGACGCGCTGATGCCAGGGGCAATTGTCACCGATGTTGGCGGCGTAAAGGGGAGCATCGTGCGCGATGTCGGCCCCCATATCCCCAAAGGCGTGCATTTCGTGCCGGGCCATCCCGTCGCCGGTACGGAGAAATCAGGTCCCGAATCAGGCTTTGCAAGCTTGTTCGACGGCCGCTGGTGCATCCTGACACCGCCCGAGGGCACTGACGCCGCCGCTATAGCGAAGCTCAAGGCGTTCTGGGAGGCTTGCGGATCAGTCGTCGAGATCATGACGCCCGATCACCACGACATGGTGCTCGCCATCACCAGCCATCTTCCCCACCTCATCGCCTACAACATCGTCGGCACGGCGGATGATTTGCAGACCGTGACGCAATCGGAAGTCATTAAGTTCTCGGCCGGCGGCTTCCGCGACTTCACGCGCATCGCTGCTTCCGACCCCGTCATGTGGCGCGACGTGTTCCTCAACAACAAGGATGCGGTGCTGGAAATGCTGGGCCGCTTTAACGAGGACTTGGCCGTGCTGCAGAAGGCCGTGCGTTGGGGTGACGGCGAGACGCTGGAAAAATTCTTCACCCGCACCCGCGCGATCCGGCGCGGCATCATCACCGCGGGCCAGGACACCGCGGCTCCTGATTTCGGGCGTGGACAGACGAAGAGCTAAGGTTATGACCGATCTGTGGGTTTTCGGCTATGCCTCGCTGATCTGGAAGCCTGGATTCCCGTTCGTCGAACAGCACCGGGCCACGCTTATCGGCTTCCACCGCGCGCTGTGCATTTACTCCGTGCGCTATCGTGGCAGCTCGAAGCGGCCAGGTCTGGTGTTTGGCCTGGACGCTGGCGGCTTCTGCGAGGGGGTCGCCTTTCGCGTCGCGGCTGAACACGTGGCCGCCACCACCACCTATCTGCGCGACCGCGAACAAGTGACGGGTGCCTACCGCGCCCAACAGCGTCTGGTTGAGTTGACGCATGGCGGCGGCGAGGTGCGGGCGCTCTGCTTCATCGCCAACCCGCATCACCGGCAGTATGCGCACGGATTGCCGGTGGCCACGCAAGTCCAGGTGGTGCGGGCCAGCAAGGGAACAAGCGGCCCGAACGCCGACTATGTGCTCAACACCGCTGCCCATCTCGCCGAACTCGGCATCCGCGATTCGAAAGTCGCGCACATCGCCGCCCGGCTGGGCCGCTGCCCCGGTCCGGCCGAATATCCGTGCCAAGCCGTGCGGCCGCTGCCCCCCGGCCGCGCCCTGCGCTGCGGCTACCAACGCAATCTTGTGGTGTAACCTCGATTGCCAGACGCGCAATCCCAGCGCCTAGTCATCCTCGCCAAATTTGCCGGTGACCAGCGCCACCAGCGCCGCCACGGCGGCCTCGGCTTGGGTACCCGTCGCCTCGATGCGGATGGTCGTGCCGGGGCTGGCGGCGAGCATCATCAGCCCCATGATCGAGGTGCCGCCAACGCTTTGGCCGTCTCGCGTGACCGTGATCGCAGCCTCAAACTCTTCCGCGCAGCGCACGAACTTGGCCGAGGCACGGGCGTGAAGGCCTTTTTTATTGATGATGAGCACGTCCGCGATGGCAGGAGGTGCGGCATCCATTTGCTCGAACTCAGGCATTGCCGGACAACAGATGGCTGGCGACGGAGATGTATTTTCGCCCGGCGTCCTTGGCCTGATTGATGGCGTCGGCCAGCGGTGTTTCCGCGCGAATGGTGGCCATCTTGATCAGCATCGGCAGGTTGATGCCGCAGATGACTTCGATTTTGGCGTCCTCCATGACCGAGATGGCCAGGTTGCTGGGGGTGCCGCCAAACATATCGGTCAGTACGGCGACGCCCTTGCCCTTGTCCACGCGGCCAACTGCCTGGAGGATTTCCTCGCGCCGCAACTCCATGTCGTCCTCGGGACCGATCGAGATCGTCTCGATCTGGGTCTGCGGGCCAACCACATGCTCTAGCGCGGCGCGGAATTCCCGCGCGAGACCGCCATGGGTGACGATGACGAGGCCGATCATGCGTGTGTCTAATCCCCAGTGGAGCCGGCCTCCCCCACGGGCCGAAGCAAGGGACCATCTGTTTAGGCGTGCCGCACAATACTTGCAAGCGGCCCAAAGGCCCGGTCCGGCGGCGTATTGTCAGGCTGCGGGCGAGGGCGCATTCTGGGCCCGACGGCCGCCGCCAGCAGTGTGGCCGCGCCAAGGGAGGTCGCCATGGACTGGAACCGGCCAGAAATGCGCCAGCGCAAGGCCAATTTCGTACCGTTGACTCCGTTGAGCTTCCTGGCCCGTGCCGCCAGCTTTTTTGGCGACCGCACGGCGATTGTGCATGGCGCACGGCGATACACCTACCGGGAGATGGACAGCCGCTGCCGCCGGCTGGCTCACGCGCTGCAAAAGCGCGGGGTCGGGCGCGGCGATATGGTTGCGATTCTTGCCGCCAACTGCCCGGCGATGCTTGAGGCCCACTATGCGGTCCCGATGCTGGGCGCGGTGCTCAACCCGATCAATTTCCGACTCGATGCGCCGATCATCGCTTTCTGCCTCGAACACGGCGAGGCAAAGGTGTTGCTCGCCGACCGCGAATTCCACGCAACCATCAAGCCGGCACTGGCACTGCTGAAAAATCCGCCCCTGGTCATTGACATCGCCGACGCCGAAACGTCCGCGTGCCCGGCCATCGGCGCGCTGGAATACGAAGATGTCGTGGCCGAGGGCGATGAAGGCTTCCTGCCGCCAGGCATCGAGGACGAGTGGGAGTCGATCTGCCTGCTTTATACATCGGGTACGACCGGCGACCCCAAGGGCGTCGTCTACAGTCATCGCGGGGCCGCCCTTAATTCCGTCTCGGTGTGCTTCAGCTTCAAACTCGATGCGGGCACGGCCCACCTTTGGACTCTGCCCATGTTCCACTGCTCGGGCTGGTGCCTGACCTGGGCGGTGACGGCCGCCGCCGGAACGCATGTCTGCCTGCGCAAGGTTGATCCGGCGCGGGTGTTTTCGCTGCTCGAAAAGGAGCGAATCACGCTGCTCTGCGGCGCGCCGACGGTGCTGAACATGCTGACCAATGCGCCGGCCGAGCTTCGGCGGCCATTGGCGGGCAAGGTGACCATAGTGGTAGGGGGCGCGCCTCCGCCATCAACGGTGATCGCCAACGCCGAGCGGCTGGGCTTCGAGGTGATCCATGGCTATGGGCTGACGGAAACCTATGCGCTGGCCAGCCTCTGCTACCCGATGCCTGAGTGGTCGCTGCGGCCCGACCAGGCCCGCCACGAATTACTTTCGAGGCAGGGCGTTGGCAACCCGCTGGTCGAGATGATTGTTGGCGTGCCTGAGAATTGTGCGCCGGTCCCGCGCGATAGCACGATGATCGGCGAGCTGATGATGCGCGGCAATGCCGTGATGAAAGGCTATCTCAAGAACGAAGCGGCGACCGATGCGGCATTCGCGGGTGGCTACTTCCATTCCGGTGACCTCGCCGTGGTCGATCCCGACGGTTATGCCGTGGTCAAGGACCGCTCCAAGGACATCATCATTTCCGGCGGCGAGAACATTTCATCGCTCGAGGTCGAGGAAATCCTGTTCCGTCATCCCAAGGTGCTCGAGGCGGCGGTGGTGGCGCGACCCGATGCCCACTGGGGCGAAACCCCTTGCGCGTTCGTCACGTTGAAGCCGGGTGTCGAGCTCAGCTGCGAGGAAATCATCGCCTTTGCCCGCGACAACATGGCTCGCTTCAAAGTGCCAAGGCATGTGGTGCTGGGGCCGCTGCCCAAAACGTCGACAGGAAAGGTGCAGAAATTCCTGCTGCGCGAGGCCGCCAAGACCGCGGTGTGACGACTGCGCCGTCAGTCCTCGCTCGCGCCGCCGCCAAGGTGGCATCCCTGGCAATTGGAGGCGGTCTTGACGCTGGTCGACCGGATGCCCGCCAAGTTGACCTCCTCGTGCGCGCCGATCCACCAGGGCATCTCCGTAATGCGCAAGGGCGTGGCGTCGGCTGGCACGCCGCGCAGGAACCTGCGTCCACCCGTGGTCTCCGGGCCGTCGGCCGCGTTGGCCTCAAGGAAGGCGGCGATCTCGGCACTCTTGGCTTCCGGCAAGGTCGCGATCTCGCCAAAGTGATCGTCGAGCTTGCCCAGCAACGCCAGCCAGGAACGCCGAGGCATGAATTGCGGCGGATAGACCATGTGGCAAGCCCCACACTCTTTCAAAGCGGCGGGCACCTGGTTGCCGCCGGACTGTGTGCCAAGCGCACGTCCAGCGCCGGCGCCGGCCGCCACCGCCACCAATCCGAGCATCGCCAGCCCGGCGAGCGGGCGGGCGCCTAGCATTGACCTGGTGCCTGATCTCGACGCGTCATGATGCCCTGCCGGTGGCGCAAAAGTCCACTGTAACGAGCGCTTACGATGCGCGGCGGCAACCCAACGGGCAAGTTACAGTTCGGACAACTTGCGTGCGCTGGCCGGCTGCCGTTTCATCGCCGGACTCAGACTACGGCTTGACCGCCGCGGCTGCCGGGCGCATCAGCACCATCAGCGTGCGGTTCTTGTCCTCGGCGAACCAGATCTGGCCGGCTGAGCCCATGGAGATGTTGACCGGCGCGCCCAAGGGCCGGATGCCTGGCCGCTCATCCCAGCCCGCGGCGATCTGCAACGGGAAACCAGGCTGTGGCCCCCTCGGGGCCAGCGGCCGGCCGTCCGCCGCCCGGTCATAGGCCAGGATCCGGTGGCCGTTATGACGATAGCCGTGCAGGCTGACGATCAACTTATCCTTGAGTTCGGGAAACATGGCGCCGGTGTAGTAGAGCATCCCGAGCGGCGCGCCATGCGCTGGCATCAGCACAGCAGCCGCGTCGAACCTGGCGCATTTGATCTGTAGCCCCCGGTATTCCGGCACCAGCCCTTCCGAGGTGCAGTACGGCCAGCCGTAGTCGCCGCCTTGCCTGACGACGTTGATCGCCTCGGGCGGGCTGTTTTCGGGCCGAAAGTCGATGTTGTTGTTGGCCTGCACGATCAGCCCCGTCTTGGGCTCCACCGCGATTCCCATCGAATTGCGCAAGCCGCGCGCGATCAGCGTGTAGCTGGCGAGCTTGCCGCCGGGGTGGTCGAAATGCAGCCGCCACAGCGCGGCCCGGGGCTTGTCTCCCGTCACCTCGGGGCAAGGAAACTGCACGTTGGACAATCTCCCGTCCGCGCCCTCGCAGCGGTCGGAGGCCGAGCCCTCGTTGACGATCAGATCGCCCTTGGCATCGAAAACGAAATGCTTGAGCGGATGGCGCCCGGAATCCGGGAGGCCGTCAATGATGGGTTCGCGCTCGATCTTGGCCACCTTGGGATCGAACCGCCAGATGGCGCTCACCTCCCCGACATAGACCTTGCCATCGGGGCCAAGCGCCAGGCCGTGCGGGCGATCAAGACCGCTGAGCAGCGTGGTGAAGCCGCGGCTGCCATCGGCCCCGATCTTGACCTCGACCAGCCGGCCCAACCCCTTGGCCCAGCCGCCCATGTCGATCACCAGCAGCCGGCCGGGTGCAACCTCGATCACGCTGCGTGGGAATTGGAGACCGTCATCGGGCCCTGCGACAATGCCCAGACACGCCCAGGCCGGCGTCGTGACCACGGCGCGCGGAAATGGCCCGCATTTGCCTTGCGCGACGTAATCCGAACCGTGCTCGCCCGCCATCGCTTCGCCAAGCAGAGGAGCCAGCAGCACGATGGCCCACAGCGCGGCCAGCCACGATTTCGAGCTGCGCATCGGGTGGCCTCTTTCAGGTGGCGGCCAGGTCGCGCGCGAGCTTGGCGGCCGTGGCGTCGTGGGTCAGATCGAGATGGAGCGGGGTCACCGAGATGTGGCCCCGCTGGATCGCCCAGATATCGGTGCCCTCGGGGGCGTTCTTGTCGCGGCCCTCATAGCCAACCCAGAAATAGGGCTGGCCACGGCCGTCAGTGCGATCCTGGATGTTCCAGAGCGTGTCCTCGTGGATGCTCTGGCGGGTGACAACAGCCGCCAACGTCTCGCCGGGCGGCAGGTCGGGGAAATTGAGATTGATCAGCACATTGGCCGGCCAGCCGGCCGCGATCAGCCGCCTGATCAGCGCCGGGGCGTGGGCGATGGGCGTATCCCAATGGCCCGTCGAGGGCTTGCGGCCGCCCAGCGAGAGGCTGAGCGCGATCGAGGGAACGCCCAGCAGCGTGCCCTCGATGGCTCCCGCGATGGTGCCCGAATAGGTGACATCGCCGCCCGCGTTCTCGCCGTGATTGATGCCTGAAAGCACCAGATCGGGCTTGTGCGGCATCAGATTGTGAACCGCCATGATGGCGCAATCGGTCGGCGTGCCGCGAACCGAGTACATCCGCTCGTTGAGCTTACGGCAGCGCAACGGTTCATGCAGGGTGAGCGAGTGGGCGGTGCCCGATTGGTCGCTTTCAGGCGCCACGCACCAGACCTCGTCGCTTAGCGCGGCCGCGACCTGCTGCAACGCGCCAAAGCCTGCCGCGTTGATACCGTCATCGTTGGTGAGGAGAATTCGCATCGGCTGAGACTAGCCTGTCGCGGCGGAAGTTTGAACCAGCTTGTTGGTGGCAAAGTTGCGGTATAACGCAACCGGCTACGTCTGATCGCGCGTCTCGAACGCAAGGGGGGAGGGTTCCATGACCATCCTGGGCATCATCGCGGCCTTGATCGCGGCCGTCGGCGCGGCCCTGTGGCGGGTCAATTCCGCGGCGCAGGCGGTGCGCGGATTGACCGAGGCGGCGGGCGATGCGCACGGTCTCTGGCGGCGGCTGATGTGGCGGCGCCGGCTGGCGGGCGACCGGCTGGAGCTGGTGACTGACCCGCGCGAGGCGGCGGCCGGCATGATGGTCGCGGTGGCGCAGGCCGACGGCGCGCTGACCGCCCGCGAGCAGGACGTGTTGCTCGCCGAATTTGAGAAAACCCTCGCGCTGACCTCGCCGCAAGCCCAGGAGCTGCTGGCCCATGCCCGCTGGAGCACTGGCGAGGTCCGCGATCTCGACCGCTGCCTGTTCAAGCTCGGCCAGCGGCTGGACCTGGCGCAAAAGCGTGACGTAGCGAGGATGATGATACGCGTCGCGGCCGCCGAAGGATCGATCAGCCCGTCGATCCAGGCGACGCTCGAGCGATACAATCGGACGCTGCAGCCCTGACAGCCGGGAAGAAACCCCGGTTCCAGCCGTTTTGATCTGACAGGTCCAACCAGCCAAGACCACGGAGAACGTCAGATGCGGATCGCGGCAACATTCCCGATCATCCTTGCGGCAACCGCCCTGGCGCTCGCGGCGGGTGGCGCCAGCGCCGCCTGCCTGACCAAGGGCGCGGTCGCGACCTCCGGCACCGAATCCTCGGCCAAATGGTATGCTATGGAAACGATGGTGCAGGCCGTCGATTGGGCCCTCTGGCCAAGCTATGTCGCGACCAGCAAGGTGGAGGGCTACCGGGTGACCGGCGAGCGCTTCAAGTGCAAGACCGACGGCGCTAGCGTGACATGCCAGGGCCGGGCGAGTTTCTGCAAGTAGCTTCAGCGCGGGGCGAAGATCGCCGTCAGCGGGAGGATCAGCCCCGGCGGATCGAGCGTCAGTGCGCCTTCGGAGACTGCGGCGCTGCGGATGGTGCCATCCGCCTCGCGGCGGTGATGCACGACCGTGTGCGCGGGACCATCGACGATCAAATAATGCGCGATGCTTTGCACCTTGAAGTAGCCGGCGAATTTGGTGCTGGCGTCGATGCTGGCGGTGCTCGGCGACAGCACCTCGACGACGATCACTGGCTCGGGGATGATGATGGTGTCGTCGGGGAGAGGGTCACCCCAATAGACCAGCGCATCGGGCTCGAAGGCCGTGTGATTGTCGATGCGCACGGTCGCGCCGTCAGTAAGCATCTGGCAATTGATGCTGGCGGCCGCAATCGCAGACTCTAGAACCCTGGCGATGCGATACTTGATCCGGATATGGCCCGTCTGCTCGGAATTCATCGGCACGATCTCCCCGCGCAACAGCTCGAAGCGGCCGCGCGGCTGCTGCAGGGCCCATTCGATATAGGCCTCGACGGTCATCGGTTTGATGGGCGCGTTCATGGGTGAAGGATAGCACAGTCCCGGAACGGTCGGAACCCGGTCTCTCCGACCTCATCCTGAGGAGGCCCGCCTTCGGGCCGTCTCGAAGGAGGCGCGCGGAGCGGACGGCGCAACCCAACGCATCCTTCGAGGCTCGCGAAGGCTCGCACCTCAGGATGAGAATTGGGCTTGGTGCAGAAGTCAGGCCGACGCCGCCACGATCTTCTCCATCCCGCTCATCTAGGGCCACAGCGCCTCGGGGATTGCAGCGCTGCCGTCCGGCTGCCCGTAGGGCGCAATAGCTCTTTGGCGTATTGCGCCGCTTGCCGGCATCCTGGCGGTCGCGCGCGTCGCGGTGCAATACGGCCGGAAGCGGCCTATTGCACCCTACGGCTTGGCGATCGTCTTCATTCCACCCATATAGGGCCGCAGCTCCTCGGGGATGGCGACGCTGCCGTCGGGCTGCTGATAGTTCTCCAGCACCGCGATGAGCGTGCGTCCGACGGCGAGCGCCGAACCGTTCAACGTGTGGACGAACCGCGTCTCCTTGGCAGCTTTCGCCTTGAACCGCGCGTTCATCCGCCGGGCCTGGAAATCACCGCACACGGAGCAGGACGAAATCTCGCGGTAGGCGTTCTGGCCCGGCAGCCAGACCTCGATGTCGTAGGTCTTTTGTGACTGGAACCCCATGTCGCCGGTGCACAGCAGCATGGTTCGGAAGGGCAGGCCGAGGCGCTTGAGGATGTCCTCGGCGCAGGCCGTCATGCGCTCGTGCTCGGCGAGGCTTTGTTCCGGCGTCGTGATCGAGACCAACTCGACCTTGGAGAACTGGTGCTGGCGGATCATCCCGCGCGTGTCTTTGCCAGCCGCGCCCGCTTCGGAGCGGAAGCAGGGCGTGAGGGCGGTGAGCCGCATGGGCAGCGCGGATTCGTCGAGGATTTGTTCACGGACGAAGTTGGTGAGGGAGACTTCGGCGGTGGGGATGAGCCATTGAGAGCCCACTGAGCTTTGCTCAAATTTCTGAAATCGCTTGGCAATTTCCTGAAATTCCGTAGCAGCCTTGCCAAAGGCAGTCGCCGACTCTCGGCTTACCCGAGCAATGTCAATGAAACCGGCCGCCGCCCAAGATACATCAATACCCTTTGCCTTCGCGTTTTGTAACGACACGCTCAGAATTTTGTTGACGTTGTCTAACTCTTTTTGACTGGCGTCTTGAGCTACTTGAACTGCTCTCTTTTTCTCGAAGCTGGTCAGTTCCTTTCTAAATTCGCCATAGATTTCAAATAGGTCTTGTTCAAACTTCGGCAGGCTGCCTGTTCCATACACCGCATCATCCCGCACCAGCAACGGCACCACGTTCTCCGTGTACCCCTTCTCGCCGGTGTGCACATCGAGCATGAACTGCCCGAGCGCGCGCTCCATCCGCGCGAGGCCGCCCTTCAAAACCACGAAGCGCGAACCGGACAACTTGGTCGCCGTCTCGAAATCCATCAACCCGAGCGCTTCGCCCAATTCGAAATGCTCTTTGGGCTTGAACGCATAATCTCGCTTGGCTCCGAACTTGTGATGCTCG